>Ga0268299_1004436_pt1 | contig 10925 bp, 9 predicted proteins | sample NOBtaG_FD_193484 | JGI IMG/M metagenome (GOLD analysis project Ga0268299, IMG submission 193484) | Activated sludge microbial communities from bioreactor in Nijmegen, Gelderland, Netherland - NOB reactor | ecosystem: Engineered > Bioreactor > Aerobic > Activated sludge | place: Netherlands... | reverse complement strand
ACGAGTATGCGTTCGTGGGCGCGTTCGCGGTGGCCTCGCTGCTTACGCTCCTCGCTGTTGTTACCCTCGTCATCAAGAGCCTGATCGAGTGGCAGTCCAGCAGGGCAAACGGACACTGAGCGATGCCGAACTGGCGTGACCTGTTGACCATAGCCCCGGGCCCCGGCCGCCTGGACCCGGGCAGGATGAGCCTGGCCGCCCTGCTGGGCGGCATCAACATTGCGCTGGTGGTGATCGTCATCGGCGCCATCAGCTGGGTGGCCATCGACCTCCTTGGCGAGCTGGCGGACGACCAGGGCATGGCCCGGGTCCAGGTCGCGGGGTCGTCGGTCCGGGAGGACATCCGGGAGATTGCCGACGAGACCCTGCTCGCGACCCGCGCCATGGCGGAGCGCCCGACGCTTCAGCGCCTGTGGCGCGAACAGAGGATCCGGTCCCTGCAGGCCTACTTGAAGCGCGTCTGCGAGGTCGGGGGAATCACGGGCTGCGCCCTGGTCGCGCCGGGCAGCACGCCAATCCTGGCCGGCAAGGTGCTTCCCTGGGACGACATCCTCGATGCCAGCAGCGAGCAGGGCGAGCGCCTGCTCGTGGCGCCTGCCGGCGTCGGCGAGCCCCTGGTGGGCGCCACCGCCAACGTGCCAGCCGGTTCGTCCGACGCGCCGGCCGCCAAGCTGATCATGATCAGGGCGCTCGACGCGGAGACTTCCGCCCGCCTGTCGAAGCGGGCAGGCATGGCGGTACGCCTGCTCAACTACAACACCTTCGCCGACGAGGAAGCCGACAATTTCACACCCCTGCACACGGTCGCGCTCGGCAATGGCAGGCTGACCGCCGACCGGCTCGACGAGCCGGGCATGTATGCCTCCAGCTATCCGTTGTTCGCCTCCACCGGCGAACCGGTCGGCCTGATCGAGACGCGCCTGCCGGTGGCCGCCGTCGACTCGTCCGTCGATGCCCTGATTCGCCAGCTGGCCGTCGTTGCGGCACTGCTCGGCCTCCTGGCGGGACTCGCCGGTATCGTGCTGGGGCGGTGGGTGGCAAGCCCGGTGCGGGACCTGACCCTGGCCGCGGGCCGCCTGGGCCAGGGTGACTTCTCGACGTCGATCCCGGCGGGAGGAGCCGCGGAGGTCGGCACCCTCGCCCGGACGATGGAGGACATGCGGCGCAGCCTGGTGGACCTGACCGATGCTCTCCGCAGCCGCGAGGCGGAGGCCCAGGCCGTGCTCGATGGCATCGTCGAGGGCGTCTATGCCGTCGACCGTGAGCGGCGCATCCGCTACCTGAATCCGCGGGCGGCCGACCTGCTCGGCGTCCAGGCAAGCACCGCGGTGGGCAAGTTCTGCGGCGACGTGCTGAAGCCGCGGGGCGAAGGCGGCGTGAGGCCCTGCGAAACCGATTGCCCCATCATGAAGGCCCGCGCCCAGGGCTCGGCGCAGGCGACCGAGCGGCTGGCTCCCAACTCGGGGCCGTCCCGCACGACGGTGATCACCAGCTCGGCGATGGCCGGCGACCTGCAGGTGCAGGTGATCCGGGATGAAACCGAGCTCGAGGGCGTCCGTCGCGCCCGGGATTCCATCCTCGCCAACATCTCGCACGAGTTCCGGACGCCGCTGGCCGCCCAGCTGGCGTCCATCGAGCTGCTGCGGGAAGGCCTGGACCACCTTGCGCCCCAGGCCCGGCGCGACCTGGTCCTGTCCCTCGAGCGTGGCACCGTGAGGCTCACCCGCCTGATCGACAACCTCCTCGAGAGCGTGCGCATCGAATCCGGCCAGCTCGCGCTCCGCCGCCAGTCAGTCGCGCTGCAGGACGTGGTGGAGCAGGCCAGGGGCCTGATCGAGGCGCTGCTGACCCAGCGCCGCCAGACGCTGCTGGTCGAGGTGCCGGAGGCCCTGCCTGCCGTGGATGGCGACAGCCCGCGGCTGACCCAGGTCCTGGTCAACCTGCTCGCCAACGCGAGCAAGTTCGCCCCCGAGGGCTCCACCATCCGCGTGGGGGCCCGGCTCAAGGGCAACCAGGTGGAAGCCTGGGTCGAGGACGAGGGCGTCGGCGTGCCGGACCTGGCCGACGGCTCCATCTTCGACCGCTTCTACCGCGGCAAGGACGAGGAGCCCGAGCCGACCGGGCTCGGGCTCGGGCTCTGGATCGTCAAGTCCATCGTGGAACGGCACGGCGGCCAGGTCAGCGCCGGACGCACGACCGAAGGCCGCACCCGCTTCAGCGTCGTGCTGCCCACGGTCAGGCCGGAATGAAGATCCTCGTCGCCGATGACGACCGGGACCTGCTCGAGCTGGTCGCCTTCACGCTGGCGCAGTCCGGCTTCCTCGCCCTGAAGGCGGCGGACGGGCGGACGGCCCTGCGGATCTTCGGCGACGAGTCACCCGACCTGATCATCCTGGACATCAACATGCCCGGCCTGACGGGGTTTCAGGTCTGCGAGGAGATCCGCCGGAAGTCCCGGGTGCCGGTGATGATGCTCACGGTCCGCGGCGAGGAGGAGGACCTGGTCCGCGCGCTGGAGCTCGGTGCGGATGACTACCTGAACAAACCCTTCAGCCCGCGCACGCTGCTCGCCCGCGTCAAGGCGCTGCTGCGGCGGGCTGGCATGGAGGCCAGCAGCCCGGTGAGCGCGGGACGGATCCGCCTCGACGTGGAGGAGCACACCCTGCAGGTCGGAGCGCAGCCTGCGGTTCGCCTGACCCGGCTGGAACTCAGGCTGCTGCAGCTGCTGGTCGCGAACAGCGGCCATGCGGTGAGCTCGGACCGGCTGCTGCTCCAGGTCTGGGGCCACCGTGGCGCCGGCGATCGCCAGCTCCTGAAACAGCTCGTGCACCGGGTCCGGCAGAAGATCGAGCGGGATCCGGCGAACCCGGACATCCTTCGCACCGTGCCCGGCGCCGGCTACCGCCTGTTCGCGGACTAGCAGCAGCGCCGGTGGGAGCGAAAAAGGGGACAGATTTATTTTCTCCCTGGGGAGAGTGGAGTCCGCGACTGTCTCCCCAGGGAGAAAATAAATCTGTCCCCTTTTTCGCTCCCACCGGCGCTCCTACTTCGGCGCGTAGATCTGGTCGAAGACGCCCTCCTCGGCGAAGTGGGTCTTGTGCACCTTGTCCCAGCCGCCGAGGTCGCCGATCGTCACCATGTCGACCCGGGGGAAACGGGCGGCGTACTTCGCGGCCACGGCGGCATCGCGGGGCCTGAAGTAGTGCCTGGCGATGATCTCCTGGGCCTGGGGCGTGTAGAGGTACTTGAGATAGGCATCGGCCACTTCCCGCGTACCCCTGCGCAACGCCACCTTGTCCACCACCGTCACGGGCGGCTCCGCAAGGATGCTCAGGGAAGGCACCACGATCTCGACCTTGCCCGCGCCCAGCGACTTCTGGGCGAGGAACGCCTCGTTCTCCCAGCTGACCAGCACGTCGCCGAGGCCGCGCTGGACGAAGGTCGTGCTGGCCGCCCGGGCGCCCGTGTCGAGCACGGGGACGTTACGGAACACCCGGGTGAGGTAGGCCCTGGCCGTGGCCTCGGTCGCCCCGGGCTGGCGCATCGCCCACGCCCACGCCGCCAGGTAGTTCCAGCGGGCTCCGCCGGAGGTCTTGGGATTGGGAGTGATCACCTGGATGCCGGGCCTCGCCAGGTCGCTCCAGTCCCTGATGCCCCGGGGATTGCCCTTGCGCACCAGGAACACGATGGTCGAGGTGTAGGGCGAACTGTTGTCAGGAAGCCGGCTCTGCCAGTTGGCGGGCAGTGACCTGCCCTGGGCGGCAATGGCGTCGATGTCGTAGGCCAGGGCGAGCGTGACCACGTCGGCCGGCAGCCCGTCGATGACCGACCGGGCCTGCTTGCCGGAGCCACCGTGGGACTGGCGGACGTTGACGGTGTTGCCGGTCTTGGCCTTCCAGTGGGCGGCGAAGGCCTCGTTGTAATCCTGGTAGAGCTCGCGGGTCGGGTCGTAGGACGCGTTCAGCAGCGTCACGTTGGCGGCATGGACAGGCCCGGCGGCCCCGGCCAGCCAGGTGGCGAGAAGCGCCCCGGGCAGGAAACGGATCGAAGGCATGCGGCGTTTGCCCGGGCCGTCGTTACTCGGCGTTGGTGCGCACGCGTGGCTTCAGCCGGGCGTACTCCGGCCGCATGCCGGCGAGATCGGCAGCCGTCAGGGACGATGCCGCCAGGTCGACCCGGGCTCCCTGGGCAACCCTGGCCTTCAGTCCGGACACCTGGGGCGCCTGCTCCTTCGCCGCTTCCGCCGGGGCCGCCAGCAGCAGGCCCGCGAGACTGGTGGCGACGACCAGCGCGATGGCCGGGGATCGGGAACGAAGGAGTGACATAAGCAGCACCACAGCTGTACCAGCTGCCATTCTGCCATGGCAAGCTAGCGCGCGCGAAAAAGGCCCCACCCGTCCACTCGATCGGAAACTCCCATGACCATCCCAGCCGGGCATGTCGGCAATGTCCGCGAAATCGTCACGCTGCAGGGGCACATCCTGCAGCAGCAGGCTCACCATCCGGAAGCCACGGGCACCCTGTCCTGGATCCTGTCAGCGGTGTCCATCTCGGCGAAGATGATCGCGTCCCACGTGCGGCGCGCCCGGCTGGAGGACGTGCTGGGCCAGGCCGGCAGCGACAACGTGCAGGGCGAACAGCAGCAGAAGCTGGACGTCATCGCGAACGAGATCCTGCTGCGCACGCTGGGCGGGCGGCAGGGCGTGGCGATCGTCGCGTCCGAGGAAAACGAGGAGCCGGTGATCCTGCGCAACGAGCGGGAGGGCGAGCGCCGCTACTGCGTGCTCTTCGACCCGCTCGACGGCTCGTCCAACCTGGACGTCTGCGGCTCCGTGGGCACCATCTTCAGCATCCTGCGCCAGGACCGCCGGGCCACGCGGCCGGAGGACTCCCTGCTCCAGCCGGGCCGCGAGCAGGTTGCCGCGGGCTACATCCTCTACGGGCCCTCCACCGTGTTCGCGCTGACGATCGGCTCGGGCGTGGACCTCTTCGTCCTGGACCCGGCCATCGGCGCCTTCGTGCGCGTCGAGCAGGGCGTGCGGATTCCTGCGACCGCGAAGAGCTATTCCGTGAACGAGGGCAACCGGCTGGCGTTCCCCGACGGCTATCAGCGCTACCTGGCCTGGGCCCAGGCGCAGACCTACTCGAGCCGCTACGCCGGCGCGATGGTGGCGGACGTCCACCGGATACTGCTGAAGGGCGGCGTATTCCTCTATCCGCCGACCCGGAAGGCTCCCCAGGGCAAGCTGCGCCTGATGTACGAGGCAAATCCCATGGCCTGGCTGGTCGAGCAGGCGGGGGGCAGGGCCCTGGCGGCGCCTGGCGAGCGGATCCTGGACGTGCAGCCGACGGACATCCACCAGCGCACGCCGGTGATCATCGGCAGCCCGGCCGAGGTGGACCGGGTGGTCAGCCACCTCGCCACCTGACGGGGCCTGCCCTAGCCGGGATTCCAGCCCCGGTGGGGATGCCGGGCCACCAGTTCCGGGTCCTGGAACAGGCGGATGAGCACCGCCCCGCCCACGAAACCGCCCACGTGGGCCCAGAAGGCCACGCCGCCGCCGTGGGCCCCGATGGCGCCTACGCCCCCGATCAGCTGCGCCACGAACCAGTACCCCAGCATCCAGAAGGCGGGAATCGAGACCGTCGTGACGTAGAAGAACAGGAAGACGAGCATCTTCACCTGCACCTTCGGATACAGCAGCACGTAGGCGCCCATCACCCCGCCGATGGCGCCGGAGGCGCCGACCATGGGGACCCCCGAAGCGGGATCGGCCAGCACCTGGGCGGCGGCGGCCGCCAGGCCGCAGAGCAGGTAGAACAGCGCGAAGCGCGCGTGCCCCATGGAATCCTCGACGTTGTTGCCGAAGATCCAGAGGAACCAGAGGTTGCCGATGATGTGCAGCCAGCCGCCGTGCAGGAACATGTGGCTGATCGCCGTCAGCCAGGTCGGCGTGTCCGTCAGGGTACAGAACGCATTGGGCCCCACCTGGAAGCTCGTGCCCGCCGGGAGGGTCTGCAACAGCTCGCCGGGCAGGAGCCCGAGAGTGCATACCGAAGTCGCCAGGCGTGGCTCCATGCCCAGGCCCTGCACGAAGATCCACGCCGCGATATTCAGTGCGATCAGCGCGTAGGTGGTGTACGGCGTGAGGAAGTGCGGGTTGTCGTCGCTGAGGGGGAACATGGGGCGGCGGGATGGTAGCAGGCGGGGCCCGGCCCGGGAGCGCGGAGGAAAGCGAATTTGTGGCCATATCGCTACTCGATCGACTTTTATTGCGACCTATAGCTGCAGAATCGCCACCGTTTACGACCAACTTCCGTCGAGCTCGACGATAAGTTGCCACGAGTTGACACTGTCTATACGCCGGAATAGGCTGCGGGCATGTCAAGTGCCCGCAGCTATTCACTTTCCGAACTCGTCGAGGCCACGGGCTTCGACCGGCGGACGATCGTCTATTACATCCAGTCTGGCCTGCTGCCCAAGGTCGGTCGCCGGGGCCCCCACACCCGGTACCCGGACGAGTGCCTGACGCGACTGCAATTCATCAAGGGCGTCCGGACCCTGCAGGCTGGCGGCCAGTTGCTCACGGCGACGCTGGCGGAAATGCGGCGTGGCCTGGCGGGCCGGGATGCGGCCGGAATCCGGGACCTGCTGGACCGGGGACTGCCGGTGGAGGAACTGACCGCGCTGTTTGCGCAGTCGGAAGCACAGGCCCCGGCTGCAGCAGTAGCTCCCGCTCCCGCTCCCGCTCCCGCGCCAGCTGCGGCGCCGGCGCAGGAGCCGACTCCGACTCCGACTCTTGCGCCCGGCGTCACCGGCCCTTCCGGCGAGCGGCGCAGCTACGGGCTGGCCGACGCGGGCATCCGCAAGCGCTTCGGCACCGAGAAGCCGGCCACCGCGCCACTCCCGGAGATCCACCACGAGGAAACCCATCCGGGCCTGCCCGTCCTGGACCCGGCCGCGTTCCAGCCACCACCCGCAGCGACGGCTCCGGCCACGCCGGCCACCGGGGACGTCGCACCGGGCGACAGCGAACTGGGCGAACTGCTGCGGGAACTCGAAGTGCGGCCCACGCTCAATGCCCGCCGCAGTCCGCCGGGCTCCCCGGAACAGTGGACCGAGATCCCGATCACCAGCCGCGTGTACCTGTCCGTGCGCGGCCTCGCCGCCGAAGACACTCCGCTCGCCGAGGCCGTCGCCCGCCTGCTGAAGCGCGCGCTGCGCGCCCGGCCCTCGCCTCCTCCGGCCTGAACCCGTTGCGAGCCGCTCTGCTGGCAGCCGTCCTCGGTCTGGCCTGGCTGCTGGCGCCCGCCGCCGGTGCGGCCGGCCTCGTTACCTACCGGGACCGTATCGAGCAGGCCTACAACGCGCGGGACGAACAGGCCATCGAGGCGGTGATAGCGGCCCTCCGCAAGGCCGGAATGGATTCCGGCCAGGAGGACATGGCGGTGTACTACACGGCCTTTGCCAGGCTGCGCCAGTCCGCGCTGCCGGGAATGCCGCGGGAACGGGCCCGTGCCTACCTGGACCAGTGCATCACGGAACTCGGTCCGGTTGTCGCCCGGCATGGCGACGACGCCCCGGCGCGCGCCCTTTATGCCTCCTGCCTGGGAGCCAGCACGAACTACTACCTCCTGCGGGCCACCACGCGCGGCATGGCTTCGAGCCGGGAGATTTCGAAGGCGCTAGAGCTCGCGCCGGACCACCCCTGGGTCGTCTTCCAGGACGCTGTGATCGATTCGCATACACCAGCAATGTTCGGGGGCAACAAGGAACGCGCGCTCGGCAAGCTCCGGCGCGCGGAGGAGTTGTTCGTCGCCTCACGGCCGGCGGGCTCCTCCGCGCCCGTCTTCGGCGAGAGCGAGACCTGGCTCTACATCGGCCGCGTCCTGCTCGCCCTCGACCGCGAGGACGAGGCCCGCGAGGCGCTGGAGAAATCGCTTGACCTGGCCCCGGACAGCGCGGACGCGCGGGACGAGCTGGCGAAGCTCTGAAAGCGGATCAGTTGCGGGGCGCTTGCCGTCAGGCGCGCGTGACTCTAGTAGCCAGGGCTGCGACGCAAGGTCCTGCGGCTTTCCTTCACCACGGTGATCCAGATGTTCTCACGGAACTCGTCCAGGTGCTTCTGCCAGGTCTCCGGATCCGTGATGCCCATGTGGCCGGATCCGACGTGACCGAAGCCAAGCTGCCAGGGCGACGACGCGTCGGTGCACTGGATGAAATAGCTCGCGAGCTGCTCAGGCGCGTCGTCCTGCCGGTCGTAGAGCAGGGACAGCACGCGGCGCCGGGGCTCGCCGGCGAGGACCATGGAGGCGCGGGTCTCGAGTTCGCGCAGCACCGCCACCAGGTAGGGCTCGAGATCACGGCGGAGGAACTCGAAGTACACGAGGGAATGGCGGCCAATCGCCTCGCAATCGTTGAAATGCAGTCCGTGGCGCAGGCGGATGTCGTCGCCCTGCCGGACCGGGCTCGGAGTTCTTCGCTTCGATTCGCTCATGGCGCGTTGATCGTCGCGCCGGACGCGCTCGAATGGCGTGAAGGCCGTCACGAATACGCAAGGGGCAACCTCAGGTGAAGGGTGCCGGCCTCACTTCCACGTCGGGAGTGAAGAGCTTGTACATCACCGGCGTCACGAGGCGGGCCAGGAAGGTGCTCGTGACCAACCCGCCGATGATCACCCAGGCCATCGGGCTGTAGAGTCCGACGTTCTGCAGGGCCAGCGGCAGCAGGCCGCCTATCGCAGTGGCGGATGTCAGCAATATCGGCACGAAGCGGGTTTCACCGGCACGTTCGATGGCCTCGTCCAGCCCGACGCCTTGGGAGCGCAACTGGTTGGTGAAGTCCACCAGCAGGATCGAATTCTTGATCTCGATGCCGATCAGCGCGATCAGGCCGATGCTCGCGGTGAACGACAGGCTGTTGCCGGTCAGCAGCAGCGCCAGGAAACCGCCCACGACGCCGATCGGTACGACGGTCAGCACGATCAGCGTCGACTTGAAGCTGCCGAACTCCAGCACGAGAACCGCGAAGATGCCGAAGATGGCGACGATCGCCGCGGTACCGACCCCGCTGAAGGACTCGGAGCCCGACTGGGCTTCGCCGCCGAGGACGTACCGGTAACCGCGCGGGAAGTCGAAAGCCTCGAGCTGCCGCACGACGTCGGCCGTCACCTTCGCCGTATTCTGGTTGCGCTCGACATCGGCGTTGATGGTCACGGAGCGCTCGCGACCGTAGCGCTGGATCTGCGTGGGAGCCTTCTCGAATTCGAGCGTGGCGAGCTGGGAGAGCGGCAGGGAACTGCCACCGGCGCCCGGAATGCGGATCTCCGCCAGTGCCGAGAGATCCGGCCGCGCCGCCACGGGCGTCCGGACCACGATGGGGTACTGCTCGCCGTCCGCCTCCTTGAACCTGCCGACCTCCAGGCCGGCGACGGACAGGCGGACGGCCTCGTCGAAGGCGGACGTGGGAACGCCGAGCTGGCTGGCCTTCTGCGGGTCGACCGCGAGACGGAGGTTGGTCCGCGGTACCCGCAGCGGGTTGTCCACGTCCTGGGTTCCGGGAACGCCGCGGATCAGGGTCTCGACCTGGCGCGACAGGCGTTCGAGGGTCCCCAGGTCCGGGCCGACGATGCGCACCGCGATCGGCGCCGTGATCGGCGGACCGTTGACGAATTCCTCGACGAAGATCCGCGCGTTGGGATACGTGGCCAGTTTGCGGCGCAATTCGTCGAGACGCCGCGGCGTACCACGGGTGCTGTAGGCGCCGAGCTGGACGAAGATCTCGGCAAAATTGGGCGCATCCTCCCGCGGGAGCTGGTTGTAGTAGATCTGGGGATTGCCGTGCCCCAGGTTGGCGAAGTAGCTCTGCACTTCGGGCATGGCAGCCACCCGCTCCTCCGCGAAGCGGAGCGCCTGGTCCGTCGCCGCCAGGCTCGACCCGTTCGGCGTCTCGATCTTCACCAGGAAGGCCGGCGCATTGGACTTCGGGAAGAGGCTCGAGCCCACCACGGGCACGAGCAGCGCCGTCAGGAGCAGCGACCCGCCGATGATCGCGGAGGCGGTCCCCCGCGGCCTGGCGAGGCAATACTCGAGCGCGGGCCGGTACCAGCGCTCGATGAGCGCCATCATCCGCTGCAGCACACGGTTGCCCTCGGGCCCGGTCGCCGGCTCCAGCACCCGGCTGGCGATGGACGGGATGATGAAGAGCGCAATGAGCAACGAACCGATGATCGTCGTGACCACGGTGATCGGCAGCACGCGGATGAACTTGCCGGCCGTCTCGGGCAGGACCATGAGCGGCAGGAAGGCGAACACCAGGGCAGCCGTGCAGCCGAGGATGGCGGTGAGGATCTGCTGGGTGCCCTTCAGGGCCGCCTCTGCCCGGCTGTAGCCCAGGCGCAGGTGCCGGCTGATGTTCTCGACCACCACGATCGAATCGTCCACTAGCAGGCCGAGCGCCAGCACGAAACCCGCGATGGAAAGCTGGTTGAGGGAGAAGCCGAGGAAGTAGATGCAGGCGAGGCCGAAGGAGAGCGAGAGCGGGATGGAGATCATCACGAGTCCCGCCGCCCGCAGCCCGAGGGGCAGCAGGGTGATGCTGACCAGCGCTATGGCGATCGCCAGGTCCAGAGCCAGCCGGTTCAGCCGGCTGGATACGTTGCGTGACTGGTCGAACCCCCACTCCAGCCGGACGCGGCCCGGCAGGTCGGCGGCAAAATCCTCGGCGGCGGCGGCGATCCGCTCACGGACCTCGAGGATGTTGTACCCGTCCTTCTGGTTGGCAGTGACGAAGACTGCGCGCTTGCCGTTGAAGCGGCCGACGTAGGTAAGCGGCTGATCTGCCCACAGCACCTCGGCAACGTCCCGCACGCGGGTGACCGACCCTGCCTTGCCCACCACCACCGTGTCGCGTACCTGCTCGAGCG
>Ga0268299_1004435_pt1 | contig 10927 bp, 4 predicted proteins | sample NOBtaG_FD_193484 | JGI IMG/M metagenome (GOLD analysis project Ga0268299, IMG submission 193484) | Activated sludge microbial communities from bioreactor in Nijmegen, Gelderland, Netherland - NOB reactor | ecosystem: Engineered > Bioreactor > Aerobic > Activated sludge | place: Netherlands... | reverse complement strand
TTCATCAGCACCTTGTGTGCACCCGTCATCACATGGCCAGTTGAATACGGGTAGAAATCATCCCCCGAGATCTCGAGCACGCCATTCGAGAGCTCGCCCGTACCGGCCGACGACTGGAAGTAGACATACTCCGTGCCCGTCGTGCGCAACGAATCGAGGGCGTTGTTCATGACGACGCGACCCGCACTGTGCACATCGATGCGCCCCGCAACCGTCATCGTGTTGCCATTCAGCGTCAGCGACGGATTCAAGCCGTTGGCAATCGTCAGATTCCCCGCGACGCCGACGTTGCCGGTCAGAGTGACGGGCGACTCAATGGTGAGGCCGCTGTACGTGAGCCCCGGGCGCAACGCGATGGCAACACCCGAGACCTGCGCCAGAGTGACCGTGCCTCCACCAAATGTCGTGCCGGGCTGAAGATTCTGCGTGCCGGTGGCATGCAGTAGGCGCAGGTTGGTGGAAATCGCGATCGGGCTGCTCGCCACGAGTGGCCCGATGATCGTGATCGTGCCGGAACCCACGATCGGCACGGCGGTCGATACGACGAAGCTGTCGGCAACCGTGTAGCTCGAGCCGTTCGCGCTGAATCCGCGTCCACCCGCCACCTCCACGCGCCCGAACGTCGTCGTGCCGTTCACGTTCTGCGGCGCGCCGGTTGCGCCGAGGAACACCGTGCGATGGACGCCGGTGGCCGCATAGTTCGTCCCGGCCAGCGTGCTGCCTCGGAAGAGGACCACGCCGTTCGTCAGCGTCGAGTTCACCCCGCCGTCGATGTAGAGGTCGCCGGTGACGTCCAGCGTGTCGGCGGCATTGGTCATCACGAGGAAGGCATTGGTGTTCATGTCGACGTAGCCGCCGACGTTCACGCGATTGCCGCCGAGATTCATGCCGGCGCCGGCGTTCTGCACGGAGACGTAGCCACTGATGTTCGTCGTCCCACTGAACGTGACCGGTCCATAGAACTCGACGTTCTGGTAACCCAAGCCAGGCTTGACGATCGGGTTGGACGAAACGAAGCGGGTCATGGACGGCTCGAACGTCGCGCCGGTCGCTACCAGCGACGTCCCGGTCGGGGAGTAGAGATTGACGTTGCCGCCGCCGCTCACCGTGTTGAACACGGCCGTCGGTCCCATGACCAGCACGCCTTGGCCGGCGCCATCCACCACGACGGTGCCGAAGTTGATGCCGAATCGGCCCGTCTCGATATGCAGCGAATCCGTGACCGTGATGGTCGACGAATTCGATTGGAGCATGAACTGCGACTGTCCACGCACGACGAGCCGGCTGAACGTCGGGTTGCCGTTGATGACGGATGTCCGCGCCGCCACGGCGAGCGACGTGTCTGTGAACACCACGCGGTTAGTGCCGGTGCCCACGAAATTCGACAGCGTGGTCGAACCACCGAGCACGATGATCGTTCCGGCGCTCACGGTACCGCTGGTGCCGCTGTCCCAGAGAAGCGCATTGGTGCCGTTGGCTCCGTTGCCCACGATCAGGGAATCGGCGGCATTCACGAGCCGACCCGTGGCGTTGGCGTCGAAGTTGAGTCCGTTCGGCGCGCGGATCTTGCGGCCGTTGAGGTCCAGCACCACGCCGGCGCCCGACCCGTACACGTAGCCGCTCACGCTGAGTGAATCGGAGAGCGCGTAGCTCGTGTAGAACTCCACATTCGTGTACTGGATGCCCGCGGCATTGCGCAAGGCGGTGCCAGGGCCCGTGCCCGCGCCGACGACGCGCAGGATGTTCGGCGTGAAGGCACCATCCACGAACTGCAGCGTCGCCGTACCGTCCAGCACCACGCCATACGGCGTCATCGTGCTGCCCGAGGCCGTCTGCAGGCGGCCTCGCACCGTGACGAAGTTCGACGTCGCCGTGTTCATGGTCGTGCCGGTCGCCAGGATCAGCGAGTCCTGCACGATGAGATTCATGAAGTTCACGGCGGCCGTCCCCGACACGACGCGGAGCGTCGGCAACGGCCGGTCGTTGAAGCCACTCAGGCCGTGCGATCCCGCACCGCGAAGCCGCAGCTCATGCGTGCCCGTCGGCGAGTACCCCGAGCCGTTGAACGACGACTCGATCTCCAGAACGCCGCCCGACGGTGCCGACTGCCCACCGTTCAAGGTGACGGCGCCCGTCACGCGCAGCGTGTCGCCGGCGTTCATCGTGAAGCGGCCGCCCGATTGCGTCGTCAACGATGCCGTCGTCGAACGCCCGTCCGACAATGTCAGGACCGTCGTCGCGCCGTCCACCAACAACGACACCGTGGCCGCCAGTCCTGTGGGCAGCGTGTTGCTCGCGAAGAACCGGAGGTTCTGGTAGGCCAGCGACGCCTTCACCGGCTGGTTCGCCACCGCAAAGTCCGTGAACGCGGGGGCCCAGGTGCCAAGCACGCCCTGCGTGCCGTTCACAGTGTAGAGCGAGAAGCCATGAGCGTTGACCGTGGTCCCGACCTCGGTCAGCAAGAGCGAATCGACGCGCGTGAAGTTGCTGGTACATGTGCCGAAGGTGCTGCTCCCCGTCACGCGGAACGTCCCCGTCACACGCACGTTCGAGAAGCAACTCCGCACGCCGATCCCCGTGTGGGCGATCGTCAGGTTCCGGAACGCATTCGTCGGACGCGAGTTGGCGTCCATGTTGCCGATGTCTTGCCATGTCGACGCGTGCGCGCCGTCGAGCACCGTAACATGGGATCCGGTGCTGCCAAGGTTCGACGCCGAGATGTTGCCGGAGACGCGCAGTGTGCCCGCGGTCAGGGTCGTCGACAGATCCGCCGAGGTGTTGGCCGTCAATACGCCCGCAACGACCAACGAGTCGCTGGCTTGCGCCATCGCGAGCGCGGCGCCGTTCGACAGCGTGAGGCCGCTGAACGTCGCAGCCGTGCCCGCCGCTGTCGCGACGTCGAGCACCGAGCTTGCGCCATCGACCGTGACGAGTCCCGTCGTGCGGATGCTGTCCGAGAGCACCACCGAGCGCAGGAAGGTGACTGTACGATACGCGAGGCCGGCACGCACCCGCGGATTCACGACGTCGAACGTCAGGAAGTCGACGGCCAGCGCGCCGTTCACGTTCCCGGTGCCGATCGTGTCGCCGAGCACCAGCCCGTAGGTGCTCAGCGCCGAACCGGCAATCGTCGAGAGCGGGCCGTCGACGTACAGCGTGTACGACGTGCAAGTCCCGACCGTCGTCGCGCTCGTCACGCTCAGCGCGCCGCGCACCCGGAGGCGGCTGCTGCACACGGACCACACCGACGTCCCCGCCACCACGACGTCCTGCAAGGCATTCGCCGGCCGCGACAGATTGTCGAAGCCGCCCACCGATTGCGAAGCAAGCGTCGCGGCCGAGCCGGCGAACACCGTGCGGTGCGTCCCGCTCGCCTCGTAGCGCGTGCCGTCGGAGATGTTCCCGCGCACGATCATCGTGCCGGCCGTCAGGTTGCCGGCGTGTGCCGCCGCGGCGGCCTGCAAGTACACGTTGCCCGCCACGTCGAGCGTGTCCGCCGCGTTGTTCATCCGCAGCAGACCTTCCGTCGTGACGTTCAGCGCCGTCCCGGTGCTCGTGAGCACCAAGCGCTTGCCGGCGAGCGAGAACACGGTGCTCGTCCCCGTCACGGTCAGCGAGGTGATCCGCGCCGAGTCGGCCAGCGTCACAATCCCACCGCCTTGCACCGACACCGCCGAGTTCACGGTACCGCGCAACCGCGCGTTGCCGACCAGCCGCAAGGTCCCGGGATTGCTGGCGTTGGTGCCGCCGCCGAGGCCCGCTAGCGTCCCGCCCACCACCGTCAACGTGCGGAAGTTCATGGCGAGGTTCGCACCCGGCAGCAGCGTCAGGTCACGCACCTGCAACGTGTCCGTACTCGGCAACGCCGGCTGGAACGTGGCCGCGCCGATCACCACGCTGTCGTTCGCGGTTGGCACCGCAGAGGGGGACCAGTTGTTGGGATTCACCCAGCTGGTCTGGTTGCTGGCGTCCCCGCCGACCCACGTGCGCGTGAAGCTCGGCGGCGCCGCACCGGCGTTTGGCGTGACGGTCACGGTGGCGCGGCCCGCGGCGCCACCCGAGACGGCCACCACCGTCACGCTGCCCGTGTCGCGCGCCGTCGCGCGGCCCGTCGAGTCGATCGTCAGCCTGCGCGTATCCGTCGACGCCCAGCGCACGATCGGATTCGTCTGCATCGCACCGGTCGCGTCCATGACGGTGGCCGAGAACACCACCACGGAATCCACGGGCAGCGACCACACCAGCGGCGTCACCGACACCACCGCCACGCCGAACGACACGGTCACCGGCACCGTACCCGCCAGCGGCAGCAGTTGCATCGAGAGCGCCGGGTTCGTGCCTTCGACGATCGTCACCGTGCGGCTACCGCGATGCGTCTCGGTGCGGCCGTCGAACGCGCGGACCGTGATCGTACGGTTGGCGCCGGCGGGAATCGTCACCGAACCCGTCGCCGAGCCGTTCACGATGTCGAGGTTGAACACCAACGCCTGCGGGATGTCCGGCGCCGTCACTTCGATCACGAGGCTGGTCGCGGTGTTGAGCTCGAACATCGCGACGACGGACAGCCGTCCACTGCCGGGCGGAATCCCATCGGGGCCGGTGACGCCACCCTCGCGGCAGCCGAGACTGAAGGCGGTGACGAGCAACAGGGCCGCAAGGAGGCGGCGCACGAATGTATGGGTCACGGGACGATCCTCACGGCAGCGGCTGCACCGCGATGACGAAGGGCAATGGAATCGAGAGTGGCGACATTGGTGCCGGAGTACAGCTGCACGCCGGCCACCGGCCAGCGGCCAGTCTCGGCGCCGCTCGCAATCACGAGGTTACAGGCGAAGCTTCCAAGCGTGCGCGATCCGAGTTGCGGAGCTGTCGTGGTGCACGCCGGCCCCTCGGCGCCTGCAGGCGACACCGTGCGCACGCGCACGCTGTCCACGCCGACGCTGTCGCGGATGCTGATGACCGCCTGCACGGTTCCGCTCCCGACCACCGAGTCGGGCGCAATCACTGCGCCCTCGAGCACGCTGCCAGCGCTCACGGTGACCATCCGCGACGCCGCGCGCCCGAACGCCGTCGCCGTCACCGTCACGCTTCCGGTGTCGAGTGCGAGGAACGTGCCGTCGCTCCGCACATACGCTGCGGGTGGCCGCGACACCGCGAAGCGCACCGGCGTGCTCACCAGCGTCCCCTCTGCATCGCGCACCTCGGCGGTCAGCGCCAGGGTGCTGCCCGCGCGTACGCTGGTCGCAGCGGCGGTGAGCGTCAGCGTCACGTTGCCGATCACCGCCGTGACTGGCAGCGAACCGGTCAACGGCGTCATGACGACGGTCACGGCGGCGTTCGCGCCTGCCGCGACGTTGATCGTGCGCTGGCCCCGCAGGATCTCGATGCCTGCCGAGTCGAAGCCCTGCACCACGAGCAAGCGGTTTGCGCCGATGGGCAACTCCACCGTCCCGCGGGCGGTGTCGTTCACCACCGGGAAGTTGAAGACCAGTGCCGGGGTGATGCCGGAGCCGCTCACGGTAACCACGATGTCCACGACGCTGGTGAGGGCGTCGAAGCCGACGAGGAAGGGCAACGCGACGGGGGTTGGTGCCGCCTCAGGTCCCTGCAGGTCATCGCAGGACGCGAGCGCGGCCACGATGAGGGCGCTCATCGGCAGCCACCGACGCAAAGGCAAGGTCGGCATCGGCATCACGGACTCCGCAGTGTCGGGGTCGCCACCGTCACGGGAATGCGTGCTGCGACGCCGCGTGCCGACACCGTCACCGCCGTCGTGCCGTCCAATCGAGCCGTGACGAGCCCCGTCGCGGAGACGACTGCGAACGCAGGGTTCGACGACGCAAACACGGGAGTCGCACCGGGAATCGCGACGCCGTCCTGATCGGTGACCGCGACCGTCAGGCGCGCGGTATCGCCAGGGGCAAGCGACAACGTCCCCGGCGTCACGCTCACCGTCGTGCTACCCACCCGCACGATGATGGGTTGGCTGCCGAGTCGCGGCGCCATCACAAGCGTCACGGCGGCGTTGGTGCCGGCGACGACGTTGATGGTGACCTCGCCGCGGTAGATCTCGACGCCCGCGGAGTCGAAGCCCTGGGCGACGAGCGTGCGCGCGTTGCCGACGGGCAGCACCATCGTGCCGCGGGCGGTGTCGCTGACGACCGGGAAGTTGAAGACCAGCGGCGGGTCGATGCGGGCTCCCGTCACCGTGACGACGACGCCCGTGACTTGTGTGGCGGCGTCGAAGGCCGCGACGAACGGGAGCGGTGCCGGCGCGTCGACTTCGGGGGCCTGCAGGTCATCGCATGCGGCGAATGCCGCGACGGCGACGAGACCGGCGAGCACGCTTCGGCGGAAGGCAGAACGGACGCGCAACATCATGGGCTCCGGAGATTCGCGGTCGAGATGCTGACGGGAATGCGGGCGGCCACCCCGAGGGCGGACACAGACACGGACGTGACGCCCTCGAGGCGACCGATGATGACACCGGTCGCCGACACCGTGGCGATCGAAGGATTGGAGGACGCAAAGGTCGGGCTCGCCCCTGCGATCGGCTGTCCGCCCTGATCCCGGATGGCAACGCTCAGCGCGATGCTGTCACCGGGTGCGAGCGTCGCCGTACCTGGCGTGACCGAGATGGTCGTGTTGCCGACGGTGACGATGACCGGCTGGTCGCCGGAGGTGGGCTCGATCGGCACCGGCACACTGACCGTGGTGCCTGAGCCCACGCGGATGACGATCTCGCCGGACGCGATGAGCGTGTTCGTGCTATCGAAGATCGCAACGAACACGCGGCGGTCGTTGCCGAGCGGCACGTCGAGCTCGACGATCGCGGAATCGCCCTCGAAGCGAAACGACCCGAAGATCGGTCGGCTTATGCCGGGCCCCGAGATGCTCACGTCCACGCGCTCGCCATCGAGCGGCACAGGGGAGCCGGCCTCGTCCACGAGGAGCAGCGCGAGGCGCGGGCGAAGCGACGCGCCTGTGAGCGTGTCGCCACAGGCTGCGGCGATACACAATGCCAAGAGCACCACTAGCGGGCGGGGGAGCGACATTACTAATGAATCCCGCGCTTCCCCGCCCGAATGTCAAGCAAACATCGACGGCTTGCCCGGCAACACTGTGACGCCCGTCACCGCGCGCCCAGCTCTCCCAGCATCCGTCGGTAGTACGCCTCCTGTTCCCGCTGCAACCCTGTCAGCGGCCCGACTTCGCCCTGGGCATCGTTGTACAGGCGCTGAATGCGCGACGCGAGCTCGCCCGTTTCACGCACACGCTCCTGCGCCGCCGCCCGCTGCGCCGCCGGCGCGTTGGCTGCCAACGCGCGCAGCGCCGCTTGTGCCTGCTGGTTGAGCGCTCGCGCGTCCTGGCGCATCCGGTGCAAGCCGCGCATCGACTCCACCCACACCCGCCGCGCCTCGGCGTCCACGCGGATGCGCGGATCCTCGCGCACCTCGAGGCTCCCGGTGGCGGTCGCGCCTGCCGAAGCCACGCGAATCTCGTACGTGCCCGTGTGCACGAAAGGCCCGCCGTCGGCATAGCGCAGGTCCCACACCACGCGGTTCACGCCCGCCTTGCCCTCGCGCAGCTCGATGCGCGCGACCTCGGCACCGCCACGCTCGTGGAACGTGAGCGTAGCCGCACCGGCCGCACGCAGATACACATCGATGATCCCACCCGCCGGCGGATTCTCACCCGTGTAGAACACGTCACCGACGTGCCCCAGCGCATCGCGATAGCGAATCTGTTCCGCGGGGCGCGTCGAGAACACGTGTACCGCACGCGCCGCCACCGCCGGCGTCAGCTCGCGCAGCGCCGCGATGTGGTCGAGGATCCAGATGCCACGCGAGTGCGTGCCGAGCACGAGGTCGTGCTCGCGCGGGTGGATGAACAGGTCGTTGTGCGCCATCAACGGCATCTGGCCGCGCAGCTCCGCCCAACTGCCGCCGCGGTCATTGCTCCAGAACAAACCGAGCTCCGTGCCGAGGAAGAGCAGGTCGGGGTTGCGCAGGTCCTCGCGCAGCATGCGCGCGACGCGCTTGGCCGGCAGTGCGGCATCGAGGCGGCGCCACGAGCGGCCGTCGTCGTCCGTCACGTAGACGTAGTTGCCGAAGTCGCCGTTGCGATAGTCGTTGGCGACCACGTACACGCGTCCGTCCACATGGCGCGACACTTCGATGCCGTTGATCACCGAGCCGCGCGGAAGGTTCGGCATGCGGTCCGCCATCTCGGTCCACGTGCGCCCGTCATCACCGCTGCGCTGCACGTTGCCGTCGTCGGTGCCGACCCACAGGACACCCCGGCGGCGCGGCGACTCGGCGATGGCACTCACGGTCGGCCAGTAGGGCACGCCGTCGTCGAGCGAACGCGTCGCGGCCGTCGGCATCTGGCCCATGATCGGCAGCGTGCGCCGGTCGATGCCCTTGGTGCGATCGCCAAGCGCGGTCCAGGTGTTGCCGCGGTCCGTGCTCTTCCAGAGCACATTGGTGCCCACGTACAGCGTGCGCGCATCGTGCGGCGAGATGACGATCGGCGAATCCCAGTTCGCCGGCGCCATCGCGTTGCCCAGGCGCTGCGGCGGCGCGTTGCGGTCGCCCCACGTGGTCCAATTGCGGCGCGCGGAGATCGCGCCGGTGGGATCGCCCGGGCGGATGCCGCGCTCCTCGCCGGTGCGCATGTTGATGCGCGACAGGCCCAAGAACTGCGAGGTCGAGTAGAGCGTGACGTTGTCCGTGGTGTCGACGACGTTCGAGAAGCCATCGCCGCCGCCCCACTTGATCCAATCGGCGTTCGTGATGCCTTCGGCGCGGTAGTTCGCCGACGGACCGCCCCACGAGCCGTTGTCCTGCAGGCCACCGTAGACGTTGTACGGCTTCTGCAGGTCGAAGCTCACGCGGTAGAACTGCGAGACCGGCAGGTCGGCGATGAACTGCCAGGTCTGCGCCTGGTCGTAGCTGATGCCGATGCCGCCGTCATCGGCCTTGATGACGTGCTTCGGATTCGCCGGATTGATCCACATGAAGCGGTCGTCGCCGTGCAGCGACTGCCGCAGGCTGCGCGAGGTCTTGCCGCAGTCGGTGGACATCGAGAAGAAGTTCATCATGTAGATGCGGCATGAGTCCACCGGATCCACGATCACCTGGCTCGCGTACATCGGCCGCGGATTCCAGGTGCTCTGCTGCGTGAAGGTCTCGCCGCGATCTTCCGAGCGGTACAGGCCGGCCAACGGCTCCTCGTAGTTGGTCGAGGCCGTGTAGCGCAGGCCCTGCTCGATGCTCACGTACACGATGCGCGGATCGGCGCGGAAGATCGCGATGCCGATGCGCCCGTAGTCGCCCGCCGGCAGGCCATTGGTAAGCTTGCGCCAGGTCTCGCCGCCATCCGTGGACTTCCACAGCGCGCTGCCCGGACCACCGCCGTCGAAGCCGAAGCTGGTGCGTCGCCGCTGGTACGACGCCGCGTAGAGGATGTTCGGATTGCCAGGCTCCATCGCGACGTCCACCACGCCGGTGTTCGCATCCACGTGCAGGATGCGCTGCCACGTCGCGCCGCCATCGCGCGTGCGGTAGAGCCCGCGCTCCTCGTTGGCGTTCCACAGCTCGCCCATCGCCGCCACGTACGCGACCTGCGTGTTCTCCGGGTGCAGCACGATGCGGCCGATGTGCGCCGACGCGCGCAGGCCGACGTTGCGCCACGTCGTGCCGCCATCGCGCGAGAGATACACGCCGTCGCCCCAACTGGAGCTCTGGCGGTTGGCGCGCTCACCGGTGCCGAGCCACACGAGGTTCGTGTCGCGCTGGTGCACGGCGATCGCGCCGATCGAATGCGTGCCCTCGTCGTTGAACAGCGCCGTGAACGATGTGCCCATGTTCGTCGTCTTCCACAGGCCGCCCGTGGACGACGCGGCGTAGAACACATGCGGCGCGTGCTCGACCACGGCGAGGTCGACGAATCGCCCCGACATCGCGGCGGGTCCGATATTGCGGAAGCGCAGGCCGTCGGTGACCGCACGGCCTGGCGTCTGCGCATCGAGCGGTAGCGCAGCGGCAGCTGCGACGAGAGCGAAGGCGATCGCAGGGAAGACGCGGCGGAATCGGGCAGTCGGCAGCATGGGCATCGGAGTCGAATCGAAGGGTGAGGCAGGTGCACGAGACACCTCCCTTACGCACGCACCGCCAGATATACTGAGGAATCCTCGTTCCCCGCCACTCTCGACGTGCGACTCACGACACTCGGCACCGTTGACCTCGAAGGCGCGCCTGACGTGCACGTAGTGCTTTCGCAGCCGAAGCTGTTGACACTGTTCGTGTATTTGGCACTGGCTCGGCGAGGAAAACTGCAGCGCCGCGATCGTCTCGCCGGCCTGCTCTGGGGCGAGCAGCCCGAGGAACGGGCCCGCGCCTCGTTGCGCACCGCGCTCCACGCGCTGCGCGGCGCCCTCGGGGAGGACATGATCCTCCGCCGCGGCGACAGCGAAGTCGGCATCGATGCCTCGCGTCTCGAGTGCGATGCCTTCGAGTTCGAGGACGCACTCGGCCGCGACGAGCTCGCCTATGCGCTCGAGCTGTATCGCGGGCCGTTCCTCGATGGCCTGCTGCCGGACACGGCGGCGCTCCAGCACTGGGTCGACGAGCGGCGCGAAGCGTATCGCACGCAGGCCGCGGGTGCGGCATGGAGCCTGGCCGAGCGATACGAGTCCCAGGCTGCGGATCTCACGTCGGCGGCACGATGGGCGCGGCGCGCGGCAAAGCTCGCTGGTACGGACGAGCGGCGGGTCCGCCGCGTGATGGAGCTGCTCGTACGCGCCGGCGACGTGGCGGGCGCGATGGCGGTCTACAGTGAGTTCACTCGCTTCCTCAAGACCGAGCTGGATATCGAGCCGTCGCAGGAGACGCTGGAGCTCGCGCAGGCCATCCGCGAGCGAAAG
>Ga0268299_1004434_pt1 | contig 10929 bp, 12 predicted proteins | sample NOBtaG_FD_193484 | JGI IMG/M metagenome (GOLD analysis project Ga0268299, IMG submission 193484) | Activated sludge microbial communities from bioreactor in Nijmegen, Gelderland, Netherland - NOB reactor | ecosystem: Engineered > Bioreactor > Aerobic > Activated sludge | place: Netherlands... | reverse complement strand
TGCGCTTGGCTGTTGCGGCTGCCAGTGACGTCGCCGTTTGAGTTTCGGTCCCACGAGCCGTTGGTGCTTGCGGTGTTGCCGTACGCGCCTCGCGCAGCGCCGCTCTGCGAATGGCTCACATTGCCGTCTCCATCCCACGACGTTGCGCCTGCGCCGCAGCCGCGTGCGCCGTAGGCGCCGCGCGCGCAGCCGCGTTGGCCGCTGACGCCGGCGCCGGAGCCGTTGGTGACGACGCCGCCCTCACCAACGGAGCGGCCGCCATAGGGGCCGCGCACATCGTGGGCGCCGCCGGCCGTGAGCCCACCGGCGACATTCTCTCGTGCGGCGCGCACGACTTGGCCATGCGCGACATCGAAACAGAAGCCGACGGCGTAGATGCCAAGGGCGGCGAACAAAACTTTGGTGGTGCCTTTCATCGGAGTCGTCCTTCGGGGGAGGTGTTAGGAGGTTTGTTCGGCGCGTTGCGCAGCGGCGAACCCGAGTGCGCAAAGCGCGACGACCGCGGCCATACCGCCGGCGTGCAAAAGGATCGCGCTGTTGAAAGCGCCGGCCTTTGCGTAGAGCCACCAATCGGCGGCGAAGACGGGCGTAAGCGCAACGGCGAAGCCCATGAACGTGTAGCTTTTGAACCGCATGAACGCGGCGAAGAGGCCGGCGGCTGCGGCGTGCGCCCCGAGCGCGCCGATGGCGAGCGGGGCGATCGCGCCGCCCTCATGCGCAGCGCCGCGTCCGCCGAGCGTTGCCAATGTATCGGGCGCCGCGAGCGCGACGGCGGCGAAAGAAAGAAACGCGGCCGCGATGGCGGCTTGGGCTGTGCGTGACGAGAGGGACATGACTTTGGTTCCTTGGTTGGGGTTGCGTTAGGCGGCGATGGCTTGCGCAGGCGCGAACAGCGCGGCGGCGAAATGTGCGCTGGTGTGCACGCCCTCGAATTTGCGCGTGACGGCGCCGTTCTCGATCAGCAGCGTCGTGGGCAGGACGCGCACGCCGTGGGCGCGGGCGGCGGCGATGTTTTCGAACGCATCGACGTAACCGTAGGCCGCTTCACCCGCGTGATCGGCCCAGGACTCGGCGAATTCGAGTGCTTGGCGCATCGTGGTTTCACCTTCGGGCGAGCCGAACAGGATAAAGATGGGCTGCGTTTGCGCGCAGAAGGTGGGCAGCGTTTGCGTGGTGAGCTTTTTCATCCGTGAATCTCCGAGGTCTTGCTTGTGTGGTTCAATGGCCGGCTTGGGTTGCGTCGATCGCGTGCTTGGGCTTGGGGGCAAGCCAGATCACGGCGGCGGCGATGAAGAAGGCGATCGCGACGAGCGCCATCACTTGGTTGGTGGCGATCATCACGCTCTGCTCATCAACGAGATTGTTGAGGGCGTAGAGCGCCTGGTCGTGGCTCATGCCTTGCGCTTCGAAGGCGCGCACGGCGTCTCCGCTGCGGTCGGCGACGCCGGCGAGTTCGGCGTGCGTCGCGCTCGTCTTGTCTTCCCACATCGTCTGCACGAGCGAGGTGGCGATCGCGCCAGACAGGGTGCGCAGGAAATTCTGCAGACCCGCAGCGGAAGCGGTCTCGTGCGGTTCGACGCTGCCGAGCGACAAAGCCGTGAGCGGCACGAAGAAGAACGGCAGACCAAAGCCCATCAGCATGAGCGGGATGGCGATCTGCCAGTACGTCACGACCGCGAGCCAGATGAGGCCGATGAAGATGAGCCGCCGCGGATCGACTTTCGCCATGCGGGCGCCGACGATGGGGGCTGCGACCACCGCGAGCACGCCGGACCAGGCCGTCGTCATGCCTGCCCAGGTCGAGGTGTAGCCCATGTAGGACTGCAGCCAGAGCGGCGTCAGCACGTTGGCGGCGAACATCGCGCCGAAGGCGAGCGTCAGCGTGATCACGCTCATCGTGAAGCCGCGATGGCGGAAAACGCGCAGATCGACGATCGGGTGTTTCTCGGTCAGCTCCCAGATCACGAAGAAGACGAAGCCGATCGCGGAGATAACGCCGAGCGCCACGATCATCGGCGATTCGAACCACGCATGCTCTTTGCCGAGATCGACCATGAGTTGGAGCGACCCGACGAAGAGGATGAGCAGCGAAAGACCAACGAGATCGATCGGCATGCGCACCGGCGATTGTTCGTAACGGCGCAGCATTTTGTAGGCGAGCGGCGCGCAGAAGAGGGCGAGCGGCACGTTGATGAAGAAGATCATCGGCCAGCCGGCGTTGTCGCAGATATACCCCCCAAGGATCGGGCCGAGCACGGGCGCGGTGAGCGTCGTCATCGCCCAGATCGCCATGGCGGCGTTGGCCTTCTCTTTTGGGAAGATGCGCAGCAGCAGCGTTTGCGAGAGCGGCATCAGGAGGCCCCCGGAGAGGCCCTGCATGATCCGCCCGAGCACAAGCATCTCAAGCGATTGCGCGATGCCGCAAAACGCAGAGAACGCGCCGAAGAGCAACATCGCGCTGGTGAAGACGCGCACGGCGCCGAAGCGCGCGGCGATCCAGCCGGTGAGCGGAACGATGATCGCTTCGGCGACCGCGTAAGAGGTGATGACCCAGGTGCCTTGGCTCGACGAGATGCCGAGGCTGCCGGCGATGTTTGGCACCGAGACGTTGGCGATCGTCATATCGAGCACGGCGATGAAGTTCGCGCTCGCAAGGACGATGGCCGCGAGGAAGAGCGCGCCGCCCGAGAGCGGCGCCTCCTTTTCGTGGCTGAGGTTGGACATGATCGTGATCCCCAAGATGCGGGCGTTTAGTCGGCGGACGCGGTGCGCGGGGCGCGCTCGCGGACGTCGATGGAGGCTTCCATGGAGAGGCCGACGCGGAGCGGGTGCTCCGCGAGTTCGGCCGGATCGAGCGCGACGCGCACCGGCACGCGTTGGACAACCTTGATCCAGTTGCCCGTGGCGTTTTGCGCGGGGATCACGGCGAACGCTGAGCCGGTGCCGCCGCCAATGCCCTCGACGCGGCCGTGGTACACGACGTCATGGCCGTAGAGATCGGACCTGAGTTCGACTTCTTGGCCGATGCGCACGCGGCCGAGTTGGCCTTCCTTGAAGTTCGCGTCGACGTACGCGTCTTGGATCGGCGCCACGATCATCAGCGGTTGACCAACTTCGATGCGCTGACCGATTTGCGCGCTGCGTTGCGTCACCACGCCATCGATCGGCGCACGGATGGTCGTGCGCGAAAGGGAAAGGCGGGCGCTTTCGAGCGCGGCGCGGGCCGCGAGCGCCTCCGGGTGGTTTTCCGCGTTGCCGCCGCGCGTGAGCATGCGCTGAGCTTCGAGGTTCTCCTGCGCCGCAACCATGTTGGCGCGCGCCGCCACGTAAGCCGAGCGCGTCGCGGTGAGTTCTTCACCCGAGACTGCGCCGGTTTCCGCGAGTGCGCGGCGGCGGCCATACTCGATTTCCGCACGGGCGAGGTCGGCGCGGCGGGCGCTCAGTTGCGCGCCAGCGGCCGCCTCTTGCGCGTAGTACTGGCGCACACGCTGCAGCGTGCGTTGATAATCGGCTTCCGCGCGCGCCACGTTGAGCTGCGCATCTTCCGGATCGATCACCGCCAGAATGTCGCCGGCATGCACCATCTGCGTATCGGAGACCCGAACGTCGATGACGCGGCCAGAGACCTGTGAGTTCACTTGCGCGGTGGAGGCGCCGACATAGGCGTTATCGGTCGTCACCATATGCGCGCCGGTGAGCGCCCAGTGGATGCCGAAGCCGATCGCGATTTTCGCGATGAGGCCGGCTGTGCCGAGCAGCAGGAGCTTGCGCTTCTTGGAGTGCTTTTCGTCCTTCTTCGGCGGAGCCTCGTCTTCAACGGGCGCGGCGGTTTCTTCGTGGAAATAATCCGTCGCGACCGGTTCAGCGTCGACGGGGTGAAAGCGCATATCGTCAGCCATGATGTGTCTCCTTGAGTTCGGGTGTCAGAGTGAGGTGAAGCCGCCGCCGAGAGCGCGGACGAGCTGGATGTCGAGCGCGAAGACGCGCGCTTCTGCGTCCGCAACGGCGCGGCGTTGGGCGATGAGCGTGGATTCCGCGCTCAGCGTGTCGATGTAGCTGGCGAGGCCGCCCTGATACCGGAGGCTTGCGATGCGGCAGGATTCCGTGGCGGCCGCGAGGGCGGCGCGCTGCTGAACAAGTTGCTGCTCAAGTGCGCGGCGATCGCTCATCGCGTCGGCGACTTCACGAAGCGCGTCCGCAAGCGATTGGTTGTAGAGCGCGACCGCCTCGTCGTAGTCCGCGCGCGCGCCGCGATAGGCGCCTTCAATGCGTCCGCCCGAGAAGATAGGCAGCGAGATCGCCGGGCCTGCTTGCGCAAACCCAAGTTCGCCGCCGCCGAGACGATCAAGACCCAGCGTTTGCAGGCCGACAACCGCGACGAGATTGATGTTCGGGTAGAAGTCCGCGCGGGCGACATCGATGCGATGGCCTGCCGCTTCCGCCCCGAGGCGCGCCGCCACCAGATCAGGGCGGCGCCCGATCAGATCGAGATCGACACGTTCGGGGAGCCCGGCCGCATGCAAGCGCGGTGCGCTCGGCGCGGGGATCGCCAGACCGCGGTCGGGCCCTTTGCCGAGAAGCGCTGCGAGCTGATGGCGCGTGCGCGTGATAGAGGCGCGTACGCCGATCAGATCGGCGCGGGCTTGCGCAAACTCGGCGGCGGCTTGCGCGGCCTGGCCCTCGTTCTCGAGGCCCGCACGCACCCGCTCACGCACCAACATGTGGCTGCGTTGGCGAAGGCGCGCGGCGTCTTCCAGCGCGGCTTCGTCAGCATGGAAGCGGACGAAGTCGGCGTAGGCGAGGGCGACGGCAGTTGAGAGCTGGAGGCGCGCGGCGGCGGCTTCCGCTTCGGCGGCATCGGCGCGGGACGTCGCGGCGGCGAACGAAGCGCGGTTCCGGCCGAAGAAGTCGAGCTGATATTGCAGCGTGACGGCCGCGTTGGTCTGGGTCGACCAATCGCTTGGCACGGCGTTGCGGATGACGTCCGGCAGGTTGTCCGCCGAAAGATCCTGGCGAGACGTCTCGGTCGCGCTTTGGCCGGTAATGCTCGGCAGGCGCGCGGCGTAAGCTTGCTGGGCGTCGGCCTGCGCCCGGGCAAGGCGGGCGGCGGCAGCCGCAAGCGTCGGCGAATCCGCCAGCGCTTCATCGATGAGCGCAGTGAGCTCGGAATCGCCATAGCTTTCCCACCAACGGTCCGAGGGCCAATCCGCGACGGGCGCGGCAAAGCTCCGGATCGTTTCGTAGGAGTCCGGTGCGCGCAGCTGCGGCGCAGCGCCGAGATCGGGCGGCGTGGCGCAACTGGAGAGGAGTGTGGCGGCCGAGCAGACGAGCAGGAGCCGCCGCCGATTGGCGGTGTTTTGAAGCATTTCGATCCCCGTGGTGGAGCGCGGCTCCGGCACTCGGGGCTCGCTCGATAAGACGGAAAGAAAGGCTTTCTTTTCGATAAGTCAACGCCCGTGGCTCTCTCCGAGGCGCGGATTTTCACGAGCGCATTGTTTTTAAAGCAAAATAAATTCAGGTGCGGCATCTGCTAATAAGGAAAGAAAGGTATTCCTTTCTGTGTCTTTCGCTGGTAAGCACGCTTATCCGCCCTCGAGAGGGGCGGGAAAAAGGATGCCAATGGCTAAGATGAAAACGGCCGCGAAGGCGAAGAAGCCGCAGATTGGGCCCGGAAGGCTCTCTGCTGAGCAGACCGCCGAATTGCCCGACCGGCTGATGGATGCGGCCCTTTCGCTCTTCGACGAGCATGGTTTTGCGGACACGACGATGGATGAGATCGCCAAGCGCGCGGGCGCTTCGACGAAGACGCTCTACAGCCGCTTCTCGAATAAGGGCGAGCTACTCGAAGCGGTGGTGCGCCGGGATGTGCAGCGCACGGTCGCTGATCATCTGCGCTCTTTCGCGCTTAACCCGGCCGAGAGCGCGCCGCGGGAGTTCCTCTACAAATTCGGCGTTCAGGTCTGCGCCGGCAACCTAGAGCGGGAATCGACGGCGATCGTGCGCGTGACGTTCGCTGAGGCGCACCGGTTTCCGGTGCTGATGCGCATGTACCGCGAGGTGACGGCGCGTGGAAAATTGGCGCTGGCGAATGCGCTGCGGATTTGGCGCGATGACGGGCGCATCTCGTTCACGGCGGATTCGGAAGTCGCGGGCGCTTTGTGTTTCGACATGATGACGGCGGAAATGCGCGCGCGCGCGGTGCTCGGGGATCCGCCGACCCGTGCGGAGGTCGAGCGTTATGTGAAGTTCGCGGTTGATGCGTTCATGGACGGCGTCATTACCGAGGCCAAGCCGAAGGCGAAGCGCGCAGAACGCAAGTGAGCCGGCGCCCTCATTGTGGGGCGCCGGCTCATCGTGTGCGGCTGCGCGAGGGGATCAGCGCGCGGCCGTGCGCACGATTCTGGGTTCGAGCGAGGCGGTGACGGCGCGTGCGTCATACGCGTTCGCCATCGCTACTGGGCGCTGGCCCTCGAACATCACGATGTCCATGCCCGCATTGTGGCTGGTAATTTCGCTGATCGAGACACCGGCCAAGCGCGGGCGTCCGCCGATCGCTTGATAGCGGCGGTCGGCTTCCGCATCGTGCGCGACGATGAGGAAATAATCGTAACCACGCTGCAGTGTGGTTTCGGCGGCGCGATAGAGTAGGTACGTTTCCACCGTTTCGCGCGAGGAGGCCGTGTCGCCGGCATAGGTCACGCGCACCCGGTTGGGCTCAAGTTGCATCTCGGCATAGCCGTAGCGGCTGGATTGGCCGCTCGCTCGGGATCGATGAGGCCGCACGAGGCGTTGGCTTGTCGCCGAGCCGGGCAAGCCATTTGTTTGTCGAGGAAACCGGTCTTCCGTTTCGCACCTATCTGCTTTGGCTGCGCCTGGTGCGCGCCGTCGATGCTCGCATTGCCGGCAACACGCTTACGGAAGCCGCACAGGAGGCCGGCTTCTCCGACTCCGCGCATCTCAGTCGCACGTTCAAGCGCATGTTCGGCTTACCGGCCGCGGCGCTCGAAATGTTGTAGCCGTTTCGTTCAAGGCGGTCAGCGTTCCGGGGGTTAGGTAGGGCGTGTCCTCACGGACAACCCGAAACGATGAACCCCATGGAGACGAAATGACCAACGCCCCCGCTTTGACACGCGCGACATCCAACGCCGCCGGCTGCACGTGCAGCCCAAACTGCCGTTGCGGCGACAAATGCCGCTGCAAGAAGAACTCATGCGGCCCGCATTGCGCCTGCGCGTCCTGAAAGCCGCGGCCCGGGCTTTTCGTATGAGAGGCTCGGGCCACGTGCTCCGCTCTCCTCACTCAAACGTCGGTCGAGGCGATGAACATGGAATACGTTGTGGGCGTGGTTCTTGGGGTCGGCGTTTGCGGGCTTGGAACGGTCGCTGGATTTGAGCGAGACCGAGCCTTCTATCCGGTCATGATGATCGTGATCGCCTCATATTATGCCTTGTTCGCGGTGCTCGGCGGTGACGGGAATGCCCTCATAGCTGAGGTCGGGATTGCGATTGGGTTCGTGTGTCTCGCGGTCATTGGCTTTAGGACCAGTCTCTGGGTCGTTGCGGCGGCCATTCTTGGCCATGCCGGCCTCGATCTGGTTCACGGCCATGTGGTGACGAATGCAGGCGTTCCGGCCTGGTGGCCAATGTTCTGCGCCAGCATCGATGCTTTCGCCGCGTTCTATCTCGCATGGCGGCTTCTTTCGCGACGGATCGACGAACGCAATCGCCTGACCTTCGGCAACCGGATCCACGCTTATGTCGAAATCGAGTTGGAAGCGGCGCGAGCGGCAGAGCGCGCTGGCGAGCCGCTCGCAGCGTTCCATCATCTCGAACGCGCGCATGTGCTGGGCCAGAAATCGACCGTGCAGCATGTTCGCGTGCACATGACGATGCTCGCGTGGGGGCTACGCCACCGCAACGCTCGTGAAGCCTTCGGCCAGATCGCCCGTTTGATCGGAGCGGCGACAATAACCTGGGTTGGGCTCATCCCAGAAGGAAATACCGGTGGCGCGAATGTGAGCGGGTTCAAGTCGATGCCGATTCCCGACGATCTCGCCGACATCATCGATGTCGCACGCCTGCCGCAGCAATGGCGCAACTGAGTCCCGACTGAAAGGACAAGCAATGCTCGCCGCCACTTGCCGTCGCTACGGCGCCCCTGAAGTCTTGCAGATCGAGGACGTGGCGCGCCCGACGCCCAAGGCCTATGAGGTTCTGGTTCGCGTCCGCGCCAGCAGTGTGACGTCCGGCGATGCGCGCATGCGCGCCTTTACTGGGGCCGGCATATTTTGGCTGCCGATGCGGTTGCTCTTTGGCGTGCTGCGTCCGCGCAACCCAATTACAGGTATGGAGTTTGCGGGAACCATCTCGGCTGTCGGGCAAGGCGCGACCGCCTTTCGCGTCGGCGACGCGGTCTTTGGCATGAAGATCGGCGGCGCCAATGCCGAGTATGTTGCTGTCAGGGCGGGCGGCGCGGTCGCCGAAAAGCCGGATGGTTTGACTTTTGAAGAAGCGGCCGTCGTCCCGTTCGGGGCTCTGTCTGCCTTGGAGTTCTTGCGAGACTTTGTGCAGATCAAGTCAGGACAGAAGCTACTTATCCATGGGGCCAGCGGCGCCGTTGGCCTGTTTGCGGTTCAGCTTGCCAAGCATTTCGGCGCTCACGTCACCGGCGTATGCAGCACGGCGAATCTTGAACTCGTCACCTCGCTCGGCGCCGACAAGGTGATTGACTATGCCAAGGTCGATTTCACCCAAGGCGATGATGTCTATGATGCGATCCTCGACACGGTTGGAGGCACATCGTTCTCACGGAGCAAGCGAGTGCTTGCGCCGCACGGACGCCATGTCTTTGTTGTGCAAACGCCGACGCAACTTTGGCAGACGCTCTGGACCTCCGTGCGCCGCGGCAAGCGCGTCATCGTCGGGTTCTCCGGAGGTGATTCTAAAGACGATCTCATGTTGGTGAGTGGCCTGATCGAAGCGGGGCTGATCAAGCCGATGATCGATCGGACTTACCGGCTGCAGGAAATAGAGACCGCCCACCGCTTCGTGGACACCGGCCGAAAGCGGGGCGGCGTCGCGGTGTCGATAGGCGCTGCGTCCTAGTTGGCTCGTCAATGGTTGATCGATGGCTGAAGCCGTGGCCGAGCGCGCCCTTAGAACGATCAAGCCCTGTGTTCGGCCCGCGCCGGAGGCGCACGCCTCGCCACGGAGCCAAGACAAAGCCCTGCGTTCTTTAATCGCCTCGCTCGACGCAAGCAGAATCTGGCCTGCTTCCCGTCTGTTTCTATGTTCGGCCCCCCAAAGAGCCCGTTTCTCCGTCCCGGCCCAAGCTAGCACCGCGGCTCGCGCGCAGCCGAGGTCAAGGCCGGCGCGCATGCGCCGCCCGCGAGGGCTTGGCCTTGAGGTCGGCGAGCACGGCCGCAATGATGGTTGCGCAACCGGGCATCACCTTCATGCAAATGTCGATCTCCGCACCGGGTCATGGTTCTTTTCGCGGTCAGCAAAGGCAGCCGCAACATGGCGGTCGAAGCTGGCGACGCTCAGTCCCGATCGCGGTCTCCCTGATTGGGGCCGCATCGCAGGGGCGCGCGTTCACCGAGCCTCGTCCCGGCGGGACATCGGCGGCGAGCCGACCTTTTGCGGCCGGCGCGCCGATCTCAGAGGCTATTTGCCGTGATGGCGTCGCCGCAATATTCGGTTCTGTTCGCCCAAATGCGGTGCATGACGACAGCGAGCTTTCGCGCCAGCGCGACTTTGGCGCGCTTGCGCCCCAGACGGTCTGCACGCTTCAGCCCCCAGCTGCGCAATGCTGACGCCTTGCGGTTTGGCTGCATCAAAACGTTGGCCGCTTCAAACAAATAGGCGCGCAAAAGCCCATCGCCGCATCGTGATATGCGTCCCGACACATCGACTTCGCCAGATTGGTATTTCTTAGGTGTGAGGCCGATATAGGCGCCGACGGATTCCGATTTTCGAAAGCGCTCTGGCGTGTCGATCACGGATTGATATGCCAGAGCGACGATGACGCCAACGCCGGGCACGGTCATGAGGCGTCGCGTAATAGCGTCGTCCTTGGCCCGTGTGACAAGTTGACGTTCGATGGTTTCGACTTCTTCGCGCAAGGCCTGCCACGCGCGCAACAGCGGTTCGGCGATGGCGGTCAGTGCGGCGTTGCCTTCGATGGCCTCGCGCACACGCACCGGGAATCGGCCTTTCGCGCCTCTGAATACGACGATGCCGAACGCCTTCATCAACCCACGCAAGGTGTTGGCGATCGCCTGGCGCTGCGTGACCAGTTGAGCCCGCGCCACCAGCAGCATGCGCAGCGCGCTCGCGTCCATGCTTTTGACCGTGACCTCACGGTACCAGCCCGTCCGAACGACCTGAGCAAGGCCGTGTGCGTCATTCGCGTCGGTTTTGTTGATCTGCATTTGCAGCGCCGCCTTCGCATGGCGTGCATCGACGCATACGACGGGAAGCCCTCGACGCCGCAGCGAGAGCGTCAGCCAATTGGAGAATTGCCCGGTCTCAAGGCCGATGCGCGCCGCATGTGGCGCGCGCTTGCGCACGGTCTCAGCCAGGATGCTAGCCTCGGTGGCGCAGGCGCCGCGCCAGACGATCTTGCCTTCGTCATCGACGACGCAGACCGCCGTGAGCTCCTGGGAAACATCAAGGCCGACATAGTGTTTTGCGGTTTGGGTTGTCATGTGGCGCGCGCTCCTGGCTGGATTGACGCGCGAGCGTAAGCCTGACGCCGGCGGATCGCGCGATTACGCCATGTCCCGACACCTAAGGGACGCCATCGCGCGCAGGCGGCGTCAGGGCTGAAAAGCGTAAGCGTGCCTTGACGCCGCCGAGTACGATGGGACGGACCGCTGCTCGTCCGGATCACGCCATCGCCTCACGCACGCGCTCATATAACAAACGC
>Ga0268299_1004433_pt1 | contig 10935 bp, 10 predicted proteins | sample NOBtaG_FD_193484 | JGI IMG/M metagenome (GOLD analysis project Ga0268299, IMG submission 193484) | Activated sludge microbial communities from bioreactor in Nijmegen, Gelderland, Netherland - NOB reactor | ecosystem: Engineered > Bioreactor > Aerobic > Activated sludge | place: Netherlands... | reverse complement strand
TCCTCCGATGCGGCCGCTCCGGCCGCCGCCGCAACGGCGAACGCCGCGCCTGCCGCCGAAGCGCCCCAAGGAGACGCACAATGAGCAACGTCTGGGTTCTTTGCCGCAAGGAGCTGAAAAGCTACTTCTCGTCGCCCATCGCCTACGGGCTGATGGCGTTTTTTGCGCTCGTTTCCGGCTGGTTCTTCTACATGGCCGTCGGCTTCTTCGTGTCGCGCGGCATGGAGATGCAGATGATGGGCCGCCCCATGCCGATGGACGTCAACGAGTGGGTCGTGCGGCCCGTGCTCTCGAACATCAGCGTTATCGGCCTGTTCATGATTCCGATGATCACGATGCGCCTCTTCGCCGAAGAGAAGCGCTCGGGCACGATCGAGCTGTTGATCACCTCGCCGGTGCGCGATTGGGAGATCATCCTCGGCAAGTGGTCCGCCGCGATGCTGATGTACGCCGCCATTCTCGGCGTATCGCTCTTGAACATGTCCGTGCTGTTCGCCTACGGCAAGCCCGATTGGAAGCCGCTTCTGGTGGGCTATCTGGGATTGCTGCTGCAGGGCGGCTGCCTGCTTGCGCTGGGTTGCTTCATTTCCACCACTTCGAAGAACCAGATCGTCGCCGGTGCGGGTACATTCGCCATTTGTCTGATGCTGTGGGTCATTGGCTGGTACACCGAATTCAATACGGCGGATTGGGCCAAGGTCATCGGGTACCTCAGCGTAGTGACGCATTTCGAGCCATTCTCCAAGGGTGTCATCGACACCAAGGACGTCGTCTTCTACCTTTCGATGATTTTCTTCGGGCTCTTCCTTTCGGCCCGTTCTCTTGAATCGCTGCGGTGGAGGTCCTAACCATGAGCACGCCTTTCCTGAAACAGAAATCGACCAAGTTCACGGCCTATGTCGCCGTCTACGGACTCGTTGTCGTGGCCGTTCTTGGCGTGGCGAACTTCCTTGCCCAGCGCCACAACAAGAGCGTCGACACGACTTCGAACAAAAAGTTCAGCCTGTCGGAGCAGACCGAAAAAATCGTCAAGAATCTCAAGTCCGACGCCAAGATCGTGTATTTCGACAAGCAAAGCAGCTTTCCGCAGGCCAAGGATCTGCTGGACCGCTACGACGCGCTTTCGCCCAGGCTCACCGTAGATTTCGTGGACCCGGACAAGAAGCCGCAGGTGGCGCGCGCGAACGCCGTCAGTCGCTATGGCACCATCTACGTCGACGTCAACGGTAAGCGCGAAGAGGCCAAATCGCTCACCGAAGAAGAGGTCTCCGGCGCCTTTATTCGCGCGCTCAAGGGCGGCAAACGCACCGTTTGCGCGGTGAACGGCTCCGGCGAACACAGTCTGGAAAGCACCGAACGCAACGGTTACGCGCAGTTCAAGGAACTGCTGGAGAAGAACAACTACCAGGTGCAGGGCATCTCGCTCATCGAGAAGCCCGAGGTGCCGAAGGAATGCACGATCGTGGTAGTGGGCGGCCCTCGCTTCGATTACTTGCCTCCGGCCGTTGGCGCGTTGAAGAGCTTCGTCGAAGGCGGAGGGCGCGCGCTGATTATGCTCGACCCGCCATTGAAGCTCGGCAAAGAGACGGTGAGCGACAATGCGGCTCTCGCCGCCGTGCTCAAGGAATGGGGCGTCACCCTCAATGCCGATCTTGTGCTCGACACCAGCGGCATCGGCCAGTTGTTCGGCTTCAGCGCCGCCGTGCCTCTCGTCGCCAGCTACGAATCGCACGCCATCGTGCGCGATCTGCGCGAGGTTACGACCGCCTTCCCGATGACGCGCTCCATCGACTCCACGAGCGGAGGAAAGACTACCGTCGAGAAGCTCTTCTCGACTTCCGCCAAGAGCTACGCCACAGCCAGTCTGGACAAACCGGAGATCGACATCAACCCCGACAAGGACAAGAAGGGACCGTTCACACTCGGCGTCGCGGGCACGTACAACACCGGCAAGGAGAACCTCTCCGGCCGGTTCGTCGTCGTCGGCAGTTCGCAGTGGGCCAGCAACTCCATCCTGCGCTTCAACGGCAATCCAGACCTGGCGATGAACATGATGAACTGGCTCAGCTCCGATGAAGATCTCATCTCTATCCGCCCGAAAGAGCCCGAAAACCGGCCTCTCAATATGAGCGCCGCGCAAATGCGTGTGGTCTTCCTGGCCAGCGTGATCTTCCTGCCGCTGGCCATCGTTCTTTCCGGCGTCAGCGTCTGGTGGCGCCGCCGCTAGCCGGCCGCCCGCCAACGGACACATCTCGAGCAGAGGAGCAGAACCGACCATGCAGTTTCGTGGATTGTTGATTGCCGCAGCCGCCCTGGCGATTCTGGGTGGACTGGTGTGGTGGTCCAACAAGGCCGAAGCCACCAAAGAAACCGCCGCTGACCCGAACGCTCCGCCGAAGATCGTCGAGATCGCCGCGGAGAAAATTCAGAAGGTCAACATCACCAAGGACGGCGAGACGACCACGCTCGAACGCACCGCCGATAACCGGTACCGGCTTGCCGCACCGAAGGAGCTTGCGGCCGATCAGGACGCCTCCAGCGGCGTGTTCACCTCGCTCACCAGCTTTATCGCCGATCGGGTCGTCGAGGAGAAAGGAACGGACCTGAGCGCCTATGGGCTGGACAAACCGGCGCTCACTGTCGCCGTGGTTCAGAAAGACGGCAAGCTGGTAAAACTGCTTATCGGCGACGAAACGCCGACCGCCGGTTCGTCGTTCGCCAAGCTCGAAGGCGATCCGCGCATCTTTACAGTCGCCAGCCACAACAAGGCGAGCGTAGACAAGAATTGGAAGGACCTGCGCGACAAGCGCCTGCTTACGTTCGACTCGGATAAGTTGAGCCGCCTGGAATTGACCGCCAAGGGTCAGACCGTCGAGTTCGGCAAGAACGCGAACGGCGAATGGCAGATCGTGAAGCCGCGCCCATTGCGCGCCGACGGCAATCAGGTGGAGGAACTGCTCCGCAAGCTGAAGGACGCGAAGATGGACACCTCTCTTCCAGAGGACGACGCGAAGAAGGCCGCGGCGGCATTCGCCTCCGCCACCGCCACCGGCACGGCAAGCGCAACCGACGCCGCCGGACGCCAGACCATCGAGGTCCGCAAGGACAAAAACGGTGACTTTTATGCAAAGTCGAGTGCCGTGGAAGGCGTGCACAAACTCACCGCCGATGTCGGCGAAGGCATGAACAAGACGCTCGACGACTTCCGCAACCGCAAGCTCTTCGACTTCGGCTGGACCGATCCGGGCCGCATCGACATCAAGGACGGCGCCGCTACGCGCACGTTCACCAAGTCCGGCGACAAATGGAGTTCCGCGGGCAAAGAGATGGACGCTACGAGCGTTCAATCGCTCGTCGACAAGTTGCGGGAGATGAGCGCGATCAAGTTCGTGGAGAAGGGCGGCGGCGAGGTGATTCTCGAGGCCACCGTCGCTACCGCCGACGGTAAGCGCACCGAAAAGGTCGCGATCGCCAAGTCCGGCAACTCGTACTTCGCCACCCGCGACAACGAGCCGTCGGTGTATGAGGTAGACGGCAAGTTTGTCGAGGACCTGCGGCGCGCCGCCGCGGACGTCAAGGCCCCGCCGCCGGCCGCGGGCGCGGAAAAGGATAAGAAGAAGTAACATCGGGGAGGCATGAGCGCGCTCCTTACCGACCTCTACGAACTCACCATGGCGGCTGGGTTCGTGGCGTCGGGCAAGCAGCGAGACATCGCGACGTTCGAACTGTTCGTCCGCCGCCTGCCGCCCAACCGGCGCTTTCTCATTGCCGCCGGGCTGGAGCAGGCTCTCGAATACCTGACCTCGATCCACTTTTCCGCGGCCGGGATCGCTTACTTGCGCGGACTCCCGCAATTCGCGCAGGCGCCGGAAGAGTTTTTCGAGCACCTCGCCGCGTTGCGTTTCACTGGCGACGTCTTTGCCGTGCCCGAAGGAACGCCGATGTTTCCCGGCGAGCCTCTGCTGACCGTGCGCGCGCCACTCGTGGAAGCGCAGATCGTCGAGACATATCTGCTGGCCACCATCGGTTTCCAGACGATGATCGCTTCCAAGGCGGCGCGCATCGTGGCAGCGGCGGAGGGGCGAGGGGTGGTCGAGTTCGGTACGCGCCGCGCGCATTCGCCCGAAGCCGGCACGCTGGCCGCTCGCGCCGCCTACATCGGAGGGTGCCTGGGCACAAGCAACACGGAAGCGGGCTTCCGCTACGGCATTCCCGTCTACGGCACGTCGGCGCACTCCTGGGTCCAGAGCTTCGCGAGCGAGGAGGAGTCGTTCCGCGCCTTGAAACGGCTGCTCGGTTCCGCAACGGTGCAGTTGATCGACACCTACGACACGATCGAAGGCGCTCGCCGCGCGGCTGCCGTGGGCGGCCCGATCTGGGGAGTACGCATCGACAGCGGCGACCTCGTTGCCCTCTCGCGACTGGTGCGGGCCATCCTCGACGAGGCCGGCATGACGGACGCGAGGATCATGGTGAGCGGCGATCTGACCGAGGCGCGCGTGCGCGAAATCGCCGGCGCCGGCGCTCCCATCGACGCCATGGGCGTGGGCACCGATCTGGCCACCAGCGGCGACGCCCCGAATCTGGGCGTCGTGTACAAACTGGTTGAGATCGAGAGCGGCGGCGCTACGCGGCACACGTTCAAGCGCAGCTCGGAGAAGGCGACACTGCCCGGGGCCAAACAGGTATTCCGCCACGCGGACCGCGACGTGATCGGCTGCGCGTGGGAATGCATCGGCTGCGGCGAAGTAGATGTCGAAGCCCTGCTGCGGCCGGTGATGCTGCGTGGCCAACTGCTGGGCAGCGTGCCCACCGCGGCCCAGGCGCGCGAACGAGCATCCGCCGCAATCGCCGCGCTACCGGATTTGGAGCGCGCGGACTACGCTGTCTCCATCAGCGCCGCTCTGCGCGACCTCAGCGAAAGAACCGAAGCATGAGCATCGCATTCATCGACGTCGATACGCAGATCGATTTCCTCTATCCCGCCGGTGCGCTCTACGTGCACGGCGCGGAGAGAATTCTGGACAAGGTCGCGCGGCTTAACCGCTACGCCGCCGCTAACGGCATTCCGCTGCTCTCCACCATGGATGCGCACTCGGAGAACGATCCGGAGTTTCGCATATGGCCGCCGCATTGCGTGGCGGGGACCTTCGGCCAGCGAAAGCCCGAAGCTACGCTGGTCGCTGGGCGCGCCGTGTTGCCGGTAGAGGCCGCGGCCACGGTGCGCGGGCCGCAGGTGCTCGTCGAGAAGGTGACGTTCGATTGCTTCACGAATCCCATGTTTGAGCCGCTGCTCGACGAACTGGGTGTCACGGAGGCTGTCGTGTATGGCGTTGTCTCCGAGATCTGCGTCGCTCACGCCGTGCGGGGTCTGTTGCGTACGGGCCGGCGAGTTACGCTTGTCCAGGATGCCGTGATGTCCATCGACGACGCCGCAGCCCAGAACCTTGAGGCGGAAGTGGTCGCCGCCGGAGGCCGGCTTGCCACTGCCAGCCAGATCTGTGACTGAGGTCACGGCGTTGGCGCCGCGGCCGCCGGTACACTGGAGGTAGCCGCCATGCCGCGAGTCCTTTTCTATTTGTTCGCCGCCCTCGTCGCCGGCGCGATCGCCTATGCACAGCTAGACGGCTCTTACACGATGCCGCTTGAGGATCCGGCTATCGATTACGCGAAAGCGCCGGTCAGCGACCGTGTTTACAAGCTCAAGCTCGAGTTGGAGAGCGGCAAACGCAAGCTCGCCTACGACGCCGACCTTGGCTATCTCCCCGCCGTGCTCGACGTGCTGAATGTGCCGGTCAGCTCGCAGGTGCTCGTTTTCTCGAAGACCAGCTTCCAGGCCCCACGTATCGCGCCGCGAACCCCGCGAGCCATCTACTTCAACGATTCCGTTTCCGTGGGGATCGTTCGCGGCGGCGATGTGCTGGAACTCGCCGCGCACGATCCGGCCCAGGGTACGATCTTCTACACGCTCGATCAGGAGGCCGGCGGCAGCCCGCTCGTAATGCGCCGCGACGATTGCCTCCAATGCCACATTTCCGGACGCACGGCCGGCGTGCCTGGCCTGATTGTGCGCAGCGTCTATCCCGACTCGACTGGAATGCCGCTGTTCCAGGCGGGCGGCTTCATTACGGACCACCGCAGCCCTCTCAAGGAGCGCTGGGGAGGCTGGTATGTCACGGGACGGCACGGCGCGCAGACGCACATGGGCAACTCCGTTTCCCGCAGCCGGCAAGAACCGGATTTCGATTTCCCGGCGGGCTCGAACATGCTCAAGCTCGACCGCTTCTTCGATACGGGCGCCTACCTTTCGCCGCACAGCGACATCGCGGCGCTAATGGTGCTCGAGCACCAGGTGCGGGCGCAGAACCTGATCACCCGCGTGAATTGGGAAGTGCGCATGGCGCTGCGCCAACAGGACGCCATGAACGAGATGCTGAAGAAGCCGTCGGGCGAACTCTCCGAATCCACCCAACGCCGCATTCGCAATCTCACCGAGTATCTCGTCGAGTATCTGTTCATGAAGGATGAGGCCGGTTTGACCGAACCCGTACAGGGCACATCGGGTTACGCCGAAGAGTTCTCCGCGTTGGGACCGCGCGACGCTAAGGGGCGCGGCCTTCGCGAACTGGACCTTGAGCGCCGCCTGTTCCGCTACCCGCTCAGCTATATGATCTATTCCGACGCGTTCGACCGGCTGCCAGTGCAGGTGAAAGAGCGCGCCTATGCGCGGCTGGGCGAGATCCTGACCGGCCGCGACCGGACGCCCGCGTACGCTCATCTCTCCGACGCGGATCGCAGAGCCATTCTCGAGATCCTCCGCGCTACCAAGAAGGACTTGCCGGCCGGATTCGGGACGTAGGGTCCGAGCCTTCCGAGGCCCCACCGCATTTGCGCATCGGCGGACCACTGTGATCTAGTAATCGACTACCATGATCACGCGCCGTCAAGCCGCGCGCGCCCTCGTCTCCATGTTCGGCGCGGCTCCGTTTCTCAACTCGCAGGGGCCGATTCCAGCCGACCCAAACGCTATCGACTGGAACGACCCGCTCTACGGTCCCGTCAACGTCATGGACTTCGCCGCCGTGGCGAAGACCAAGCTCGATCCCTTGGCTTGGGATTACCTGGAAGGCGGCAGCGAAGACGAACTCACCCTGCGTGAGAACCGCCAAGCCTTCGACAACTGGATCATCCGCCCGAAGATGCTGACCGACGTTCACAAGATCGACACGACGCTCGATCTGCTCGGCGCCAAACTCGACTATCCCATCCTGCTCGATCCCGCCGGCGGCAAGAACTGTTTCTACCGGGGCGGAGAACTCGCGGTTTCGCGCGCCGCCGTAAACGCCCGCGCGCTCCACATAACCAACGGCGGCATTGACGATCTGATCGACGCGGGTACGGCGCCAACGTTCTGGCAACTGACGACCGGCGGCCAACTCCTCAACGCGACCACTATGCGCGCCTTCGTAAAACGCCTGGAGGCGCAGGGCTGCCGGGGCATCTGCTTCACCGTCGATATCATGCACGTCTCCAAGCGCGAACGCGAGATGCACAACAAGCTGGAGCGATCCTGGTGCGAGACCGGCCTCCCGCCGCGCGATGCAACCGGCAGGTTGCCGATCGCAAAGAACCCTTGGCGCGCCGGCATCTGGCCTTCGCGCCCGCAGCCCACGCCGACGTGGGAGACGCTCAGCGAGCTCTGCGCGACGACCAAACTGCCGGTAATCGTGAAAGGCATCATGACCGCCGAGGATGGCGACCGCTGCGTGAAGCATGGCGCGAAGGCCGTGATCGTCTCCAACCATGGCGCGCGCCAACTAGATCAGGTAGGCGCCACGATCGAAGCGCTGCCGGAGGTGGTCGCCGCCGTGAACGGCCGAATTCCCGTGCTGATCGATGGCGGCATTCGCCGGGGGACGGACGTGCTGAAGGCGCTTGCTATCGGGGCGAAGGCGGTGTGTGTCGCGCGACCATACCTGTATGGCCTCACCGCCTTCGGACAGCGCGGCGTGGAGCGCGTACTGCAGATATTGAAAGCCGAGCTGGCTCTCTCCATGGGCCTCGCCGGCGTCGCCAATCTGGCCGCGATCGACTCGACGCTGGTGCGCCGCAAGACGAGATGACGCGCCGCCGCAGCCTGCCGCTTATCGCCGTAGCCGCGGTCTTGACGACGGCCTCGCTTCACGCCGAAAGCGCCATACTCGCGCCTTTGAATGAAAGCGTCGTCGAAGCCGAACTGCGCGTCGTCGCGCGGCATGACGGCAAGGCGGAGATCCTCATCGACGGCAAGACCGCGCCGGCCGAATCGCCGCACGCGGGCGTAGTCTTCGCGACGGTGAAACTCGCGCCCGGCGCGCATGAGATCGCACTCCCTGGAGGCCCCTCTATTCGTGTCCATGTGGGCGGCGGCGCACCCGCCGCTTGGCGCAAGTTTGAACCGCATCCGCCTGGCGGCGCTACGTGCACGACCTGCCACGCGGTGAGAAACGGCGAATGGGCGTTTGTGAAGCCGTCGCTCGTGGGCGTCTGCTTCGCTTGCCACGACCGCGGCGCGTTCCCCAAGTCGCACACTCACGAACCCGGTGTTATTCCCGATTGCCAGATCTGCCATTCGCCGCACGGCTCCACTGCCAGGCGCCACTTAAAGATGAGCCGCGACGCGGCCTGCAAGCTGTGCCATAACTGAACGAGACCTTATGAAAATCGTTGTCCTCGATGGATACTGCCTGAATCCAGGCGACTTGAATTGGGATGGCCTGCAGGCCGTTGGCGATCTCACCGTGCACGATCGCACGCCGGCCGCGGAAACCGCCACGCGCCTGGCCGGCGCCGAAGCGGCGTTCACGAACAAGACCGCCCTGCCCGCAACGCTGCTTCGCGACCTGAAGGCGCTCCGCTATATCGGAGTGCTGGCCACGGGCTACAACATCGTCGACGTCGCGGCCGCGCGCGAGTGCGGCATCACGGTGACGAACATTCCCACCTATGGCACGGCTTCGGTAGCGCAACACGCCTTTGCGCTGTTGCTTGAACTCACTCAGCACGTTGGGCTGCACGAACAAGCGGTGCGCGCGGGCGAATGGTCGTCGAACGCCGACTGGTGCTTTTCCAAGACGCCGCTCGTCGAGCTCTCAGGCAAGACGCTCGGCATAGTCGGCTATGGCCGAATCGGCCGCGCCACTGCACAAATCGGCCGCGCCTTCGGCATGAATATCCTAGCCTCCGACGCAATTCAGAACGACGCCGGGGTGGAGTGGCGGTCCATCGAGGATCTCCTTCGCGAAGCCGACGTCGTAAGCCTGCACTGCCCACTGACGCCGGAGACGAACGGACTGATGAACGCTGAGCGCCTGCGCTTGATGAAGCCCACGGCGTTCCTACTGAACACTTCGCGGGGCCCGCTCATCGTGAATCAGGATCTCGCCGATGCGCTGAACGCGGGCGTCATCGCGGGAGCGGGACTGGATGTGCTCGACGTCGAGCCGCCCAAACAAGGCAATCCGCTGATCGGCGCGAAGAATTGCATCGTGACGCCTCATATGGCTTGGGCCACGAAGGAAGCGCGCGCGCGGCTGATGGACATCGCAGTCGAAAATTTACGTGCGTTTCTCGCAGGAACGCCGGCGAACGTCGTCGGTTAGAGTTCACCGGAGCTTCATGGGCGCGCCGCCGCCGGCCTTGCTGCGCTCGGCAGCGTCCATGAACGCAAAGATCTCGATCGTCTCTTCGTTCGGCACTGGAACCACGCCGGTCTGGAAGAACTTCACGATCTCGCGCAGCATCGGAACGTAGCTCGACTTCGTCTTGGCGCCGCTCGGCGCCACGGACTTCGCGCGAAACACGACGCCGCCGAAATCGGAGTACGGCCTGATCGTGCGCACCGTGCCGACTTTGCCGCCTTTCCACTTCGCCGTCACCTCGTCGGAATCCGGCGTGGAAACCATCGTCACTTCTTCGGCGCCCGGGCCGAGGAGCGCATAGAGCATCTCGACGGCATGGATGCCGTACCAAGTGAGACTCAACTGATGATGCTCTTCCGTCGGTCCCGGTCCCCACACCATGGCGCCGGTTATGTCCGGGAACTTCATGTCCACGGCCACCTCGCCGTAACGGAGCGACGACGTGCTGAACCACTTCACGTTGGCTGCCTTCAGCACGCGCGCGATCTCCCGTGCATCATCGAGCGTGCTCGCCAACGGCTTGTCGATGAACATCGGTTTGCCGCACTTGGCCGCTTCCCTGGCCTGCGGAAGGTGCTTCCGGCCGTCGACGCTTTCCAGCAGAATGGCGTCCACTTTTCCGCACAGATCGCCGATTGACGGCACGATCTCCACCTTCCACTTCTCCTGCAGTTCCTTCGCGTAGCCATCGACGCGCTTATAAGACGATTCGACGTCGGAGCTGCCGCCTTTATACGCGGCCACGACTCGCGCGCCCGCGACATGATCGGCGTTGGCGGGATCGTTCAGTACCTTGGTGAACGCGATTACGTGCGACGTGTCGGTTCCAATGAAGCCTAACTTGAGGTCGGCGGCGAGGCTTACGGAAGCCGCAAGGAGGAGGATTGGAAATCGGGAGAACATCAGTCGCATTGTACACTCATAAGTTCGGGCTAACCCTTTGGACTTCTCCACCCCGCTCATGTACGTGAAAGGAGTTGGGCCTGCCCGCGCGGAGGTTCTCGAAACGAAGGGACTGCGCACAGTGGGCGACCTGCTCACCTACGCGCCATTTCGTTACGAGGACAGGAGCAACGTCAAACCGATCTCCCAACTCGCTCCAGGCGAGACCGCCACAGTGCTGGCGCGTATTCACTCGGCCACGACGCTGCGCATGGGGCGGTATTCCAAGCGCCCCGGCGGGATGTTTGAAGCCGTGCTGATCGACGATTCCGGCGGCCGTCTTGTCTCGAAGTGGTTCAACGGTTCATTTCTC
>Ga0268299_1004432_pt1 | contig 10937 bp, 8 predicted proteins | sample NOBtaG_FD_193484 | JGI IMG/M metagenome (GOLD analysis project Ga0268299, IMG submission 193484) | Activated sludge microbial communities from bioreactor in Nijmegen, Gelderland, Netherland - NOB reactor | ecosystem: Engineered > Bioreactor > Aerobic > Activated sludge | place: Netherlands... | reverse complement strand
GCGCTGCGCGGTAACTGCGCTGATCGGTTTCAGAAAGGGGCCCGTCCCGATGCCCATCCACACCATCAGCACGACAAGCGGCCCGATCGCTAACAGTTCGCGCGTATTCATATCGTGGATGTGATGGCGGACACCCTCGCTCGCTTCGCCGAGGAAAGCGCGTTGATAGAGCCACAGCATGTAGCAGGCCGAGAAGATGACGCCCAAGCCGGCGAAGGCGGCGTACTTCCAACTGACGATCGCCGCGCCTTGCAGCACCAGGAACTCACCGACGAAGTTGTTCAGCACCGGCAGGCCAATGCTGGCCAGCGTCGTGACCATGAACACGATGCTCAACGTGGGCGCGACGTTGGCCACACCGCCATACGACTTGATCTCAAGCGAATGGCTCCGCTCATAAAGGAAGCCGACCAGCATGAAGAGCGCACCGGTCGAAATGCCATGGTTCAGCATCTGGTAGACGGCGCCATCCATGCCTTGCTGGGTGAACGTGAAGATGCCCAGTACGACGAAGCCCAGGTGGCTCACCGAAGAGTAAGCGACCAGCTTCTTCATGTTCGGCTGCACCAGGGCGACCAGCGCCCCATAGATGATGCCGATGAGCGCCAGCGCGATGATGGCGGGCGCACACTGGTGCGCGGCGTTGCCGAACATCGGAAGACAGAAGCGGACGATGCCGTAGGTGCCCATCTTCAGCATGACGGAGGCCAGCATCACGGAGCCGGCGGTCGGCGCCTCGACGTGAGCGTCCGGCAGCCAGGTGTGGAGGGGGAACAGCGGCACCTTGATGGCGAAGGAGATGAAAAAAGCGAGAAACAGCGGCAACTGCTCGGCGGCAGTGAGTTGCAGACGGCCACTGGAGAGAAGTTGCAGAATCATCGGGTAGTCGAACGTCCCGGCGCGGCTGTAAAGGTAGAGAATCGCCGCCAGCATCAGCACCGATCCGGCCATCGTATAGAGGAAGAACTTGACGGTGGCGTAGATTCGCCTGTCGTGACCCCATATCCCGATCAAGAAGTACATCGGCACCAAAGTCACTTCCCAGAACACGTAAAACAGGAAGAGGTCCATCGAGACGAACACGCCGATGACGCCGAACTCGAGCAGCAGGAGGAACGCGTAGTATTCCTTGACGCGGTCCGTGATGTAGTTCCAACTGATGAGCACGCAAAGTGGCGTGAGCATCGTGGACAGCAGCAACAGCCACAGGCCGAGACCGTCTAGCGAGATGTGATAGCGGATGGCGGGCGAACTGATCCAGATGAGGTTCGTCTCAAACGAAGGACCGGCAGTGGGCTTGCCGAGGAATGGCGCGAGAAGTCCGAGAGAGACGATGAAGATGCCTGTGGAAGTAGCCAGCGCCAGCGTGCGCGAAAGCGCGCCGGGCAAAGCCAGAATCGCAATGAAGGCGATGAGCGGCAAGAACAGGACGATGTCGAGCAGCGTCACCGGAGACCTCCCTGCGCGCCACCGATTACGCCGGCGGCGATGATGAAGATGACGGCGCCGGCTACGACCCAGGCTGCGTAAGAGCGGATGCTGCCCGATTGCAGCAGGCGGAGGCCCCCGCCGATCCAGCGCGAGAAGCCGCCGATTCCGTTTACGACGCCGTCGATCAGCCACACATCGCCGAACTGCCACAAGGCGCCGCGCGAGCTGTTCACAAGCGGGCGGACAATGGTGGCGTCGTAGGCTTCATCGACGTAATACTTGTTATAGACCAGCCGGTAAACGCCGCCGAGCGATGCGGCGATCGAGGCGGGCATTCCAGGGCTCGCGATATACATCACATACGCGATGCCGATGCCCAACAGTCCGGCGGCCGAGCCGATGATCTCGAGCATGATGTCGTGCTCGCCGTGAGCGGCCGGGAAAATCGGCTCCAGTATGTGCGGCACATTGAACAGCGCGCCTCCGGCGAGCGAGAGCACCGCAAGCACGGCGAGCGGCGCCCACATCACGGGCGGCGATTCATGCGGGTGCGCATGGCCGCGATACTCGCCGAAGAAAGTCATGAACATCGAACGGGAAACGTAGAACGCCGTGACGGCCGCCGTACCCACGCCGATCCAATACATGAGGGGCGAATGGTGATGCACGGCGCCTAGGATCGCCTCCTTCGAATACCAGCCCGATGTGAAAGGCACTCCGGATATGGCGAGCCAGGCGCAGGTGAGCACTGCGAAGGTGATGGGAATTTTCTGGCGCAGGCCGCCCATGTGGCGCATATCCTGCTCGTGATGGAGCGCGTGAATCACACTGCCCGCGCCGAGGAAGAGAAGCGCCTTAAAGAATGCGTGCGTGACGACGTGCCAGATGCCCGCCGAAAACGCTCCAACGCCAAGCGCGAGGAACATGTAGCCGAGCTGCGACACGGTCGAGTACGCGTAGACCTTCTTGATGTCGAACTGCGTGATGCCGATTGTCGCCGCCATGACGGCAGTGGCCAGACCAACCCAGGCGACGGTCTCCATCGCGACCGGCGCCTTCAGGAACAGCGCGGAAGAGCGCGCCACCATGTAGACTCCGGCCGTCACCATCGTCGCCGCGTGGATAAGTGCGGATACGGGCGTCGGGCCTTCCATGGCGTCCGGCAGCCAGACATAGAGCGGGATCTGCGCCGATTTGCCGGCCGCGCCCAACAGCAGCAGCAGGCAGATGGCGGTGGTCATTCCGGCCGCGGTTTCCACAGGTAGGGCCTTGGCAGCTTCGAAGACTTTCGGGAAGTCGAGCGTGCCAAACGCGATGAAGATGAGAAACATCGCCAGCGAAAAGCCGAAGTCGCCGATGCGGTTCACGATGAACGCCTTGTTGCCCGCTGTCGACGCCGAGTGCTTCACGAAGTAGTAGCCGATGAGCAGGTAACTGCATAGCCCCACGCCTTCCCAGCCGACGAAGAGCAACAGGAAGTTGTTCGCCAGCACCAGCGTGAGCATGAAGAACATGAACAGATTGAAGAATGCGTAGAAGCGGTAGTACCCGTCTTCGTCGTGCATGTAGCCGCTGGCGTAGATGTGAATGAGCAGTCCGACGCCGGTAACCACCATCAGCATGATGGCCGAGAGCCGATCGACGGCAAGTTCGAACGGAATCGCCAGCGAGCCGGACTGAATCCACATGAAGTAGCGCTCGACGTGCGGCGTTTCAAGAGGGGCGACAGCCATCAGGCATTTCAACACCCACAGGAACGAGAGAGCCACGCTGCCGATGGCGACCACGCTGACAATGCCTTTCGAGAAGCGCTTGCCAAACAGGCCGTTCACCAGGAAACCGGCGAGCGGGAGGAACGGGATGAGCCAAAGATGGTGCATCGGAGTTTAGAGTTTCAGCGAGTCGATCTCGTCCACGGCGAGCGTGCCGCGGTTCTTGAAAACAGTGAGAATAATGGCCAGCCCGACGGCGGCCTCTGCCGCGGCCACCACCATCACGAAGAACGTGAACAGGTGGCCGTCCACCTGTTTGTGATGGTATGAGAAAGCGACGAAAGTCAGATTCACGGCATTCAGCATGAGCTCAATGCTCATGAAGATCGTGATCAGACTGCGGCGGAACAGGAAGCCGGCCACTCCGAGGGCGAACAGAATGGCGCTCAGAATCAGGTAGTAGGTGAGCGGAACGGCCGTGGGAATGGGTAACGGCGGCATGACGGGTTATTCCATCTCCTTCCGCGCCAGCACAACAGCGCCAATGATGGCGATCAGAATCAGCACCGACGTGATTTCAAACGGCAGCAGGTAGCGCGTGAACAGCGCCGTGCCGACCTCTTTCGGACTGCCTCCCGTGAACTCGCCGAACTTCACCAGCGGCGCGTTGGGGAAACCCCGCTGGATGATGTAGCTCACCAGGCCGAGAAACAGCACCAGCAGCGGCATGGCGATGGCGGTAAGCAGCCATCCTTTGCGCGGCGAGGTTTCCGATCCGGCGTTCAGCAGCATGATGACGAAGACGAACAGCACCATGATGGCGCCGGCGTAAACGATCATCTGCGCGGCGGCGATGAACTCGGCGCCCAGCAGAAGATAGAGCACGGCGAGCGAACCCATGACGCCAACCAGCGAGAGGGCGCTCGATATCGGGTGGCGTTGGACCACCACGTTGATCGCCGATACGACGGCGATGGCGGCGAACAGGAAGAAGAGTATGGCGTCCATGGCTACTTCAGAAGGGCCACCAGAAATGCGGTGGCGAACAGGTGAACGACCGAAACCGGAAACATGAAAGCCCAGGCGAAATGCATGAGCTGGTCATACCGGAAGCGAGGCAGCGTGGCGCGCACCCAGATGAAGAGGAAGAGCAGGATGCCCACCTTGGAGATAAACCAGAACAGCGGCAGCAAAATCGGCTGCAGGAACGGAATCAGGAAAACGAATCCGCCCAAGAGGAAGACCACGCCGAATGCGGGCATGGTGTACTTGTCCCATTTACGCGCCGGTTGCATGCCGTGGAAGATGAGCATCGCGCCGGCGCCCCAGTGCAGAAGCGACGGGATGTAATCGGCAACCGGCGAAGGGACGATTGGATACCAGCCGCCAAGGAAGAGCAGCGTGGCGACGCAGCAGATGGTCACCATGTTCGCGTACTCGGCCATGAAAAAGCTGGCGAACTTCATCGAGGAGTATTCGGTATGAAATCCGGCGACAAGCTCGTTCTCGGCTTCGGGAAGATCGAAGGGAATGCGGTTGGTTTCGGCGAACGCGGCGATCATGAACAGGATGAAGCCGATCAATTGCGGCGCCGGCATCTGAAAGATCGCCCAGCGAGGTATGAAGCCGAGCATGAATCCGCTTTGCGATTCGGCGATCTCGCGCAATGAAAGCGATCCGGCCAAAAGGAGCGGCGACGCCAGCGCCAGCGCCAAGGGCAGTTCGTAGCTGACCATTTGGGCCGACGAGCGCAATCCGCCGATCAGCGCGTACTTATTGTTGGAGGACCAGCCCGCGAGCGCGACGCCGTAGACGCCCATGCCGGAGAGCGCAAGAAGGTAGAGGACGCCAATGTTCAGGTCGCTCAACTGCATGTAGGTTTCGATGCCGAATAAATTAATCTTCGGGCCGAACGGAATGACGGCGATCGCGCTGAGCGCGAAGAACACCGCCACCATCGGCGCCAGCACGAAGAAAAACTTGTTGGCGTGGGGCGGCATGAGGTCCTCTTTCGTGAGGAGCTTGATCGTGTCGGCGAGCGGCTGCAACAGGCCGTGCGGGCCGACGCGAGTGGGCCCCACGCGCAACTGGATATGCGCGATCACCTTGCGCTCGATCCACTGTAGATAAGCCAACGCCGTCAACAGAACGAACGCCACCAGCCCGAGCTTGACCAGCGTCAGGACATAGAAATTGCCTAGGATCGATGCGATATCGAGATTCATGGCTTGTAGAGCCCGCCTGGCGCTTCGAGGACGGTGTTCAGGGTCTTCGAGTAGCGGCCCAGCGAACCTGAAGTGAACAGGGTGTCGCGCGCCGACTGGATCGCTTGGGGATGCGCGGACGCGGGTACACGTCCATTCACCGGAGCGGTCATGGCCGCTCCTCCCGTTGCAATGACAGGCAAGGGAACATTATACCCGTGAACGCTGGAACGGATCTCTTCGAACACCTTATCGGGCGTTGGCTGGCCCAGTTCGAGGCGCATTCCACGAGCGAGAAGTCCGAAAATATCGAGGTCGGCCTTGGCTCCCATCACGCTGACGGCCTTGCGCAGGCGCTGCACTTCGCCGCAGACATTGGTCACCGTGCCCGACTTTTCGTAGGCCGATGCCGAGGGCAGCACCACGTCGGCTCGCTTCGCCGTCTCGGTAAGGAACTGGTCTTGCACCACAAGGAAGGCCTTTTCCGATGCGAGCACGGCGCCGTCCAGCGGATTCGAGCCCACCACCCATAGCGCGTCCAGCGTGGCGTCGGCGATCATCTCGCTCGCGGACATCCCCGGTTGCGCCGAAGCACGATAGCCGGGGCCCAGATGCGGCAGCAGGCCCATGTCGCAAGCGCCGCGCGAATTTGAGTAGTCGACAAGGCAAACGTACTTCGCCGGAACGCCAAGCGAGTCTATGAATCCAACCAACTCGGCCACTGCCGCGCCTTTGATCGAATCGCCGAAGACGACTACGAGATCGCCCGCCGCCTTCAACTCTTCGCCGAGCGCTTTCACTGACGCCAGTTGATCGGCCGCGGCGGCGCGAACGCACTTGGCGGCGACTTTGTCCTCGCGCACCGGACCTTCGGTCACGGTGAAGACTTTGGCCTGGTGATGCCGTGCATTGGAGCGGATCTGATAGGCCAGAAACGGATGCTGCTGCGAAAGGTCGGCGCCGACGATGAGCACGCCCTTCGCGTGGTAGAGATCGGCCGTAGCGGCGAGCGCTTTGGCGTTTCCGCTGATCGCGTCGAGCAGCGCGGGCACGTCGCCCGAGCGCCGATGGTCGATGTGCGGCGTGCCTAGCCCCACGCGCGCGAACTTCTGAAGGTAGTAGTTCTCTTCGTTCGTCGTCTGCTCGGAGCCGATAACGCCGAACTTGCCACCGGCCGCCTTGATCTCCGTGAAGCGCTGCGCCACGAAGGCCAGCGCCTTGGACCAACTCACCTCTTCGAGCTTGCCGGCGACGCGGATCATCGGCGATTGCAGGCGCTCGGAGGCGCCGACGAAGTCGAACGCGTAACGGCCCTTGACGCAGAGGAACTCACCGTTGATGCCGGAGCGGTCGCGGTTGTTGCCGCGCAAGATCTCGTCGTTCTTCACGCCGAGCGTCGTCTTGCAGCCGTCGCCGCAGTGGGCGCATATAGTGCCTACGTGCTCCATCTCCCACGGCCGCGTCTGGTAGCGGTAAATGCCGCTGGTGAGCGCGCCCACGGGGCAAATATCGATGCAAGAGCCGCACTCGTCGCATTCGAGATGGTCGCCTTTATTCGGCGTGATCTCGGAGTATGCGCCTCGATTGGTGACGCCAAGAGCTTTCACGCCGAGCCCTTCGTCGCAGATGCGCACGCAGCGGTAGCAAAGGATGCAGCGCGGCGCGTCGAAATAGACCACCGGCGACCACTGCTTCTCATCCACGTGGTGCTTGATTTCGGTGAATCGGCTTTCGCCCGCGCCGTAGCGGAACACCATATCCTGCAGTTCGCATTCGCCGCCCTTGTCGCACACGGGGCAATCGAGCGGGTGGTTGGTAAGCAGGAATTCAAGAGTGGTCTTTCGCGCCTTGACGACGGCGGGCGATTCGGTGTGCACCACCATGCCTTCGGCCACCGGCAGCGTACAGCCCGCGAGCAGCTTGGGGGCCTTTTCGACTTCGACCAAGCACATTCGGCAGGCGGCCTGCAGCGCCAAGCCTTCGTAGTAGCAGAACGCAGGAATCTCCACGCCCGCGCGCTTGCAGGCGTCGATGAGTAAGGTGCCCGCCGGAGCCTGCAGGCTTTTTCCGTTGACTGTAAAGGTGACTGGATCCGCCATGGATTTCCTTTAGCCGTTGATCGAAACCAGTTGCGGCAGTCCGGCCATCGACACGGACCTCTGTGCGAGTTTGGCTTCAAACTCGTGCCGGAACTTGCGGACGATGCTCATAGTGGGCAGCGCGGCCGCGTCGCCAAGCGGGCAGAACGTACGGCCGAGCATGTTGTCGGCAAGGTCGCCCACCAGGTCGATATCCTTGGCCGAGCCCACGCCTTCGTCCAAACGCGTGAGCAGCTTCTTCAGCCACAGCGTGCCTTCACGGCAGGGAATGCACCAGCCGCAACTTTCGTGCTGGTAGAACCGGATGATGCGCAGGCAGGCCTTCACCATGTCGGTGGTTTCGTCCATGATGACGACGCCGCCCGAGCCGAGCATCGTCTTGGCCTTCGCCATGGCGTCGTAATCCATGGTCAGTTCCCAAGCCTCTTCGCCGGTAAGCACGGGACACGAGGAGCCGCCGGGAATAAACGCCTTCAGCTTCTTGCCGCCGCGAATGCCCCCTCCCACCTCTTCGAGCATCCTGCGCACGGGAAAACCGAGCGCGAGCTCATAGACGCCGGGGCGGTTCACGTGGCCGGTGAGGCAGGTCAGCTTTGTGCCGCCCGCTTTCGGGATGCCGAGATCGGCCCATGCCTGGCCGCCCATCCGGAGGATACTGGGCACGGCGGCGAACGTCTCCACGTTGTTGAGAATCGTCGGGCATTGGAACGCGCCCGAGACAGCGGGAAACGGAGGACGGATTCGCGGCACTCCGCGCTTGCCCTCGAGGGATTCGAGCAGCGCCGATTCCTCCCCGCATTCGTAGGCGCCCGCTCCGGTGTGCGTCGAGAGTTCGAAATCGAAGCCCGTGCCTTGAATATTCTTGCCGAGCCAGCCGCGCGCATAGGCTTCGGCGATGGCTTCGTCCATAATGTCGATGAGGTAGCGGTATTCGCCGCGAATGTATATCCAACCGCGATGAGCGTCCACCGCGCGGCCCGCAATGAGGATGCCCTCGATCAATTGGTGCGGATCGTACTGCATGAGCACTCGATCCTTGCACGTGCCGGGCTCGGATTCATCGGCGTTCACCACGATGTACTTCGGCTTGGGCGACTGCCGCGGCACGAAGCTCCACTTCATGCCGGCCGGGAAGCCCGCGCCGCCGCGCCCGCGGAGATTCGAGGCTTTCACCTCGTCGACGATCTGTTCCGGCGTCATGCCCGCAGACTTGAGAAACGCCTGATAGCCTTCGGTGGCGAGATAGGTGTCGATGCTGCGAGAGTTCGGCAGCCTGAACCGCTTGCCGAGAACGATGGTCTCGGCCGCGTGCGGGGCGTCGTGCAGGAGGCTGGGATTCATTTACGCTTTCCTCAAATCGTCGATCAGCTTGTCCAACTGCTCCGGCGTGACGTTGTGTTGAAAGTCGTAGTTCACCTGGATGGCCGGGGCCCACGAGCAGGCGCCGATGCACTCCACTTCCTCCAGCGAAATCGTGCCGTCGGCGGTGACTTCATTGTGACCGATGCCGAGCTTTGCGCAGGCGCGCTCCCAAAGTTTGTCGCCATCCCACAGCAGGCAGCTGATGTTCGTGCAGATCTGCAGGTGCGTCTTACCCATGCGCTTCTTGCGCATCATCGTGTAGTAGCCCACTACTTCGTTCACTTCGAGAACGCTGATGTTCAGCCGCTTGGCGATCTCTTCCTTCAACTCCTCGGTCATGTAGCCGGTTTCATCCTGGGCGTACATGAGCATGGGGATGAGACAGGCCTTCTGCCGGCCCTCGGGATACTTGGCCGCCATGGCGGCGAAGCGTTGTTCAAGTTCGGGTGAGAAGGTCATGGGCGGTTACCTGTCGGTGTCTCCCAGAACGAAGTCCATGCTGCCGAGTCCGGCGATGGAGTCGGCGATCAGCTTGTCCTTGAGCATCGGTCCGATGGCGATGAGATTGCCGAAGCTGGGCGTACGCATGAAGACGCGGTAGGGATTGGTGGCTCCGTCGGAGACAACGTAGTAGCCGAGTTCGCCGCGCGGCGCCTCGACGGCCACATATGACTCGCCGGGCGGCACGCGGAAACCCTCGGTGATGATCTTGAAGTGGTAGATGAGCGCTTCCATCTGCGTCTTCATCGACTCGCGCTCGGGCAGCACGATGCCAGGCGCGTCGGCTTGAAACTTGCCTTCCGGCATGCCTTCCAGCGCCTGCACTACGATCTTCGTGCTTTCGCGCAACTCGTCCATGCGCACCTCGAACCGCGCGTAGACGTCGCTTGGGGACCGCGTGGGCACTTGAAAATCGAACTCGTTGTAAGCCGAATAGGGTTCGTCCTTGCGGATGTCCCAGGCAAGACCGGCGGCGCGGATCATCGGTCCGGTGACGCCGAGATCGAGCATCTCTTCGAGCGTCATAACGGCCACGCCCTTCGTGCGTTCGAGCCAGATGGGGTTGGCCTTGAGAAGGTTCTCGTATTGGTCGATCGAATCCGGGAACGCTCGAATAAATCTGCCCACCGCCTGCTGCCAACCGCGCGGGGCGTCGAGCGCGAGCCCGCCGATGCGGAAATAGCTCGTCATCATCCGCTGGCCGGAGAACATCTCAAACAGCCGGAGGATGTTCTCGCGCTCGCGGAAGCAGTAGAAGAACATCGTCATCGCGCCGATATCGAGCGCGTGCGTACCGAGCCAAACCAAGTGAGAATTGATGCGCGTGAGTTCGGTGAGCATCACCCGCATCCACTGCGCGCGGCGGGGAACTTCGAGGCCGAGCAGCTTTTCGACGGCCAGGCAGTAGCAAAGATTATTCGAAAGATTGGCGAGGTAGTCGACGCGGTCGGTGAGCGGAACCACCTGTTGCCAGGTTCGCGTTTCGCACTGCTTCTCGATGCCAGTGTGCAAATAGCCGATGTCGGCAACGGCGTTGCGGATGATTTCGCCTTCCAGCTCGAGCACCACGCGCAGCACGCCGTGCGTGGACGGATGCTGCGGACCCATGTTGAGGGTCATCGTCCGCCGCTTGGCGCCCGATGCGCCTGGATCCCCCTGTTGGAGGGCGGCCTGATCGGCAACGATGGTCTGCTCGCTCATCTCAACTCCCTGCGGGCGTTTCTTCGCCCGTTCATTCAACTCGCATGGAGCGCCGCTGCGCTCTTCCTCTCGATGTTGCCGCACACGCCGGACAGGGACGTGAGCGGACGAGTTTCATTCGGCGCGGTAGCTGTACTTGTGGCCGTGGACGGGGAAGTCCTTGCGCAAGGGGTGACCCTGCCAGTCCTCCGGCATGAGGATACGTTTCAAGTTCGGATGATTGCGGAAAGTGACTCCAAACAGGTCGAACACTTCCCGCTCATACCAGTCGGCGGCGCGCCATACTCCGTAGACGCTGTCGATTTCGGGATTCCCGCCCTCCAGCCGGCATTTCAACTTCAGCCGGTATCGGTTGCGGATCGACTGGATCAGGTAAACCACTTCGAAGCGCGGCTCCATAGGATGCCAATCGAGCGCCGTGAGCCCGC
>Ga0268299_1004431_pt1 | contig 10945 bp, 10 predicted proteins | sample NOBtaG_FD_193484 | JGI IMG/M metagenome (GOLD analysis project Ga0268299, IMG submission 193484) | Activated sludge microbial communities from bioreactor in Nijmegen, Gelderland, Netherland - NOB reactor | ecosystem: Engineered > Bioreactor > Aerobic > Activated sludge | place: Netherlands... | reverse complement strand
TGACGGACGCCGCGATGCCCTGCGGGACGGCGGGGGTGATCGGCATGCTCATGGGAGGCTCCGGGTTGCCGGACCGTACGACTGCCCCCATGGGCCGAGTTTCGCGCGCTACAACTCGGCCAGCGCCACGGTGCCCGCCACACCGGACTCGGGGGCGACCAGGCGACGGTGGTAGTCGATCTGCCCGAGGTGGTAGGTCAGGTGGGTGGCGAGGTGCAGCAACACGCGCGACGTGACGATGCGCCGGCCGGCGAGTTCGACCGGGAACTCGTCGCCCAGCCGCGCCTCGCTCAGCGCGTCGAAGGTGCGCTCCACCGCGCGCTGGGCACGCTCGAGCTCTGCGACCACCTCGGACCGCGCGCGGCCGCGCGTGGCGAACTCCGCTTCGCGATCGCGCACGTAGCCGCTCCCGCCGAGCACACCGCCGACGAAGTGCTGCAGGTTGCCTGCGAGATGCAACGCGAGCGTCCCACCCGAGTTCGCGAGGCCGGGCATCGTCGCCCACAGCGCGTCGTCGGACGGATAGAGGGAAACCTCGCGTGCGACCGCACGTAGATCCCGTAGCATCACAACGCGGAAATCGTCCTTGTGCATCCGTGCTCCCGTGGTGTCCTTCCGAAGATAGACCGCGTCCCCGATGCTCACCACACCCCGCCCCGTCAGCGTCGTCAAGCACCTGCGCACCCACGCGACCGTCCTCGGGTCGAGCGTGGCGACGCTGTGGCTCGTGTTCGGCGTCGATGCCGTACTCGGCGGCGCGCTGCTGCAGTTCGGGATCGTGCCGCGCAGTGTCGATGGACTGCGCGGCATCGTGTTCGCGCCGTTCCTGCACCGCGACCTCGCCCATCTCACCGCCAACACGGCGTCCCTGCTGCTGCTCGGCTGGCTCGTGATGCTCCGGGATCCGCGGCATTTCGCCCTGGTGGGACTCAGCGCCGCCGTCGGCGCGGGTCTGCTCTGCTGGCTGCTCGGAGCGCCCAACTCCATCCATATCGGTGCGAGCGGCGTGATCTTCGGGTTCCTCGGCTTCCTGATCTTCGCCGGATGGTATGCCCGCAGCCTCGCAAGCGTGGCACTGAGCATCCTCGTAATCGCACTCTGGGGCGGTCTCGTGTTCGGGGTGCTGCCCGGCGCGCCTGGGATCAGCTGGCAGGCGCATCTCGGGGGATTCCTTGGCGGCGCACTCGCGGCGCGACGCTTCGCGCGCTGAGGCGCGGCCGCGCCGCCGGCCGCCCCGTCGGCCGCCCCGCCGGCGACCCTAGGGTCACTGATCTTCTCCGGTGAAGTTGTTGCGCCCGGGTAATATTGACTCCGGCAATTGACCCGGCTAATATCACCTGACGTTTCGTCCGGGTGATTATCGCTGTTCGTTTTCTCCGGGTCTTTCTCGCATTCCTCAGCGGCACTCCGTACCAATGACCACATCCGATCCGTCAACCTCGTCCACGCGCGCAGTGGTCGCCTTCGAGGGCATGCGCCGCATCGCGCAGGGTCCGCTCACGGATGTTGCGCGCGCCGTGAAGGTCGCCGAGCTGCGCGGCTTCATCGGCGCACTCTTCATCTTCGACGCGCACACCTCACACCCGATCGAGCTCGACCTGCGCGGCTCCATCGCCGACGTGCTCGAGCGCCTCAGGCAGTCCGATGCCGCCGCACAGCTCATCGCCGAGTCGGCGCTGGTGGCGGACGAGGGCAACCGCGGCCCGGGTCGACCGCGACTCGGCGTGATCGGTCGCGAAGTCACGCTGTTGCCACGGCATTGGGAGTGGCTCGCGTCGCAGCCCGGCGGCGCCTCGGCGGCGATCCGCCGGCTCGTCGATCAGGCGCGCGTCCAGTTCGCGGACCGCGATCGCGCGCGCGCGGCGCAGGAGTCGGCGTACCGCTTCCTCTCCGCGATGCTCTCGGGCCACGCCGATTTCGACGAGGCGGCGCGGGCGTTCTTCGCCAACGATCGTGAGCGTTTCCGCGCGCTCACGCGCGAGTGGCCGGGCGACGCCCGCGACCATGCCTGGGCGCTCGCGGACGCCGCGTTCGACGCCAACACCCCTGCCTGATCCCTTCGACCCCGGACGAACGCCCCTCGTGCACGACCTCACGCAAGGCTCCATCCCGCGGCACATCATCCGCATGGCGACGCCGATCGCCATCGGCATGCTGTTCCAGACCGCGTACTACCTCATCGACCTCTACTTCGTCGCGCGCCTCGGAGGTGCGGCGATCGCGGGCGTGAGTGCGGCCGGCAACCTGCAGTTCATCGTCATGGGGGTCACGCAGGTGCTCGGCATCGGCACCATGGTCCTCATCTCGCACGCGGCGGGGCGGAAGGATCAGGCCGACGCCAACCTGGTGTTCAACCAGAGCCTGCTCCTGGCGGCCGTCGCGGGAGCGGGTGTCCTCGCGGGCGGCTACCTGCTCGGGCCGGCGTATCTCCGCACGCTCGCGCCGGACCCGGAGACCCTCGCGGCCGGCAGGGACTACCTGTTCTGGTTCCTGCCCGCGCTCGGCCTGCAGTTCGCGCTCATCTCGATGGGATCCGCGCTGCGCGGCACCGGCATCGCCAAGCCCACGATGGTCGTGCAGGTCATCACGGTCGTGATGAACGCGCTGCTCGCGCCGGTGCTCATCGCCGGCTGGGGCACCGGCGTGCCGCTGGGCGTGGCCGGTGCGGGACTCGCGAGCAGCATCGCGGTGCTCGTCGCGGTGATCGCGATGATCCTCTACTTCGTGCGGCTCGAGCACTACGTCGGGTTCGATGCGGCGCAGTTCCGCGCGCACCTCCCGACCTGGCAGCGCATCTTCCGGATCGGCGTGCCCGCAGGCGGCGAGTTCGGCCTGATGTTCCTGTCGATGGGCCTCATCTACTGGATCATCCGCGACTTCGGGTCGGCGGCGCAGGCAGGATTCGGCGTGGGCTCCCGCATGATGCAGTCGATCTTCCTCGCCGCGATGGCCGTGGCGTTCGCGGCGGCCCCGATCGCCGGCCAGAACTTCGCCGCCGGCCGGCTCGACCGGGCACGCGAGACCTTCTGGGCCGCCGCCAAGATCGGCAGCGGGATCATGGTCCTCATGACGCTGCTCGTGCATTGGCAACCGGAGTTCTTCGTGCGGGTCTTCGCCGCGGACGAGACCACGGTCTCGGTGGCCGTGGACTTCCTGCGCACGATCTCGTGGAACTTCCTGGCCTCGGGGCTGATCTTCACCTGCTCGGGCATCTTCCAGGCGCTCGGCAACACGGTACCGTCGATCATCAGCAGTGCCGCCCGGCTCGCCGTGTTCGGCGCCATCGCGTACGCGGCGTCGCGACTTCCCGGCTTCACGCTGCAGCACATCTGGTACATCTCGGTCTTCTCGACGACACTCCAGATGTGCTTCTCGCTGTGGCTGCTCAAGCGGGTGGCGGACCGGGCCTTCGCGCGTGCCGCGACGACGCCGGGCGCTGCGGTCCCGGCCGCCGCCGGGGGGTAAACCTTTCGGGCCGATCGTGCGTCTCACGGGCATGCATCCACGCACGGTCGTCCTCGCCTCGGTCCTCGCGCTCTCCGCGCATGCCTCGCCCACGACGGCCGTCGACGCGCTGCTCGAGGCCGACCGCGCCGCCGCCATCGCGGCGGAACGCACCGGCCTCGTCGCGGCGGTGTCCACCATGCTCGCGCCCGATGCGACGATGCCGGTCCCCGGTCGCGGCTTCGCGGAGGGCCGCGAAGCCATCATCGCCGAACTGCGGCGCGACACACTCAACGTCACATCCAAGGCGCGGTGGGCACCCCTGCGCGGTGGCGTCTCCGCCGACGGCGAGCATGGCTTCACGTTCGGCTACCTCGACGTGCTCCGGGCCGACGGGAGCGTGGTGGCCGGGAAGTACCTGGCGTATTGGGTGAAACGACCCGAGGGCTGGCGCATCGCCGCGTACCGCCGCACACGCCGTCCCGACGGTGTTGTGGATACCGCTGCGTTACCGCCGGCGCTGCCGCCCGCGCTCACCGCGCGTGACACATCCGCGGCCCGGCTCGCGCAGCACCGTGCGTCGGTGATGCAGGTCGAGCGGGACTTCGCGGCGGAGGCACAACGGATCGGCTTGCGCGCGGCGTTCCTCAAGTACGGCAGCGCGGACGCGGTGAACCTCGGCGGTGCGGCCAGCGCCGCCTTCGTGCTCGGCAACGAGGCGATCGCCGCCGCCGTCTCGCAGGGCGTGCCCGAAGGCACGAGTCCCGTGAACTGGGGGCCCGAGCGCGCGTTGGTCGCGTCGAGCGGCGACCTCGGCATCACGTTCGGCCGGATCGTGCCCAACGCGCCCGCTCCGGACGGACGCGCCGCGCCCGGCATCCCGTTCTTCACGATCTGGCGCCGCGCGAACGCGCAGGCGCCGTGGCGCTACGTCGCGGAGTGAGCGGCGCGCCGGGAACCCGGCGCCCCCACCACCCATTGACCGCGGATGGGTGAACGTCTCCGCCATCTGGTCCTCGTCCTCGGCGACCAGCTCGATCCCGACAGTGCCGCGTTCGACGGGTTCGATCCCGCGCAGGATGCGATCTGGATGGCGGAGGTGCTCGAGGAATCCACGCACGTCTGGTCGAGCAAGCCGCGGATCGCGCTCTTCCTCTCGGCCATGCGCCACTACCGCGACGCGCAGCGGGCGCGCGGACGGACAGTGCACTACACGGCGCTCGACGACGCGGTCCCCTCGCTCGCGGCTGCCCTCGCGGCGACAATCGCGCGCGGCAGGCCGCAGCGACTGCTGATGGTGGAGGCCGGCGACCTCCGCGTGCTCGAGGCACTCGAGGCCGCCGCGCAGCAGCATGGCCTGCCGCTCGAGGTGCGCCCCGACCGCCACTTCTTCTCGACGGTGCCGGAGTTCGTCGCACACGCCGAGGGGCGCAAGCAGCTGCGCCTCGAGTTCTGGTATCGGGAGCTCCGTCGCCGCCACGGCGTGCTGCTCGACCGCGACGGCGGACCCGAGGGCGGCGCATGGAACTTCGACGCCGAGAACCGCGGCGCGTTCCCGAAGTCCGGTCCCGGAAGACTGCCGGCGCCGCGTGCCTTCACACCCGACCGGATCACACGCGAGGTGCTCGCGCTCGTGGCGGACCGCTTTGCGGCACACCCCGGCGCCCTCGACCGATTCGACTGGCCGGTGACGGCAGCCGACGCGCGGCTCGCCCTCGATGACTTCCTCGCCCATCGCCTGCCGTCGTTCGGCACCTATCAGGACGCGATGTGGGACGGCGAACCCTGGCTCTATCACTCGCGCCTGTCGGCCGCGATGAACCTCAAGCTCCTCGACCCGCACGTGGTCGTGGCGGAGACCGAGTGTGCCTATCGCGCGGGCCGGGTGCCGCTGGCGAGCGCCGAGGGCTTCATCCGGCAGATCCTCGGCTGGCGCGAGTACGTGCGCGGTGTGTACTGGTGCTTCATGCCGGAGTACCGCGCACGCAACGCCCTCGATGCCCGCGAGCCCCTGCCCGACTTCTACTGGTCGGGCGACACCGAGATGGCCTGCCTGCGGGACGCGATCGGGCAGACGCTCGCGCTGGGCTACGCGCATCACATCCAGCGCCTGATGGTCACCGGGCTCTACGCGCTCCTGCTCGGCGTCGAACCCACCCGCGTCCACGAGTGGTACCTCGCCGTGTACGTGGATGCCGTCGAATGGGTGGAACTGCCGAACACGCTCGGCATGTCGCAGTACGGCGACGGCGGCACGATGGCATCCAAGCCCTACGTCGCCACCGGCAAGTACATCCAGCGCATGAGCAACCACTGCCGCGGCTGCCGCTTCGATCCCGCCCGCAGCACCGGCGACGATGCCTGTCCCTTCACGACGCTCTACTGGGACTTCCTGCTGCGGCACGAGGCGCTGCTCGCCGCGAACCAGCGCATGGCCCTGCAGGTGCGGAACCTCGCGCGGCTCGACGCGGCGGAGCGCGACGCGATCCGCGCACGCGCGGCGGCGATCCGCGCCACCGGTGGCGCGCCGCCGCGTGCGCTCACGCTCCTCTGACCGCCCGCGACCTCACAGGAACCGATTGGGGAAGATCACGAACTGGATGAAGTTGAACTCCAGCTGGTCGAACGCCACCGAGCGCCCGCCGGTGACGGGCACCCGCAGGCCCGGGGTGTACCGCAGGTTGGTGCGCAGCACCAGCGTCTGCAGGCGGTTGGGGCGGATGTCCCAACCGAACGTGACCCCCGGCGCCAGGCGATCGGTCGCCCCGCGCTGCGTCCCGCTCACGCGCAGCTGCTCCCAGCTCAGGTGCGGCCCCACGAACGGCACGAAGCCGTGGTAGTCGAACAGGAACCGGTATGCCTCGGCGGTCACGGCGCGCCGTGACGCGACCTGCGAGAATCCGTAGGCCGAGAGCGCACTGCGGGTGTGCCGGTACGCCATGCCCAGCTGAAGGTCGGGCGAAGGGAAGTGATAGCCGACGCCGAGGTCCACGAAACTCCGCGCATGCCGGTGCTGCCCGGCGTAGCCGAGCGCGCGCAAGGCCGGCGAGGTGCGAGTGAAGAACGCGGTCGACGGCCCGAGGCCGACGGTCCAGCCGCCGATCGACCCATCCGCCAGTCGCGCCGCCACGCTATCGGCGGTCGCGCCGCTCAGCCACTCGCGCTCCGCGCCGAGTGTGAGGTCCATGCTCCGCGTGTAGGCCAGCGAGAACACGCGCGGGTGCATCGCGATCGGCACGCGGGCCGTGGGAGACGTCGGATACTGCGCCCGGTAGCCGAGCACGCCGGCGCCCGCCGTGATGAGCTGCGCCCCGCGCTGGTACGTGAGTCCGGCGCTGACAGGCCACCGGAGGCGCCCCTCGCGTGGACCCGCGCCGCGCTCGTACTCGACCGCCATGAGCGAGGCACCGATCCACGGCCGGACGCGGTCGCGCGTGATACGCCAGGGATAGAGCCGTGCCCCCGTCTCCGTGCGCGTGCGGAACGCCGACCCGCCGACGCGCCGCACCGGGAACGCGACGTAGAAGTCCGCGTGTCCCCAGAAGTGCGTCCCGCCCACGAGCAGGCGGAGCTCGTGGAGCGGATCGCCCTCACTCGACGCCGCTGCGGGGAACACCCGCGTGTCGAGTCCGAGGGTCAGCTGCGCGAAGCGATGACGCGTGGATCCGCCGTCCACGTACGGCTGCGCGGGCAGCGAGCCGGACGCGAGTACGAGGCCCGCCCCCACCAGCCAGCGGCGCGTGGGTCGCGTCACACGCGTCGCCCGCGTCGCCGCGTCCGGGTCCCGCGCAGCCTCAGGGCGCGCCGCACCAACGTTCAGCGGCGGCCACGAAGATCCGCACGCCAGTCTCCAGCGCGCGTTCGTCGATGTCGAACTTGGGATGGTGATGCGGGTGCACCGCACCATCGATCGGCCGTGCCGCACCCACGAAGACGAACGTCCCCGGGGCTTTCTGCTGGAACGCGGAGAAGTCCTCGCCCACCATCACCGGCCGCATGGGCGCGAGCGCGTCCGGGCCGCAGACCTGCGCGACCAGCTCGGCCATCTCGGCCGTCACCGACGCGTCGTTCACCACCGGACGGTAGCCGCGCTCGTAGATGAACTCGTACTCGGCGCCGTGGGCCTCGGTGATGCCGCGGATCACGCGCTCCATGCGGGCCGCGAGGGCCGTGCGCACGACCGGGTCGAGCGTGCGCACCGTGCCGTTCAGCTCCGCCACCTCGGGGATCACGTTGTGCGTGGTGCCGGCGTGGAACTGCGTGATGCTGAGCACGGCGCTGTCGAGGGGGTCGACGCCGCGCGAGACCAGGTGCTGCAGGTTGGTGACCACCTGCGCGCCGATCGCGATAGGGTCGACCGTCTGCTGCGGGATGGCGGCGTGCCCGCCCTTCCCGCGGATGGTGATCCAGAAGGTGTCCGGCGCCGCCGTGACCGCGCCGCTCGGCACACCGACCTTGCCCACCTCGAGCTGCGCCCAGAGATGGGTCCCGATCACGCGCGTCACGCCGTCCATCACCCCGCGCTGGACCATCTCCTCCGCGCCGCCGGGCGAGACTTCCTCGGCGTGCTGGAAGAGGAAACGGATCTCGCCGCCGAGTGCCTCGCGCCGCGCGACGAGCTCCCGCACCGCGCCGAGCAGCATGGCGGTGTGTCCGTCATGGCCGCAGGCGTGCATGACGCCCGGGTTGGTCGAGGCGAACGGCAGGCGCGTGTCCTCGGTGATGGGCAGCGCATCGATGTCGGCCCGCATGGCGATGGTCGGACCCGGGCGCCCGGTCCGCAGCCGCGCGACAACGCTGTTGCCGGCAGGTCGCGAGAGTTCGAGTCCGCCCAGCGACTCGAGTGTCGCAAAGATGAAGTCGGCGGTCTCGCGTTCGTGGAACGAGAGCTCGGGGTGGGCGTGCAGGTGGCGGCGCCACCCGATCACCTGATCGATGGTGCCCGCCGCCAGGACGGGTGCGACGGAGGGTGCGGAGGCCATACCTGCAGGTTAGGCGGTGCAGGCGGCTTCGTCCATCCTTGCGCCGCCGCGGGGGGCACGGGGTGCCGCGCCGGCGGCGTGGGCGCGGCGGGCGAATGTGCGCGAACCGTCACAATCACGCGATCCGGAAACGGACGGCGGTCCCGCGGGGTATATCAGGTCAACCCGAACGCGGAGGGTCTCATGCCGGAGAATGCCTACGTAGTTCGCACCTTCCCCAACTCGGTGGAAGCGGAGTTCGCCCGATCGATCCTTGATGCCAACGGGATCGCCTCGATGGTCCTGAAGGACGACGCCGGCGGGATGCTCCCGTTCCTCGGCGTCCTGCACCCCGCGCGCGTGGTGGTGCGGCAGAAGGACGTGGATTCGGCAGTGCGGCTGTTGGATGCCGTGGCGGCGACGGACCCGAAGTCGCCACCGCCGTTGCTCAACTAGCGGCGGCGGTCAACGCGAGAAGCTCGCGAGCGTCACACCCATCGCGTCGATCGCGGCGCGGGCGCGCCAGAGTTCCCGACCGTTGTACAGGAACGAGAAAGCGAGTTCCTCGCCGTTGCGGGCGGTGACGTAGCCGCCCAGCGAGGTCACTTCGTTGGTGGTGCCGGTCTTCGCCCGCAGGTTTCCCTGCGCGGCGGTGCCGCGCATGCGCCCGCGCAGCGTCTCCGTGCGGCCCGCCACCGGCAGCGACTGCTGCAGCACCTGGCCCCAGGGGGCGCTGATGCCGTAGCCGAGGAGTTGCACCATCGACCGCGGCGTCACGCGATCGAGCGTGGACAGTCCGCTGCCGTCGGCGGCGTACACCGCGCCCTTCGCCGCGCCGACGCGATCGGAGAGGAAGGTGGTGAGCGACTGGTTCGCCACCTGCGCCGACCCGATCGCGCTGTCGCTGCGCGCCGCGTTGCGGAACAGCAGCTCGGCGAAGTGGTTGTTGCTCTCGCCGTTCATGGTGGCGACGAGCTGGGCGAGCGGCGGCGACGACCAGGTGGTGACCCGCTGCGCCGAGCTCGGCGCCTCGCCGTCACGGACCACGCCGTCGACCTGGATGCCCCGCGCCTCGAGGGCGGCGCGGAAGGCCGCGGCCACGAACCGCTCGGGCTGCTCGACCACGACCTGGTAGGTGCGCGTGCGGCTACGCGCGCCGATCCAGCCGCTCACCCGGAACGACTGCGTGAGCGTGTCCTGCCAGACGCGCACCGACGCGCCGGCCGTGTTGGGCCGCACCGTGACGGTGGACTTGAGCGAGAGTCCGCTCAGCGCCTGCCCGAACGCGACCACGGCGCCGCGGGCGGAGGGACGCACCGTGATGTGCGCGAGGTTCTCGTTGAACGACAGCGCGGAGACACGCGCGGCGTAGCTCGCCTGCAGGTAGCGCGTGCGCCAGCCGTCCGGCACCCGTTGCGTCTCGAAGGCGCTGGCGTCGCCGATGATGTCGCCCTTCACGCGCGTGATCCCGGCGCGCACGACCTGTTCGGCGAGGGCGTCCATCGGGCGGACACCCTGGGTCCAGGCCGCGAAGCGCGGGGCCAGCGAGGGATCGCCCGCACCCTTGAGGATCAGGTTGCCCTGCACCGTGCCGTCGACGAGCACGGCGCCGTCGCGGAGGACCTCGGTGCGGAACTGGTGCGCCGGCCCGAAGCGCTCGAGCGCGATGGCCGACGTGTAGAGCTTCATCGTGGACGCGGGGAGCAGCATCGCGTCCGCATTGTGGCCGAAGAGCGTGTCGCCGCGCGTGAGCGACACGACCATCACGCCCCAGCGACCGGAGCGAGTGGACGCACTCACGAGGCCGAGCAGGTGGTCGCGCAGGCCGTGCGCCGTGGTCGGCGCAGCGGAGCGGATGGGGGAGGACTTGGGCGCCGGGCGCTTCGCGGCGCCGGCCACGACCGGCTTGGCCACGCGCGGCTTGCTGGCGTTGCTGGTCTTCTTGGATGCGGCGGGCTTGGTGCTGGCGCGCGCTGCCGGCGCCGGACGGCCGGACGATGCCGACGAACCCTGCGCCACGCCGGCCACGGGGGCCAGGAGTGCGAGCAGGATCAGGGAAGCAGTGAGGCGTCGGCGCATCGTGACCAGGGGCTCGTGAGGCGGGAGTGCCGCGGGACCCGGGCGGGCGCTCCGCGTCGTACCGTACCGTGGGAGTATCGGCCCGGCCGGAGGAATCGGGGATTCCGGGGTCGGGGCGGCAAGGGGAGGACGACCTCCCCCCTCGAGTCGTGACGTCGGATTCGGGGTCTGTTCGCCGACACGTGTCACGATGGGACACTGGGGTCCGCACCGGGATGCGCGAGGGGAATACGTCCCCCGTCATCCAGCCGTTGTCCTACCCCGCAACCTGCGCGCCAGCGCGGTCGTCGCGCTGTGACGCGGACCACTTGAAGAAGATGATCGAGGTGAGGAGGTAGAAGAACAACCCGCCCGGGATCCACATGATGAGGCCGCCCAGCCGCTGGTCCTCGAGGGGCGACAGGCCCCAAAGGCGGGGGGCGCTCGCGTAGGCGGGATACAGCACGTGATCGGCGTACACG
>Ga0268299_1004430_pt1 | contig 10947 bp, 9 predicted proteins | sample NOBtaG_FD_193484 | JGI IMG/M metagenome (GOLD analysis project Ga0268299, IMG submission 193484) | Activated sludge microbial communities from bioreactor in Nijmegen, Gelderland, Netherland - NOB reactor | ecosystem: Engineered > Bioreactor > Aerobic > Activated sludge | place: Netherlands... | reverse complement strand
CAGCCCGATTAATGTCGGTCAATATACGCTCATGATACAGGTCGAAGAAGGCCCTAATCTTGGCTGAGTGAGCCTGTGTAATTTATTGATTCTCGTTTAATCCTTAATTGTTTATAAAGGGATTCTCTTTTATGATCTAATGATACTAACGAGAATCAAACCATGTCATCACAGTACAGTTGGCAGCAAAAAGATCAGCTCATCTACGCGCGGCTTTCTGGCACCGTTGATGCTCAGGATTTGCGGAAGGGTAACGCGAACATTTCGCATTATCTGGAAGATTCAAAAAGCGCATCGGTGCATCTGCTTTTTGATTGCCGAGAGGTTGAACGGATTACATTTAGCGTGGTCCAGGTTCGCAACGAGCTTCGCTACCTGCAACATCCTGCATTGGGGTGGGTGGTGATTTTTGGGATGTCTGGCGTGGTCGAGAATATGGTGGAATTTTTGACCGCCGTCATTTCTCGTTTGAGTGGACTCCGAGTTTACAGTGCCGATACGCTGGAGGATGGCGTGTCGTTTTTGCAGAGCGTCGATCCATCGCTGCCAGCGGTACTGCCGTCAATCGACGCTTCCGCGTGAGAGAATTTCCAGAGCCACCACAGTGTGGCCCTGGAATGGATGGTTTTTCATACTAACTCGATAGTTTCCAGCGCCAGTTCATGCAGCCGCATCACGGCATTTTCCAGGTTTGCTTCCTCAATCACAAATGAAATACTGCATTCGGAGGCCCCTTGTGCGATGGCGACGACATTGACGTTGTTTTCGCCGAGGATGGTAAAAACCCGACCTGCGACCCCAGGTGTACCGCGCATCCCTGCGCCGACAACCGTCACGATGACGACATCTTCCATCAGTTCAACGCGATCAATATTGCGACGGTCAATTTCCTGAGCAAATTCATCCTCAATCGCACGTTTGACCGCGCGGGCCTGGTCATCCATGACGACAAAACAAAAACTTTGCTCCGACGATGCTTGCGAAATCATCAAAATATTGGCCCCGGCTCGTGCGGCGGTTAAGAAGGCGCGTCCGGCGATTCCGGGGACGCCGATCATACCTCTACCGCTGATCGTCAGGAGGCCAACATTGCGCACACTGGTTACAGCTTTGACGACGGTGGCACTCGGTTCGCCATTCGCGCCAATTAATGTCCCTGGATGTTCTGGGTTAAAGGTGTTGCGCACGCGCATCGGGATATTCTTATCGAGAATGGGCTGCACGGTTTTGGGGTGCAGGACTTTTGCGCCGTAGAAAGCAAGCTCGCCGACTTCCTGATAGGAGACGTAGGGCAGCACACGCGCGCGTTTATCCAGGCGGGGGTCAGTTGTCATCACACCATCGACATCCGTCCAGATAATCAATTCGTCACTATCTGTCGCAGCGGCAAAAATTGCGCCGCTAAAATCACTTCCCCCACGCCCCAGTGTCGTGTACGCACCGTCTTGAGTCGCGCCGATAAAACCGGTAATCACAGGTATTTCGCCGCGTTCAATCGCAGGGATCAATTTTTTTGCTACGCGGACATTGATTTCATCCCACTGCGGGTTGGCGCTTTGGAATACGTTATCGGTGATCACAAACTCACCAGCATCATAAGCCTGAGCATTGAGATTGTTTTCGCGCATGATCGCAGCGACGACGCGGCTGCTCAACCGTTCCCCGAATGAAACAATCGCGTCCATAATACGCGGCGTTAATTCGCCCAGGATATTGATGGCCTGACATAGTTGGACATATTCGTCGAGCAGACTGTTGATTTGGGAGACGGTTTTTTCGCGGTTGCTGCCAGGAGGGATAAGACGGTTGATCGTTTCTTCATGACGGTCACGGAGATTCTGGGCATTCGATAAATAGCCCCATTTATTGCCTTTAACGGCTTTGTTAGCCGCAGCTAACAGAGAATCCGTGACGCCAGACATTGCCGAAACAACGACAATTACGCGGTTGCCGCTGTTAAGTTCTTGCTGGACGATGCTCACCACGTTGGTAATGGCCTCTGGGCTGCCAACGGATGTCCCCCCAAATTTCATCGTAATCAGACTCATTGTTGATTCGCTCCTTGCGCCTATAAAATAAAAAAGCGTGTGGGAGATTTCCTACACGCTTTTGAGTGATCTGCTCAGTTTTGGCGTTCCACTTTAGGACAAACGGAAATCTCCCCGCATTATTTTATGTGAGGTTCCAGTACCCATAGTCATAGTAGAGATAAACGCGCCAGATTGCATCACAATACCTGATTTATTGTACAATCGCTGATTATGGTAACGTGTTTGTTGAGCCGTGTCAAGCCAGTTGGATAACAAAATTTTGATAACAACAGGTAGATTTTTTCAGGCAGGGCTATACTAGACATGAAAGATATTATTTTGAAGGGAGTGAGTGATGGCAGCGGGCAAAAAAAAGGCGGTTGTAACGACCCTTTCCCTTAACATTCGTTCTGGGCCGGGTACTGAATTTACGATTGTTTCGTCGGTGAAGCGCGACACGACTCTGGACGTGCTGGATGTGCAGGGCGATTGGGTCAAGATTCTCTTTGAAGGCGTCGAACGCTATGTTGCCGCATCCCTGGTGCGGATCGAAGAAGATTCGGAACTCGCGGGTTTTTTGATTGACCACAGTGATTTGCTGACCGCGAATCTGGTGCCTGACAAGATCATCCCTATCGAGGGCCTATCGGGAAAAGACCTGACGATTGCCAACACCTGGAACAGCTACGGCGGTTTCATCGGCACGCTGGCGAATAAACTCAAAGTGCCGCCGAGCGCAGTCATTGGGACGCTGGTCGCCGAAAGCGGGGGAGCCGGGTTTGCATCCGATGGCAGACTCATCATCCGTTTTGAGGTGCATCTTTTTTATCGCTTCTGGGGCGAACAGAATCAAGACTCATTTAATCGATTTTTTTCGTTTGATCGCAGTTCAGCCGCCAATGGCTTTAAAAATCATATGTGGCGGCCTAATGTCGAAAGTGAACTTCAATTTTTTCATGGTAAAAATAATCGAGAATGGGAGGTGCTGACCTTTGCACGGGCATTGAATGACACGGCAGCACTCAAGAGCATCAGCATGGGCATGTCGCAGGTCGTCGGCTTCAATTTTAAGGCGATTGGCTATGAAAGTGTCCAGCAGATGTTTGAGAGTTTCGCCCGCAGTGCTCATGCTCAAATCCTCGCTTTGTTCGATTACGTCAAGGGGCCGAGCGGCAGCTCCCCGGTCATCACCGCCATGCAGAATGGCGATTTTGTCGCTTTTGCCCGCGCGTATAACGGCCCTGCCAATACCGCCGTGTATAGCGAACGGATAAAAACGAACAGTGATACATTTAATCGCCTGTTTGAAACCGCGAAAACGGCTTCTGCCCCGATAACGACCACACGCGGGCCAGATGGACAATCCACCGAACCAGCCGCGCCCGGAAGCACCACCCCTGCGATTCAGCCGCCTTCTCCTTCCATTGTAATCTCGACGGATGACGTTCGCGTCCGCGCAAAGGCCGTGAATGGCACCGTGATTAAGGTGCTGCGCGCTGGTGAAGCCGTCACCCTGCTCGAACCGCTTGCCCAGGCATTGACGAAAATTAAGGCAGGGCAGAACGGAAATCAATGGCTCAATGTGCTGACGAATGAAAATCTCAATGGCTTTGTCGCCGCGTGGCTGATGAAAGCGGATGAGACAGCTCCTGCTGCCGAAACACCCGCGCCTGTAGCTACGACTCCCGTATCTACGCCAACCCCTGCGCCTGTCGTAACTACGCCTGCGCCGACTCCCGCACCGGTTGTCGAGCTGCCTCCTGTTGTCGAAGTGCCGCCACCCAAAAAAGCGCCCGTCGTGGTAGCGACATCGGATGTTCGTGTCCGGGCAAAGGCGGTTGATGGCAATGTTATCGAAGTGCTGCGCCAGGGTGAGCCAGTCACGCTGCTGGAACCGATTGAGGAGGCAATCGCCAAAATTAACGCCGGACAAAATGGTAATCAATGGCTGAATGTTCTCACGGACGAAAACAATAATGGTTATGTTGCCGCGTGGCTGATGGAGCGCAGTGAACTCCTGACTAAAGGTGACATCAATTCCTATGTTGACTCGATTCCCGATCAGTACCCGATTCCGCCAATTTACGATCAGTTCTGGACGTTTCAGGAACGCCTCGGCCTGCCCGACCCCTTCGATTCACTTCCGGTGCAGGTACCCACACAGAATGAACTCGTCAACCTGGTCATTAACCCCTTTGGGCCGAATACATTTAGCTCGATCAACTGGCGTAATTACTACAATGGCACCTGTGGAATGCACAATGGTTTTGATTTCAATGTCAAAACCGGGACTCCGCTTTTAGCTGTGAGCGATGGCGTGATTTTCAAAGGCAGCGATTGGATTTTTATGGGCAGTCCATTTGAAAAAGCCGTCGTATTGTGGCCTTTTTTGCCGAAGCGGATGCAGCCTAACCCGGATAAGCCGACCCTGATGAGCAACGTACTGGTCGCCTATGCCCACACCAGCGACAACAGCCTGAAGAATAAGTATGATGTGGTCAAGGCTGGTGAACTGATCGCTATCAGCGGTTTCCCGATTGGAATCAATAAGACAACCAAAAAAGCCGCTCCCGAACCTGGAAATGCTCATCTGCACATGGAAGTGCATTTGCTGAGCGGATTTGACAGCCTGCTGAACCCCAAACGGCTGGCAGCGCGCAAATTGCTGCGAGATTTTGATCGCCCCCAGCCTGCCGGTAATCAAGTACCCTGGAATCCAACCTTCTTTTTCAGCAAGCGCCTGAACAAATATATGCTGCATCAATCCAGAACGGTTGGCTTTTACGGCAGGCCGAGCTTCCCGACACCACAAACGCTGCAATCATTGGGTGCAGGGCATTTGCCGCCGCTCGACTTTTTTACTCTCGGCTATTACGAGTATGGTGGGGGAATTGTCTGGGTCAACAGTGGCAAAACCTGGCCTGCGGGCGTGATTACGGCGGATACGCTGGCATCTCGGCTGCAAGCCTTTACGCCGTTCGAATCCTATCCGGCGACATTTTTGAAATAGCGCTAATTGTCTTGGAAACTGAGAAGAAAGCGTGTGTCCTCAATGGGTACACGCTTTTTCTTGGCGTATAATCGAGGCGATTAACCAAACAGGAAAGCAAACTCTTGACCTGTATCATCCAAATTCTGATGCCCGATGGTCTGCGTGATGTGGACTATATGGCTGCTTCGCTGGCAGATGCGGTACAGTTTGAGCCGGAAGGCATCTACACCATCACCAACACTTATCACTCGACACAAGTCCTGAAATTCGATTCTCATCTTGATCGTATGGAAGATTCAGCGCAGCGTGAAGGGATCGCGCTCAAAATGAATCGTCAGCATCTTCGCGGTGGCTTGCGACAGATGATTCTCGACTCCGGTTTTGGCGACGTGCGCTTTCGGGTCACAGTGCCTCGTTCGCAGCCCGATAAATTTATTCTGTCGATTGAGCCGTTTACACCACCCAGCGCTGCGTTGATTGAGGTCGGGGTACGTTGTGTGACTGCTCCTGGCATGATGCGGCACAACCCGGCAGCAAAAACGAATGATTGGGCGCAGGATCGCAGCCGATTCACGCTGCCAGCCGGAATCTATGAAGGGCTTTTGGTGAACGAAGCAGGTGAAATTCTTGAGGGATTTGGCAGCAATTTTTATGCCGTGCTGAATGGCGAACTGCGCACCGCTGGCGAAGGGATGCTGCCGGGAATCGCTCAACAAATTATTTTCGTGGTCGCGCCAGAAATTTTACCGCTGCGGAAAGACGCCGTTTACGAGGCGGATATTTCACGGCTGAGCGAGGCCTTCATCACCAGCAGCAGCCGGGGCGTGATTCCGGTGATCGAAATTAACGGCGTGACGATTGGCGATGGCAAACCCGGCGTATCCACGACGGCGATTCGCCATGCCTATAATGCCTGGGTCGCGCAGCACCTTGAGGAATTGTGAACTAATGGAGCGCGTAATCTGAGGAGCTTACAAACTGGTGTTTGACAAAATCAGCACTTCATATGGCTTTGGGCGCAAGCTTTGCGCCCTACAAAATGCGCTGTCTCAATGGATTTGCGCTATACCCCATACTCCACCACAGCCTATTCTGAATTAAAAAGCGAAAAGCTAATGGCTAAAAGCTAAGCGCTAGTCTTCCAACGGCGCTTTAAAGTCGTAAATACCATCCCGAATCGCCCAGCGTGTACCCGTCGCACGGCAGAAAAAGGTATCGCCTTGCTGAACAAGCGGCGCACCCGTGTCGGGGCAGGCGAAAATGCTCGACTCATCCACATTATTTTCGGTACTGCGCAGTGCAGTCGATTTGATGAAGATGCTGGGGGAATAGAGCAGCCCGGTGTATTGCAAAAGACTGTCTGTGCTCACCAGCAGATGCGTCGGAAATTTATTCTTGAGCGCGCCGAGCCGAAAAAATGAGACTGGCAGGCGGCGCTGAACTGAAAATCCAGCCATCTGCAACTGGCGTTGAATATATTCGGGATGAAAATCGAAGTTCAGTTCGACAAATTCGACAGGTTTAATATCGTAGGGATTCCACGCCTGCTTTTTGAGGGCATAGCGAATCATGGCCTTGAGATTTTGCTTGTTGGCGTGTTCGAGGATGAAGCACGAATTGGGCGCGAGGACGCGGCGAATCTGCCCCAGGACACCCGGCACATCCGCCATGTGATGAATGACGCGGATCATGGTCGCCGCATCAAACACACCGGGGCGAAAGGGGAGCTTATAGGCATCCGCAGCGACATAGATGAAGCGCCCGGAACGACCCAGATGCTCCTGCGCATATTGGAGCTGTGACAGTGAATAATCGACCAGTACAACCTGCTTATAGGCGGCATATTCAGAGGTTAATCGACCAAAACCCGCGCCGATTTCCAACAGGCGGCGTCCTCCAGGGGGCAGCAGACGACGGAGGGCTACACGCTCGACCTTATCCTCGTAATCGCGATCTCTACCTTCCCAGAACTCCGTCCGGTAATTCGAGCCTTCATAATCACAAATTTTGGGCCGGGGTTCTGGTTTTGGCATCACGTTTACCTTACAACACCACTCATCGCTCAGCGAAAATTCTAATTCAAAACAGGTCGGCTTTCAAGCACCTTACCCACCCGGCTGTGGGGTTGGAACGATGCCCAGGTCGCCGCCTGACGCGGGTGGTGCGGTCTCCTGCTGCTGGGTTTCAGTGTTAGTAGCTGGTGCAGCCTGCTCATTTGTCGCTGCCGGGATTACCTGATTGTCATTCCTGGTGGCCTGCGCGTCCAGGTAAACATCGGATACGCCGCCATTATAAAATTCTGGCGCAATCACGGTCTGGCTGGTGATCTGATTAATCGCCTGCTCGTTAACCTGGTCGGGCGTGAGGCCATTTTCGTAAAGATGGCTGCGATCTGGCAGTTGAGCATCCAAAGCGGGGATGCCGCCGATAGGCACGATTCCTGTTTGAATAGGCTGGTTGGACGCAGGCACAGGGACACCATACAGTGAATAACCGAACCCTGCCGTGCGTGAATAACCAGGCCAGGGCTGAGCGGTGTATTCATTTTCGGCTAAAAGATTCTGCTGCTGACCGGAGAGTACGTTGCTGACCATTTGTGCCGCGCCGCCAAAATCATTCGGCAAATTGGTCATAATGCGCGCCAGGGGTTCAAATAATAAGCGCAAATTTTCGGCGACATCATGCAGTTGGGTCTGGCTGAGTGGGATAACCGCGCGCACATCGGTGCTGATCGGGACATTCGCATTAACATTAATCGCTAGGTCAAGCGCGACTGGTAGTTCCGTGCCTGCCGGAAGGGAGATGTTAACTGTCGCGCCGCTGAGTGTCAGCCCAGGCGCAACGATGTTCGCTCCGGTAATCTGAATCGGCACATCGCGAGTCAAACGCACCACCGTTTCGCCCGCAATCGGCGAGACAGGTGCGCCGTTGATCTGTGTGACCTGGCTGGTAATCGTATTGGCGTTGATCGGCACGGGCAGGTTGAGCGGCAGCTCGAAACCTACCGGAATTGTCCAATCAATTGTTGCCTGGTCGAGGCCGACAAAGCTGCTGTGCAGCCCGGTAATGAGCGGCGTGGCGATGTTATTTTTGATGTCGAAAATCAACAGCCCAAGCACCAACAGCACCAGCAGCAGGATGAGGTTGACGATGAACGAGAAAATCACCATAAAACGCCAGATTAATTTTCCAAAGCGATAGAAAAAGGCGCGCATGTCGGACTCCTTGGCGGCAGGTTACAGACCCGTTTTTCAGTATAGCACATCCTTAGAACTTAACGGAAATGAAACCATTGTGGTCTGGATTGAAATAAAAAATGGGCAAAATTTTCGCTGCCACCGTTTTTTTTGAACTGGAAATCGGGGTAGGCTGGGCCGAGGTTTGGCTGTCGGTTGGTCATGAAGTGGCAATCCAGGCAGCATACAAGCCAAATGAAATAATATTGATCTATGCCTATATCAGGCGCAATTCTCGCGCCCTGGCAAGTGCCTGAGTAGGGCTGTATATCAGCGCATCCACCGTTCGCCGAACCCGGTTGCGGTTTGGCGAAGCCGGGATCGATGCTGCCCTGACCGATGCCACAGCCCCAGAGCGCGAACCACTGCTGAACGAGCAGCAGGAAGGGCATCTGGTGGCGTTAGCCTGTGGTACCCCACCGGACGGGCGGGAGCGCTGGACGCTGGAACTGCTAACCGAGCGGCTCATCGCCGACGGCGTGGTGGACAGCATTTCGGTGGAAAGTGTGCGCCTGCTCCTACAAAAAAAACATCTCAAACCCTGGCAGGTACGTCAGTGGTGCATTCCCCGACTGACTGAAGCCTTTATCAGGTGGATGGAGATGATTTTGACTTTGTATGCCCGACCTTTTGACCCGAAGCGTCCGATGGTGTGTTTTGACGAGAAAATGACCCAACTGTTGAGCGATGTCCGTGAATCGTTGCTCCTCACACCGAGAGTCGGGCGGTGACAGGACTATGAGTATCGGCGGGGTGGCACCCGCAATTTGTTCATGTTCGTTGAACCAAAAGCCGGCGGTCGCACGGTGCTGGTCAGACAACGACGGGGCAAAACCGAGTTTGCACAGGCGATGCGTTATCTGGTCGATACGCTGTACCCACAGGCGGAAGTCATTGATGTGGTGTTGGACAACCTGAATACCCATACCTATCTGGCACTGGTCGAAACCTTTGGCAAAATCGAGGCAGACCGAATTGCAGTGCGGTTGCGTTTTCACTATACACCGCCGCATGGCTCCTGGCTGAACATGGCTGAGATTGAGTTGAGTATTCTCTCGCGGCAATGTTTGAAACGCCGCTTCCCGGATGAATGGACACTGGCACTGGAAATCATTGCCTGGGAAAACCAGCGCAACCAGCGTCAGGCGAAAATCCACTGGCGCTTTTCGGTACAGGATGCCCGGCAGGTTTTTCGTGACTACTACCAGCCATTCTCATCTTCTTGAGGTACTAGACACCCATCGCGTGACTGTGGCTGACGACCTTTACATCGAACCAAATCGATGCCTAGTTTTTCCGAACGTTTTGCCGAGCGGCAAGCCTACCAGTTGTTCGACGGGCATAGCCTCTATATTCTACAAACGCAGGCAACCCACGCAGCACATAACCAAAATATTTGCCGGAATTATCCTCCCTGGCTTACCCAGAGGTTATTCCCATCTGTTCTCACATGAATCGTGCCGCCAGTATCGGTTCGCCAAAGTGGAATATTTCCTAACATCGCTAGGGTATCTGCGTCTGGATCACCATTGCGATTGGCTGGATCGCTTTGCAACAGAATAAGCTGCGGTTGAACGGCAGCGAGAAAGCCGCCCCCCAGTGATCGCGCTGCGCCATGCTGGGGGAGTTGAAGCACTGTCGCCAGAGGCCATTGACCTGCATCCAGGATTTCGGACTGTGCTTCACGGCTGAGGTCAGATGTGAGTAAAAACGAGGCATCGCCATAGGTCAAACGCAGCACCAGCACCCCGTCGTTGAGTGAATCGCTGATGTCTGGCTGGCGCTGTGGGTGCAAAATTTCCAACTTCACACTGTCATCAAATTCTACGCTGTAGCCCGCCCGCGCCGTGACAACCTGAGAGTCCGCGAGTCGTGCCTGGAGATCGGTGTAGGCTGGGCTGAGATTCGGCTGTCCGTTGGTCAACACCGTATTGACGTTGTAGCGTTGCAGAACGGAAGCCAGCGCGCCTGTGTCAAGCTCGTCGGGTTGGCTGATGACGAGAAGTTCAATTTCGCGATCCGTAAACGGCAGCCGTTCGCCGAGCGCGGTCAGCAGGCGCGACGGAAATCGCCCACCGTCGATGAGAATATGTGCGCCGTGCGGGGTTTGCACCAGTACCGCGTTGCTGTGTCCCATGTCGAGAAACCAGATGTGCAAATTCCCATCTGGACGGCTGACGACCAGCGTACCTATTAAGATGAAAACCGAGACACCACTAAAAGCGGTTGCGCTGACCACCGAGCGCCGCCGGATTTGCCGCGCCAGCCACAGCACCCAGACAGGTTGAGTCGCCTGCATGATCGCGCCTCCTATAATGACCACGAAAAACAGAACAATAAGTCGCGGATCGACGTGAAATTCGACATTGGCGAAGGGCAGGCGAGCAAACAGCCGCACCACGCCAATTGTCCATGACAGCAAAATCAGATCGAACCAGTAAAGAATCTGCGCGATTCCCGGCAGGATGAGCGCCGTTATTGTCGCCACGATCCCCAGCATCAGGAGAATGGCCTGGAATGGGATAATCAACAAATTGACCAGCAGCGAAACTGGCGATAATCGCCCGAAATAGATGAGGATCAATGGCAGAGTCGTGATTTGTGCGGCAATCGACACGATCAGCGGCTCGGTCAAAAAATCACTAAAGCGGGCAGCCATATTTCGCGGAAACGTGTATGCTAAAAATTG
>Ga0268299_1004429_pt1 | contig 10949 bp, 8 predicted proteins | sample NOBtaG_FD_193484 | JGI IMG/M metagenome (GOLD analysis project Ga0268299, IMG submission 193484) | Activated sludge microbial communities from bioreactor in Nijmegen, Gelderland, Netherland - NOB reactor | ecosystem: Engineered > Bioreactor > Aerobic > Activated sludge | place: Netherlands... | reverse complement strand
CGCCGAATCCACGTCGAACTTCTCGACAACCGGCTCCTCGAGATCTTCGGGCAGGTCGGACCGGACGGTACCGATTTTCGCCTGGATCTCCTGGTAGGCGACATCCACATCCTTGTCGAGATCGAACTCGACGATCACCTGCGAGAAGTTCTCGGCGCTGATCGACCGGAGGTTCTTGATACCGGAAATGCTGGAGACTGCTTCCTCGATTGGGTCGGTCACTGTCGTTTCGACCGTTTCGGGGTCGGCGCCCGGAAGCTGCGAAAGGATCGTTATGGTGGGGAACTCGACCCGGGGGAACAGATCGATGCCGATCTCGCGGAACGACACGAGACCGAACACGATGATCGCCAAAATCACCATGCTGGCGAATACGGGCCGCTTGATGGCTGTATCGGAAAGTATCATGGCCGCCCGTCCTTACTGTCTGGCCTCGGGGAGCAGCACGCTGTCACCGTCCGAGAGGCCGCTCAGGATCTCCACTTCTGAATCGGTCATCGAGCCGGTCTCGACAGGCTTGTACTCGGGACCATTCGGGCCCTTGATCTGGACCCGGGATTTCCCGCCCGAGGTCTTGACGGCATCGCGGGGCACGACGAGGGCGTCTTTCTTCAGTTCCTCGGTGACGTGCACATTGACGAGCATGCCCGAGCGGTAGCGGCCATCCTTGTTGTCCACGAGGACACGGCACCGGAAGGAGCGCGTGGCCACGTCCACATCGGGATACACGACGTCGATCTGTGCCTTTCCGGTGCTGCCGGGTACGCCTTCCACGTCGAACTCGACAGGGGTGCCGGCCTTCACGTAGGCGATGCTCTCTTGGGGCAGAGAGAACTCGAGCTCCAGGACCGCCGAATCCTGAATCTCGAGGACATGTGTGACCGGAGTCGACGTGACCGGCTCGCCGGGGTCGACGTAACGTGCCGTGATGACACCATCATAGGGCGCATAGACGCCGGTGTCCCGGAGTTCCTGCTTCGTGTAGGCGAGGGCCTTGTCGGCTTTTTCGAACCGGGCAGCCGCCTCGTCATACCGGGTCTTGGCGTCGTCGAAGAGCTTGCGGGCAATGGTCGGCTGGGTGCCATCGGGCTTGTCCCAGAGGTTCTTCATCCGTTCGTAGTTGAGTTTCGTGTCTTCGTAGGCCGATTTGGCAGCCTTGTACTCGGCCTCACCCTGCGCGAACTGGAGCTCGAACCGGACCGGATCCAGACGGAGCAGTTCCTGCCCCTTGCGAACCCGGTCACCTACGTCGACGTGGACTTCGCGGACCCGGCCCGTCACCTGGGTGCCGAGCTTGGTCATCTGACGCGGCTTGAAGGAGCCGACGGCACCCGTGGTGCCGACAAGCGGCTTGCGCGTGGCGGCAGCCCAGGTTCCTTCGGATTTCGGTACAGCAGCCTCGCTGGCGGGAGCAGCTTCCTTCTCCTTGCCACCCTTGCAGGCGGAAAAGACGAGCAGCGGGCCCAGGGCGGTAACGGTCAGCAGGCGATGGCGGAATTTCATCGGAATGGTTCCTCAGGGTTTCACTTCGGAGGGCGGCGTGCCTGCCGCGGTTTCGAGCGCCGCGTAGGCGTTGTAGTAGTCGTAGATCGAGCTGTAGTAGTTGCTCCGAGCCCGGCTCAGGCGTTCTTCCTGGATCAGCACGTCATTGCTGCTCACGAGCCCCTGGCTGTACTGGTCACGGACGATCCGTAGGTTCTCGGCGGCTATATCGGAGGCCTTACGGGCCACGGGCAGCCGGTCGGCCGCCTCCCGGAGATACAGGTAGGCCTGTTTCACCTCGAGAACGATGTCGTCCGCCTTTTCGTTGTGGCGATCGACGGCCGACTCGATCTCCTTGCGGTTGCGGGCGAGCTGATGCATCCGCAGCCCGCCTTCGAACAGGGGCCACTCGACGGCGATGCCGCCGGAAAGCCAGTCGGGATTCAGGACGTTCTTGTCATTCGTGTGGTTGTAGGCTCCGAAGCCGTAGGCGTAGGGGAACCATTCGGCACGGGTCGCCTTGTACTGCTCCTGCATCGCTTCGACCTGTTTGCGAAGGGCGAGAAGGTCGGGCCGCTTGTCGAGGGCCAGGTCCAGTAGCATTTCGTAGCTCCCGTTCCAGGGGGCGGTTTCGCTCACGTCCTCGAGTTCTATCTCCTCGCCCGTGTCCCGGCCGAGGAGGCGGTTCAGCGACGCCCGTGCAAGCAGCACGTTGTTCCTCGCCCGGATCAGGTCCTGCTCGCGGGACGAGAGCTCGACCTCCGCCGTCAGGACGTCGTTCTGGGCCACGAGCCCCTGCTGGTAGAATTCCCGGGAGATGTCCACTTGCTGTCTGACGACCGCGACGGAATCCTCGGCGACGGTCCGGATCTTCTGCGCTTCCAGCACGGTGAAATAGGCGCTGCTTACGGCCATGGAAACCTGCTGCCGGCTCCGTTCGGCATCGAACTCTGCACCTTCGGCGATCCGCCCGGCGGCGGCGAAACGGCCGGTAGCGCGCCCGAAGCTGTAGAGCGGAACAAGGAGGTCAACCTTGCCGGTGAGGTTTTCCCGATCACCGAAAACGACCGGGCCGCCGGGGGAGTTCACCCCCGGATCGTTGTTGCGGATTTCATAGCGCCCGGTGGCCTTGATCTGGGGTAGAGCGATGGCAATCGTTTCCAGTTCCTGGTCTCTGGCGATGGCTGCCTGGCGCCGGACGATCGACAGCGTGCGGTTGCTGGAGAGCGCCTGCTCGATGCACTGGGCGAGCGTCAGTTTCATGCCTGAAGCCGGTAATGGAACAACCGGAGCCGCGGCGGGAGTCTCCGGTGCCGACGGCGGCCCGGCCACCGGCTTCTGCCTCGCGGCCGATGGCGGCCGGTAGTACGGGCTGTCTTCATAGGGCGCTGCGCATCCGGCGGTGGCCAGAATCAGGAGGGGGAGAGCTCGCAGTTTCACTTGGAAAGGCTCCGGGGTTTCATGACCCCATTCAGGACGATGTCGGTGATCTCTTCCGCCTGGTCTTCGAGCGATTTTTTCCGGCCGGCCATCAGGTTGGTGAAGATCGTCCCGTAGAGCAGCGAGCCCACGACGTCCGAAATGGACCTGATGTTTTTGACTCTCAAACGTCCCTGCTTCAGCAGGTCGTCCCAGCGCTCGTTCCAGCGGGGGACGTTCCGTTCCCGGTGCTTGAAGTAGGTGGGCTGCTTGCGGTCCTTGAACTCGGCCCGCTCCTGCACGAGCAGCTCCACGAAATGCGGATTTTCATCGAAGAACGTGAGGTAGGCCCGGATCGCGGTCTTCATCGCCGTTATGGTGTCGGGCTCACGGTCCGAAATCGCGTTCACGGTCCCTGTGAGCCGGTGCATGCTCCAGTCGGCGCAGGCGAGGAAAAGGTCTTTTTTCGAAGGGAAATACCGGTAGATCGTACCCTTGCCCACGTCGAGCAGGTCGGCCAGCTCCTGGAGGTCGGTGTTCGGATAGCCTCTTTTGGCGAACAGGCGGGCGGCAGCGTCCAGAATCTGCTCGCGGCGGCGTTCGGGGAGCTCCGGGTCCCGGGGACGGCCCCGGACGGGCTCGGCCCGTTTTGACGACCGCTTCCGCTTCTGAATTATTTGACTGACGCGTCCGTCCACTAAATGACCGTGGCGTACGGCGAACGGACAGTCAATGCCGTGCCGCCGGGAATCCCGGCCGCAGGGGCATCGTTCTACGATAGCCCGGGTTTACGAGGGTTTGCGCGGGCCCGGTCCCCGGAAGGGCCGTCCCGGCCGGAACGGACGTCCGCCGCCCCGGGGATTTCCGGAGCCGGGGTGCCGGCCTCCGGAATCCCGTTGATCGCCCTGGCGCGGGTGCCGGTCGTGCGGCCGCTGGGCGGGATGCGCACTCCGGCCCGGCTGATGTCCGGCGGCGCGCCCCTGTCCCGGAATGCCGGACGGTTCTCCCTGCCGGAATTCCGCCCGGGGAGGCCGGTTGTCCTGGCGTCCGCCGGGATGGTGCGGCCGGTCGCCCCGGAACGGTTCCCGCTGCCGGGCGGGCTGCTGCGGGCGGCCCTGCTGCCGGTAGGGTTCCTGGGAACGATGAACAGATTGCGACGCGGGGGAAGGAGCCGAGGCGTCGAAGCCCGGGACCTCGTGGGTGGGAATCCGCATGTTGATCTTGCGTTCGATCGCTCGGATCTCATGCCGGTCCTCGGAAGTCACGAAGGTGTAGGCCTGACCCTGCCGTTCGGAGCGGCCGGTGCGGCCGATGCGGTGCGTGTAGGCATCAGGTGTCGTGGGGACGTCGAAATTGATGACGTGCGATACGCTGGCGATGTCGAGCCCCCGGGCGGCGATGTCGGTGGCGACCATGACGTTCGAACGCCCGCTCCGGAATTCCTGCATGGCGCGGTCGCGCTGGGGCTGCGACATGTTGCCCTGAAGGGCAACAGCCCGGAACCCGGCCTTGCCGAGCGCGTCGGCGAGCCGCTTCGCCCGGTGCTTGGTCCGGGTGAACACGATGGCGGAGCTGAAGCTCTTCTCCGACAGGAGAACCTTCAGGAGATCCTGCTTGCGGCTGTCGGCGACCCAGCAGAGGGCGTGCTGGATCGTCGTCGCCGGTTTCGAATGGGCGAGCTCGACCACCTTCGGCGTGGTCAGGAGGCCGTCGGCGAGCTGGCGGATTTCCGCCGGCATGGTGGCTGAAAAGAGGAGATTCTGGCGCTTCGGGGGCAGGGCGGAGATGATCCTCCTGAGGTCGGGCAGGAAGCCCATGTCGAACATGTGGTCGGCTTCGTCGAGGACGAGAACTTCGACCGAATCGAGCCGCACGACCCGCTCGCCTACGAGGTCGAGCAGGCGTCCGGGACAGGCGACGATGATCTCGGGCCGCCGGCGCATGGCTTCGATCTGGCGGTGGAACGACACGCCGCCGAAGATGGCGGCCGTTTTCAGCGGGGTGAATTTCGCCAGAAGCCGGATCTCCGTCTCGATCTGGTTGGCGAGCTCGCGCGTCGGGGCGACGATCAGCGCCCGGGGGCCGGGTTTGCCCGGCTTCAACAGCCGCTCGATCACCGGAATGGCGAAGGCGGCCGTCTTGCCGGTGCCGGTCTGCGCGAGACCGAGCACGTCGCGGCCTTCCATGGCGGCCTCAATGGTGGCGGCCTGGATCGGACGGGGTTCGGTAAACCCGGCTCCGGCAATTCCCTTCATGACAGAAGGACTGAGGTTGAAACGGGCAAAGCCCGTTCCGGGTAAGGATTCTGAAGATTGCATGGAAACCGGTTCCTTGCCGGGAAGGCTGTGGGCGGACGTGTCCGGCCGGGGGTGTGTCGCCCGGACCGGCCCTTCGGAATGGCTGGCAAGCGACTGGTTTAAGTAAGCGGCAATAGCAACAGAAGCTGCCGCATGAGGCCCAGCCTCTAGTTGAACTCCCCGAGGAAAAGCAACCCGGCAATAAGGTGTACAAGAGCGGGTGAGGCAGTAAGCGGGCCGGGTATATGGCGGAGAGTACGGGACGAAGTACAAACCCGGCTGCTGAATATGGCGACAGCCGCCTAATCAATAGAATCCGAATTGATTACAGCGGCTTATGGCCGATCGGCGGCTGAAAGATTGTCGTAGTTGGCGATGTAATCCGGTCCAGATCCGCGCGCTAGGCCTCAATCAGGCGCCCCCAGATCCCGCTCCCGGACATTGGCGTTGACAACGACTTGCGCCTCTAGGCATCCCGAAAGCGAAATTCCGTTATCGCACTCCAGCGCCTCATTTCCATGACGACGTAGTGATCCGTCACTCAGCGCAAATCCTCAGTCAGCAGGACTGGTCGTAAATGATAGCGCTTGAGCGAAACAGTTCAGCAAGCGCAAGATTTATACGGCGGGCGCACAGACCGGGCCCTTCGCATCGAACTTCGACTATCTGGGTTCCGTCCGCGCGGTAGATGACCTCGCATAGGGTGATTTTATCGGTATCCACCGCCGCAGCGGCGACGGCCGACCAGAGGGCATCGTCCGTCTGCTGGGAAAAGATGACGATCCGCATACCCCCGCCGTCGGGCTCCGCTTTCCAGGCGGGGTTCATCTTGCATGCCGGAACCCGGCGGTATTCCGGATGACTCAGGATAAGCGCAATGTGATCGTACATTCGTTCCCGGGAGACGGTTTGGCCGTAAGATTCCGGCATGAGGTTGAGTTCGCGCAGGGCGGCGACACGGACCGGGCGCTCGGAGAGTTCCGCGGCTGGCTGGATTTTGAACATGAGTGAATATCCTTCCGCCCCTATATTATTGATATTAGTTATCATTATCAATATAAAGGCGGCGAATTTAATGGGTCTGTAAAAGAGTCTTCACAATTAATGATATTGATAATCGTATTCAATAATGGAATTATGCCGGAATGGATGCAGAACCGACGCCCAAAATCCGTTGCCGCCTGATCCTACTAGCCCATTGTGCCCGTTTCCTTTTGCTGGGCCTTGTTCTCGCCGTAATCTCCGCCTGTTCTGGAGCTTCGGGCGCCGCGATGGAAATGTCCGGTGGAACATACGCTGCCAAGGATCCACGGGAGGTCGGATCGCCGGTCCTGCGGACGACCCCGGACATGGTAGAGGTTAATCTTGTCGCAAAGGAGGTTATCGCTGACCTCGCCGAAGGAAAGCGTTATGCCTTCTGGACCTTCAATGGAACCGTACCGGGGCCGCTCATCCGTGTGATGGAAGGGGATACGGTGGAGGTGACGTTCACCAACGACTTGAACAGCGTCGAGCCGCACAATCTTGATTTTCATGCGGCCATCGGGCCGGGCGGTGGCGCTGCGGTTACCAATGTGGAGCCCGGAGAGACGAGAATCTTTCGTTTCAAGGCTATGCGCCGGGGCGCCTATATTTACCATTGCGCCGGCGAAGGGATGCCCTGGGAGCATGTGGCACACGGAATGTACGGGCTGATTCTCGTGGAGCCCCCGGGCGGTCTCGAACCGGGTTTCAAGGAATTCTATATAGGCCAGAGCGATTGGTACGTGTCCCAGCGGAACGCAGCCAATGGAACGGATGAAGACGGCGGCGTTTCCGGGGGCGACGGACCCGAGCTTGTATTTGACGACGATAAGGCCTCGGATGAACTGGCCAGTTATTATTCGTTTAACGGGCACGCCAAAGCGCTATCCGATCCGGCTATCTTCGGCAGTGCAATAACGGTCAATCAGGATGATCAAGTCCGGCTGTTTTTCGTCAATGCCGGCCCCAACAAGACATCCAGCTTTCACATGATCGGGGCGATTTTCGATAAGGTCTATCCCGGTCATCCGGATGACTTTGTCCGGAATGAGGAAACCGTGAGCGTTCCGCCCGGTTCCGCCGTGGTTATGGAACTTCAGGTGCCCGTTCCTGGCATGTACCAATTTGTCGACCATGCACTGTTCCGGGTTCCAAAAGGTGCCGCTGGAACGCTGACCGTTATGCCGGCGGTGGGACCGACGCTGGATAACCCGGTCGGCTCCTGGCCTGAAGACCTGTACGATCCCCCCGCGTTCGACTCGATGGGACACTAGACCTAGTATCCGCGTCGTGTATAAATAAACACACTATTTCGAGGAGTCACTCATGAAAGACAGCACGCGTAAGAAGGCCGTACAGCTCATCAACAAGATACTGGAGATGGAGCTGGCCGGATCGATTCACTACACCCACTACTCGTTTATGGTCTACGGTTATAACCGGATTCCGATCGTAAGCTGGTTGCGCGGACAGGCTGCCGAATCCCTCAAACATGCAGAGACAGCCGGCGAACTGGTAACGACTCTCGGCGCGCATCCGTCGCTCGGGATCGGGCCGTTGCTCGAAACCCAGAAGCACGATATCGGCGACATCCTGCGCGAAGCGCTGAGCCATGAGCGCGCCACGCTGAAACTTTACGAAGAACTTCTAAAAGCCGTGGAAGGCGAAGATGTCATGCTTGAGGAATACGCACGGGAACTTATCTATACCGAGACGATGCATCTAGGCGAAGTGGATAAAATGCTACGCAAGCCCGGAGACATCGATCGGTTCGAGAAATAAAAGCGCGACTGTAAATCCCAGAGCACGGTCACGCTGCAATAATCGCTGCTTGTCGCTAAACAGGTCGTTCGAAATCGATGTGATGGTTTCGCAGATCCATTGAGGAGCGGTAATCTGGATTCACCGGCAGACGGTTTGGGCTTTCGCTCGGTTTAGCCAAATTTGCGGGAGCAGGTCAGGCAAATTCCGAACCGACCGCTTTGGACCCGGTTGCCTTCGACTCAATCCAGCAAATATCGTGCCTTAGCGAGGCTTCTGTGATTTCGACTTACTTTAAGACCCCTGCACTCTTTGTGATTACCGCCTGTGCCGAGATACTCGGATGCTATCTGCCGTATCTATACTTACGGCACGGAAAGTCGGCATGGCTGCTTGTGCCCGGCGCGTTGGCGTTATTTGCGTTCTCATGGCTGTTGACTCTTCATCCTACGGGCGCGGGAAGAACCTACGCGGCTTATGGCGGAGTTTACGTTTCCGTCGCGATTGTCTGGATGTGGCTGGTCGAAGGTCAAGTACCAGATCGGTGGGACGTTACCGGTGGCACGATTTGTGTGCTCGGGATGTCCGTGATCATTTTGGGACCGCGATAGAGGATTTGGCGGGATGACGTACTACGCGCACCTTCACAACAACATGAGGCAAAGTCGATCACGCTATCAACTCATTTCGCGTCCGGCCGAAGCAGGCGGAGCCCGTTCGCAATTACAACCAAAGAGGCGCCCGTGTCGGCCAGAATCGCCAGCCAAAGGCTTGTGTACCCCGCGAAGGCAAGAACCAGAAATACAGCCTTTACCAGGAGAGCGAACACGATGTTGGCCTGGATAATGCGGACAGTGCGCCTGCCGAGATGAACTGTCTCTGCCACTTTGCTCAGATCATCCTGCATTAGCGCAATATCAGCTGCTTCTATCGCCACGTCAGTACCCGCCGCGCCCATTGCTATGCCGACGCTGGCCGCAGCCATCGCCGGCGCATCGTTCACGCCGTCGCCAATCATGCCCACATAACGATATCTCAGTGTCAGATTGCGCAAATATTCAATTTTCTGCTCAGGCAGGAGATTGCCATACGCTTCTGAAATACCCGCTTGACGGGCAATCGCATCCACAGTGCGCTGGTTGTCGCCGCTCAACATGACGACCTTTTGTAATCCGGCGTTATGCAGAGAACGGATGGCATCCGCGGCATTCGGACGGATGGTGTCCCCGATGGCAAGAACGGCGAGAATATCACCCGTGCAATTATCATGTGGCTTGTGTCCGACCACGACAACAGACTGTGCTTCTGATTCAATCTCCGCCAGCGTCTTCTCCAGCGCGTCCGAACACACCGCAAGTTCGTGAGCGAAGCGGTGGTTTCCTACAAAATAGTGATGTCCATCGATCTCCCCCTCCGCACCTCTGCCATTTCGAGACTGGTAATTATCGCAGCGCGAGAACTCGATGTTCTGCTCCCGTGCATAAGCAGCGATTGCCTGGGCAATCGGATGGTCCGAGTGAGCATCAATGGACGCTGCCACCCGGATCATTTCTCCGGTAGATTTCGAGTTGAAAAGGATCACTTTCGTCACGCGCGGGTGGCCTTCGGTAATCGTGCCGGTCTTATCGACTGCCAGGACACGCAGCTTCCCGATGGCCTCCAGGAACGTGCCCCCTTTAATTAGCACACCGCGCCTGGCCATCGCGGTCAAACCGGAGACCACTGACACTGGTGTTGATATGACGAGCGCACAGGGACACGCGACGACAAGCATGACCAGCGCACGATAAGTCCACACATGCCATGGGGCATGGAACATCAATGGAGGAACTAGCCATACCAGCAGAGCGAATAAGAAAACCGCAGGCGTGTATATCCGGGCGAATTTATCGACGAATTTCTGTGAAGGTGATTTTTGTGATTGCGCTTCTTCAACGAGTCGGATGATCCGTGAAAGCGTCGTGTCGGAATATGCTTTTGTTACGCGCACTTCCAACGAACCCTCGCCGTTGATCGTCCCTGCAAACACCGGATCGCCAGGCCCCTTTTCAACCGGCATGGATTCACCGGTGATTGGAGCCTGGTTGACGGCGGACGCTCCGCGAATGACTTCTCCGTCCAGCGGCAATCTAGCCCCTGATTTTATCGCTATGATATTCCCAATCCGTACCTGCTCGACGGGCACTTCTCGGAAGGTATTTCCTTCTTGTAGCCACGCGGTTTCCGGAGATATATCCAAGAGCGCCTGTATCGCCCGGCGCGCCCGGGATACACTGTAGGATTCGAGGAGTTCAGATAGCGCAAACAGGAATACGACCGTTGCGCCTTCGTTCCATTCGCCGATAGCCGCGGCACCGATCACGGCGACTGTCATCAGGACGTTCATGTCGAGTGAGTAGCGGCGTAGCGCGGCTAAAAACTTCGGGAAGATAAACCAGCCACCCGCGACGATGGCGCAAGCGAAAATGACAATATTAAGTTTCGGCGGAACAGCGCCGATCCAGCGAAGCACAAGCCCGAGAAAAGTCAGCCCGCCCGAGCAGATCGTCGCAACCAGACGCGACTGCTGTTGACCGCCCTTGGCGTAGTCAGCTTCCGGTTCGTCTGGCGATGCCGTTAGACCTTCCTTCGCGATGGCCTGGATCAGTAGGGAGACTGGCACCGCCTGCTCGTGAGCGATGGTCACTTTCCCTCCCATAAGATTTACCCGAACCTCGCGGATCCCGCCGATCGCTTTTAGCGCTCGCTCGACAGCTACCACCTCGTCAGCGCAATCCATTCCAGACACCCGCAGCGTGGTCGCCTTGTCATTCATGTTCTGAGCCTCTCGCTTTCCAATTGAGGTTGTTCAAATTCGCTCTGCCTGCAATCTGGATTTTCAGCCTGCTTCTTGCTCCTGACGGCCCAATATGGTGCACGGCACCGGAGCACCATCAGCGTCGAGCTGACTATTCCGCTAATCCATCA
>Ga0268299_1004428_pt1 | contig 10949 bp, 8 predicted proteins | sample NOBtaG_FD_193484 | JGI IMG/M metagenome (GOLD analysis project Ga0268299, IMG submission 193484) | Activated sludge microbial communities from bioreactor in Nijmegen, Gelderland, Netherland - NOB reactor | ecosystem: Engineered > Bioreactor > Aerobic > Activated sludge | place: Netherlands... | reverse complement strand
AACTCTCGCGGACGGCGCGGTTAAGCGTGCGCGATCCCTGGCTCGCGCCGGTGATGAGGACGGTAAAGGGAACGCCGGGCGCTTTATCCGGCACGGCGAAGAACTCGGGGCGCACGGGGCGTCCGGTAATTTCGGAGCGGCCGGCAGGAAACCACCGGGCCGTCTCCTCAAAGCTGAGCAGAGCGCGCCGGAGCCAGCGGGCGGCGATCCGGTTGGTGAAGCCCGGAGTGGCGTTGGGCTCCATGACGGCGAGCGGGACGCGGCCGAGAATCGCCGCGGCAACGGCCGGTCCGGCAACGTAGCCGCCCATGGAGAACACGGCGGCGATGCGCAGGCGGCGCATGAGGCTCCAGGCGCGCCCGATGGCCAGCGGGAGTTGCCAGAGCGTGTGGAGTTTGCGGAGGAAGCCGACGCGGTTGAGCGCGCCGATGCGGACCCATTCGATGGGAAAGCCCGCCTCCGGCACGAGGCGGGCTTCGAGTCCGCCGCGAGCGCCAAGAAAGGTGACCGCATGGCCGCGCGCATGCAACTCACGCGCAACGGCGATGGCCGGCGTGACATGCCCGCCGGTTCCGCCGCCCGCCATGAGGAAATGCAACTGGTTCATGCGCGCGCTATGCCTCCGCCTCTCCGGTCTCGACGGCGCGATCGCTCACGCTCAACAGAAGGCCGGCCAGGATCATGGTGGTGACGAGCGAACTGCCGCCATAGCTGATCAAAGGTAGCGGAATGCCCTTAGCTGGACCGAGGTCGAGCACGACGCTCATGTTCATGAAGGCCTGCAGCAGCAGGCAGGTAGTGATTCCGACGGCGAGATAGCGGCCGAATTCGTCCAGGGCGGTCCAATAGAGCCGGTAGCCGCGCCAGAGGATGATGACGAAGCCCACAAGGAGGAGGGTGCTCCCAATGAGGCCGGTCTCCTCGGCGAGGATGGCGAAGATGTAGTCGGTGTGCGCTTCGGGCAGGAACATGAGCTTTTGCTTGCTGTTCATGAGACCCAAGCCGGTGACGCCGCCGGTGGCGACGGCGATTCGCGATTGCAGCCCGTGATAATTGGTGTCTTGCACTTTCGAGCCCGACTGGGCGTACTTGAGAACGCGCTGGCCGAGGCTGGTGGAGGAGATGCGCTCGAAGGTGGGATCGGCGTAGGTGATAACGCGGAGCAGGCGGTAGGGCTTGGTTACGATCGCTCCGCCGAGGATGAGCACGCCGCCGAGTGCGGCCATCAAGAGGTAGCGCCTCGCGATGCCGCCGATATAGAGGATGGAGAGCACCGTGCCTACCAGAACGACCGCGGTGCCGAAGTCGGGCAAGAGGATGACGCCGCCGATGGCGGCCACCACGAGGACGACCTGCCTCAGCGTGTGACGGGAGTTTACGAATCCGGCGCGGACGGTGGTGAGCCAGGCGATGAAGACGATCATGGCGGGCTTGGCGAGTTCGGACGGCTGCAGGTTCGTGAAGCCGAGGTGGATCCAACGGTGGGTGCGGGTGTCGAGGACGAACGCGGCAAGGAGCAGGACGAGCGTGACGCCGAGTCCGGTGAACGCGACGGCGGGCGTGGCGAGCTTGCGGTAGTCCTTCTGGCTGAGCAGCGTCATGGCGGCGAGACCGAGGAGGGCGGCGGCGGCCTGGCGGACGGCGAAGTAGTAGCTCTGTTCGCGATAGCGGATTTCGGCCACGATCGAGCTGGCGCTGAAGACCATGACGAGGCCGAAGGCAGCCATGGCGAGCACCGTGAAGAAGAGAATCCAATCCATGCGTCCACGGGCCATCGCTAGTTGGTCTCCTTGGGTGTAGGGGGGATTTCGGGGAGGGCGCGGACGAGTTCCTTGAAGGTTCGTCCGCGATGTTCGTAGCTGATGAACTGGTCGTAGCTGGCGCAGGCGGGAGCGAGCAGCACGACGTCGCCGGGCGCGGCATGGAGCGCGGCGTGATCGACGGCGGCTTCGATCGTGCCGCAGACCACCTGGGGGATGGTGGGGCCGAGGTGGTCCGCGATCTTCGAGGCGGCGGTTCCGATGAGGAGCGCGGCGGCGACATGGCCGCGCAACGCCTGGGCCATGGGGCGGTAGTCGCTGTCCTTGTCCTTGCCGCCGAGGACGATCCAGAGGCGGTTGTCGAACGCTTCGATCGCCTTCATGGCGGCGTCGACGTTGGTGGCCTTGGAGTCGTTGTACCAGGCCACGCCTTCCCGCTCGCGGACGAACTCAATACGGTGTTCGACTCCTGGGAAGGTGCGGACGGCGGCGGCGATCTGTTCGAGAGAGGCTCCCGCAAGGTGGGCCGCGCCGGCGGCGGCCAGAACGTTTTCGATATTGTGACGGCCGCGCAAGGGAATCTCGTTCACAGGCATCACGGGGTCGTCGTCGAGCACGATGACGCCCTCGCGAACATGCAGGCCGGGCGTGACGGGACGATCCTGGCTGAACCAAACGGGCCAACCCGGAGTGAGCGCCGAATATTCCGTGCAGGCCTCGTCCTCGGCGTTGAGGACGGCGAAGGTATTCGCGCGCTGCGTGGAGAAGAGGCGGCCCTTGGCTGACTTATAGGCCTCCATGGTTTTGTGACGGTCGAGATGGTCGGGCGTGACGTTGAGGCAGACGCCGATCCTGGCCGAGAAATTCGAGGCGGTTTCCAGTTGAAAGCTGGAAAGTTCGAGTACGAGCCAGGTGTCTTCGTTCGAGGCGCCGATCAGGGCCGTGGGCGGGGTGCCGATATTGCCACCGACGATGGCGGAGACGCCGCTGTGTTCGAGGATGTGGCCGATGAGGGCGGTGGTGGTGGTTTTGCCGTTCGAGCCGGTGACGCCGAGGATGGGGCCCGTGAGGAAGTAGCTGGCCAATTCGAGTTCACCGATGACGGACGCACCACGCTTGCGGGCGGCATCCAAGATGGCGAGATCGTTCGGCACGCCGGGAGAGAGGACGACGAGGTCCCGGCCCAACGTGGGATCGTCAGCCTGCTGGACGAAAGAGACGCCATCGAGTGCGGCGCGCGTGGGTTCAGGGAGATCGTCGAGAGGCTTCTCGTCGGAAGCGGTGACGAGCGAGCCTTGGGCGCGCAGCAGGGCGATCGCGCTCAGTCCGGACTTGGCCAGACCGAGCACTGCCGCCCGCGCGCCTTGCAACTCGACTCCCGCGACTTTCACCTTGTATCCTTTACCTCAACTTCAATGTCGTGAGCGCGAACAGCGCCATCACCAAACCGACAATCCAAAAGCGCGTGATCACCTTCGCTTCGTCCCAACCGAGCTGTTCGAAGTGGTGGTGCAACGGAGCCATCAGGAAGAGGCGGCGGCCCCGGAAACGGACACTGCCGACCTGGAAGATGACCGAGAGCACTTCGACCACGTAGACGCCGCCGACAAATGGGAGCAAAAGCTCTTGTTTAATGAGCACGGCCACCGTTCCCATGGCTCCGCCGAGGGCGAGCGATCCGACGTCGCCCATGAAAACCTCCGCCGGGTGTGCGTTGAACCAGAGGAAGCCGAGCGCGGCCCCGGTGGTGGCGGCGCAGAAGATACTGAGCTCGGCGGCGCCGGGAAGGCGCGCCAATTCCAGATACGTGGAGAGATCGCGGTGGCCGCTGACGTAGCAGAGGACGGTCATGGCGCCGGCGGCGATGATCATCAAACCGCTGGCTAGACCGTCGAGACCGTCGGTGAGATTCACAGCGTTGGCCGAGCCCACCAGCACGAACAGAAGGAATCCGAAGAAGAAGACGAAGGCCAGCGGGTAGGTGAAGGGCGAGCCGAGAAGCGAGTCGATCAGCATGTCGGGTTTCAGCGACTTGAAGAAGGGCACGTTCATCGCGGTGCTGTACTGTCCGCGCGCGTGGAGGAGAAGCAGGAAGATGCCGATCACCGTGGCGGGCAGGCATTGAAGCGCGAACTTGGCCGTAGCGGTGAGGCCGAGGCTCCGCCGTTTGACGACCTTGGTGTAGTCGTCGAGGAAACCGATGGCGCCATAGCTGATCAGGCCGAAAAGGGCGATCCAGACATAGAGATTGCGCAGGTTGGCCCAGAGCAGCGTCGGAATGACGATCGAGGCGATGATGAGCAGACCGCCCATGGTGGGCGTCCCTGCCTTCTTTTGATGCGAACGGGGGCCCTCCTCGCGGATGTACTGCGTGAACTGGAACCGCCGCAGCCGGGAGATGACGAACGGGCCGAGCACGAGACTGATGAGCAACGCCGTGAGGGCGGCGAAAGCGGTGCGGAAAGTGACGTAGCCAAAGAGCCGGAGCGGGCCCCAAACGGGCGCGAGGAGTTCAAAGAGGAGCCAGTAGAGCATGGCTAGCGCGGCGCCTCCGATGTGCGGAGATCCGCTCGCATTGGGCCAAAAAATGAGGCGCCGTCCTGTGCGCGCCACGGAGGGCTCGCCAGAACCTGGGCTGCGTCCCGGGATGTACCTGAGTAGGAAGAGACGGCGCCTGTACTCCCAATGAGCACGATCCAATCGCGGCCGGCGAAGCGGGGTTGCCGCCGCGCAGCCGCGCGCTCAGCCAAGCGGCCAAGAACGCGGGCTAACGAAGGTTTGGCGCACGATCGAACGATCATGCACGCGCCTGGTGCGGAGCCTGATCGAACGCTCATGCGCGCACCTCCTTGCGGTAGCCGAATGTGTGCAGGATGCGCCGGGCGGCCTCGCGGTCGTCGAAGGCGATCGTGCGATCCTTCAAAACCTGGTATGTCTCATGCCCTTTGCCCGCGATGACGATCAAGTCGCGCGGGCCCGCCTCCTGAATGGCGCGGCGGATGGCGCGCTCGCGATCGGGTTCGCAGACGTGGGGCGTGTCGGTCCGGCTGAGGCCTACCAGCGCGTCATTAATGATGGCGAGCGGGTCTTCGCTGCGCGGGTTGTCGCTGGTGAGGACAACGAAGTCGCTCAACTCGCCGGCTGCTTGGCCCATGAGGGGGCGTTTAGCGCGGTCGCGGTCGCCGCCGCAGCCGAAGACGGTGAGGATGCGGCCGGGGTTCAGGTCGCGAGCGGCCTTCAATGTGTTGCGCAGGGCGTCGTCGGTGTGGGCGTAGTCGACGGCGACGAGGAAGGGCTGGCCTTCGTCGACGCGCTCGAAGCGTCCGGGCACGGCGGCGCAGGCTTCCAGGCCACGCACGATCACGTCCGGGGCGAGGCCGAGAGAGAGGCCGGCTCCGAATGCGGCCAATAGATTGGCGACATTGATGCGCGCGGCCAGAGGCGAACGGACGGTATGCGTGGCGCCATTCCATTCGGCGCGGAAGCGAAGACCGTCGAAGCTGGACTCGACATCGCTCGCACGCAGGACGTTGGAGCCTTCGGCCAGGCCCGACGCCGAATACCAGATAACGCCGGTTGAGCTGTCGAGCCTGAGTTTGCGGGCCCAGGCGTCGTCGGCGTTGAGCACGGCGTGGCGGGGCGCGGGAGCATCCTGGCCGAGAAACATCGCTTCCTTGGCGGCGAAGTAGTTCTCCATCGTCCCGTGGTAGTCGAGGTGGTCGCGCGTGAGATTGGTAAACACGGCGCTGAGGATTTCAAGGCCCCAGACGCGGCCGAGGTCGAGCGCGTGGGAGCTGATCTCCATGACCGCATGCGTGCCGCCCATTTGGCGGAGCGCCTCAAGCAGTTCGTAGACTTCGAGCGATTCGGGAGTGGTGTTGGGCGCGGGACGAACTTCGGCGCCGACGTGGTATTCGATGGTGCCGAGGAGCGCCGTGGTGAGGCCCGCCTGGCGGAGGATGGAGTCGACGAGGTAGCTGGTTGTGGTTTTGCCGTTGGTGCCGGTGATGCCGATGACGGTGATGGCCCGGGCCGCTTCGGCGAAGAAAGTTCGCGCCATGCGGGCGAGGGCCTTGCGGCCGTGTTCGACCTGGATCCAGAGACCGTCGAAGCCGTCGGGCGCGCCGAGTTCGCTCACCACGGCGACGCAGCCGCGTTCCATCGCCTGGCGGGCGAAGGCGCGGCCATCCATCTTGGCCCCGGCAAAGGCGGCAAAGAGGGTTCCCCTCGTGGCTTTACGCGAATCGAAGCAGAGGCCGGAGACGCGGAGCGTCCGCGCGGCCTCGGGTAGAGGCGCACGTAACGCGACTCCTTCCAGCAACGCGTCGAGTTGGACCGAAATGGGAATCGAGTGGCTCCTGATTTCTTCCGGGCTATCGGGCAAAGGTCACACGAACGCGGTCTCCGCCGGCGATCAATTGTCCAGGCGGCGGGTTCTGGGCGCGGGCGAGGCCGCGGCCCACGGTTTCGACTTCGAGTCCGAGCAGGACGCATTCGCGCAGGACGGCGCTGAGCGTCATGCCGGCGAAGTTGGGAAGACGGTGTCCGACGACGACGCCGTTGGAGGCGCGATCGGAAGCGGCTTGAAGCGCTTCGGCCATCTCGCGGTCCGCCAGGACGGGGGCGTCGCTGGCGTCGGCGAGCATGCGTTCCGGCACGGCGGAGGGTTTGTCCTCGGGCGCGACGTCGGGCAGGTCGCGGGCGACGCGGCGGATGCGTAAGGTGGCTTCCGCGATTTCGCGGAACACGGGGGCTGCCAAAACGCCTCCGAATTCCTTGGCGCCGTTGAGGGTGACGACGATGACGACGTTCGGATTTGCGATAGGCGCGAATCCGAGGAACGAGGCGTTATAGATGTGGGTGTAGCGCCGCGTCTGGAGGTCGAAGATCTGTGCCGAGCCGGTCTTGCCGCCCGCGGTGAAACCGTCGAGCTTGGCGTTCTTGCCGGTGCCGCGCAGGACGACCTGCTCCATCATTCGCCGCATGCGGATGGCTGTATCGGGCTTGACTACCTGGAGCGGCTTTGGAGCGGCTTCATGAACGGGCGCCTCGCCCGGACGCTTCTTCCAGAGGACGAGGTTCGGCTTGACGAGAAAGCCGCCGTTTGCGATCACCGAGGCGGCCTGGGCCAATTGCACCGTAGTGGTTCCGATTTCGTGGCCCATGGAGACATAGGCCACCGAACCCTTGTTCCAGCGGGCCAGCGGACGCACCATTCCGGGCGATTCACCGGGTACGGGCAAGCCCGTGCGCTTACCGAAACCGAAATGTCCCGTGAGATAACGATGCATGTTGGCGGGGCGCACGGCGAGGCCGACCTGCGCGGCGACGACGTTGCTCGACAACACGAAGCCGTCTTCCATGGTTAGCGCGCCGTGGCGGTGATGATCGTGGATGACCTGGCCGAAGACGTTGATGAGGCCTCCGCCGCCGTTGAAGCCGTCGGTGGGCCGGAGCCGGGTGACTTCGTATGCGGCGGACCAGGAGAAGGTCTTGAAGACGGAGCCGGGTTCGAAGGGGACACTTGTAGCCTGGTTGACGCGCCGGGCGAGGTCGGCCGCGGAATCCGGCGTGTCGTTGGGGTCGAAGGTAGGATAACTGGACATGGCCAGAATGTGGCCGTTGTGCGGGTCCATGATCACCACGCTGCCCGTGGCGCACTTGTTGCGCGTGACGGCGGCGGCGAGGGCCTGGTCGGCGACGAACTGGAGGCGGCTGTCGATGGTGAGCGCCACGGTGCGGCCGGGCACGGGCGGAACTTCGACCTGCAAATCGAGCCCGCGGCGGCTTACGTCGGTAGTCATGCGCACGCGGCCATTTCGTCCGCGCAGGTCGTTGTTCAGGCCGGCTTCGATGCCGGCGTTGCCGAATTGGTCCTGATCGACGGCGCCGATGAGGTTCGCGCCGAGGGTTCCGCTCGGATAGACGCGCTTCCCCTCCTTAATGAGGTCGACCCAGGCAAGTTGCAGCGCTCTCAGCCGTTCGCTCTCCTCGGTCGATATGGTGCGTTTTACCCACATGAAGGCCTTGTTGCGCCGCTGATAGTCCTTGATGCGCACGCGCAGATCGCGGGAATTCAGGTGGAGCACTCGAGCGAGGATGTCGGCGGCGACGCCGGCGTCGGCGAGGGCGCGCGGATTCACCGAGACGGAATCGAGCTGCACGCTCATGGCGAGCCGGCGGCCCTGGGCGTCGAGGATCTCGCCGCGCGGCGCCTGGACTTCCTGCTCGCGCTGATGCTGGGTGGCGGCCAGCTTCACGTACTCGCCGTGCCTGGCGACCTGCAGCATGACGAGGCGGCCGAAAATGATCAACGCCCAGACGACGCCGATTCTGGCCAGGATGATCAACCGCTTTTGGCCCGCGCTCGCGGCCGCGGGTGCACTTTCAAACGGGTTCATTTTGCCGCTCTTTCGGAATACGCGGGTGAGGGTAACCGAGAGGAGCGGCTTAGCGCGCGCCCCGGTTCATCGCAAGAGACTCACCTCCCGCGACGGCGATGTCGTGCACGCGGCGCGGCGCCGGCTTCATGCCATGCAGCTTGGCCAGGCGTTCGAGATTTCGCGGGCTGCGGAGCACGGCGTTGTCCAATTGCAGCGTGCGGCGCTGATCCATCAGCTCGGCATGCTGCTTTTCCAGCCGGTTCAACTGGTAGCCGGCCAGCAGGCGGTAAGCGGCGGGCAGAAGTTGTCCGACCACCAGCAGGACCACGATGGAGGCGATGCCGATGAAGCGCCAGCAGGCGTTGCGCACCTTCGGGTCCGCGTGACGCGCGACACGCGAATTGTCGATGGTCTTGATCCACAAGCAGACGTCCTCGTTGGGCAAGGCCCGCACGAAGCAGTCCTGGCGTTCATATTCGTCCAGGCGTACGGGCAGGTTCGCCTCGCCGCCTTCCATCCATTGAGCCAGTGTCGCCATAGTTCTCTCCCCTTACTTCATTTCCAAGGCCCGCAGCTTCGCCGATCGGGACGCCGCGTTGTCCCTTATTTCGTTTTCCGACGGCCTGACGACATGACGCGTCAGGATCCGGGCGCAACCATCGCGCGCCAATGCTTGAAACCCATGCTTGACCAGCCGGTCTTCCAGCGAATGGAAGCTAATGACGACCACGCGTCCCTCCGGGGCCACCAATTCCGGCAGAAGGCGCATGAGCGCCTCCACCTCTTCCAGTTCGGAGTTCACCGCCAGCCGCAGGGCCATGAACACCTGTGTGGCAGGATGCATACGACCTGTCCGCGGCACGGCCGACTCCACGGCACGGGCCAGTTGGCCAGTGGTGTGAATCGGCCGGGCGCGAATCAGGGCTCTGGCAATTTTCTTCGCAAATCTCCTTTCTTCGCCCAGATCGGCGACGATCCGGACAAGTTCCTGTTCCGAACTGAAATTTAAAAGGCCGGCGGCGGTCTCGACGTCCTCCTCGCGTGACATGCGCATGTCGGCTGGGCTGTCGTGCTGAAACGAGAAGCCGCGATCCGCTCCGGTGAGTTGCGGACGCGAGACGCCGAGATCGGCGAGCAGGCCGTCCACTTTCGTTATGCCGAGCGCGTCCAACGAGGCGCGCAAGGTCGAGAAACGTCCGCGCACGGGCAGGATCAGCGGCGCATACTGGGCGGTGAAAAGCTTCGCCTGTTCGAGCGATTCGCCGTCGCGATCGTGCATGACAAGCCGGCCCGAGGCTAGCAGCGCCGCGATCGCCCGCGAGTGATTGCCCATGCCGGCGGTCGCATCCAGGTAGGTCCCGTCCGAGCGGACATTGAGCCAGGCGAGGGACTCGGGCAGCATGACGGGGAAGTGCTGTTCCATGGCCACGCATCAAAGCCCCAGCCCCTTGAGTGTATTGACCGATTCGTCGAGTGCGATCCTGTTGACCTGGAACTCGCGGTCGTAGTCGGCATCGCGCAGAATCTCGATGCGGCGGTTCCGAAACCGCAGCCAAACCTTCTGACGCTTGTTCAGTCCCAGCTCTTCCTTCAAGGCCCCGGGCAAGGAGAGGCGGCCTTCTCCATCCAGTTTCGATACGCCGCCGAAGCGCTCCAACATGTATAGGATGGGCTCGGCTTTTGCGGCGCCGAGCTGATTTTTGACGTCAATCCGGAATTGCAGGACGTCTTCGTTGGTGTATACTATGGCCGACTTGAGATCGTACGTACTGGCAAAAAACGTCGCGCCTTCCGCCGCGCCCAAGTACCGCTGGAAAGCGGCGGGCAACTTCAGGCGGCCCTTCTCGTCGACAGACGAGTCCTCTGCGTACACAGGCGGGATGTTCGCCTGGCGAGGAGTATCGAGTTGTGGCGTTTCGGGCATTTGGGCCACCTGATGGGCGATAGACACCACTTTCGCCCACTGATCAAATCTACATCCATCCGCCCGTCAGATCAAGACTAATTGCCGAAATGTCTATGGGATACGTGTCAACTACGAAAGTAAGACACGCGGTTACCCGCTAATGGCGCGTGTCGATTAGACAGGCCCAACATATTGTGGTTGATGGGTTTCGCCCTACATTCCATTGCGCCATGTTTTCGGTTATTCTTCGCTTGAGCGGGAGGAGGCTTCGGCTGCCGGACAGGCGGAAGTATCGTTCGAGCGCCGGGTGGCTGGTTTTCCCGGCTGAGGCGCTTCGGGGTGGCGGAGGGCTCTGATCCGGGAGCGCGAACCACCGGAGGGGTGGCCCATGGGGCCGAATGGGCGGGCTACGGCGCCTGTCGGAGCCGCTCGATCACCTCGCGCGGAGCGCGGAACGCAGTGCCGTGGCGGGCGCCGTTGGGGAACTCGACTTCGGGCGTAATATCCTTCCAGTCCTTTCCGTCGCGCGAGCGGATGGCTCCATAGCGGTGCGTGGTGTACTTGTCGAAGTAGATCAGCCAGTCCGCGCCGGCTTTGATCGGGCTCGGGCCTTCGGCCCAATCCTGGCCTGAGATGGGAGCGGTGGGCGGAGTCCAGGGTCCGTCGAGGGAATCGGCGAACGTGAGGAAGAGATTCTTGGCGGGTGGAGTGAGGGTCTCGTTCTTGACGACCATCGTGTAGCGCTTCCGGCCGGCGAGGGAAGCCGGGAAGATGGCGGCGTCGATGACGATGAAGCCGGGATCGTAAAAGAGCCTGGTTTCCGAGAATTTCCGAAAGTCGCGCGTGCGGACGGCATAGAGGCGGTGATTGTACTGGCGGGCCTGACCGCGGGTTTCGGGG
>Ga0268299_1004427_pt1 | contig 10952 bp, 9 predicted proteins | sample NOBtaG_FD_193484 | JGI IMG/M metagenome (GOLD analysis project Ga0268299, IMG submission 193484) | Activated sludge microbial communities from bioreactor in Nijmegen, Gelderland, Netherland - NOB reactor | ecosystem: Engineered > Bioreactor > Aerobic > Activated sludge | place: Netherlands... | reverse complement strand
GCGTTCGTGCCATGGCTGGTGACCCCATTGTTGATGGTGGGCGGTGCGTTTCTCTGTTACGAGGGGGTGGAAAAGCTCGCGCACCGATACCTCCACTCCAGCGACGAGGCCGAGCACGCTCACGCGCAGCACCTGCAGGCGCTGGTGGATGAGGACGTCGACCTGGTCGCGCTCGAAAGGGACAAGATCAGAGGGGCGATCCGGACCGACTTCATTCTTTCGGCCGAGATCATCGCCATCACCCTTGGCACGGTGGCAGGCGCGGCGTTCACGACGCAAGTCGCGGTGCTGGTCGGCATCGCCGTGCTGATGACCGTTGGTGTCTACGGGCTGGTGGCCGGAATCGTCAAGCTGGACGACGCCGGACTGAAGCTGCTCCAGCGCGCGGGTGCGGGGGCATTGGACCGCGCGCAGCGCGCGGTGGGCGCGGGCATCCTGCGCGTGGCACCTTACCTGATGAAATTCCTGTCGGTCGCCGGCACCGCTGCGATGTTCCTGGTCGGCGGCGGCATCCTCACGCACGGCGTGGAGCCGCTGCATCACGCCATCGCGCATCTTGCGCAGCAGGTCGGCAATCTCACCGGCCTGGACGGATTCATGACGACCATCGTTTCGATGTCATTGGACGCCATCGTGGGCATCGTCGCGGGCGCTGTAATCGTGGGGGCGGTGCTGGGACTCAAGCGTGTGCGCGCGGCGTTCGCGTAGCGCTGCCGGCGGTTACGGCGTTTTCCTCTCGCACGGCGCGCGCGTGCGACTCCCACGGTTCGCAGCATGCCTCGCTCTGGTTCAACAGGAACCGGCGCGCGAAATAGTGCATCAGGATCTGCGCCTGCTGTTCACGGTTGAAGGCGTCGAACGATCTGCTGCGCAGCGCATCCTGGGCGCCCTCGCCGAGCGAGGCGCCCGCTTGGACCTTCATGCCACGCCGCGGCGCACCGGAATAGTCGTAACCATCCCCGAAGCACTGCGCATGCAGCGCCTGCCACAGGTAGCAGGGGCCATACACGCGTGCCTGCCAGACGTGCGTCAGTTCATGGATCAGCAGTGCGCGCCCGAGCGTTGCGCCGGGCGGCACGTGGATGTAGTCGCCGGTGACGAACGGCCGGGCCGCCCCCCCGCCCTGCAGTACGCGCTGTGCGGCGAACAGCAGCCGATGCAGCAGGCCGGGTTCGGCGATGCGCACGCGTCGAAGGTCCAGGGCCTGGGCAAACACCAGCCGTGCGTCCGCGCACTCGGCAGGCGTCAACGGGCGGTAGCGTCCGAGACGTCCGAGCACGCGTGCGATGAGGCTGGAGGATGCCGTGCCAATCCACCGTAGGCCCACCGTGCACGCAGCGCGCGCGCCCCGCCGCGTCGGCGGCACGGCAGTTGCCGCGCCGCAACCATCGCGCTGCTTGCTCATGCGCCGGTCTCGCGGCCGCATGCTATCCTTCGCCGCCAATGCGATTCAGTCGCGGGCCGCAACCGCCGCGAGCAGGATTCAGGCGGCCCGTGCGCGTTATGGGAGATGTTCATGGCCAGACAATTGAATATCACATACTCCGCTGACCGGGACATGCTGGGACTCGTAACCGACGAGGATTACGAGCAGTTCAAGGACATCCTGCTCGAAGCCCTGCACAAGGAATGGCCCAAGGCCACGCTTGCGGTAGAGGACAGCGAGCACGCCTCGGTCGATGTCGCATACGCCAGCGGCGATTTTCCCACCGAGGAAGCGCTCAAGGAGGCGGTCTCCGACGTCGAGGCGCGCGTGCAAGAGATTGTCAATGACGTCATCGAAGAGCGCGAGTGGGCGACCGAGGAAGAGTACGAGGGGTACGACGAAGACCTCGAGGAACTCGAAGAGCGGCGCGGCCGCGACGACGGTGAGGACTACTGACCTGCTTCCCCGGGGGCCTCGCGCACTCCGTCGCGACAGGGAAACTTCGACAGCAAGGCGCGCAGGGTGACTACTGCGCCGCTGCCTTCCAGGCCGTCGGGATTGTCCACCAACCAGGCTTGCAGCGCGTCGGCGAAATCGATCAGCCGCGCATCCGCCGGAGGACAGAAGCGTCCAGCCGTGCCGGCCACGTCGCGGGCAGCGAATCCGCTGACGAATCCAACCAGGTAACCGGTACAGTAACCGGACAGGCGTGCCCGCTCGGCGTCGGCGGGATCGGCTTCCTGGGTCAGTGCATGGCATCGCTCCAGCAGATCCAGCCCGGTCGGATCGGTGTCCGCGGCTCGCGCAGCAGGTACGCATGCGTACAGCGACAAGGCGAACAAGCACAGCGGCAGTTCACGCATCGAGATTCTCCTAATCGCCGTGCTGCTTGCGCAGGCGGCGGGCAAACACGGTCATTTCCTTGGCCGCCTGCTTGTCGCCTCGCGCGTCGGCCACGGCGATGCCTGACTCATACGCCTGCAACGCGTGCGCAAACTGGCCAAGCTGCGTGAGCGCCTGCCCCAACAGTTTCCAGGCCGCCGAATACGTCTGGTCGATCTGCACCGCGCGTCGAAGGTGAGCGGCCGCGGTGCCGTAATCTCCTGCCTTCATGTACTCGCTGCCCAGCCCGAAACGCAGCATCGCGCCGTCTTTCCCGGCAGCGAGCAGTTTCTCGAGATTGGCGATGGACATGCGGCTCCCGCTGTTGCGCGCTACAACTCGATGCGCGTGCCCAGTTCAACCACGCGGTTGGCGGGGATCTTGAAGAATGTCGTGGCACTCGCGGCATTGCGCGACATCGCGGCGAAAATCTTCTCGCGCCACAGTGCCATGCCCATGCCGCGCGCCTCGATCGGAACCAGCGTCTGCCGAGACAGAAAGAACGACGTTTCCAGCATGTTGAACTCCATGCCCTCGGCAGTGGCCAGTGCCAGCGCAGCGGGCAAATCGGGCTCGTCCTTGAAGCCGTAGTGCACCACCATGCCGAAGAAGTCGTCGCCCAGATCGTGAATCTCGATGCGCTGCGAATCGGGCACGTGCGGAATGTCCTCAGCGCGCACGGTCAGCAGCACCACGCGCTCGTGCAGCACCTTGTTGTGATTCAGGTTGTGCAGCAGCGCGTGGGGCACGCCCTCCTGCGAGCCGGTGAGGAAGATGGCTGTGCCCGGCACGCGGGCCGGCGGCGACAAGATCAAGCTCTTGATGAACGGCTCCAGCGGGATTGCGCCGGGCCGCAGTCGATCGAAGAGAATCTCGCGGCCGCGCTTCCAGGTGGACATCACTACGAACACCACGACCCCCACGATCAGCGGAAACCAACCCCCGTCGGTGATCTTGACCAGATTCGCGCCCAGGAACGCCAGATCGATAGCGAGGAAGACCGCGGAAATCGGCAGTGCGATCAGCAGCGGCCAGTTCCACAGCTTGCGCATGACGAAGAAGATGAGTATCGAGTCGATCGCCATCGTGGCAGTCACCGCGATGCCGTAGGCGCCCGCGAGATTGCTGGAGGAGCCGAAACCGAGCACCAGACCGATTACCGCCAAGTACAGACCCCAGTTGATCCAGGGGAGATACACTTGCCCGATCTCGCGCTCCGAGGTGTGCTCGATCATCAGGCGCGGGCAGTAGCCGAGCTGGATCGCCTGGCGCGTGACCGAATAGGCTCCGGTTATGACTGCCTGCGAGGCGATCACGGTGGCCATGGTGGCGAGCAGTACCATGGGCAGCAGCGCCCACTCCGGCGCGAGATAGAAAAACGGATGCTTGATCGCCTCGGGTTGGCGCAGCAGCAGGGCGCCCTGGCCGAAGTAGTTGAGCAGCAGTGCGGGGAACACGAACCACAGCCACGCAAGCCGGATCGGGCGCTTCCCGAAATGCCCCATATCCGCGTACAGCGCCTCCGCCCCGGTCACCGCGAGCACGACTGCCCCGAGCACGAAGAAGCCGAGCGCGCCGTTGTCGATGAAGAAATGGATCCCCCAGTAGGGGTTGAGCGCCTCGAGCACGCCAGGGTACTGCCAGATGCTGTGCAGCCCGAGAACGCCCAGCACGGAGAACCAGACCACAGTGATCGGCCCGAAGAACGCGCCGACTCTGCCGGTGCCGGTCTGTTGCACCAGGAATAGGGCGGTGATCACGATCAGCGTGATCGGAATCACATACGGCTTGAGCACCGGGGTCACCACCTCTAGGCCCTCGACTGCGGACAGCACCGAGATGGCGGGGGTGATCATGCCATCGCCGTAGAACAGCGCGGCGCCGAACATGCCGAGCGCGAGCAGCACGGTGCGCAGTTTGGGATCGCCGTCGAGCGAGCGGCGCACCAGCGCCATCAACGCCATGATGCCGCCCTCGCCACGGTTGTCCGCGCGCATCATCAGCACGATGTACTTGAGGGTGACGATCGTGAACAGCGCCCACGACATGAGCGAGAGCACGCCCACGACATTGTCGTGAGTGACTCCCAAGGCGTGCGCGCCGCCGAAGGACTCCTTGAACGCATACAGCGGGCTGGTGCCGATGTCGCCGAAGACCACGCCTACGGCGCCCACGGCAAGGCCGAGGAGGCCGCGCCGACTGTGTCCGTCGTCATGTGCAGGGATGTTAGAGGCGGGCTCAGACCCGTTCGCCCCGTTGTTTTGTTCCACCGACTCCGCCTTCTTCGCTGCCGCGGTGCATCATAGCACGCTGCCCAGAGGCGACATCCCGTGGTGAGTGCATTGCGTCACGTTGTCGCGCGTGGGGCTTTCGGACTAACATTGTCTCCACGATTCGAGCACGCGACGAGAGCAAGGTCATGTCCAAACAGGCCGTAAAGACCACTGACGCCCCACAGCCGATCGGCATCTACTCGCAGGCGATCAAGGCCGGCAACACCGTCTACCTGTCCGGCCAGATCGGGCTGGACCCGCGCACGATGCAGTTGGTCGGAGGCATCGATGCGCAGATCCACCAGGTATTCCTGAATCTGCGCGCGGTGGCCGCTGCCGCGGACGCCTCGCTCGACGATGCGGTGAAGTTCACGGTATTCCTGACCGACATGGCGAATTTCGCCCGGGTCAACGAGATCATGGCCGGTTACGTGCACCAGCCCTATCCGGCCCGCTCCGCGGTTGCCGCCGCGGCACTGCCGCGCGATGCGCTGGTCGAGATCGAAGCGGTTCTGATAGTCGGCCTCTGAGCGGCCGCCTCGTTGCACCCGACCCGTTGACCGGCAGCTTCGAGCGCCTGCCCGCCTCGGTGCGCAAGCACCTCGACAAACTCGGGCTGCGCGGCCCATTCGATCTGGTGCTGCACCTTCCGCTGCGCTACGAGGACGAGACGCACATCACCGAGCTGCGCGACGCACGCGCGGGGCAGACCGTACAGGTCGAAGCCGTAGTGGAGTCGAGCGAGATCGCGTTCCGGCCGCGGCGCATCCTGGTGTGCCGCGCACAGGCGGGCGATCAGCCGCTCGTCCTGCGGTTCTTTCATTTCTATCCAAGCCAGCTCAAGCAGCTCGCCCCTGGCGTTCGCATCCGCGCGATGGGCGAGATCAGGCAGGGCCTCCTGGGCGCGGAGATGGTCCACCCGCGCTATCGTGTGGTGCACACCGACACGCCGCTGCCTCAAGCGCTCACCCCCGTGTACCCGACCACCGCCGGTCTCGCTCAGCACGCGCTGCGCAAGGCCATCGGCGCGGCCTTGGCAGAGACCGACCTGAGTGACCCGCTGCCAGGCGCGCTGCTGCGCGCCCTGCACCTGCCCGAGTTCGCCGACAGCGTGCGCCTGTTGCACCAGCCCACGCCGGACATCGCGTCCGCGCTGCTCGAGCAGCGCAGCCACCCGGCGTGGCGCCGCATCAAGTTCGACGAACTGCTCGCCCAGCAGCTGTCGATGCGGGTGCACCGCAGGCGCCGGCGCTCCACGCGCGCGCATGCGCTTGCACCGCCCGCGCAGTTGACGCGCGCGCTGGTGGATCGCCTGCCCTTCGCACTGACCGGCGCACAACAGCACTGCCTGGGCGAGATTCGCGCAGATCTGGGGCGCCCTCATCCGATGCAGCGCCTGCTCCAGGGCGATGTCGGCAGCGGCAAGACCGTGGTCGCAGCGCTCGCCGCGTTGCAGGCCGTCGAGAGCGGGCGGCAGGTGGCGGTGATGGCACCCACCGAGATACTCGCCGAGCAGCACCATGCGAAGTTCGCAAGCTGGCTCGAGCCGCTCGGCGTGTCCGTCGCCTGGCTGAGCGGCAGCCTCACACGCAAGGAAAAGCGAGAAGCGGCCGCGCGGGTGGAATCCGGCCAGGCACAAGTGGCGGTTGGCACCCACGCGCTGTTCCAGGAACAGGTGACGTTCCAACGCCTGGCACTGGCCATCGTGGACGAGCAGCATCGCTTCGGCGTGCACCAGCGCCTCGCGCTGCGCCAGAAGGGCACCGACGACGAAGGCGCGTTGCAGCCGCACCAGCTCATGATGAGCGCCACGCCCATCCCGCGCACGCTGGCCATGACCTATTACGCCGATCTGGACGTATCCGTGATCGACGAACTGCCGCCCGGGCGTACGCCGGTGGTGACCAAGCTGGTGTCCGATGCGCGCCGTGACGAGGTGATTGCGCGCGTGCGCGACGCCTGCATGCAGGGTCGGCAGGCATACTGGGTGTGCCCGCTCATCGAGGAGTCCGAAGCGCTGCAGTTGCAGACCGCGGTGGATACCTACGAAAGTTTGCGCACGACTTTTCCGGATCTACGGGTCGGGCTCGTGCACGGGCGCCTGCCTGCGGGCGAGAAGGTGGCGGTGATGGCCCAGTTCAATGCCGGGGAACTACAGTTGCTGGTTGCCACCACCGTCATCGAAGTGGGGGTGGACGTGCCCAATGCTTCGCTGATGGTGATCGAACATGCAGAGCGCATGGGCCTGTCGCAGATGCATCAGCTACGCGGACGGGTTGGGCGGGGGGCTGCTGCCAGCGTGTGCATCCTGCTGTTCCAGAATCCGCTGTCGGACAATGCGCGCGAACGCCTGCGCATCATGTACGAGCATACCGACGGTTTTGAGATCGCGCGCCAGGATCTGCGCATTCGCGGACCGGGGGAACTGCTCGGCGCGCGTCAGAGCGGCGTTGCGATGCTGCGCTTCGCCGACCTCGAAGCCGATCTGGATCTGCTGGAAGCCGCCCGCGATGTCGCGGAACGCCTGCTGCGCGATCACCCGCAGGCAGCGCAGGCGCATCTGGAGCGCTGGATGGGCGGGCGCCAGGAATATTTGCGCGTGTAGTGCCCGCGACGGCGCGCGCGCATTGCCTGCGCTATCATCGACTGCGTCCTAGGGAAGCTCTGATCAAGTTTCGCGATGCGCGCTGCATCGGGGGCGGATGGATGCAAGCGGGGCGACGAAGCCCAGGTTGGAACCTGGGCGAGGCGCCCCGCGCGGCAGACGCCGCCCACGATGCAGCCCGTAGGAAGCGGGCGATTTTGACCGATGGCATTGCCGCCTCCTCCTAATGGAGGCCCGCTCCATGTCGTCGTCGGCGTCGCGCCCTCGGTCAAAATCGCCTCGCTCGCGCACGCGCCAACTTGATCAGAGCTTCCCTAACGGCCAGAACGATAACGAGGAAGCCTCACGCACACGCCGGCGACCGCGGGCCTGCGCAGGCGAGCCCCCCTTTCCATACCTTACGTGCCTCTTCTCGATCTCATCCTTGCTGTCGTCGTCTTCTGGATCGCGCTCGGTGCGATCGGAGCGGTGCTGCCACTGGAGCGCGCGGTCCATGCGCGCGTGTTCTTTTCCATCAGCGCGCTGGGCGGCCTGCTGCTCACCACCGTGGCGCTCGCCGGCCTGGGCAACTGGCCGCAAGCCACCGTGCTCGGGCTCGGTCTGCCCGACCTGCCGTTCCACGTGCGCGTGGATCCGCTGTCGTCTTTCTTTCTGCTGCTGCTCGGAGCCGCCGGCACGGCGGTTTCGGTGTTCTCCGCGGAGTACTTCCAGCGTGGCGGCGGCGGCGACATCCGGCTGATCTGCCTGCAGTACCACATGTTCCTGGCTGCCATGACCATGGTGCTGGTCGCCGACGACGCCTACCTGTTCATGGTGGCATGGGAAACGATGGCGCTTGCCTCGTATTTCCTCGTCATCACCGACCACCGCGTGGCCGAGATCCGCCGCGCCGGCTTCATCTACCTGCTGGTGGCTCACCTGGGTGCGATCGCAATTCTTCTGGCGTTCGGTCTGCTGCAGATCGGGCAGTGGGACTACACCTTCGAGGCAATGCGCAATGCCGTGCTCAGCCCGGGATGGGCCGCCGCGGTGTTCCTGCTCGCCCTGTTCGGGTTCGGCGCCAAGGCGGGCTTTCTGCCGTTGCACGTGTGGCTTCCCGAGGCGCATCCCGCTGCCCCCTCTCCGGTGTCGGCGCTGATGAGCGGCGTGATGCTCAAGACTGCGATCTACGGCTTCCTGCGTGTGAGCTTCGACCTGCTGCAGGCGCAGGCGTGGTGGTGGGGCGTGGTGGCCCTGGCCCTGGGACTGGCCACCGCGTTCTACGGCGCGGTCTTCGCCGCAGTCCAGACCGACATGAAGCGGCTGCTCGCCTACTCCTCCATCGAGAACATCGGCATCGTGCTCGCCGGCGCGGGGCTGGCGCTGGTGTTCCGCGCCTACGGCATGAATCTGCTCGCCGCGCTCGCACTCGCCGCGACCCTGCTGCACTGCCTCAACCACGCGCTGTTCAAGACCCTGCTGTTCCTCGCCACCGGCGCAGTCATGCACGCGACCCAGCAGCGCAGTCTGGGCAAGCTGGGCGGCCTGATCCGGCGCATGCCCTGGGTGGCGGGGCTCGCGTTGATCGGCACGCTGGCCATCGCCGGCCTGCCGCCGCTCAACGGCTTCGTCTCGGAGTGGCTGCTGTTCCAGGCCTTCCTCCTCAGCCCGGGATTGCCCAACTCCTATCTGAACATGTTCATTCCCATCGGCACCGCGTTGCTGGCCCTGGTCGTCGCGCTGTCGGGCTACGTGATGGTGAAGTTCTTCGGCACGGTGTTCCTCGGCCTCCCGCGCGAGGACACCCTGCACGAGGCGCACGACGTCGGGCTCGCCGGGCGTATCGCCATGGGCTGGCTGGCGTTGTGGTGCGTGCTGATCGGCCTCGCGCCGGTATTGGCTCTGCGCGCGCTCGATCCCGTGTTCCAGCAACTGGTCGGGGTCGGACTACGCGAGAGCCTCGCGCAGTCGAGTTGGTCGTTCCTCACTGCCGTGGCCCCGGAACACGCGAGCTACAGCCCGGTCGTGTTCCTGCTGGTGATCGTGGCGGTCATCGTTCTGGGCGCGATGGCCTTGCGGCGCTGGTTCCCGAGCGAACGCCGGCGTGCGGCGACCTGGGATTGCGGCTTCGGCAAGCTCGATGCGCGCATGCAGGACACGGCCGAGGGCTACGGGCAGCCGATCAAGCAGATCTTCCAGGCCTTCCTGCGGTTGGAACGGCACCACCCCAGTCCGTTCGACACCCATCCGCGCTATCACTCGCGCATCGAAGACCCGGTATGGGAGGCCTTGTATGTGCCAGTCGCCCGCGCAGTGCGCCGTCTCTCCGGCATCGTCGGCGTCGTCCAGCAGGGACGCATCGCGATCTATCTGGTGTACAGCTTCGTCACGTTGCTGTTGCTGCTGGGGCTGATTCTGTGAGTTTCTCGCACGCGCTCGTGCAGTTGTTCCAGGGCCTGCTCGCGGCAGCCCTGGCGCCGCTGGTCATGGGCTGGCTCAACCAGTGCCGCGCCTGGCTGCAGAACCGCACGGCGCCCTCGCTGCTGCAGCCATACCGCGTCCTGCTCAAGCTGCTGCGCAAGGAGGTCGTGCTGGCAGTCAACGCATCGTGGCTGTTCCGCCTCGCTCCCTACGTCGTGTTCGCTTGCATGATCCTGGCGGGAAGCATCGTGCCGTTGATCGCGACCGGCCTGCCATTCGCGTTGGCCGCAGACGTCATTGCGCTGGTCGGTCTGTTTGCCCTGGCGCGCGTGTTCATGGCGCTCGCGGCAATGGACGTGGGCACCGCCTTCGGGTCGCTGGGCTCGCGCCGCGAGATGCTCATCGCCGCCCTGGCCGAGCCGGCGCTGCTGATGGTGTTCTTCACCCCGGCGCTGATCAGCCAGTCCACGGCGCTCACCACCATCGTCGATCAGTTCTCGAACGGCGCGCTGCAGTTGTACCCGAGCATGGCCTTCGCCGCCATCGCCTTCGTGATGGTTTTGCTCGCCGAGAACGCGCGCATCCCGGTGGACAACCCCTCCACCCATCTGGAACTGACCATGGTGCACGAGGCGATGATCCTGGAGTACTCCGGGCGCCACCTGGCGTTGATGGATTGGGCGCACGCATTGAAGCTCACGGTCTGCATGGCCATCGGCATCGCGCTATTCCTGCCCTGGGGGATCGCCCATCCGCAGGACTGGCTGGGTCTGCCGTGGGCGCTGGTCGCGCTTGCAGCCAAGCTTGCGCTGTTGGGCGCGGGCCTCGCGTTACTGGAGACCCTGGCGGCAAAGATGCGCATCTTCAAGGTGCCTGAGTTCCTCGGCATGGCCTTCATGCTCGCGGTGCTGGGCATGCTGGTGCATTTCCTGGTGGAAGCATGAGCGGGCCGTTGGTCGCTCAGGTGATCAATCTGCTGGCCGCGCTGATGCTGCTGATCGCCTTCGCCATGCTCGCGCAGCGCCGCCTGCTGCGCCTGATTCACCTGTTCGCGCTGCAAGGCGCGGTGCTCACCCTCAACACGCTGGTGGTGGCGGCTACGCTGGCGCAGAGCCATCTGTACTTCTCCGTGGTTTTGAACCTGGTGCTCAAAGTGATCGTGCTGCCCATGATCCTGATCCGCCTGGTGGACCGTCTCGATCTGCGTGCCGACGCCGAATCGGTCGGCAACCTGCCCTCGATCATGCTGGTCGCCGTCGCGCTGGTGATCCTGTCGTTCAACGTCGCGCTGCCGATCTCGGAGCTGGCCGGCACGATCACGCGCGGCACCCTGGGCATCGCCATGGCGAGCGTGCTCATCGCATTT
>Ga0268299_1004426_pt1 | contig 10958 bp, 14 predicted proteins | sample NOBtaG_FD_193484 | JGI IMG/M metagenome (GOLD analysis project Ga0268299, IMG submission 193484) | Activated sludge microbial communities from bioreactor in Nijmegen, Gelderland, Netherland - NOB reactor | ecosystem: Engineered > Bioreactor > Aerobic > Activated sludge | place: Netherlands... | reverse complement strand
TTTTGCAACACGCGGCAAAATTTTCTATGTCCATTTCCGCGATGTTCAGGGCTGTGTTCCAGTTTTCCAGGAATGCTACCTGGGCGAAGGCAATGTTAACGTTGTCGAAGCCGTGAAAGCGCTCAAAGAATCGGGCTTCACAGGCTTCATGATCGACGATCACGTCGGGCGCATGGTGAATGACAGCGATTGGAATCATCGCGGTCACGCTCACGCAACGGGCTACATCTCCGCGCTGGTGGACTCTGTCAATTATCTGGTGGGGTAGAGTTTAGACGACTGAGGTAGGGGCGGCTCGGTGACCAAAGCGACTCCCTATGGGACGAGTCGCCCCGCCATCAATGCTATAATCGGGTAAAGGAGTTGCCATATGGTTATTCAGCTACCTGAAGAACGACTCAAGCAGATCGAGGCGCTGGCGCGTGAGCGTGGATATGGCAACGCAACGGATTACGTGCTTGCTTTGATCGAAGCCGATGAAGAAACAAGTGACGTGATTGACGACCCCGAAGAAGATGCCATCGATTTGGAGGCCAATTTTCGTGAAGCATGGCATCAGGCGATGACAGGACAGACTCGTCCCATAGAGGAATTATGGGCTGAACTTGATCGCGAAGATGAAGAGTCGTGACCCTCGCTGTATTCGCGTCGCCTATCTTTCACTCAACGCCAACTCAACCGCAAATCCAGCCAGGATGACCGCAAACGCTTGCTGGAGTCGTTTCACCGCTTTGACAGAATTGGTCAAATAGGCGCTGATTCCGCTTGCCAGGATGCCGTAAATTGCAAACACCACAAATGTCATGCCCATAAATATAGCGCTCAGGGTTATCAGGTCGAGCGTTGGAGATGCTGAATTTTTGGTGGTGAACAGCGGCAAAAATGCAAAAAAGAAAATCGTCAATTTGGGGTTAAGCAAATTGATCGTGATGGCTCTCAAGATGATTTGCGTAAAACTGGTTTCCGCCGTTTTCTTGTTAATTTCGAGCGTTCCAGCTTCGCGCCACATATTCCACGCCAGGTAGAGCAAATAAATTGCGCCTGCCCATTTCAAGATGGAAAAGACCTCGGCGCTCATATTCAAGAGTGCTGACAACCCCAAGATGCTTGCCAGAATATGCGGCACGATTCCCAATGTGCATCCAAACGCGGCGGCAATGCTCGCCCGCCATTTGAGCGTTAGCCCTGTCGTGATGGTGTAAACAACGCCCGTGCCGGGGGTCAGCACAACCACCAGCGAGGTCAGCAAAAATTCTGGCGTAATCATAATTTATCTCCATCAAAAGTTTTTTCTGCGTAACGATTATAGCTTGTTGCCAAATCTATTTCAGCAGGGGTAGACTCAAACTATCCCGCACAAAACGAAAGTGTTGAGGTATGGCGATCCGATCATCCAAAAACGAGTATCATGGGATCAATGCCCATCTCCACAGCTATTTTCAAAGCAAGGGCGGCTGGTCTAGTTTTCACACAAGTTATATCACCGATCTGGCGAAGGCAATTGACGCCAAGCTGCCACTGGGATATCTGGTTGATCTTGAACAATCGCTGCAAATTCGCGAATTTCATACCGAAAGTGGTGAACGACTCCGCAAACCCACGCCTGACATCACCATCTATGATACGCAACCCTCAACACAACGTCCCATTTCTCCCGAAGGCGGAACGACAGCCACCCTGGTGCAGCCTGTCATTGATACCATCGAACTTGATGAGCAGGCATACTATACGGCTATTCTCATTTATGCAGTTGGAGAAGATGAAAGTTTGGGACGAGCAATCACGCGAATCGAACTATTATCACCGACCAATAAGAGCGGCGAAGGTTATCTTCAATATCGTGAAAAGCGGGCTACAGCTTTACGGATCGGTGTGGGGTTGATCGAAATCGATTATCTGCATGAAACCGACTCGCCGATTAAAGGCGTTCCGAGCTATTCCCGCCGTCAACCCGGCTCACATGCTTACACGATCACTGTAAACGATCCGAAACCATCTCTGGAAAAAGGGCTTTCTAAAACCTTCGGCTTCAGCGTCGATGATCCAATCCCCATGATCGATATTCCGCTGGCAGGTGAGGAAAGCTTATCGCTGGATTTTGGCGCGGTTTACAACCAAACATTTGTCAGTCTGGGCGCGTACAGCCATCGCGTGGATTACGAGCAGCTTCCCGAAAATTTTCAGTCTTATAACGAGGCCGATCAAGAGCGGATTCGCGAGGTTATGCGGCGAGTCGTTAGCGCATAGAATTTTGTTTGATTGTTGCCTCTCAGGAAGCACGTGTTAAGGATGAGCGTTCGGGTTGTCGGTAATAAAACCCTCGGCAGCAGCGGCAGCCAATAAATTCTTATCTCCACTGATAAATGTCATTGGATGACTGACAATATTCACGGCTTGGATTGCACTCGCTAATTGAATTGCATCCAGAGTCCTTAAAGTGTATTGATCGACTAATCTGGCTGCTTGGTTAAGTACATTTGTCTCCACCAAAACGATCAAATATTCATTTTGCGTATGCAGGAGAAAATCATTTCGTAGTAAATTTGCGTCAGTTAATGTGAGGATTCTTTCGCGTACACGCCGTGCTAACAGTGAACGCATCTCCACGAAAGTAAGCTCAGAAATGATAATTACGTTGTTAGCAGGCGGTTCAATCCAACTCAGCACCCAATTCGATCCTGTTTCGACAAGATAGCGCTTCGCCAGCGCACTTGTATCGACAAAAAATGTACTCACCATGCCCCTCGATCTTCATCAATCAACTCCTCAGATGGACGCGCCTCTGGAGGCATGGTTCCAATTCGCAACCGTTCTTCTAGGGTCAGAGGTACAGCATCTTCCGGCACTTCGATGTGTGTGAGTAGTACCCCAGCGGCAAGCAGTTTGATACGGGCAGCTTCGCGGGCAGGATTCGAGGATGAGATAGGTGCTTCTTGCGTTGACTGAATCACTAATTCAACGGGGCCAAGCGGCACTTCGTCTGGCACATGAATGACCAACTGGCGATCTTCGCCTACAACAGCCGATAATTTGACGGCAACCATGACATCACCTCTCAATCACAAATGGGTATACTTAGATCATTATATCTTTTATTTGGAGCATCTCTATGCAATGGCTCAACGCACCTGAAAAATGGAAGCACGAAGGCAGTACCCTCACCGTCACGGCGATGCGCGACACCGATTTCTGGCGGCTGACGCATTCTGGCTACATCACCGACAATGGGCATTTTTATTTTCAGGAAATCAGCGGCGACTTCACCGCCAGCATCAAATTGATCGGCGACTATAAGGGCCTCTACGACCACGCCGGACTCATGCTGCGGATCAATGAAAAAAATTGGATCAAAACGGGCATCGAACTGGTCAACGACGTGTATCAGGTGAGCGCCGTCGTCACGCGCGATTTTTCCGATTGGTCGGTGATCGCACAGTCCCAAAAGCCAGAAGCGCTCTGGCTGCGACTCAAGCGCGAAAATATCACGGTTGAAATTGAATATTCGCTCGACGGCAGCACCTATCGGATGATGCGGCAGGCCTATTTCCCGGCGGTGCAGCCGATTCAGGTCGGCCTGATGTGTGCTGCGCCGCGCGGCGATGGTTTTGACGTGCGCTTTGAGGATATTGCGATCAGTGAAAAGTAGAAAGTAAAAAGTGCTAAGTTTGAAGGGCGTTGTCGATGATGATCTCGGAAGAATACACGAAATGCCTGCGCACGGGGCCGTTTCCAGCCCGCGTTGATCCCTGGGCAGAAGTTGCCAACTACTTTCAGCAAATTCATCCTGGTCTGATTGGCGCGCTGCTTGGGCAAATTCAGCCCACACTCTTGCGAATGGGATACATCGTTAGTCTACAGGAAAGCGCACAAATTGATGATTTGGGCGAAGCGAATATCGATGATGTAGACCTGCACGCGATTTACATTCGACAAATGGGAACAGGGCGTCTAGTAACCATTGTAGAAATCATCTCACCAGAAACTAAAACAAAACCCAATGCTATTGCCGATTATCGCTCCCGCCGCGAACGCCTGTTATTTGAGCATAGGGTAAACATTGTTGAAATTGACCTGACTCGCTCGGTAAAACGGCTTTTGACGGACTCTTTGACAGCTTCCGTCAGTTATCACTACGCTATTTATCTGCCCCATGACTCGCCGCGTGTGATTGGCATCGACTACGGCGAATCGCTCAAACGAATGGCATTACCCCTGCGCGGTGAGGTCATACCAATAGAATTGCAACCAGCCTATGACGAACCTTATCAAACGACTTCAATTGCGGCACAAATTCTCCACAATGACCATTACCGCGAGGATTTGCTCCCATTTCCCACGCTCCTGAACGATCAACAGCGGCACGAAGCCTGGGAACGGGTGACGATCTGGAAGCAGGAGCTTGAGCGCCTACGAGATGGGTAGTGCAAAATGGAACTAACCTTACGCGATGTCACGCCGGATGACGCCGAATCGCTGGCGCATGTGCTGATTACGGCGAGCGAGTCGGCCTTTCGCGGACTCGTGCCGGATCACTGTTTGACGTTCACCGAAGCCGAAAGCGCGACCAATTGGCGGCGATTCCTGGGCGACGAAGGCTTACCGGATGACGATTTTTTGGTTGTCGCGCTTGTAGAAAACAAGATTGTCGGCTATGTGTATGGCGGCCTTCGCGCAGAGGATGATCTCTATCGCGGCGAGGTGCGTGTGCTGAAGGTGCTGCCTGCTTATCATCAGCGCGGAATTGGCCGAAAATTGATAAGCAGCGCTGCCCAGAAATTAGCCAAGAAGAATATTTACACCATGCGCGTCGAAGTGCTGCGTATAAACCCTAACCGCATATTTTATGAGCGTGTCGGCGCGAAATTTATCAGCGAATATCCCTACGATTGGGATGGTGTGAAACTGTCGATGTGCGTATATGGGTGGGCAGATACGCGGGCGCTGTATTAGGGCATTTTGTTGATTTCAGCCATACGCTGGCGGATATAGGACTGGTCAGTATCCGAGTAAGACTCGAAACGAGCGGGAAACTGAGAGTAATCGGTCAAAATGGTGAACACGCGACGATTAAAAAGCTCATTGTAAAGTCGTCCGAAATCGACAGCCACTTCATCCTGGTTATCCAACGGCAAATTTAGCATTGGTACAACCTGATTTATACCAAACCCATAAACGCGGGTTTGCCCAATAGTTAACGATGGGCGCGGATCACTGATAATGATACTGTACGGATATGAATCGAGTTCACGATCAGGATAGCTCGGAATACCGGAAATGACGGGCGGTAATTCATGCAACCAATCAATTTCAACGAGTCGTAATCCTCCCAAGAGCGTATCGCGCCGATTGCGTAGATATTGGGCGTGATGTGTGCCGCCAGGTTTATTCGCTGGAGACAAAACCTCAATGCGCGTGATAGGCTTGCCAGGTAGATTTTTGCCTTCAACATGATAGACCATTATTCCCATCAGAAATTCTTCTTCATCAAATCCTTCCGCGACAGGCAAAATCAAAGTAGGTATCATCAAGGATGCGGATGAAGCACTGGCTGCGGGTCGTTCGCGCACGATAAGAACATCCGGGCGTGTTGAACCGGGTTTTGGCATTGTTGCCCCAGTCTGAGTGTCAACAATGCCAATCTGGATGGATTTTTCTTCAATCGGATAATAATTTTCCGGCAACTGAATGTCCAATTCCTCAATCAGTTTTTCAATAAATCCATGATGAAATGACTCCCATCCACCACCAGGGGATTGCAAGCGGCTGTTGAGGTGTGGATTGATGCCGGGGTAGCGATTTTTGTAATTGACCATTGCTTGATGCTCACATTTTCAATCTATTATAATAGAGATTGAGAGCAAATTTCGACTTTTATTGAGGCAGAAAAAATGAGCGATAACGCTCCAAAGATCACCCTGACGCTCACAGAGGAAGAGGCAGCACTTCTGGACGCTCTGGTGCAAGAACACGGGTTGAATACTCATGAAGAAGCGCTGCGGGCATTACTACACGACGCTGGGGCTATATATGATGCCATATGGGATAAAACGTTTGCCGAATCTCAAGACCTGCTAGATCGGCTGGCTGATGAAGCTCATGCAGAATATCTTGCCGGACAGACCGAAGATTTCGACCCGGATACCGACCCGGATGCGCCGTGAGATCAAAACGCATCAAACAATCCTCTATTCAGTTAGTCGGCAGGGATAGCTTCCCAATTCAATCAGCATTTCACGTTCTTGAACACGCTCCGGCGCATTCAACTGAAGTACAAATACCGTGACGCGACCTTCAGGTGTTAGTGGAATAATTTGAGCGTCATCTAAACGAAAATGGCTTTCCCAAAGTTGACGACGAGGGTGAAAGAACAAGCTTGCATTACCAGTTAAGGGATCGGCCGCCGCCACATCGCTCCCTTTTGCATTGTTACAATCCCAACAACTCAAACAGAGATTATCCATCTGAGTTGGGCCAAGGTGCTTCTCCGAAACAATATGGTCAATTTCAAAGGGCAGCACATGATCTTCGCGGCTGAGGCGACAATATTCGCAGCAGCCTCCAGCACGTTTAGTCACATCTCGGCGCAACGAAGCAGAAATATAGCTCACAAATTTTCTTTCAGCTTCAGCCGTGCCTGCAACTTGACCATGTTCATGAAATGCCCCATGCGCGTGAATTCGTCCATTTCGGCGCGCTCGTCATCGTTCAACTCGCCATTGCGGTTGCGCGCTAAAAGCTCAAGCGCTCGTTCTTCCAACGCTTCAGGCAGCTTAAAAGCGACAATTTCTTCCAGCGTGGGCGCAGAGCCAAGAAAATGGCTGATAACAGTCGTAATCGTAAATGGAGGGGCAACAGCCATTGAACATTCCTTACTCGCAAACCTTGCCCCTTATTATAGCTTACATTAGGTGGTTTTTATTCCACCACCACCGCCGCGTGGATGTGCAAGCGATCCAGCGTCGCGGTCAACGTCTGACCATCATACGACGAAATGAACGCGCCATTTTCGAAGGCCAATTCCACATTTTTCGGCGCTTCGTCCAGGTCGATTTGCAGCGTGATCGGCCCGACGAACGGAATCTCGTCAATCGCGCCGTCACGGGGTTGATTGGAGATGCCGGACGTGCGGTTGATGAAATGGACGATGGTTTTTCCTTCTTTTTTGCGCAAAACGACATCGACTGCTCTGGGCGCGTTGACGCGAATCGGCAGGCGTCCGGCTAATTTTTGCGCGATCTCGCCGACGAACTCGCGCGCCATCGGGTAATGCGCGTGGGCGAAAAATTTGAAAATGTCGAACGGGATGTAGGCGACACGCCCATCGCCCACCGAATTGATGGTCGCGGCGGGGTAGGGGAGCAGGCGATCATCTAAAAGCGGCGACGTGCCCAGCGCACCGTGCGGCTGCGCGGTGGTTGGCTCGACCATGCGCCAGGATTCGCTGAAAATCGGGACAGCGCTTTCCGCCATGCCGATGTGATAATTATTTTTAGGTTGCACTTCGACACTTTTGACGCCCAAAAAGGCGCTGCCGAAGCGATCATAGGATGCCGCGCCGGAGACGATCAGATTGCCGCCTTTTTCGACGTACATTTTCAGCGCCGCGACCATATCGTTCGACATGCGATCCTGCTCCGGCGCGACGACAATGGCAAATTCGCTCAGACGCATCAACAGCGCCCACTCGTCGAGAATATCGACGCCGTAGTGATTTTCGAGCATCGTAAACGTGCCGCCCGCGACAGGCTTGGTCTTTTCCTGCACGTTGGGGAAGGGCTGATCGTCGTCGGTATAAAAATGATCTTCGGAGTGCAGCACGGCGACCTGCGGTAGCATTTCGCTGTCCTGGCAGAGCGCCTGACGCGCCTTGACGAATTCGCCAACCTCGCCCATGCGTTTCATGCGCCATGCTGGAATTTGCCCGTTGCGCAGGCCGTGTGGATGCTCATAAATCTGCACCGAGCCGCCGAGCGCCAGCGTGATCGTCGCTTCCTGCTGGAGCATCTGCACAGGCTTGAAGCACCAGGCCGAAGTCTCGTCGCTCATTGGGCCGAGTTTATAGAAACCCCAGAGCATGATGTCCCAATGTTTGCCGCGCGTCGAGATAAAACGGGCTTCACATCGGCTGCTGTCCATCGCAAACACCCAGGTGTTATCGCCGCTGATCCAATCCGTCGGGATGCTCGGTTCGCCGGGGTTGCGGAAGGTTTGCAGCCAGTTCGAACACATTAACACGCCACGTTTATGCGCATGGACGGCGTTGGTGTAGCGATTGACGTGTTCGTAAAAGCTGTCGCGCGTGAACTGCATCCATTCTTCCCAATGCGGCTGGTTTTTTTCGCGAGGAATTTCGGTAATCCCTGTCTGCTGCGTGAAAGCCGACGTGCAGCGGTCACAATAGCAGGTGCGTACCGCCCAGATTTCGCCATCGACCCAGAAGCCATCCACGCCGTAGCGGTCAATCAACTCGAACATCTGCGGAATCAGCAATTTTTCATCGTATTCCGAGCGTGGACACATCGATTGCTGCACCCAGCCTTTGGTGTAATTGCCCATGATGCGATCCCCGTCCACGTCCAGCACCGACCAGTCGGGGTGTTTTTCGCCCGCCGCGCCATCCCAGACGCCGGAATAGTGACAGTGGAGCTTGATTCCGAGCGCTTTGGTTGCCGCGCGCCAGCCCGCCATCGCGTCTTTGGCCACGCCGGGGCTGACCGAGGCTTCCGGCACTTGCGAGTACCAGCTTGTGTAACCAGGATGGCCTTTGCAATCGGTCTGCACCCAGGCGGGATTCATCAGTTGGAGCAGGGGGATCAGGGTTTCCGGGTCAGCGCGTGCGCCGAGTTCGGTATCTTCCGTGCCCGCGTGTAGATCATAGTGCAGGCCAAAATAATATTGATCGCCGTGCCATTGTGTGTGGGGCATTGTGTTCTCCTAAAGGAAATTTGTTGATATGAGGCTCTCAGCTTTTGAAAATCGAGGTTCAAAAATTTACGGACGGCAACGTCTAATCCACCAGCGCCTGATAAACGGCGGTGCGCAGGTCGGTGTTCAGGTCGCGATAGGGCACATCCTGACCGTCTTTGTTTCGATAAACGATCTGGGTCATTTTGAGGGCGATGATGTCTTCCAGCGGGTCAATCCAGAAATGGGTGCTTGCCAGACCGCCGCTCCAGCCATATTCGCCGACGGAGGACAACCGACCCGCCGCCACCGGATCGAGCAGCACATCCACACCCAGCCCAAACCCATAGCCCGCCTGCCTTCGTCTGCGATCAATATTCGGCAGCAGTTGATTGGTGGTCATGTAGCCAACGGTCTTTCTACCCAGCAGCCGCACACCATCCAAAACGCCGCCGTTGCGCAGCATCAGACAAAAGCGAAAAAAATCGCCTGTCGTCGCCACCAGCCCGCCACCACCAGACTCCCATATGGGCGGCTTGGTATAGTCGCCCAACGATTCTGGGCTGGTGACAAAAAATCCTGCGCCGTAGAGAGTCGCCAAGCGATCCATTTTATTGGCGGGGACGTAAAAGTCGGTATCGACCATGCCCAGCGGCTCAAAAATGCGTGTGCGTAGATAGGCGCTCAGGCTCATGCCCGACACGACCTCGACCAAATAGCCCAGCACATCCACCGCAGGGCTGTAGTGCCAGACTGTGCCCGGTTGGTGCAATAACGGCAGCGCTGCCAGCCGCTTGACCCACTCGCGCAGGGGGGCGTCGCGACCATGCAGATCGGCATCGCGCATCATCTGCTCGACTGGCGACCTGGGCGAACCATAGGTCAATCCGGCGGTATGCGTGAGCAACTGTCGGATCGTCATGGGGCGTTCCGGCGCAGCCCGCTCGCCGCCTTCACCATAGACGCGCACATTTTTGAAATCGGGGATGAACTCTCCAAGAGGCTCATCGAGGAAAAAATGGCCTTCCTCGTGCAGCATCAGCACCGCGAAACTGGTGATCGGCTTGGTCATCGAATAGATGCGGTAGATGGTATCGGGCTGGGTAGGCCGCTGCGATTCGATGTCCATCATTCCCAGTGTCCGGTAGTAGGCGACCTGTCCCCGCCGCGCTACCAGCATCGTGATCCCCGGCAGGTCTCCGGCGTCCATATAACGCTGCAAAGTGGCATCGAGCCGCGTCAGGCGTTCGGGCGAAAAACCTACTTTTTCCGGCGCGATGGTATCCATTGGATGATCTTCTTGTGGTTGTAAGGACGCAGCGCCCCACAGGGGTTCCCTTCGGTCACGCTGCGCCCTACGGAAATTGCGAACCCAATTGTGGGTTTAAAAGGGAACAGCACCCCATAAAATTGATACGCGATTGTAAGGGCATGATAATGGTCTTTTCAGAATTAAACCGGGTACGTGAACGCCGTGTTTTTAAGGGCATGATATATCATGCCCCTACGCAATGCGTTGCCGATTTATTTTCGCAACACCATCATCATGCCCCTACGAAATCATCATGAATGGGCGTTTAAGCTGACCAGCTAAAGCGCTACTCGCTACCAGGAATCGATCAGTTCGACGCCATGCAGCCAGCGCCAGACATTCGCCCACATCAGGCGATGCTTGTAGGCGGCGGACATATCATCGATTTCGACACTGCGCGGGTTAACGGCAATATCGGCATAGGGCGCGGCGTTCCAGCTTGGGCCAGTCGGGTCTGAGCCGCGATCAAACAGGAACTTCAGCATCCGGCGGTTTTTCTGGCTGTTATTCGCCATCCATGAGTGCCAGATGTCGTAATGCGTGATCGCCACTGTACCTGCCTTCACGCTCATCGGAATCTGATTTTTAAAATTCATGTAGCTGGACATGAGCGACGTAGGGGTGTTGTGATACTGTGTGCCGGGGAGAATTACCGTTGGCCCCATGTCCTCGGTCACATCCTGTGGATAGTACAGGCCAAGCACCGTGCGAATGACGTGATGGCGAGAGTTTACGCTGTCCT
>Ga0268299_1004425_pt1 | contig 10962 bp, 10 predicted proteins | sample NOBtaG_FD_193484 | JGI IMG/M metagenome (GOLD analysis project Ga0268299, IMG submission 193484) | Activated sludge microbial communities from bioreactor in Nijmegen, Gelderland, Netherland - NOB reactor | ecosystem: Engineered > Bioreactor > Aerobic > Activated sludge | place: Netherlands... | reverse complement strand
CGCGGCCTCTTCCTGGTCTCGCCCGCTGAGCGCCGCCGTTGGGCCGGCGTGATGATCGCCAAACTTTTGCCCATACGCCCACTCGCGCCCCGGCGTGTCGCGTTCTTCCTGCGCGCCAATTCCCGGCTCTACCAATCGGCAGAGCAATCCCGGCGCATCGCATTCCACTTCTTCGACATGTTGGAGCCGCTCGACGCATCGCTCCCGCGCCTCGACGCACTCGCGCCGCACATCCTGATCGCGCCCGCGAGCGTGCTGCGCCTGCTCGCTGAGGCGCAAAACGATAAACGCCTTCACCTCGCGCCCGAGCGCGTCATCTCGGTCGCCGAAACGCTGCACGAAGACGACCGCACCGCCATCACCGCCGCGTTCGCGGCGCCGCTCGGCGAGGTCTACCAGGCCACCGAGGGTGCGCTCGCCATGACATGCGAGCGCGGCGCGCTCCACCTCAACGAAGCCTTCGTGCGCTTTGAAGAAGACTGGCTGGACGAAACGCGCTTTGCTCCCATCGTGTCCGATCTCACGCGCGCGACGCAGCCCGTGCTGCGCTACCGACTGGACGACGTGTTGCGCGTCGCATCCACGCCCTGTCCCTGTGGGCGCGCGTCACGCACGATCGCCGCAATAGAAGGCCGCTGCGACGACATCTGCACGTTTCTCAGCGCCTCTGGCGCGCTCGTACGCGTGTTTCCAGATTTCATCGCCCGCGCCGTGCTCGGCGCCGACGCCAGCGTGCAAGATTTCCGCGTGGTGGAGACCGCGCCCGGCGCGCTCACGATCATGCTCAAAAGAGGCGATGAAGCGCGCGTGCGCGCCGCAATGACCGCGCTCGCCGCAACGCTGGGCGCAGCAGCGCCAAGCATCACGTTCGCGCCATATCACGACGACGGCGGCCCAAAGCGCCGGCGCGTGCGCGCCCTTACGCGCTAACGCTGGTTCTGTTCAGCGCTGCCGAGCGTGGCTTCGAATTCCTGGAAGATGTCCGTCGCCTCATCGGCTTCGAGCACCAATGCGCGGCCTTGCGGGAAGCGGAAGCGCCAGAACGATTCGATGTGCATCACCATGCTCACCGCTTCGCCCACCGACAAAAACAGCGTCGGCGCGCGCAGCAGGAAATCCCGGAACGCGTTCGGGCGCCCGTCGGAAAGCTCGGCGAACGCGGAATTGTAGCTACGCAGCCCATCGCGCACACGGCCCGAAGCTTGCCCAAGCAAATTCACCACGCGCTGGCGGGAATTGGCGAGCTGCATCTTCTCGTCCGGCGTCGCGAGCGGCATCTTCACCGAAAGAATCTGCCGCGCGAGATCGGCAAAACGCGATGCGCTCTCGCCCACCATCCAATTGTAGTAGAGGAAGCCCTTCCACGCGAACACGCCTTCGCGATATTCGTCGCCCGACAGCTGCAACGTCTGCCGCAGCGGCTCGAGCGATTTGGCCGTCTCATCCGTCATCAGCTTTTCAGCGAGACGTGCAGAGAGGCCATGCGTCGGCCCTTGGGCGCTCTCATCGCCACGGAACGCAAGATCGACAAGCCGGCCGATTTCGCGCTCCACGAACACGCGCATGCGGCCCATGTCCGCTTCGGTGAGATCGAAATAGCACCGCGCCGGATCGTGCCCGAAGCGCTTCAGTCGCTCACGCAGCAAGAACGGATCGAACGAAGGCAGCTCATCAATGATGCGCAGCACTTCGCAATCGCGCTGCAGCGCGGAATCATCGCCGTACCCGCCAACGCTTTCGCGCAGCGTGCGTTCGAAATCGCGCTGCGTGACGAAGAAGCTCGTGCCGCCAAGCCGCAGATCCGAACTCGCGAACGGCAGCACGACCTTCGTCGCCGTCGTGCCGCGCTTGGACACGATCTCGCGCTCGGCGCCGCGAATGGTGTGCTTCAGCACCAGCGCACGGTTGAGCCGCGGGTTGTTGAACAGAGGCCGCGCCGCATATTCGGGCGTATCGCCGAACCGCTGATGCGTTACCGCCAAATTAAGCACGCGCGCAGTCGACCCGCTCTCGCGGATCAGGGAAAGGTCGCGCTTCTGCTGCATCGCCATGATCTACCGCTCCACGGAACGGCATAGGCTAAAAGCCCTATCCAATTGGTTAGCCAAACCTTGCCGAAGCCCTTACAGCCGCGGATTTTCGCTAGCCCGCCGGCAGATCGCGCCAACCGATACGGTCACCCAAGGTGCGCGCCTCAAAAACGCCGCGTGCGATCGCGCGCGCCAGGCAATCGGCGGCGAGCGAACCGATGCGCGTAATCGTGTAGCCGCGCGGTTCTGTGATGGGCCGCGCGCCCGTGGCGAGCACGAAGATCACATCGCCATCGCCCGGCGCGAACACAGGCCGGATCGCGCGCGCCATCCCAGCGCTCGCCATCTGCGCCACGCGCTTGGCTTCGTTGCGCGTCAGCGCCGCATCGGTTGCGATCACGGAGATCGTCGTGTTCGCGCGCGGCGCCATGTCGGCTTTCGAGAGACCGTAGCGTTCAAGATCGAATGCCGGCGCGCTCGCATCGGGGCGCACGCCGCCAAACTCGCCATCGATCTCGAACGGCCACGCCCAGAACGCGCGGCTGTCCGGCATCGTCACCGAGCCGAAGGAATTGACGCAAGCGAGCGCCGCGACCGTGTCGCCCGCATCGCTCACCACGCTTGCGCTGCCCTGCCCGCCCTTGAGCGCGCCAGCGGCCGCGCCAAAGCCCGCGCCCACATTGCCGTGCGGCGTGCGCGCTGCGGCGCTCGCGAACGCCCGCCGCCCGAGATCGGCGTAAGGCGGACGCGCGCCCCAACTTTTGTTTCCCCCGTTCGCGAGGTCATAGAGGATCGCGGCCGGCACGATCGGCGAGGGCGGCACGCCCGCGCGTTGCGCAAGCTGAAAGCCGCGCCCCAGCGCGCCAAGCTCGGCCGCGACGCCATCGGCCGCGCCAAGCCCGTAGACCGACCCGCCCGAAAGCACGATCGCGTCCGCTGTCTCGACCAAATTGTGCGGCTCGAGCGCGTCCGTCTCGCGCGTGCCCGGCCCGCCCCCCAGCACGACGCCGGCGCACACCGCGGCCCGCTCGGGAACAATCACCGTGACGCCGGTCTGCGCCCGTTCATCCTGTGCGCAGCCGACCCTGAGGCCCGCCACGTCCGTCAGCGCATTCTGGGGGCCGGGGCGGGACATGGGCGCGCTTTCTTGCTTTTGGCCGTTCGCGTGTATGAAGTCCGGTCATGACTGGCAAGCTTGTCTCTTTCCGCCGCGAAATCATCGCCTTCGCGCTCGTTCTCTTCACCGCGGCCTGCGCCAGCGCGCCTGCACCCGCCCCGCGCGAAGCGATGGTGACCGCAGCCGATCCGCGCGCCGTGGAGGCTGGCCTCGAGATGCTGCGCGAAGGCGGCAGCGCGACGGACGCGACTATCGCCGCAATGATGGTGCTTGGGCTCGTCGAGCCGCAGAGCGCGGGCGTCGGCGGCGGCGGTTTCCTGCTCGCGTATGATGGCGCGAGCGAGCGCATCGAAGCGTTCGACGGGCGCGAACGCGCGCCGGGCGGCGCAACGCCAGACATGTTCTTGAACGCAGACGGCACGCCGATGTCGTTCCGCGACGCCGCGCACAGCGGTCGCTCCATCGGCACGCCGAGCCTCGTTGCGATGCTGAAGCTCGCGCATGACCGGCACGGCCGCCTGCCCTGGGCGCGCTTGTTCGAGCCCGCGATCCGCCTCGCGGACGAAGGCTTCATGGTTTCGCCGCGCATGGCGGCGCTGATCCGAATGTTCGGCGGCGACATGCGCGAAGATCCCGCTGCGCGCGCGTATTTCTTCACGCCCGAGGGCGAGCCGCTGCCCGCGGGCTTCCGGCGCACCAACGCCGCGTATGCCGCAACGCTCCGGCGCATCGCGGCTGAAGGCCCGCGCGTGTTGCAGCAAGGCCCGATCGCGGAAGAGATCGTCGCCGCCGCGCAACGCAGCCCACGCGCGGGCACGCTGACGCTCGCGGATCTGCAAGCCTATGCGCCGCGCCGCCTTGACCCGCTGTGCGGTTCGTTCCGCGTCTATCGCGTGTGCGGCATGGGCCCGCCTAGTTCGGGCGGCTTCGCCGTGCTCTCGATCCTCGGGCTCTACGAGCGTGCGCGCCCAACGCCTGGCGGACCAACCAACGCCGATGACTGGTCAGCCTATATGTGGGCGAGCCGCTTGGGCTACGCCGACCGCGACTATTACATCGCCGACGATACCTATGTCCCCGCGCCCACCGCGCCCTTCCTCGCCGCGCCGTATCTCGACAATCGCGCCACGCAGATCGACATCGCGCGCGCCCCAACGCGCATCGAGCGCGGTGATGCAGGCGTGATGATCGACGGTCAGCCCCTCGCCGAGCGCTGGGGCCGCGACACGACCGATGAGCAAGCCGGCACAACGCACCTTTCGGTGGTCGATGCGCAAGGCAACGCCGTCGCGCTGACCGCAACCGTGGAGGCCGCCTTCGGCGCGCAGCGCATGGCAGGCGGCTTTCTGCTCAACAACCAGCTCACCGATTTTGCGCGCGTGCCGACGATCAACGGCCGCCCGGTCGCGAACGCCGTCGCCGGCGGCAAGCGCCCGCGCTCCTCGATGTCGCCAACCATCGTGACGGACCGCGATGGCGAACTCGTCGCCGTCATCGGCTCGCCCGGCGGCTCGGGCATCATCGGCTACGTCTCGCGCACGCTGATCGGCGTGCTCGCGTGGGACCAAACGATGCAAGACGCGATCTCGACGGGCAATGTGATCGCGTCCAGCAACACGGTGCGCATCGAAACCTCGCGCCTGCCGCCCGGCACGCAAGAGCAGCTCGCCGCGCGCGGCTGGACATTGCGCGCCATCCAAAGCGAAGACAGCGGCCTCCATGGCATCCGCGTCACCCCGAACGGCCTCGACGGCGGCGCCGATCCCCGCCGCGAAGGCACAGTCGGCCGCCTGCCTGCGCCAACCCCAGCAACGGCTCCCTAGGGCTGCGGCGCCGAGACCATGCGGCCAAGATCGCCGCCGCCCGCGAGCGAGCGCGCGTTCGCGAACCGCACCGGCAAGCTCTGCGAGTAAAACGGATCCGGCCCCGCATTGAGCTGGTAATGCAGATGCGGCGTTGGCGTGTCGCCCGTGTCGCCGACTTCCGCGATCACCTCGCCCGCCGCAACGCGCGCGCCTTCCCGCACACGCGCGCTGCCGGTGCGCAGGTGGCCATAGATGCTGTATTCGCTGGCGCCCTCGTGCTCATGGCGGATCACGATCAGGTTGCCCGCGATCGCGCGCCCAAAATCGGCGCGCATGCGCGCCATCGCTTCCGCCTCACCGCCCGCGAACGCCGCGGCGCGATCTTGCATGACATCGTCAACGACGCGCACGACCACGCCGTCCGCGCTCGCGAGCACCGGCGCGCCAAACGCATACGCCGTGCGCGCATCGAGCCGGTCCCCGCCATAGACGCGCCCGTCGCGATCGAGTTGGAAGAAATCGACCGCGTATTCCGTTGGCGGATTGAAGCGGTGATGGCTCTGCATCGCCGGCACGGCGTGCATCAACCAAACCCCGGCCAGCGGCATCCGGTGCGTGATCGCGCTCGGCGCACGCACTGGCGTTGTCGCGCTCACCATGCGCACCCGTCCGCGCGCATCGCGCACGCGCGCCTCCACGCGGACGGCGTCTGGGCGAAAATCGGTCGCGAAATAAAGCCCAGTCGCGGCCAGCGCCGTATCGGGCGCAAGCGCTGCACTCTGCGCGAACACAATCGGCCGCCCTGCGCGGCCTGATACTCCGTTCGCGTCCAAAAACTGCGCGTGCGCGAGGGCCGCAACTGGCGCGCTCGCGAGCCGCGCCGTGTCCCGCACGAAGCGCTCCGGCGCGATCTCGCGCGTCATCGTCTCTTGGCCTCCCGCAAGGATCACCACGCGCGCGCCTTCGAGCGTCACAGGCGCCCGGCGCTCGCAATCACCGCGACCGTCTGCACAGTGAAGTCAAACCGACCCGGCGCCGCCTCGTTCACCGGAACCGAAGCATCCGGCGTCACCATCAGCGTCGTGGCGCGCGCCGGCGCCGCGATCACGACGAGCGCCAGAAGAAACGACCAGAAAATTCGCATGCAAAGCCCTCCCGCCTCGGCGGGATGCTTCTGCGGCGCTCTTTGGATGCGGTCAGGCCGACGGCAGACTGATCTGAAACACCGCGCCGTCCGCGCCCGAGCGCGAGAGCGACACGTCCCCGCCCTGCGCGCGCGCCAGCTCCCGCGCGATCGCAAGACCAAGCCCCGCGCCGTGCGAATCCGTCGAGGCGAACGGCTCGAACAAGCGCGCCTGCACCGCATCCGGCACGCCGGGGCCATTGTCGATGATCTCGATCAGCGTTTCGCCGCCGCGCCGGCGCGCATGCACGACGACGCACGGCTTAGTGCACCCGCCAAGCGCCTGCGCCGCGTTGCGCAACAGGTTCACCAGAATGCGGTGCAGCTGATCCTCGTCCGCGATCGCGATCAAATTCGGATCGACATCGACGCGCGCTTCCACGTTCGGGAACGCGATCATCGCATCGCTCACCGCCTCGCGCGCCGCCTCGTCCAAACGCACAGGCCGCAGCACGGGCGCTTCTTCCTCGGCACGCCCGAACCGCGCCGTTGAAGACGCAAGCCCCGCTGCGCGCCCAATCGCGCGCTCCAGGCGCGGCGCGATCTGGCGCACCTTCGGATCGTCGGAAGACGCAAGCCGCTCGCTAACCAGCTGCGCCGTCGCGAGCATGTTGCGCAGATCATGCGCAATGCGCGCCACCGCGCCGCCCAGCAACGCCAGCCGCTCGCGCTGGCGCAAGTTCAACCGGATCTGCTCGGCCATCTCGAACGCGGCCCGTTCGGCGCGGCCGATCTCATCGGCGCGCGAAGAGCGGCGGAACGGGATCGACGCGTCTTCCGGCCGGTCGCGGAAGCGCTCGATCGAGCGCGTCAGGCGCCGCATCGGCCGCACGAACGCAACGCTCAGCACGAAGTAGACGATAATCCCCGCTGTCACCGAGATCAGCGTGGAGAGCGCAATGGTCTGCAGCGCAAACCGCGCCATCGCGCGCTTCAGCGGCGCTTCGTTGAGCACGATCTCCACGAACTCGGCGCGCTCGTAGCGCGGGCGCGCCAACACGCGCAGCACGCGGCCCTTCGGCGCGAGGAACGATTCCACCGCCCACGCGAACGGCATCATCGGCGAAGCGGTGGTGTAATCGTAAGTGCGGATGCGCAGATCATCGCCGCCGTTGAACGGTTGCTCGAGCAGCAACTCGCGCTGCCCATCCCGCTTCAGCGCCACGCGCTTCACTTCGGCGCTGTCCAGCAACTCAGCCTGCAAGGGCGCCGCGATATCGTTCCCGGGCGCCGCCTCGAGCGCGAGAGCGGCGATTTGCGCGAGGTTGATCCGCTCCATCAGCCAATTCTGGTGAAAGCTCGTCAGCGCCGGCGCGAACACCAGGACTTCGCCGATCAGGATCACGGCGATCGTCAGCGCAAGGAGCCGCCCAGCGAGGCCGCTCATAAAGCGCGCGACACGGGCCGCCGGCCCAAGCCGGGGCTGGTCCTCCTCAGGGGCAGTGTCGGAAGGCGCGCTCATCTCATCCCGCTCTATAAGAGGTAGGGAGCCCAAAGAGTTTACGCGACGCCCCTCGTCGCAAAGATGTAGAATCCCCCGCCTGGGTTGACCGGGGCGCCCGCCGGGTGGTATCGGCCCCGCTCTTTTTAAGCGTGCATGACCAAAGAGGCCCCCCGTGGCGACGAAGCGGACGTTCCAACCCAGCAAGCTCGTGCGCAAGCGCCGGCACGGGTTCCGCGCGCGGATGGCGACGGCGGGCGGCCGCAAGGTGCTGGCGCGCCGCCGGGCCAAGGGCCGCGCGAAGCTCTCGGCCTAGTGGCCGTCTCCCGGCTGAAGCGCCGGGCGCAATTCCTCTACGTACAAAAGGGTTTTAAGGCGCACCGCTCCGCGGTGATCGTCGAAGCGCGTCTGCGCGCCGAGGCTGGCCCCGCCGTTGGCGCGGGCTTCACGGCCACCAAACGCATCGGCAATTCTGTGATCCGCAACCGGGCGCGGCGTCGTCTAAGAGAGGCAGCCCGCCAGCTCCTACCGGGCCTCGCCGTCGCCGGAGCGGACTATGTCTTCGTCGCCCGCCCCGCCACGCCGGACGCCCCTTGGGCTGCCTTGCTTGACGATGTTCGAACCGCGCTATTAAAGCTCCGCGCCGATTTGGCGGCCCAGACCGGCGCCCGCGCGCCCGGCCATCCCCCCACAGAAAGCGACTGACCTCCCGATGCAGAACCGCGGCGGCCAAGGCCCAGGCGAGACCCGCAATCTGATCATCGCAATGGCGCTATCGCTGGCGGTGCTGCTCGGGTTCGAAATGTTCGTGTCTGGCCCCCAGCGCCGCGAGCAGGCGCAGGAAGCGCAGGTCGCCCAGCAACAGCAAGCCGCGCGCAGCGAAGCCGCCGTCGCCGATGGCTCCGAAGCGCCGGCGCCGACGATCATCCCGCGCGAAACGGCGCTCGCCGCCACCGCGGCCCAACGCATTCGCATCGACACGCCCGCGGTTGATGGGTCGATCTCGCTGCAAGGCGCGCGGTTCGACGATCTCAACCTGCGCAACTACCGCCAGACCGTCGACCGGGGCAGCGCTGAAGTGACCTTGCTCGCGCCGTCCGACACAGCCGGCGCGCAAGACGCGTTCATGGGCTGGGAGCGCCGCAGCGGAGAAACCGGCGCAACGCTCGCGGATTCGTTCAGCGGCTGGACCGCCGCGTCGCCAGACGCAGTGCTGACGCCGCAAACACCCGTGACGCTCACACTGACGACGGAAGACGGGCTCACCATCACCCGCACCATCGCCGTCGACGGCAACTTCATGTTCACCGTCACCGACCGCGTTTCCAACCCAACGGGCGCGGCAGTCGAAGTGCGCCCGTTCGGCGCCGTGCGCCGTCACGGCATGCCGGAAAATTTCCGCGGCCAGCAGATCGTACACCAGGGCATGACAGGCGTGTTCGGCCCCGAGCCGCGCCTCCACGAAGCGCGCTACGAAGCCGCGCGCGATCATGCGCGTGACAAAGCCCGCGGGCGCGCGGGCGAAGACGAGCGCATCCTCGATCTTTCAGGCCCCGGCGGCTGGCTTGGCCTTGCCGATCACTATTGGCTGACGGCGCTCGCGCCCGATCAAAGCGAACGTATCTCCGCCTATTACGACAGCCGAAACGAAGGCGACGATCCGACATTCCGCGCCGCCTATCGCGGCGAATGGCGCCCAATCCAACCTGGCCAGGAAATCACTTACACGCAGCGCCTGTTCGCCGGCGCCAAGCGCGTCGATCTCCTGCAAGCCTATCAGCGCGATCTGGGCATCCCCGACTTCGACAAGGCGGTGGACTGGGGCTTCCTGTTTTTTCTGACGCGCCCGTTCTTCGCGATGCTCGACTTCTTCGGGAAGTGGGCCGGCAATTTCGGCATCGGGATTTTGCTCTCGACGATCGTCATCAAGCTGTTCCTCTTCCCGATCGTCTATCAGTCCAACATGGCGATGACGAAGCTTCGGAAAATCCAGCCGAAGATGAAGGAAGTTCAGGAGCGCTACGCCGCCGATAAGCAGCGCCAGCAACAGGAGATGATCCGGCTCTACCAGACCGAGAAGATCAATCCGGTCGCGGGCTGCGTGCCGATCCTGCTGCAAATCCCGGTGTTCTACGCGCTCTACAAAGTGCTCACCGTCACCATCGAAATGCGCCACGCGCCGTTCTTTGGGTGGATCCGCGATCTCTCCGCGCCCGATCCGCTCACGCTCTACAACCTGTTCGGGCTGCTGCCGTTCAACGCGCACGAAACGCCCGTGCTCGAATGGCTGCCGCAGATCGGCCCGTGGGCGATCCTTTACGGCATCACGATGTGGGCGCTCCAAGCGCTCAACCCGCCGCCGACCGATCCGACGCAAGCGATGATCTTCCGCTGGATGCCGGTGCTGTTCGTGTTCCTGTTCGCCAGCTTCCCGGCGGGCTTGGTGATCTATTGGGTGTGGTCGAACACGCTCTCGATCATCCAGCAATACGTCATCATGCGCACGCAAGGCGTCGAGACCGAGCTCGACAAATGGCTCGCCAAACGGCTCAAACCGGCCGCCGCGAACAATTAGCGCCGCAGTGAAAGGCGGCGCCGATGTCCGCTGACGATGAAGACCTGCTCGAAGCCGGCCGTTTGCTCTTTGCGGGCCCGGTAACGTTTGAGCGCGGCGTCGCCGCGCTCGAGCAATTGCCCGACGGCGACATGCCGGAGATCGCGTTCGCCGGCCGCTCCAACGTCGGCAAGTCGAGCCTCGTCAACGCGCTCACCGGCCGCAAAACGCTGGCGCGCGCCTCCGCCGAGCCTGGCCGCACACGCGAACTGAATTTCTTCAACCTCGGCGACAAGCTCCGCCTCGTCGATCTCCCCGGCTACGGCTACGCCAAAGCCTCCAAGACCGACATCGCGCGCTGGACCGCGCTCATGCGCGATTATCTGCGCGGCCGCGCGCCGCTGAAGCGCGTGATCCTGCTGATCGATGCGCGCCACGGCCTCAAGGACAACGACCGCACCATCATGGACACGTTCGACAAGAGCGCCGTCGTCTACCAGATCGTGCTGACGAAAGCCGATAAGCTGCGCGCCGGCGAAGCCGATGCGATGGCCGCGCAAACCGCCGCCCAATTGCTCAAGCGCCCGGCGGCCCACCCGATCGTGCTCGCCACCAGCGCCGAAACGCTCGCAGGCGTCCCCGAACTGCGCGCCGAGATCGCGTCGCTTAGCTAGCGCCCTCACACATCACACCCATCCCCGGATGCGCCAAAGGCGCAGTCCGGGGCCCATAATCACGACGCAGTGACGCGTATGGGTCCCGGACTGCCGCTGCGGGGCATCCGGGAATGGGTCGAGTTTTTTCCCGCTCGTGTGTAGCTTTGTCCCCAATG
>Ga0268299_1004424_pt1 | contig 10970 bp, 3 predicted proteins | sample NOBtaG_FD_193484 | JGI IMG/M metagenome (GOLD analysis project Ga0268299, IMG submission 193484) | Activated sludge microbial communities from bioreactor in Nijmegen, Gelderland, Netherland - NOB reactor | ecosystem: Engineered > Bioreactor > Aerobic > Activated sludge | place: Netherlands... | reverse complement strand
ATTTCCAGCACTTACGATTTTCTTGGGCTCCTCGGTGCCCATCCGGTGCCCATCGCTCCCCGGGCTCCGGTACAAACCGGCGATCCGCCGCCCGTCTTCGCGCCGCAGGTACTTCATGAACTTGCGGTAGTGCTCGAAGATCATCCGCTCAGACGTGCCGCATACCTGCGCGACCCAGCCGGGGTCTTCGCCGGCCGACAACGCCAAGCTGATGAAGGTGTCGCGGATGTTGTACTGCCCGCGCGCCCGCAGCTCAATCTTGCGCAGCGTCGGCAGCCAGATTTTCTTGTGCAGCCGCTCCTGCGAGAGGGGATGGCCGTCTTCGTCGGTGAAGACGAAGTCGCGCTTGCCGGTCTGGATCGAGCGCCGCTTCAGTCGCCGGAAGGTGGCGAAGATCGCCGGGTCGTAGCGGCAGTCGACCTCGCGCTCGCCGGTCTTCGGCGGCGCCTCGACGCCGCCCCACCGGGCGATGCGACCGCGTTTGATGTGGACCGCAAGCACTTCCCCAACGGCGCGCGACTCGCCGACTTCTACCCGCACGACGTCATCGTGCAGCGCGGCCAGGTGCCTCTGGTCGGCGACTACCTCGACGATTGGCACAAGCGGCGCTCGCCCTTCCTGCCCGACGGGAAGGTGGCCGACGGCGCCGACCTGCATCCGTCGACGTGGATGCACGACGAGTCGGTGATCCGCTGCCACCTGAAACCCGCCTTCGGCGAGCTGCGCCTGAACCAGCTCACGACGGCGCGCTGCAAGGACTTCCGCAAGAAGCTCCAGGACGACGAGCTGTCCGGCAAGACCGCCGGGAACATCCTCGGCATTCTTCACAAGGCGATGGCCGACGCCGTCGAGGACGGCCTGATCGACACCAACCCGGTGCCGAAGCTGACGCGCCGGCGCCGCAAGGCGCTGATGCGCTCGAACTCCGATCCGCTGACCGTCGACGAGGTGAAGCTCTTCGTCGAAGCCGTGCCGACCTGGTACCACGACCTCTACGACGTCTGGTTCCGGCTCGGCTGGCGGCCGTCGGAGATTCTGGCGATCCGCTTCGACTGGCTCGACTTCCACCGGCAGACGGCGCCGTCTCGGCGATCGACTGCCGCTCCACCCACTCTCGCATGGCCGGCCAGGAGAACATGACGCGGCGGCGGCGTTTGAAGTAGTGCCGACCTTCGACGAGCTCTCCGCTGCTGACCATGTTGCGAATCGAGGCCTCCGTGTACGGGATACGTTCCGCGAGCTGCTTGGCCGAGAGATAGCACGGCTCGCCGTTCATCTGCGATGTCGCCGCCGCCAGCAGCGGCAGCGGTGCGGACCCGCCGCTGCTCAGCACGGCAGCGAGGTCGCCCAGTGCTTCCGCCTCGGCAAGCCGAGCGGCCCGGAGCTTTCGAAGCACATCAGCGAAGCGTATGGCAACGTCCATAAGGCATCCGATTCCGATGCCGTATGTTGTACCCGAAGGTCCGAGTCCCTGCGTAGTTCAATCATTGATTACCCCCCCTCTCGGGCTGGAGCGGTCATCTCCACGGATTGTCCCACGCCGATACGTTTGACTTGATGCTCGCTTGGTAACAAGGTACCACGCTCGAAGCTCGACACCGAACGGTAGGGAGACGCCTGCATGGCCGCGGAATCAACCAAGGGTTCTCAGATTCATGTTCGGGTCGCCGCCGACCTGAAGAAGGCCGTCAAGATGTTCTGCGTCCGCGAAGGAACGACGGAGCAGACCTGGGTGGTCGGGTTGGTGGAGGCGGAGCTCGCAAAGCGCGCTCCAGATCTTTGGTCGCATTCGCGAGCGAGAAAGGCCGGGAAGTAGGCGATCATGCAGGCGGGCAATGCCGGTGTCAGCCGTTGACCCAATGCGCGGCTACCATGCGGCGGATTCGAACTAACTCATGAGCAAGCTCGAAGCCCTCCAACCCAACGCTGCCATACGCGGCATTCTTTTTGATGCCCTTGTCACGTCCCCTCGGTTGAGATCGGTAGCTTTCGCATGAACGTCTTTCAGACCCATTCCCGGATCGTCAACGATTACGCCACCTACATTGGCAGCTTCCTGAACATTGCCGACCCCCAGATCCGCGAGGTTGTCGAAAGCGAGCTGAGCCAAGGGAAGCTCTGGCCCGAGCCACTCCTGCAGTTCAACCCGGCCTTCGAGATGGCGGGCAACGTCGCTGATCTTTGCAAGGCGGGCATCCTTCATCCCGACATTGCCGACATCTTCAAGGGCTACACACTGTATCGGCACCAGGCCGATGCCATCAAGTTGGGGACCGCCGGCAAGGATTTCGTCGTGACCTCGGGGACCGGTTCGGGCAAGTCGCTGACGTACATCGGCTCGATCTTCCACCGATTACTCTCCGAACCGAAGGCCCCCGGGGTGACCGCCGTCGTGGTCTATCCGATGAACGCCCTCATCAACTCGCAGACCGAGGAGTTCACCCGCTACAAGCAGAACTACGAAGGCGCGACCGGCAAGGCGTTTCCGATTCGCTTTGGCCAGTACACCGGACAGGAAGGGGAAGAAAAGCGCAAGGAGATGCGCGAAAACCCGCCGCAGGTGCTGCTGACCAACTACATGATGCTGGAGTTGCTCCTCACCAGGATTCGTGAACGGTCGATTCGCGACGCGATCTACCAGAACCTCCGCTTCCTGGTCTTCGACGAGCTACACACCTACCGCGGCCGTCAGGGTGCCGACGTCGCAATGCTCATGCGTCGCATTCGGGCACGCTGCACTCACGAGGTCGTCTGCGTCGGCACGTCCGCCACGATGGTTTCCATCGGCAGCGCGGCCTCGCAGCGGGCGCAGGTTGCGGCGGTCGCGACGACCCTCTTCGGCCGACCATTCACACCTGAGCAAGTGGTCAACGAAACGCTTGCACGCTCGCTGTCCTTCAGCGGCACGCTGCCTAATCAGGCGGAGCTTGCAAGTGCAATCCAAGGGGGGATCAACGCCAACGCCAGCGCCGAGCAGCTGAAGATGCACCCGGTTGCCATCTGGATGGAGAACCAGGTCGCAATCGAGGAACGCGACGGCGCTTTGGTCCGTCGCACACCACAACGAATTAGCGCGATCGTCGCCATGCTTGCTCAGGCATCGGGGGCGACAGAACCGGCCTGCCGGCAGTTTCTTGCCGACTTGCTGCATTGGATCAGCACGGTCAATCAGCAGCTACAAACGGCCGGTCAGCGTTACACCATTCTGCCGTTCAAGCTGCATCAGTTCATTTCGCAGACGGGGTCGGTCTACACCACGCTGGATCAGGACGAGCACCGTTTCATCACGCTCGAACCCGGCATCTTCAAACAGGATGAGGAGGAGAAGAAGCCCATCTTCCCGAATGTCTTCAGCCGGGCCAGCGGGCACGCATTCATCTGCGTGACCCGCAACGGAAATCGACTTGAGCCGCGCGAGTTCCGCGAGGGCTCCGAAGAAGACGAGGCGACGACAGACGGGTACCTGATCGTCGGTGACGACATCTGGGACGAGAGCGAGGATCTCGAATACCTTCCCGATTCCTGGGTCAGGATTACCAAGCAGGGACGGGTTCCGGATTCGAAGAAGAAGGCGTTTTTCCCCGCCAAGCTCTACTTCGACGAACTTGGCAACTGTTCGGACACCGAACCCCTAAAGTGGTGGGGTTGGTTCATGCAGGCGCCGTTGCTCTTCGATCCAACCGCCGGCGTCTTTTACGATACGAAGACGAACGAAGGCACCAAGCTGACCAAGCTTGGCAGCGAAGGCCGCAGTACGTCGACGACGATCACGGCCTTCTCGATCCTGAATCAACTCGACGATGCTGGGTACAAGGCCGAAGACCAGAAGCTCTTGAGCTTCACGGACAACCGACAGGATGCCGCGCTGCAAGCCGGTCATTTCAACGACTTCGTCCAGGTCGTGCGACTTCGCGCTGGCATTCACAAGGCGCTGCACGAGGCGCCGGAACACACGCTCACGTACTCCACGCTTGGTGAGGCCGTGTTCAACGCTCTCGCTTTGCCGTTCCTCAACTTCGCCAACCGCAAGGATGAACCACCGCTCGCCAATGTCCGGCGCAATTACGAGCAGTGTTTGCAGACCTACCTGGTCTACCGAGCCATCGCGGATCTGCGCCGAAGCTGGCGAATCGTTCTGCCCAATCTCGAACAGTGCGCCTTGCTCAACGTTGGGTACCTGGATCTGGCGGAAGTCGCCGCAACGGACACCTTCTGGCAGGACATGCCGCTGTTGAATCAGCTGAATCACGCGGATCGCGGAGAGTTTCTCTCCACGATACTCGACTTCTTCAGGCTTGAGTACGCGATCCACAGCGAGAACTACCTGACCCAGTCGAGGATCAAGGAGAACGAGAAGCAGTTTCGGGAGATGCTGCGCGCGCCGTGGACGCTGGACCGGAACGAGGAGCTGCGCGAACCCTTCTACATCCGCTTCGAACCGCTTGATCGGTCTGCCAGAATTTTCTCGAAGAGCCTTGGACCTGCCAGCTCGCTCGGCAAGTTCATCAAACTGTACGTGCGGCAGCGCCAGCTGGGCGTTGACCTCAAGGGCGATCACTACCGAACCTTCATTCTCCAGTTGATGGATAAGCTGGAGCAGGCGGACTACCTGAAGTCGCAGACCGCTCGCAGCGCGGAAGGACCACAGGTTCCGATCTATCGGCTCCGATTGGAGAAGATCATCTGGAACCTCGGCGACGGCCTTACGGTCAAGCCCGACGTCGTGAAGCGACGCTCGTACAAGGATCAGACGCCGCGACCGAACGAGTTCTTCCGTGACATGTATCGGCGTGACTTCTCCAGAACCAAGCGCCTGCGGGGCGAGGAGCACACGGGCGGGCTTGGAACCGATGATCGCATCGAACGTGAGGACCGATTCCGAAAGGGCGAGATCAGCGCGCTTTTCTGCTCACCCACCATGGAGCTGGGCGTCGACATCGGCGGCTTGAACGTCGTCCACATGCGCAACGCTCCGCCCAACCCGGCGAACTATGCGCAGCGTTCCGGGCGCGCCGGGCGCAGCGGACAGGGAGCCTTGGTCTTCACCTATTGCTCCAGTTACTCGCCCCACGATCGTCACTATTTCGAGCAGCAGCCCGAGCTGGTCTCCGGGACCGTGCAGGCGCCGCGCCTCGACCTCTGTAACCGCGAGCTGCTGCTGACGCACCTCAACGCCCTCGCTATCTCCGAGATCGGCATGCCGGGACTCGAGGAGCAGGACGGGGCCAGGCCTTCGATCATGCGACTGGTCGTCGATGACAATGACCAGATGCCACTCGCCAGCGAAGTGCGCGCCGGCATGGACATCCCAGCGGGGAAGTTCAACGAACTGAAGTCGGCCTTTACCCGGGTCATCAAAGATTTCGCGCCGGAGCTGCAGGCGAAGGCCGGTGCCTGGTATTCGGACGACTGGCCCACGCAGAACCTGTCCAAACTCGCCGACCACCTGGACACGACTCTCGTGCGCTGGCGCCGCATCTATCGCTCCGCAAGAACGATTCTGACGCAGGCCACACAGAAGATCGAGGGCGGCACGCTGACTCTAGGCAGCGATGAATACCGGCGGCACAAGCGCAGTCAGGATCAGGCGACACGCCAACTCGATCTCCTGCGTAACGATCTCACCGGCCGCTCAAGCGAGCTGTCGGAGTTTTACCCCTATCGCTATCTGGCGTCGGAAGGTTTCTTGCCGGGCTACAACTTCACTCGTCTGCCGCTGCGGATCTTCCTGCCCCGGGGCGATTCGTCGGGCGAGTTCATCTCGCGGCCTCGGCCAATTGCGTTGCGCGAGTTCGGGCCATTGAACATCATCTACAACAACGGCTCCAAGTACCGCGTCTGCCAGCTCGTCGTTCAGGATGCTGAATCCAGCATGACGGAGGCGCGGGTCAGCAAGAAAGCCGGATACTTCCTCGCTGCGGATCAAAAGCATCTGGAGATTTGCCCGTTCACGGGCCTCAACCTCGGCGACAACGCGAACGTGGAACATCTTCACTTCCTGCTGGAGATGGCGGAGTCCAGAGCCGAAGAGGTGGACCGGATTTCGTGCGAGGAGGAAGAGCGTGTCTCCCGGGGTTTCGAGGTCAGGACGTACTTCTCCGTCGATGGTGGGAATTTCGATTGTGTCCGCAAGGCGGTAGCCCGATCCACCGAAAGCGGCTTGCTGAATCTTCGCTATGTGCCCGCCGCCCGCCTGGTGCACGTGAATGACCAATGGCGTTCTCAACGAACGCAGGGATTCCCGATTGGCCTGGTGTCAGGCGACTGGCGCAGTTCGCTGCCGGAACCGGCGGCCAACCTGCGGGAGAAGTTCGGCTTGGTGAAGCTCTGGACCTCGAACCTCGCCGATGCCCTCTACATCGAGCCGATCCAGGCTCTCGGCCTGACGGCTGACGGAGTGATCACCCTGCAGTACGCGCTGAAGAGAGCGATCGAACGCGTGTTCCAGGTTGAACCCAACGAGATCGGCGCGGTCACCGTTGGCGACTCGGAAGCACCCAATATCCTCCTCTACGAGGCGGCGGAGGGCAGTCTGGGTATCCTCTCCCAGTTCGTGGAAGGTGTGGAAATCTTTCACAAGGTCGTTGAACAGGCGATCGAGCTCTGCCGCTTCGATGACGAGGACTACAAGGGTCCAGCGAGCTACGACGACCTGCTCAGCTATTACAACCAGCGCGACCACAAGGTCATCGACCGCCACCTCATCAAGGACGCGCTGGAGAAGCTGCGAATCTGCACGATCGAGATCCAGGCGAATCCAAGCTTCAAGAACTACGACGAGCATTATCAGGCCATGCTCCGTGGCCTGGACCCGAGTTCCTCGACGGAGCGACACTTCCTCGACTACCTCTACGGAAACGGCCTGCGTTTGCCGGATGCAGCGCAGCGGCGTGTCGATGGCCTCTACGTCCAGCCGGACTTCTACTATGAGCCGCGCATCTGGGTCTTCTGTGACGGCACGCCGCATGATGAGCCGGCCGTTAAGGCGGACGACGAGGTGAAGCGTCAGGCGATCATCGCCCGCGGCGACGAGGTGTGGGTTTACTACTACAAGGACAATCTGGCCGAGAAAGTGGCGGCTCGCCCCGACATCTTCCGGAAGGTGCGATGAGCGTCTCTCTTCAACCGGGAAAGCTCGTTTCATTGCGCGGCCGGGAATGGGTGGTTCTGCCGTCAGACGATCCTGACTTGCTCGTCGTCAAGCCGCTCGGCGGCTCCGATGACGAGATCGCCGGCATCTACCTGCCACTTGGAATCGAGTCCGATCGGCCGCAGGACGCTCGTTTCGATATCAGCACGGCCCGGCTCCTCTATGACTCGGCACGGTTGGCGTTTCGCAACGGTGCAGGCCCGTTCCGCGCTCTCGCCAAGCTCTCGTTCCGCCCCCGCGCCTACCAGATGGTTCCGTTGATCATGGCGCTTCGCCAGGACACGGTGCGGCTGCTGATTGCTGACGATGTCGGCGTTGGGAAGACCATTGAAGCGCTGCTCGTGGTTCGCGAGCTTCTGGAGCGGCGAAAGATAAGGCGCTTTGCCGTCGTGTGCCTGCCGCATCTCTGCGAGCAGTGGCAGGAGGAGATCCGCTCGAAGCTCGACATCGAGGCGGTGATCATTCGCTCCAACACGCAGGCGCGCCTCGACCGCCAAATCCAAGGTGATGCAAGCGTCTACGACTACTACCCCTACCAGATCGTCAGCATCGACTTCATCAAGTCCGACGTGCGCCGCGACGTGTTCATCGAGCAGTGCCCGGAACTGGTGATCGTCGACGAGACGCACACGTGCGCGCGTCCCACCGGAGCGTCCGCAGCGCAGCAGCAGCGTTACCACCTTGTCAGCCGCATCGCGGCCAAGGCTGGGAAGCATTTGGTTCTGCTGACGGCCACCCCCCACAGCGGCAAGCCCGAAGAGTTTCAGTCGCTCCTTGGCCTTCTGAATCCCGAGTTCGAAACTCTCGACCTTCCGACCTCCACCCAGGCCCAGCGGCGCACGCTCGCGGCCCATTTCATTCAGCGCAAGCGCGCCGACGTCGAGAAATGGATGGGCGAGGACACGCCCTTTCCAACACGCGAAGCGATCGAGTGGCCGTATGACCTGTCGCTCGAGTACTCGGCCTTCTTCGATGACATCCTCGACTTTGCTCGCAAGCTGGTCGTGCCCGACGGCACCAGCCAGCGGAAGAAACGCGTCCAATACTGGACGGCGCTTGCGCTCCTGCGGGGCGTTATGTCGAGCCCCGGGGCGGGCGTGAAGATGCTCAATGCCCGTCTTGACGCGCTCGGGTCAGCGCTCCGCGACGGCGATACCGCGACAAACGAGGAAGCCGAGGTCGAGGCAGAGAACCCGGTTCGCGACCTCGATTACGGTTTCGAAGGGGACAATGCACCCACCCAGGTCGTCGAGCATGGCGACTGGACCGACCACCAGCGCCGGCAGTTGCGGCAGTTTGCTGACCGGCTAGGGAAACTGAGCGACGTCCAGCACGACCAAAAGCTCTTTGCCGCATCCGTCGTTCTCGAAGACTGGATCGAGCATGGCTTCAAGCCGGTCGTCTTCTGTCGCTACATCGAGACGGCGAACTACCTGGGTCAGTATTTAGAGCCCGCCCTGCGAAAGCAATTTCCCAAACTTGACCTACGCGTCATCACGAGCGAGGACCCCGACGACTTACGCAAACAGCGCATCGCCGAGATGACTGGCGAGAGGCCGCGTGTGCTGGTCGCCACGGACTGCCTCAGCGAGGGCATCAATCTGCAGGAACTCTTCACAGCTGTCCTGCACTACGATCTGCCATGGAACCCGAACCGCCTGGAGCAACGCGAGGGGCGGGTCGATCGCTTTGGGCAGAAGGCCCCCGAGGTGAAAGCCTGCCTGCTCTACGGCGCCGACAACCCGATCGACGGCATCGTGCTCGACGTGCTGCTGCGCAAGGTGCGCGAGATCAAGAAGGCAACCGGAATCAACGTCCCGTTCCCGGAAGACTCGCAGAGCATCATCGACACGATCACCCAGGCCCTGCTTCTCAATCCGAACCGACGAATCGCGAAGAGACGCGACGCACAGCAGCAGATGCTCTTCGATTTCAGCCAGTTCGACGAAGCGGCAACCGCCAAGGCCAATGTCACCCGAAAGGTGGACGAGGCAGCTGAACGCGAGAAGGCGTCCCGCAGCATCTTCGCACAGAACGCGATCAAGGCGCAGGAGATCGAAGAAGATCTACATGCCGTCGACGAGGCGATCGGCAACCCGAAGGCAGTGGAAGACTTCGTTGCTGCCGCACTCGCCAGCCTCTTCGGTGTTCAGATTACGAAGGATCGCAACGGTTACGGCATCGTTACGGGTAATCTGCCACCGCAACTCCTGGAGCTTCTACCGGCCGATCGTGTTCTACAGGTGAGCTTCGAGTCTCCGACGCCCGAGGGATACCACTACCTCGGTCGCAACCATCGCTTCGTCGAGCAGCTCTGCCAGCTTGTCATGGCAAATACGATCAATCGACAAGACAAGCGCGCCGCGCGCGCCGCGATCATCCGCACGCATCAAGTCGTCCGGAAGACGACGCTGCTGCTCTTCCGATGTCGCAACGTCATCGAGCAGAGCAAGGGGGGCCACCAGATCGTTGCCGAGGAGATGCTGCTCTGGGGTTGGCGCGGCACTCCGCAGGACAAGGAATACCTTGAGCATGCCGAAGCGAAAGCGCTACTGACCGCTGCGCGCGCGTCGAGCAATCTCTCGCCACAGGCACGTACCAGCTTTCTGGATAACGAGCTGCACCTCCTGGCCTCGCTCGAATCGCAGTTCGACGTCATCGCCGAAGAGCAGTCAAAACGACTGGTCGCGGCTCACGAGCGCTTCAGCTCGCTGATGGACAAGCAGCGCTTTCAGGTCGTCTATCCAGTGCTGCCCATGGATCTGCTGGGGATCTACGTCCTGCTGCCGGAGGCGGTGGCGTGAACTACCCGAGCATCCGCATCGAGGGCGCGATCCTCTCACCGGACATCCTCGATCGCATCGAGGATCTACCGGGGCAGAAACCCGCCGACTTCGGGCTTGAGTCGTCGGTCAGGGTAAAGGACGAGATCGCCCGCGCTTGGGCCGACGCCCAAGACTACTGGCGGATCTTCCAGCGAAAGATCGAAAACCTGAAGGCCGATTCTCCCGCGACTACCGAGACGCGCCAGCAGTGGGCGGGACCGCTCCTTGGCCTTCTCGGATACCAGATCGAGTACCAGGCGCGTGGGGTTGAGCTCAACGGGAAGCTCTACAGCATCTCACATCGGGCCACGAACCGCGCCCAGGCACCGGTGCAGATCGTGGGATACCGCGAGCCGGCCGGTCTCGATCGCAAGCCGGAGCGCAGCAACGTGCGGATGTCCGCGCACGGCGTTGTTCAGGAGTTCATCAACCTGAACGAGCAGCTTTACGGCCTTGCGACCAACGGACGTGTCCTCCGGCTGCTGCGCGACAGCTCGCGTCTCATCAAGCTGAGCTATCTGGAGTTCGACCTCGACCGCATATTCACCGACGGTCTGTTTGCGGACTTTGCAATTCTTTACCGGCTGCTGCACGCCACGCGGCTCCCTCTCACGACCGAAGCCGCCGCCGAGAGCTGGATCGAACGGTACCACCAGGACTCACTCGACGCGGGCGCGCGCATTCGTGACGGCCTGAGCAGTGCCGTCGAGCAAGCGATCCGCGATTTCGCCAACGGCTTTCTGTCCCATCCAGCGAACGATGCGCTGCGGAGCGCGGTGGCGAGCGGTGCACTGTCACCCGAAGACTACTACAAGCACCTTCTGCGGCTCATCTACCGCCTGCTCTTCCTGATGGTGATCGAGGAGCGTGATCTCGTCTTCCCACCAAAGTCCGCCGCTGCTCAACGCGAGATTTACCGCCGCTACTACAGCGTGCAGCGGCTGCGCCTGCTCTCCGAGAAACGCTACCTCGCTGAGCACCGCCGGCACGATCTG
>Ga0268299_1004423_pt1 | contig 10970 bp, 9 predicted proteins | sample NOBtaG_FD_193484 | JGI IMG/M metagenome (GOLD analysis project Ga0268299, IMG submission 193484) | Activated sludge microbial communities from bioreactor in Nijmegen, Gelderland, Netherland - NOB reactor | ecosystem: Engineered > Bioreactor > Aerobic > Activated sludge | place: Netherlands... | reverse complement strand
AACGTGAGCCGCTACATCCCACCGCACCAGCCGCACCCGCCCCGATCGAGTCACCCCACCCGAGGCCAAGCCCCAGACGACCACCAGGCCTGCTTTTCAGCACCCTGTTAGTGGTGAGGTGGCGGGCGGGGCCAGGGTGGTCGGTGGTTTCGTTGTGCCAGATGACGGTGGTGAGGGCGAGTAGGCGTTGGAGGACTCGGGCGCAGACGCCGGGGGGTGTTCGGCCGCCGTAGCGTTCGAGGGTGAGGTGGGCTTTGAGGGTCTGGTTGACCGACTCGATGATCTGGCGGATGGGTCGCAGGAGTCGTTGGCCAGGTCGGGGTGCTTCGGAGCCGTGGGTGGGGCGGAGCATCGTGATCCCGGCGGTGTTGAGTTCGGTTCCGAAGCTGGCCCGCCGGTAGCCCTTGTCGCCGATGGGGGTCTGGCCGGGACGGGCCAGGCCGGCTTCTGAGTCGCTCGGGGTTCCGTGGAGGCTCTCTACCTTTGATGGAGGATGAGAGTCATGAGTTTGGATGTAAAGTCGAAGTCTACGCGCGTCGGTATTCGGAGGAGCAGCGGGCACAAGCTGTTCGGTTGGTGTTCAAGCTTCGCGAGGAGTTGGGGACTGATCATGGGACGGTGAAGCGGGTCGCTGATCAGTTGGGCTACGGGGTCGAGTCGGTCCGGTCGTGGGTTCATCAGGCCGAGATCGACGGAGGGCTGCGGGCGGGCACGTCCTCGGGCGACGCCCCGGATCAAGGCGTTGGAGCAGGAGAACCGGGAGCTGCGCCGGGCGAACGACAGTTCACCAGCATCCGCTACAGCGAACGGGTCACCGAGCTCGGAGGTGTGCCCTCGGTCGGGACTGTCGCTGACAGCTACGACAACGCCCTGGCCGAGGCGGTCAACGGGCTCTAAAAAGCCGAGGTGATCTACCACCCCGACCGGGGCCCATGGCGAACCGTCGACGACGTCGAGCTCGCCACCCTCGAATGGGTCCACTGGTGAACAACCAGCGAATACACGGATACCTCAACGGTGTCCCACCAGTCGAATACGGGGCCACCTACCATGCACAACTAACCCCAACAAGCACTACTAGAATCTAAGTAACCGAGCCCCCAAGAAACCCAGGGCGAATCAACCACGGCCACCAATGGCGAGGTCGTTATGAGGCGGCGGCCACCAGGAAGGCGGTGATCACGACCACGATCGCAAGGATCGCTCCTTCGATGGTCACAGCGATCCGGAACTCTGTCGAGACGGCCTGGTCATCAGAAGCGATATCGAGTTTGGGAATGAGGACGAGATGGTTGTAGCCGCCACCGGCGACCGCCACTGCGACCAGGAGCGTCTTGGCGATCAGTAGGCGACCCCAAGGGGTTTGCCACAGTTCGGCGGGTGAGTCGAGCACGATGACGGCCAGGACCATTCCGGCTAGGCCGACGACGGCGAGAGCTGCGGAGGCCACGACGGAGAAGCGGACGGCGAGTTGCAGGGCTCGAAGGTCGTGGCCGCGGCGATGTCGGCGCCACAACACTGATGCCAACATGATGACCCCACCAGCCCAGATGGCTCCTCCTGAGACGTGGGCCATGTCGATGATAGCGGTCCAGACCCGGTCGCCTTTGCTGACGGTGTGGCCGTCGAAGGTGAACGAGGTGAGAACGGCAGCTGCGCCGACGAATGCTCCGGCCGATTCGATACCGGCAGTCCATGCCCGGTCTCCGGCATGAAAATACGGTTCGCTGCCCTCACCAGGGTCTGGCTCGTCGGCCTGGAAGTCAGCGGGCCAGCCGATCATGGTCGCTGCTCCGGCGCCGACACCAATGAGTTCTTTGAGGGCGACTACCGGATCCGCGACTTCTGAGGCGCACGTGGTGGAGAGTCGGGCACCAGATGCGAGAGCGAAACCGCCAACGGCGCGGAGGCCGATGGCGACGCCAAGCGAGGAAATCGCGACGTCGGTCAGGGCCGAATAGCTCCACAGCGAAGTCCAACGGCCCCCACCAGCGATCACGACTTGCGCCACGAATTCGGCGACAGCCCCGATCACTAGCAGGGCACCGCTTCGACGCACCCAGTAGAGAACGAACCGAATGTCTGTTCGTGCGCCTCGCAGGACGGCGGCTGCGAATACGAGTGCTCCAATGCCGACCATGGCACCGGCGAGGCCGACGATCCGGGCTGCGGCTGCGGCTTGTATCCATTCGGCGGCCCCGGTGCTGGTGCCGTCGTCCGCTAGAAACGCCTCGAGGTCCCCTGGTTCTCCGGCAGGAGTCGAGGTTCCGGCTGGGGTGGCCACAGCGAAGCTGAAGGAACCGTCGATGGGGTGAGCATCAGGACCCGTGACCATCCAGCGGACGCCGAAGGTACCCCCCGCGAGTGGCGGATCGAAGCCAAGGGACCAGGCGCGCCCGTCGATGGTCGTCGCTGTGGTCGGATTTCGGAGTTGGCCGGTGGCGTCGAGCACCTGGAATCCGTCGCCGGTGGGTTCGGTCACGCCTGTGAAGACCACGGTGATCTCGCCGAGTGGGTCGGCGATGGTCGCTCCATCGGCTGGGGTGGATGACTCGAAGCTCGTGTGCGCAGATGCGGGCGAAGCGAACACAACGACCATCGCGAGAATCCCGATGGTGAACACTGTGATTCGGCGGGCGAGATACATTTCTACCTCAACATCGTGGGGTATAGGAGCGGACACGCGGGACTCCCACCCCACGCCCGACCCCAGAGAAGACTACTACGTGTTGTCGTAGGTATCGGGGTCTTCTCAGCGGATTGTGGAGTGACGGCTCACCAGGAAAAGCCCGGCCACCAGGGCGGCGGCGGCGACGCTCACCCCGATCGAGGTGACGTGTTGTCGGGTAAGTCCCTCGCCGACGTGCGGCAACCAGATGGAGGCGACGGCCCGCACCCCCGCCACGGTGACGGCGGCGGCGCCGGCCAGGATTGCTGGGGCGGCCCCGGCCCTAGCGAGCCGACGAACCCCAACGGCTCCGGCTGCTACGGCAATGGCCATGAACCAACCGATCGGCAACATGGTGGCGTCGACGCCAGGGGGACTCAGGCCGATGGCGCTGTGGGGTCCGAAGCAACCGTCGCGAAATACACAGGCGGATTCGTAGCCGGCGTAGCCGATCATGGCCAGGGGAGCGAGGTCCGCAAGGCGGGCCACTGGGGGGATGCCGTCCCGTTGAGCACCGGCCACAAGCACGGCCGTGGCGGTGGCCACTCCCGGCCAGAACTCGACGCCGCTACGGATGATGAGCATGTCGGAGATGCTCCCTATCGAGCTGGGATCATCCAGAGCCAGCGCCGTCAGCCGCCCAACGGCCAACGCGGCAAACGCCGGCCCGATGGCGATATCGAGGAATCCGACACGCTCGTCGTAGCTGGACAGGGGCCACCAACGGGCGACAAGGGCCGGGATCCCGAACCCGACGATCATGCTCACCAGGAGGCCGAAGTCGATCACTGGAGGGCGTCTTCGATCAGGCCGGCCAGCCGCTGTTCGGAGATGCCGCCGTTCACCCTGGCCCGCACTGCCCCGTCAGGGCCGAACACATAGGTCGTCGGATAGACCGTGAGGCCGAGAGCGACGCGAATCTCACCGCTGAGGTCAAACACATTCGGATAGGTGAGCCCGAGATCGGTGAGGAACTGCTGGGCGACCTGGGGGTCATCGTTGGAGGCAATGCCGAGCACGACCGCCCGGCCGGCGTAGGTGTCTGCTGCCTCCTGAAGCAACGGCATCTCAGTCCGGCATGGCGCGCACCAGGAGGCCCAGACGTTGACCACAACGGGCTGGCCCCGCTGGCCGACCAAGATCTGCTCGAACTCCGAGCGTGACACCGACGGAAAAAGCCCTTCAGCTGGAAGCGGAGCCGGTTCACCGGCGGCTTCGAAGTCGGGCAGCGCCGGCTGACGGAGGGCCCCGAACCCGACCCACAATGCGCCGACGATGACAACGACGGTCAGGACCAGGTTGCGTGGAGCGAACGGTCGTCGAGCACTATCGGTTTCGGGCATCTCGTCACGCCTTGCCGTCGTCGTTGGTCGCGACGGATTCTACGACACTATGTAGTAAAGTGTACTGCGTGTTCGGGGCTCGTCGATGATCACTGCGCCGATTGCGCTCGCCTTCACCGCCGGCATGGTGGCGACGTTCAACCCGTGCGGGTTCTCGCTCCTACCGGCCTACATCGGTGTGTTCGTGGCCGGTGACCGGACCGGGGAGCGGGTCGATCGTCGCCTGATGCGAGCCCTTGTCGTGGCGGCCGCGGTGTCGGTCGGTTTCGTGATCGTCTTCGCCACGGTCGGGTTGATCATCGACAGCATCGCTAGCGAGGCCCGGCGCCAGCTCCCCTGGATCACGATCGTCCTCGGCGGCCTGCTCATCGTTGGCGGGATGGCCACCGTCGCCGGGTGGAAACCGCGACTCACCATCGTAGCCCCCAACGTGGGCGGCGGTCGGGGCCGGGCCGGCGCCATGGTCGGCTATGGCGCGACCTATGCCATCGCCTCGCTGTCCTGCACCATCGGCCCGTTCCTGGCCGTGACCGGCGCCGCGCTGTCGCAATCCCCAATCGAGGGCATCGCTACCTACGTCGCCTATGCACTGGGCATGGGGTCGATCATCTTGGCCCTGAGCGTGGCCTCGTCCATGGCCCACAGCAGCGTGGCCAATCACCTGCGGCGCCTCTCCAGGGTTGCACCACGCCTGGGCGGAGCGTTGATGGTTCTCGCCGGCGGGTACGCCATCTGGTACGGCCGCTGGGAGCTCGCCGTCTACGACGGGAACCTCGCCACCGATCCCCTCATCGACACGATGGAAGACGTCCGACTGTGGATCGTCAACCTGGTAGAGGGCCTCGGCGCCGGACCGATTCTGTTCCTCGTCGCCGTGGTGGGCTCGGCGACGGTCTACCTCACCCGACGTGGCCGCACCGCCAAGATCGCCCCGGCCGGCGCCGAGGGCCCCGAGGCGACACCCGATCTCAGCAGTGACTCTCCCAAGGAGCCCTATCACAGCCAAGCAATCGAAACGGGCCCGCCTCGAGGCCGCCCGGCGGGCCAAGCGTCGTCAACGCATGCGCTTGGCCATGGCCGCGCTGGCCGTCGTCGTTGGGGTCGGAGCATTCATCGGATTCAGGGGCGGGTCGCCTGACCAGACGGTTGCTCTCGCTCCCGACTTCGAGCTCACCACCTCCAACGGCGACGCGGTCAAGCTGAGCGACTACCGCGGTCAGCCGGTAGCCGTCACGTTCATGCACACCTATTGACCGGCCTGTAACGCTAGTGCCCCCGAGTTGCGGGCGGCCTACGACACCTACCAAGACCAAGGGTTCGAGCTCCTGTCGGTCAGCGTCCAGGAGGGCGATGCCGAGGTCGCCGACTTCATCGGCCGCTACGACCTCACCTACCCGTTCTTGATGGATCGAACCGGCGAGATCGCCTCGACCTACGCCGTGACTACCACCCCGACCACCTACTTCATCGCCCCGATGGCTCCATAGCCGACAGCACCGCCGGCATCGTCACCCAAGACTGGCTTGCGTCGAACATCGAGCGCACCCTCACCAACTGACCGATCTGCTACTCACCCCGCGGCCTCATCGGGGACTCGAAGCACGATCTCGAGGGACTCGCCGGATTCGACGGTGAGGTGGCCTTAACCGTCACCGTGGAGGACGCCCGATCACCGCCTTGAGGCCGGCATTCACAATGGCCCCGACCAGCAGGGTCGTGTGTGGGGGACAGCGAAGCTGCGGCATCTCGGCCAAACCCGGCGACCGGGCCCAGCGACCAGATGAGGGGTGGGGGCTGGTCGCCGGGCCCGCGGGGCGGGGTTACCTGAAGCCTAGCTGCTACTACAGTATGTCGTACATCGGGCTGAATACTAGTGCCAGGCTACGACTACGCAATCGGTTACGAGTTCTGACCGCTAGGTCAGGAGCGCAACATGCGGGCGATGGCGGCGGTGGCCTCGTTGATCTTGGCGTTGCCGGCCTCTTCGCTTTCGGCTGCGGCGTCTTGGACGCAATGCCGGATGTGCTCGTCGAGGAGTCCCATGCCCACTCTTGGAGTGCTTTTGTGACCGAGCTGATCTGGGTGAGTACGTCGATGCAGTAAGTGTCGTCTTCGATGAGCCGTTGTAGGCCTCGGACCTGGCCCTCGATACGCCGAAGCCGCTTCGTGTAATCCTCTTTGGAGAGCGAGTATCCAGCCATCCTCTTCGCGTGCCTCACGCAGTGCCGTGTCGACCGGCCTGCGATCGCCCGGGTCGAACATGCCGCCGGGGAAGACGAGTTGCCCGGGGTAGTCCGTCAAATCGGGGGCGCGGCCGGTCAGCAGGACATGGGGGCGGTCGGGCCCGTCGGTGACGAGAACCAGGATGGCGGCGGTGCGCAGGGTGACCGAGCTGGCAGGCGACGGGGCCGGGAGGGCCGTCCGCTCGCGGAGCTTGTGCACCCAGGACGGAGGCGGACCGTCCTGGCCCGGCTCCGTCGCAGGCTCGCCGATGGCGACGGGGTCCGAGCTGGCGGGATACCACCCGAGCCCCCCGGCGCGCACGCGAAGAAGCGCGAGGCAGCGGCGTCGGTCGGGGGCCTGGACGAGCCGGGTCTGCTGACCGAAGCCGGGATGGCCGAACAGCGCCCGTGCGGGCCGCTGTATCTCGTCGGGATTGTCGGGGTCGGAGCACTCGCCCGGGTTGTTGGCCACCGCGACCAGCGCCTGGCCCGAGCCGACCAGTGGGCGACGGGACCACCGAAGGAGAGGAGCGTTTCGCTCATCGAGGGCGCGAGTACCAGGTTGGCGCCGGTTTCGGTGAGGGCGTGCACGGCGTGGGGGTTCAGCAGGTCGCGGCAGATGGCGATCACGAGGTGCCAGCCGTCGGCGGTCACGTAGACCCGTAGCTCTGGCCATCCAGGCGGGGTGATGTCTTCGATCACGGGGCGGTCCGCGGGGGAGTGCTTGTCGTAGATAAGCGGTGCCGGATGCCCTCGCACCCAGGCCAGGGCCCGGTTGACGCGACGAGCCGGATGGGTGGCGTCGGCGTGGTGGAAGCTGCCGGCCACCAGGAGCCGTATCGGGCCCGGGTCGTCGCACCCACGCTTCCAGCTCGAAAGCGAGCTCCTCGGTTACGCACAGCTCTGGCAGTACCACCACCTGGGCGCCGGCGCCGGTCGCCTCGGACAACAGCCCGTTGATTCGGTCGCGCTGGGCATCGAGGTCGGTGGGCCGGATCGGGAACGCTGGGTCTCGCCGATCGCGGGGCAGGTCGAACTCGGTCAGGTCGTGGTTGGGATGGCAGGTGACCAGGACGGTGTGGGCCGTGATCAGCCCGGCGAGGGCGTCGAACGCGCTGTAGTCGAACACGACCCGGAACTGTGTTGTCCAGGCCCCGGCGAGCCGGACCCGGCGGGTCTCGTCGAGCCGGTTGGCTAATCGCCACGGCGCGGCCGTCGGCGACAGGTCGGTGATCCGTCGTAGGTCTGGGCTGTCCAGCGGGATGGGGTCGCCGACCGCTGGTTGGTACGGGCTGCGATGGCGGAACCAGTCGGTGAAACAGTGCCCGTAGTGGGTGTCGAGCAGTTCGGCGAGCGCGTGGGCGACTGCCACGGCGGGCGTGTCGGGGATGTGGGTCAGCGCGGCGGCCAGCGCCTTGCGGACACGCGGAGCGACCGCGGATTCGGTGCCCGCATCCGGTAGCGCTTCCACGACGCGGGTGAGCAACGTGGCGATGCGGGCGCGGCAGCGGGGGTCAGCGCGGTGTTCCCATAGCGTGGGATGCTCGTCACGGCACAGCCGCAGCAGCTGGGTGAGCCCTACCAGCGGTTCGGCCTCGTTGGTGAGCACGTGGCGGAGGTTTCCCAGCCGGTCGGCGGGTGCGGTCAGGGGCGCCACGCAGCTGCACGCGCCTGACGTGCGGGCATCCCCGTGGTCGGATGGGAGCGTCACGGCGCTCGCCAACAGCCAGCGCGGATCCCGTCAAGCTGTGGATGCCGGTTTTCGACGAGTCGTTCACCCCAAGTCATCACTTGCACCGTCTCGGGTCTTTCGGGGGTGGGTCAGGGTCGCCACGCTCGACGGCGCCGTGGGGATGCTTCTGCTGGAGGGGGACGAGGTGTGCGCCGCCGTGGCTGATGTGGGGGTGGTGCACTCGGCTGACGGTGGTCGGCGTTAGGACTCGGTCTGTTAGTCGCTGGGTTGATGTCGTCTGGTCCGGTAGGGAGGCGCGGCTCGGGCGTCGAGTCGTCGCCGGGGACGCGGTGGTCGGCGGCCCGGAGCGCGACGAGGCGTTCGACGGCTCGCTTCACCTCTCGGTCGGCGACGGCGCCCTGCCATATCGACACAGCGCAGACCGGGACGCACGAGAGGAGCAGGACGGCGGCGGCGATAGTCCACGCTCTCTGGCCGAGGCCGGCGAGGAGGAGGACGCCGAGCAGCACGAGCGACCCGCCGATGGCGCTCCACATTGCGATGCGAGTTCGGTTGACGCGTCGATTAGCCGTCATGTTCTAGGCTCCTGACCCTGAGGCGCTTGAGCATGGCCGAGTTGGCGATCACGGACAGGCTGGACAGGGCCATGGCGGCGGCCGCGATGATCGGGTTCAGGAACCCGATGGCGGCGACGGGGATGGCGGCGGTGTTGTAGGCGAACGCCCAGAACAGGTTCTGGTGGATCTTGCGCAGCGTCGCCCGCGAGAGGCGGATGGCAACAGCAACGTCGCGGACGTCATCGCGGATGAGTACCAGCCCGCCCGTCTCCTTGGCGACGTCTGACCCGGAGCCGATCGCGATGCCGATGTCAGCGGTAGCCAAGGCGGGGGCATCGTTGATGCCGTCGCCCACCATGGCCACGACCTCGCCTTGGTCGCGCAGGCGTTGGATCTCACGGGCCTTGTCCTGCGGCACTACGCCGGCGATGACCCGGTCGATTCCGACCTGGCGGGCGATCGCCGTCGCGGTCCGTTCGTTGTCGCCACTGAGCATGACCACCTCGATCCCGTCGCGCCGCAGGTCGGCGACGGCGTCCGGGGCCCCAGCCTTGAGGGTGTCAGCTACAGCGAGGATCCCTGCCAGCTCACGGTCGATGGCGACGAGCATGGCGGTCTTGCCGTCCTCCTCGAGGCGGGAGAGGGCGCTCTCGACGTGGTCGGCGACCTTGATGCCATGCCGCGACAGCAGCCGGCGGTTGCCGAGGAGCACGTCATGGCCGTCGACCTGGGCACAGATCCCGCAGCCGGGCACTGCCTCGAAGCTCGTGGCCGCTGGCAGCTGGGGGGTGTCGTGCTGCGCCCGCTCGACGATGGCGGTAGCCAGGGGGTGCTCGCTGCCGCCCTCGGCGGCGCCGGCGAGGCGGAGAACATTGGCCTCCGTGGCTAGGAAGGACCCGTCGGGCCTGGGGACGAGCAGGACGTCGGTCACGACGGGCTCGCCTTTTGTTAGGGTGCCGGTCTTGTCGAAAACGACCGTGGTCAGCTTGACCGCCCGTTCGAGGTGCTCCGCACCGCGGATGAGGATGCCGGCCTCTGCACCCTTGCCGACTCCGACCATGAGCGCGGCGGGGGTGGCGATGCCAAGGGCACAGGGGCAGGCGATGATGAGGACGGCGATGAAGGCGAGAATGGCCTGGGGCAGGTCTCCGGCGATGGTCCACCCCACGAAGCTCACCACCGCGACGAGGACGACGGCCGGCACGAAGTAAGCGGTCACCCGATCGGCGATGCGCTGGATCTGGGTGGACGATGTCTGCGCCTCTTCGACCAAGGCGATGATCTGGTTGAGGGTTGTCTCCGATCCGACTCGGGTGGCTCGGAACCGGAATGACCCGGTGCCATTGACGGTGCCGCCGATGACGGTGTCGCCGGGGCTCTTCGCGACCGGCATGCTTTCGCCCGTCAGCAGCTTCTCGTCGACCGCTGAGCTGCCCTCGATCACCTCCCCGTCGGTGGGGATCTTCTCGCCGGGACGGACGATGACGACATCATCGAGGAGTAGGGAGTCAGCGGGGACCTCCATTTCCTGGGCGTCGCGCCACACGTGCGCGGTGGCGGGCCGCAGGTCCATGAGCTTGCGGACCGCAGCCGAACTCTTGCGCTTGATGATGTCCTCCATGTACTTGCCCAAGAGAACGAAGGCGATGATGACGGCCGAGACCTCGAAGTACACGGCCCGCTCGTCGACCTCGACAGGGAGGATGTCGGGCGCGAACACGACGACCACGCTGTAGAGGTACGCGACCGTCGTGCCCATCGCGACGAGGAAGTCCATGTTGATGCTGCGGGAGCGGATCGCCTGCCAAGCGCCCTTGTAGAACCCGGCGCCGCCGATGACCTGGACGGGGGTGACGAGGATCATCATCCACACGCCCCAGGTGAACCACGGCAGCGCACTAATCGGCGCCCAGGTAAGCAGGGTCGCTCCGGTCGCGAGGCCCAGGAACACGGCGACCCGCATGATGGCGAGCACGAGCACGCCGGTCATGGCGATCGTGACCCGCCGCTTCAGGCGGTCCAGCTCTTCGTCGGGCGCCTCGAACGTCCGTTGGCAGCCCGTGGAGCAGAAGTAGTAGGTGCGGCCACCGGCCTCGGCGCGCAGGGCGGTGTCCTTGTTGACGATCATCCCGCACACCGGGTCCCGGGCGGTGCCGCCACGTCCCACTGGCAGGTCGGCACCTGCGTGGCCATCACCGTGCACCGGGTGGCTCGCCTGGTCGTGGTGTCCATCGTGACCGTCGTGCTCGGCGTGACGAGCGGGCGCGGTACCCGTCTCCCGCCCGGACTTGGTTCCGCGGATCGCTTCCATACCGCCATCGTCGCGTTTGTGGTCAGCGGTGCCATCCGGGCAGGCCGCTGATCCGGCGTCCGTGGAAACTACGCGACTTGCTGTCGACAGCTCGCGCCTAGCCACGATTTTTCGTCCGGGTTGACCCTCGGGGCGGCTGGGTTCACGCAGCGTGGCGGGCGAGGGTCTGGGTCCGG
>Ga0268299_1004422_pt1 | contig 10974 bp, 8 predicted proteins | sample NOBtaG_FD_193484 | JGI IMG/M metagenome (GOLD analysis project Ga0268299, IMG submission 193484) | Activated sludge microbial communities from bioreactor in Nijmegen, Gelderland, Netherland - NOB reactor | ecosystem: Engineered > Bioreactor > Aerobic > Activated sludge | place: Netherlands... | reverse complement strand
TCGGCGTTCTTGATGGCGTCGAAGACGAACACCGAGTGGGCCCCGGCGAAGCTGAAGCTGTCGGCCGCCGGGCCGCCCTGGCGGACGCACCAGGAGATGAAGGCGGCGCTCCACGGCACCGACACGCAGCTCTGGGCGGCGGTGCCCACGCCGTCGGTCCAGTACCGCTGGATCTGCCGGCACAGCCGGTCGTCGGCCTCGTGGTCCAGGCGGTGCTCCTGGAACTGGGCGTGGGCGGCGGCGGCGATGGCCACGCCCAGCACCGAGCCGACCGGGCCACCGCCCCCGTCGCTGCCCAGCTCTGCGGCGACGATGGCGGCCATGGTGAGGGGGCCGACCTCGCCGTCGTCCAACAGGCCGTGGGCTTTTTGGAACGCCTTCACCCCGGTCTCGGTGTCGATCCCGAAGTCGCCGTCGATGATGCCGACGTCGAACCCGAGACGGGTGAGGCGTTCCTGCAGCCGGCGGACGGCCTGCCCCTTGCTGCCGAACTTGAGTATGCGCTGTGTGGCCATCGGGCCCTCCCTCTCGCGGCGGTGATGCCGATCACACCGTGGCTCCGTGGGCGGGGCGCATGCCGTTGAGTTTCGGCCCTGGAGGCGCTTGTGTGGGGAGGGGTACGCCGGCGGTGTCAGCCCGCGAACATGTCGTCGACCAGTGCGGTGTCGAGGTAGGCGACCACGTCCACCACCTTGGCGTCGGCCAGGCGCATCACCCAGCAGTAGTCCTGGTTGTAGGGGCGGCCGTTGACGCCCCGGCTGGTGCCCCGCCACTGGAGGATCACGGTGTCGCCCGCTTCGTGGACGGCGGTCACCTTCGCCACCAGGGGCTCGGCGAACCGCTCGAACAGCTGGCCGGCGGCACCGCCCAGGAACTCCGAGCGGGAGTGGTAGGTGCCCGACACGGGGGTGGAGCCGATGACCCGCCAGGTCACGTCGTCGGCGACGAGGGAGAAGAAGGGCCGGCTGTCGCCCTGCTCCCAGGAGGCGAAGGCCGTGCGGACCAGCTCGCCGTTGCTCTGCGTGCTCATGCGCCGAACCTAGTCTCCCAACTACCCTCGGCCGGCATGCAGACCAGTGTTGACATCGGACGGGTGGGGATCTGGCAGGGCGTGCTCGACCAGCAGCCCACCACCCGGGTGCGGGAGTTGGCGGCCGAGATCGAGGCCATGGGATGGCCGGCGCTGTGGCTGCCGGAGGCGACGGGGCGCGACGCCTTCGTGTCGTCGTCGGTGCTGCTGGGCGCCACCACCACGCTGAAGGTGGCCACCGGGATCGCCCAGATCCACGCCCGGGATCCGCTCACCACCGCCGCCGGCCAGAAGACGCTGGCCGAGGCGTACGACAACCGCTTCCTGCTCGGACTCGGCGTGAGCCACCACCCGATGATCGAGAACGCCCGCAAGCAGGCCTACGTCAAGCCCTACTCGTTCATGAAGGAGTACCTGGCCCGGATGGCCGAGGCCCCGTTCACCGCGCTGGGGCCGGCCGAGCCGCCGCCGACGATCCTGGCCGCGCTGGGCCCGAAGATGCTGGCCCTGTCGGCCACTGTGCAGGGGGCGCACCCGTACTTCGTGCCGCCCGAGCACACGGTGCTGGCCCGGGAGGCGCTGGGGCCCGAGCCGCTGCTGGCGGTGGAGCAGATGGTGATCCTCGACACCGACCCCGACACGGCCCGGGCCCTGGCCCGGGGCGACATGGCCCGGTACCTGGCCCTGCCCAACTACGCCAACAACCTGCGCCGCCTCGGGTACACCGAGGAGGATCTGGCCGGCCCGTCGGACCGCCTGGTCGACGCCATCGTGGCCTGGGGCGACGGGGACGCGATCAAGGCCCGGGTCCAGGCCCACCTCGACGCCGGCGCCGACCACGTGTGCGTGCAGCACCTCGTCGCCGACCGCAAGGTGCCCCCGGTCGACCAGTGGCGCCAGCTGGCCGAGATCCTGTTGTAGCCGTCAGGCTCAGCAGCACACAGGAGGAGACCACCATGGCCCTACGCCGACCCGCCACCGCCCGGGTGCAACCGCTGCCCGAGGCCGTCGAGGGCGCCCGCGAAGCGATGAAGACGATGCCCCACAACGCCGTGAACGTGCGGGCCACGATGGCCCACCACCCGGTGCTGGCCCGGGCCTTCGGCGGCTTCGCCAACGCCGTGCTCAACGAGTGCGCCACGCCCCGGCGCCAGCGGGAGCTGGTCATCCTGCGCATGGGCTGGAACTGCCAGGCGCAGTATGAGTTCGGCCAGCACACGATGTACGGCATGGCCCATGGGGTGACGGAGGAGGAGGTGGCCGCCGTCACCCGGCCGTTGTCGACCTACGCCTGGGCCGACGACGACCGGGTGCTGTTGCAGATGGTCGACGACCTCTACACCGACGACTGCGTCACCGACGCCACCTGGGCCGAGCTGACGGCCCGGTGGTCGACCGCCGAGGTGATGGAGCTCGTGATGGCCGCCCTGTGCTACCGGGTGGTCAGCGGGTTCCTCAACACCTGCGGTGTCGAGCTCGACGACGGCGTGCCCGGCTGGCCCACCTGAGGAGCCAACCGCGGGCGCAGCTTGGGACCGGTTCGGGCCCCGGTGGTAGCGTGCGGTCTCTCGTCGAACAACACAGGGGGTCCCGACGATGCACCAAGCCCGACCCAGCGCTCCGCGCCTCGAGCCCGTTCCCGAAGTGGTCGAGAAGGCCAAGAAGTGGATGGAGAAGTCGCCGGTGAACGCCGTCAACGTGACGGCCACCATGGCTCACAACCGCACCCTGGCCAAGGCGTTCGGGGGGTTCGCCCAGGGCGTGCTGTTCGACGGCGGCCTGCCCCGTCGGATCGTGGAGCTGGCCGTGCTGCGGATGGGGTGGAACTGCCAGGCGATCTACGAGTTCGGCCAGCACACCCTGTTCGGCAAGGACGTGGGGCTGACCGACGCCGAGATCTTCTGGGTCACCCGCCCGATCAGCCAGCACAACTGGACCCCGGCCGAGGCCGCCGCTCTCCAGTGCGTCGACGACCTCTACGCCGACGATTGCGTGGGCGACGCCGCATGGGCCGAGGCGTCGAAGTACTACAACCCGTCGGAGATGATCCATCTGCTGATGGCGGCCGGTTGCTACCGGGTGGTGAGCGGGTTCCTCAACAGCTGTGGCGTGCAGCTCGACGAGGGCGTGCCCGGCTGGCCCACCCCGCCGACGGGGGGCTGAGCGCCGATGGCCAAGCCGCTGGAGGGGATCAAGGTCCTCGACTTCACCCGGGTGCTGGCCGGCCCGTTCGCCACCCGCATCCTGTCGGACCTCGGGGCCGACGTGATCAAGGTCGAGCCGCCCGAGGGCGACATGACCCGCAACATCGGCAAGAAGATCGCCGGCATCTCCGGCTACTACACCCAGCAGAACGTGGGGAAGCGGGCGATCTGCGTCGACCTGCTCAAGCCTGAGGGCCAGGAGCTGATCAAGCGGCTGGTGGCCGAGGCCGACGTCGTCACCGAGAACTACCGGCCCGGCGTGATGGAGGAGATGGGGATCGACTGGGACACTCTGCACGCCATCAACCCCCGGCTGGTGATGATGTCGATCTCCGGGTTCGGCCAGGAGGGCCCGGAGCGGTTGCGGGCGTCGTACGCCCCCATCATCCACGCCGAGACCGGGATCCTGCAGCGCCAGGCCTCGGTGACCGGCATGGACCGTCCGATGGACCTCGCCCTGTCGGTGGCCGACACCACCACCGGCATGCACGGCCTGATCGGGTTGCTGGCGGCGCTCCATCACGCCCAGCGCACGGGCGAGGGCCAGCATGTCGACATGGCGATGCTCAACGCCATGTTCTTCACCGACGACTATGTGCACCTGGCCCTGCATGGGCTGGAGGCGCAGGTGCCGGCGGGGCTGGTGTTCAACGCCACCGGTGGGCCGATCATGCTGGCCGGCGACGAGAAGTGGTTCTGGCGGGTGCTGAACACCCGGGCCGGCGTGGAAGACCCCACCCCCGAAGGGGCTGATCTGGAGACCAAGATCCGGTTGCGCCGGGCGGCGATCGACCAGTACATGCTGTCGTTCCCCGACCGGGCATCGCTCATCGCCAAGCTCAACGAGATCAACCTGGCCTGGGGCGAGGTCAACGACGCCCGCACCGCGCTCGACCATCAGCGCTCGGTGGAGGCCCGCCAGGTGCTGGTCGACGTCGACGACCGCGACGGCGGCACGCGTCAGGTCACCAACACGCCGTACCGGTTCTCCGGGCTGGAGGCCGGCGTGTCGGGCCCGGCGGCCCATCGGGGCGAGCACAACTACGCCGCTGTGCTCGACTGGATCGACATCTCGGCCACCGAGCTCGACGCCCTCCACGAGAAGGGCATCCTGCTCCGCGACGAGTCCGCCGAAGCCCCCGACCTCCGCTGACCATCCCCCTCCCGAAATTAGGAGCCTGAGCCGTACTGAGTACGGCTCAGGCTCCTAAGAATCGAGGAATCGGCGGCACATCTCGACCAGGCCCTGCGGGTCGTCGACGTACATCGACCACAGGATCTCCTGGATGTTCCAGCCCTCGGCCTTGGCCCGGTTGCGCTTGCGGTTGTCGCGCTCCCGCTCCATCCGCCCGAAGTGGAAGGCCAGGCCGTCGAGCTCCCACGCCTTCTTGCGAAGTGGCCAGGCCAGGTCGGCCTGCATGATGAACGACCCGTCGGCGGCCAGTATGCGGTACTCCAGCACCGGCTCGGGCAGGTCGTTGTCGGTCAGCAGGTTGGCTATGAGCCGGCTGAAGTCCGACAACGGCACCGTCTGATCACCGAGCCGCATCTCCAGCAGCGTCCGCAGCTTGCCGCACCCGTCCCGCCCTTTGCGTGAGTGACGGCTCAGCGTCCGGGCCAGATCGGGCCACGTCGTCAGCCGCTGACGAATCGCCGACTCGACCAGTCGCTCCAGCCGCCGCACCGTGACGACCGCGCCGCAGTCGAGCAGCGTCCGGTTGATGCCGGTCACCGGGATGCCCCGGATCTCAGTCTCGTCCCGGCGATCCCACTGGGTCGTCCGGTGCAGGTGGACGCCGGCGATCGTGCGACGGATCGACTGCCGGATCTGGATCTCCGGCGTCGGCTGTCGGTGGATGCCGAGGCCCCAGAGCACCCCGGCGGATCGGTGTGAGGCGATGCCTCCCGTCGCCAGGCAGGCTGCCAGCAGGCGCGACTCCCACGTCGGCACCACGGCGGCGTGCCGGTAGATGGCCGGATGCTCACGGACCCATGACCCGGTGCGGATCCTGTAGTCGATCTGGTCCGGGGTGATGCCGGCGGCGAGGGCCTGGGGTCGGGTGATGAGGCCGTGTTGGCCTCGGAACAAGTGGTCGACGCTCACGTCGTCCCCCTTCTGAGGAGCCTGAGCCGTACTCAGTACGGCTCAGGCTCCTAATTTCGGATGGGTGAAGGGGGAAGGGGCCCGCGGCGGGGTCAGGTGCCGGGCGTGGTGATGGCGTTGAGCACGTTGAGCTTGGCCGCCCGGCGGGCGGGGAACACGGCGGCCAGCACGCCGGCCAGGGCGGCGAACAGGATGGCGAACACCAGCGACTCCCACGGGATGGCCACCGAGTCGATGATGCCCTCGGGGATGGCGACCACGGCCGCCGCCGCGAACAGCACGCCGAGCACGATGCCCAGCACCGCCCCGAACAGGCACACGATCACCGACTCCCAGCGGATCGTCGCCCGGGTCTGCTCCCGGGTCATGCCCACCGCCCGGAGCAGGCCGATCTCCCGGGTCCGTTCGATCACCGACAGCACGATCGTGTTGATCACGCCCAGGAACGCCACGAACAGGGCGAACGCCAGCAACAGGTTGATCAGCGTGATCAGCGAGTCGATCTGGTCCTCCTGGGAGTCGAGGAACTCGCCGGTGTTCTGCACCGAGATCGAGCCGAACCCGTCGGCCAGCGCCTGCACCTGGGCCTGCACCGCCGCCCGGTCGGCCCCGTCGGCCACCGAAGCCCCCACGAAGAAGTCGTCGGTGGCGGGGATGTGCCGCTCGTAGGTGGACAGGTCCACCAGCAGCGGGCTGTTGAGCACCGAGTTGTCGTCGAAGATGCCCGACACCGTCAGCTCCTCGGTCTGACCGTCGGGGAACTCCACCGGCAGGGTGTCTCCCACCGCCAGCCCCCGGTCCTCGGCCTCGTCGGCGAACACCAGCACGCCGTTGTCGGTCAGCCCCTCGATCGAGCCGTCGGTGACCCCGAACGTGAGCAGCTGCTCGCCGGTGTCGGCGTTGAAGGCCGACAGCGACGTGACGTCGCCGTCGGCGAGGCGCACCTCGTTGGCCCGGAAGCGGCTGACCACCCCGATGCCGTCGACCTGCTCCATCTGGTTGGCCAGCTCACCGGAGAACGGGGCGCCGTTCTCGTCGTAGATGAACAGATCGGCCTTGATGGCCCGTTCCAGGGTGTCGGCGAACGTGGCTTTGAGCGACTGGCCGACCACACCCACCGTGGCCACCAGGGCGATGCCGATGGTGAGGGCGGTGGCGGTGGCCGCCGTGCGTTGGGGCGACCGGGCGGCGTTCTGGCGGGCCAGGCGGCCCTCCAGCCCCGCCCCCGAGCCGCCGATCCCCACCGTCCGCCCGCCCCGGGCCAGGCTGGCCAGGATCGAGGCCCCGGTGAGCACGGCCACCAGCGACACCACCATCTTGATCACGAACACGATCCCGGAGAAGGGGCCGCCGGGGAGGCCGTCGCCGACGGTGAAGGTGAGGGCCGGCAACAGCAGGCCCATGCCCAGCAGGGCGACCCCCAGCACCGGGGCCCGCCCCATCAGGTCGACCGCCGGGCCGGCGAACAGCACGCTCAGCATGGCCACCCCGATGAAGGTGAAGATGGCGCCGAACGCCAGCGGCACCAGCACCGACGAGGCGCTGCCCCCGCCGAACAGGCCGAGGCCCATCAGCACCAGCCCGACGGCCAGCACCACCGACCCGATCACGATCCGGCGGGTCCGCGACGACCGCGACGGCGCCTCGTTGCGCATCGCGGCGATGGGCGACACCCGGCCGGCCAGGAACGCCGGCATAAGGGCCGACACGATCGTGGCCACCAGGCCCACCAGCAGCGACACGATGATCGTGCGGGGGGCCACCACGGTGGACGTCTCGGGGAAGCCCCCGGCGGCCTGGAACGCCGACTTGATGCCGAACGCAACCACCAGCCCGAAGGCGATCCCCACGGCCGAGCCGACCACGCCCACGATCAGGGCCTCCACCAGGATGGAGCGCCGGATCTGGGCCCGGGTGGCGCCGATGGCCCGCAGCATCCCGATCTGCTGCAGCCGCTGGTTCACCAGGATGGCGAACGTGTTGTAGATGATGAACAGGCTGACGAACAGGGCGATGCCGGCGAAGGTCAGCATGGCGTTGCGGAAGATCCCGATCACCTGCTCGAAGCCGGCGCTGAAGTCGTCGACCACCTGGGCCTGGTTGAGCACCTCGGCCTCGGGGGGCAGCACCTTCTGCACCGCGGCGATCATGTCGGCTGTGTTGACCCCGGCCGCCCGGGTGAGCGCGATCTGGTCGACCACGCCCACCTTGCCGTAGAGCTGCTGGGCCGAGGCGAAGTCGAACAGCACGTAGTAGGCCCCGGCACCCACGCTGGGTTCCACGATCGACGTCACGGTGAACGTCCGCTCCCCCTCGGGGGTGCTCATCCGCACCTGGTCGCCCACCGACACCCCGGCCGCCTTGGCGTAGGCCGAATCGATCGCCGTCTGGTCGATGCCGTCGGGTGGCGTGCCCTCGGCCGAGGTGATGAAGGCGCCGGTGTCGCCGTTCCAGGAGAACGAGATGATGGGGCCGCCCTGGGGCTGCACCCGGGATCCGTCTTCCCGCAGGATCACGAACGGCCGGAAGTTCTGCTCCGACGTGCCCACCGCAGGGTCGGCCTCGCCCACCTCGGGCAGGGCGGCCACCGTGTCGACCAGGCTCTCGGGCAGGCTGACCTCGTTCTGGCCGAACTCGGGATCGGCCGCCTGGATCTGGGCGTCGGTCCCGGCGGTGGCGTCCTCGATGAGGTTGGTGAACGTGCCGCTGAGGGAGTCGCTCAGGATGAACGCGCCCGACACGAACCCCACGCCGGCCACGATGGCGATCGTCATCAGCACCAGCCGCCCGAGGCTGGCCCGGATGCCCCGGAGGGCGAGCTTGATCATGGTCACGGCTCAGCCCCCGAGCGAGCGGATGCGGTCGTAGACCTGGTCGGCCGTCGGCTTGGCCATCTCGTCGACGATGTGCCCGTCGGACAGGAACAGCACCCGGTCCGCATACGAGGCCGACCGGGGGTCGTGGGTGACCATCACGATCGTCTGGCCCAGGTCGTCGACCGCGGTGCGCATGAACGCCAGGATCTCGGCCGAGGTGTGGGAGTCGAGGTTGCCGGTGGGCTCGTCGCCGAAGATGATGGCGGGCCGGCTGGCCAGGGCCCGGGCCACCGCCACCCGCTGCTGCTGGCCGCCCGACAGCTCGTTGGGCCGGTGGTCGAGCCGGTCGCCCAGCCCGGTGGCCGACACCACCTGGTCGAGCCATGCCTGGTCGGGCCTGGCCCCGGCCAGGTCGAGCGGGAGGCGGATGTTCTCCAGGGCGTTGAGCGTGGGGATCAGGTTGAACGACTGGAAGATGAACCCCACCTTCTCCCGCCGCAGCTCGGTCAGGGCCTTGTCGTTCAGGGTCGACAGCGCCACCCCGTTGATGAACGCCTCACCGCTGGTGAGCCGGTCGAGCCCGGCCATGCACTGCATCAGCGTGGACTTGCCCGACCCCGACGGTCCCATGATCGCCGTGAACGCCCCCCGGTCGAACGACACGCTGACGTTCTCCAGGGCGTGCACCTCGGTGTCGCCCCGGCCGTAGATCTTCACCGCGTTCACCGCCTGGGCGGCGGCCGAATCCGACAGCGCGGCGGGCGGGGGCGGCGGCAGGGCCGACGCACTCGTTTCGGTCTCGGTCATCTGGGCATTCCCTCTCTGCCTCGCCGTTCGGAGGTCGTGGCGGTCTGTGGCGTCTCCCCGGACGAATTGACGTGTTCTACCCGGACGTCGTTGTCCGGATACCTGCTCGTTCTTTCAGGCCACCACCAGCGTGGCCTACCGCAGCCACACCGCGGTGTCGGGCTCGAGGCGGTCGGCCCGGGCCTGGGGGGCGCTGGCCAGGAGCACCTCCCGGTGCTCGGGCAGAGCTACCGGCCGCGGCCCGTAGTTGACCACGCAGGTGAGGCCGGAGCCCCGGCGGAAGGCGAGCAGGGTGTCGTCGGCCGTGACCCAGTCGAGCTGCTCGTCGGCCACCCCGTGGACGCGTCGCAGGGCGATGGCGGCGCGGAACAGCTCCAGGCTGGAGGCGGGATCGCCGGCCTGGGCCCCGGCCGCCAGCCGGTCCCAGCCGGCCGGCTGGGGGAGCCACCCGGGCCCGGAGCCGAACCCGTTGGACGGGCCGCCCGGGCTCCACGGCAGCGGCACCCGGCAGCCGTCACGGCCCCGCAGGGTGTGGCCCGACCGCTCCCACACCGGGTCGTCGAGCACCTCGTCGGGCAGGTCCCAGGCCTCGGGCAGGCCCAGCTCCTCGCCCTGGTAGAGGTAGGCCGACCCGGGCAGGGCCAGCAGCAGAAGGGCGGCGGCCCGGGCCCGCCGGGCGCCGGCGGCCACGTCGAGCGCGTCGTGGGGTCCGGTGGCCGGCCAGCTCCGCCAGTCGGTGCCGTTGGGCAGCCCGTAGCGGGTGGTGGCCCGCATCACGTCGTGGTTCGACAGGACCCAGGTGGGGGTGGAGCCCACGTTGGCCGCCGCCTTGGTGGCGGCGTCGATGATGTCGTGCATCTCCACCGCGTCCCAGCTCGCTTCGAGCAGGTCGAAGTTGAACGACTGGTGGTACTCGTCGGGCCGCAGGTACAGGGGCAGGCGCTCGGGGCTGACCCACGCTTCGGCCACCATCATCCGGTCGCCCTGGTAGCTGTCGAGCACGGCCCGCCAGCGGCGCACGATCTCGTGGATGCCGTCACGGTCCCAGTGGGCGTGGTTGGGGAGCTTGGACGACGCCAGCATGCGGGTGGTGGCGTGGTCGAGGTCGGGATAGGCGGGGTCCTTGACCAGGCCGTGGGCCACGTCGACCCGGAAGCCGTCGATGTGGCGGTCGAGCCAGAACCGCAGCACGGCCTCGAACTCGCTGCGGACCTCGGGGTTCGTCCAGTTCAGGTCGGGCTGCTCGGGGGCGAACAGGTGGAGGTACCACTGGCCGTCGGGAAGCCGGTGCCAGGCCGGCCCCCCGAACACGCTCTGCCAGTTGGTGGGGGGCAGGGTGCCGCCGGGGCCCCGGCCGTCGAGGATGTGGTACCGGGCCCGGGCCGGGCTGCCCTTGGGTGACGCCACGGCCTCGGCGAACCAGGCGTGCTCCACCGAGCTGTGGTTGGGCACCACGTCGGCGATCACCCGGATGCCGTGGTCGTGGGCCTCGGTGATCAGGGCCTCGGCGTCGGCGAGCGTGCCGTAGCGGTCTTCGATGGCCCGGTAGTCGGCCACGTCGTAGCCCCCGTCGGCCAGGGGAGACTTGTACCACGGGTTGATCCACAGGGCGTCGACACCCAGGTCCCGCAGGTAGGGGAGCCGGGAGCGCAGCCCGTTGATGTCGCCCGTGCCGTCGCCGTTGGCGTCGGCGAAGGAGCGGATGTAGACCTGGTACACCAGGCCCCGCCGCCACCACGGCACCGCCCCGTCGCCTGCGGCCGGGCCCGCCTGGGACGCGTCGACGGGGGCGGGGGTCGGGTCGGCTCCATTGCTCATGGGCTCGACGGTAGCGGAGGCGCCCGCCGACCCGATGCCCACCGTCGCGGCGCCGGGGCGGCGGCGGTGGGCGACGGGTGGCACACCGGCGAGCGGGCCCGGAACCGGGCAGACTGGAGGGGTGCCCGAGGGAGACACGATCCACCGGACGGCCACCCGGCTGGCCGGTGCGCTGGCCGGCCGCGCGCTGGCCCG
>Ga0268299_1004419_pt1 | contig 10979 bp, 11 predicted proteins | sample NOBtaG_FD_193484 | JGI IMG/M metagenome (GOLD analysis project Ga0268299, IMG submission 193484) | Activated sludge microbial communities from bioreactor in Nijmegen, Gelderland, Netherland - NOB reactor | ecosystem: Engineered > Bioreactor > Aerobic > Activated sludge | place: Netherlands... | reverse complement strand
TCGTGCTTTAAACTCCTCCGCATGTGTCTTCCGCTTCTGAGCCATAGGTCTCTCCCGGTTTTTGAGTCGGTCGTTCTACCACAATCTTGGCTTCACGACCTGTCCAAAAAACGGGGGTAACTTCAGATGCACGATATTGTCATTCTGCCACCGCTCATCGCGACTACTTATATACCCCGGAGTGGGTGGACCACCTCGTCGAGAAACTGGAGGACCAGGCCATATATGACTTCATTATTCGGCAGAAGAAAGCAATGACACCACCAGCGCCATCAGCAGGTTGATTTGCTGGCGGACATTTCGACACCAGGTATAGGAAAGTGTCCAGTGGCCTGGCTCTTACCGGCTTTCCCATACCATTTGGAGGGAGAGTTGCGCGATGATAAATCATTTGCCCATATTTCTTCTTGTCGCTACTTTAGTAATCCCTACGGTTCATTCCATTACGATAGCTGGGGATCAAGTCGACATAGGATTGAAGGCGACAGAGAGTCAGCAGCAGCCTTCTGATACGGCCAAGTCTTCATCTGCCCTACCCGCTCCCAAGCAGAACAATTTTTGGTATTCTGTGACGGAATCAGAAACAGTCCTCATATTTGTGCATGGGATTTTCTCCGATAGTCGTGATTGCTGGCTCTATGAAAAGGATGGCGTAAAGCAGTACTGGCCAGAATTAATTCGTACCGACCCCCGTTCGGACTTTAGCTCTCTAGCGATATACCTTGCTGGTTACTACACTGCCATGGACAGTGGTGAGTATGGAATCAGAAATGCGGCAGATGAGGTGTTGGCAGCGCTTAAGCGTCCAGATGAACAAGGGCGCCAGCCCGTGATGACAAAGAAAAACCTCATCTTCATCGGCCACAGCACAGGTGGAGTAGTTATTCGCCGTATGCTAGAAAGCAATCCCCAAGAATTTATCGATAAAAGAGTTGGGATGGTCCTGATAGCTTCTCCATCCTATGGTTCCCATATCGCAGATTACCTCGATCCTCTTGCAACTCTCTATAATCAACGGAGTCAAGCCCAAAGTTAGTTGAAATTCTTCTTGGCTCCCACGTTGATGTTAGGCAGCCTTGTTCGTGGCTGCCGACGTGATCTTCAACTCTCGTTGCAGGGCTGCCCGCAACGTGGGCAGATGCCGATAGCCCTTGACGCGTCGCAAGCGCGGTTCGATATCCAGCAAGGCCGACGCCAACCAGCGATGTCGTTGCGACGAGTTCACCCAGCGATCCACTTTGTCGCACCGCTCAGCCACGGCCGCATTGATCGACTCGATACAATTGGTGGTCTTGAAGGACTCGCCCAGGAGCGGGAACACCCCCAGCCGATGCAACGTCAAGGTCTCTTCCAGCCCTTCCGCCAGGCTGCGGGCTGCCGATTGGTTGCGGCCCTCCAAGTCCCGCTGCAGCTGGGCCAACGCCGTCCGGGCCTGTTCATACGTCGGCTGGCGATACGCCCGTTGAAGGCGTGTGCGCCAGTGGGCCTGCTCCCCGGTCGGGAGATGGCGCACCACGTTTTCTCGCTTGTGCCATTGGCACCGTTGCACCAGGGCCGCCCCGCCCCACGCCTGCCGCACCGCCGCCCGCAACCCTTTGCCGCCATCGATGATGACCAACACGCCCTGCGACACCGTCACGCCCCGATCGCTCAGGCTCTGCAGGAAGGGCGTGAGCACCGCCTCATTCTCAGTCCCAGTTTCCACAAAGCCCAGCAGATGCTTCTCCCCGGTGAGGGCGATGCCCACCGCCAGCACCATCGTCATGTCGGCAAAGGTCTTGCCATCGAGCAACACGGCGACGAGGTCAAGGCCGCTCAGATTGCGGTCTTGGAACGCCTTGAGCTGTTGGGCACTGGCACGGATGAAGGTGCGGGACACGCTGGACCCCGACAACCCAATGGCGCCCGGCACCGCCGCGGCGGCCGTCTCATAGTTCCGGCAGGAGATCCCATACAACACCCGCTTCAGGAGCAGGTCATCCACGTGTCCGGTCCCTCGCAACTGCTCCAGGGCCTGTAAGGGGATTTCGCCGCCGCGCTGGTGTTGGACGCGTGGAATCCGCAGCGGATGCCGTTGCCCGGCTAACTGGATGCTCCCCGGATTACTCCCATGCCGTCGGCCAACCAGCTCCGGTGTTTTGCGCGCATACCGGGCGCCAGCTAAGAGACACACTTCCTCTTCGAGGACCTCCCGGACATGCATCAGCCCTAACGGAATGAGGGCCTGAATACATGCCACCTTACTATCCACAGCCAATGCCTCATACTGATCCGCGTGCATCACCTGCCCAGGGCCCAAGCGTCTGCTCTTCTTGCGTCTCGTGGTCGGGATCGCCATACTGCTCATGAAGTGGCTCCTTTCTTGACGTGATGGGATGACTTTCTTGGTCGAACGCCATCTCATCATAGAGGGGGAGCCGCTTCAAATTTCAACTAACCTTAACACTCTCTCGCTCCGGTGATGCTACGCGATACAGACCACTTTTCAACAGTAAAGCCGAACACGCGCAAACATCCAGGTTATGAACTGGTCTATGATTTCTATAGGGATAAGTTTGCTCAATTGAAGGTTGGCTACGCCACTACGGGTAAGACGGGAATTTATCTCAAGCAAGCTGAAAGCGATGCCGCGCAGGATAAAAACGCCATGCTGTTGCCGGCCGTCTTAGTTGAGCTGGTGGAGAATAGTTCCTTAAATGAAGACGTAAGATACGTAGGCAATAAAGTTCACAGAAACTTAGCAGAACTTCTGAGTAATTCAGGTCATTCAGTGAGTCAAGCCCAAAGTTAGTTGAAATTCTTCTTGGCTCCCACGTTGATGTTAGGCAGCCTTGTTCGTGGCTGCCGACGTGATCTTCAACTCTCGTTGCAGGGCTGCCCGCAACGTGGGCAGATGCCGATAGCCCTTGACGCGTCGCAAGCGCGGTTCGATATCCAGCAAGGCCGACGCCAACCAGCGATGTCGTTGCGACGAGTTCACCCAGCGATCCACTTTGTCGCACCGCTCAGCCACGGCCGCATTGATCGACTCGATACAATTGGTGGTCTTGAAGGACTCGCCCAGGAGCGGGAACACCCCCAGCCGATGCAACGTCAAGGTCTCTTCCAGCCCTTCCGCCAGGCTGCGGGCTGCCGATTGGTTGCGGCCCTCCAAGTCCCGCTGCAGCTGGGCCAACGCCGTCCGGGCCTGTTCATACGTCGGCTGGCGATACGCCCGTTGAAGGCGTGTGCGCCAGTGGGCCTGCTCCCCGGTCGGGAGATGGCGCACCACGTTTTCTCGCTTGTGCCATTGGCACCGTTGCACCAGGGCCGCCCCGCCCCACGCCTGCCGCACCGCCGCCCGCAACCCTTTGCCGCCATCGATGATGACCAACACGCCCTGCGACACCGTCACGCCCCGATCGCTCAGGCTCTGCAGGAAGGGCGTGAGCACCGCCTCATTCTCAGTCCCAGTTTCCACAAAGCCCAGCAGATGCTTCTCCCCGGTGAGGGCGATGCCCACCGCCAGCACCATCGTCATGTCGGCAAAGGTCTTGCCATCGAGCAACACGGCGACGAGGTCAAGGCCGCTCAGATTGCGGTCTTGGAACGCCTTGAGCTGTTGGGCACTGGCACGGATGAAGGTGCGGGACACGCTGGACCCCGACAACCCAATGGCGCCCGGCACCGCCGCGGCGGCCGTCTCATAGTTCCGGCAGGAGATCCCATACAACACCCGCTTCAGGAGCAGGTCATCCACGTGTCCGGTCCCTCGCAACTGCTCCAGGGCCTGTAAGGGGATTTCGCCGCCGCGCTGGTGTTGGACGCGTGGAATCCGCAGCGGATGCCGTTGCCCGGCTAACTGGATGCTCCCCGGATTACTCCCATGCCGTCGGCCAACCAGCTCCGGTGTTTTGCGCGCATACCGGGCGCCAGCTAAGAGACACACTTCCTCTTCGAGGACCTCCCGGACATGCATCAGCCCTAACGGAATGAGGGCCTGAATACATGCCACCTTACTATCCACAGCCAATGCCTCATACTGATCCGCGTGCATCACCTGCCCAGGGCCCAAGCGTCTGCTCTTCTTGCGTCTCGTGGTCGGGATCGCCATACTGCTCATGAAGTGGCTCCTTTCTTGACGTGATGGGATGACTTTCTTGGTCGAACGCCATCTCATCATAGAGGGGGAGCCGCTTCAAATTTCAACTAACCTTAACACTCTCTCCATTCAGTGAGCGTCCCGCCTTTGTCTGTATCTTTCAGCGCTGACAGTAGTGCGATATCCAACAGGATCGTACTTAAGACAGATCATCATGGTGACAACTTAATGATTCACGCTGCCCTTACTACTGCTGATGGTATTATTGTTTCAACTACGGAAATGACTGGCCCTTTATTGGAACTCAAAGAGATATATAAGGTGATTCCTGAGGCAATTATCTTTGGGCTAGATGTCAATCCGCAAACGTTGAAGAAGAAGAACACAGCAAAGCCGCCAACGAAAAACGTCGATGCGTATGCCCATTATCTGTACGCTCGTCGCAAGTATTCTACAGGGGACGCTAAGTCTACTGAAGCAGCTTTGAGGAAAGCCATATCTCTCGACAATCGATTTGCGTTAGCAAGTTGGTCACTTGGTACCTTGCTGACACAGCAGGGGCGGGCAGCAGAAGGGCATGAACTTCGAGAAGAGGCCAGTCGAATTGATCCCGATCATCCTAAAATCACCTTTGCCTCACCGTCCCAACAGTCACATCCGGTTCCATCGCTCCTTTCCGCAATTTTAGCAAGCGAACCACATCAGCTTGAGACCGGTTTTGTATTTCGTAAAGCCAGCTCAAAAGAATATGGGGTCGAAATGCGGACCTGGACTGTGGACCCTTCTCTTTTCGATATTGAACTTATGGAACAAAAATCCCCGCATGGATCCAGTATAGGCGAGTTCTTGGAAGATGCGGATGTAATACTCGCTCTGAATGGAGGCTTCTTCGAGATTGATTTCTCACAACGCATCAGCCCTGCTGGGGTGCTTGTCGTCAATGGAGCGATTCGCAAGGCCTCTTCCAATCGACAATCGGGTGCTTTCGTCCGACATAGCGGCGGTATCAAAATTATCTGGGCTCGGGACTTAGAACCTCTGACGAAATATAGTTTCGCGCTTCAGACAGGTCCAATTCTAGTAGAGGGCCGGGGTAAGCTAGGCATTGCGACAAATGACTACGATCGATTAAATCGAGCGGCAGTATGCTCGAGAGGCAATCAGATTATTTTTGTAACGCTTCATGGCTCACATGGGAATGGGCTCAGTCTGTACGAGTTTGCAGAACTATTGGTTGCTCGGGAGATCGACGGAGGCCTAGAGTGCGATCTTGCTATCAACCTGGATGGAGGGCCCTCTACCCAGGTTGGAATGAATCTAGGGGCTATCAGAGAACAAGTTGATGGTTTATGGAAAATACACAACGTGATAACTGTCAGGAGAAAGTAATGAGCTGGCAAACCTGGCCCATTTTCGAGAACGGGGTATGGGCCACAAAGTGGATAGCCCTACTGGTCAGCTGTCTCGAATGAGAACGAGAAAATGTAACGCGCGTCTGATATTGGGACGATTGCAAACAGTCGTTGTGCCACCGCAGTTCAGTCTTCCACACCCATGCCGACCAGGATGAGCACCGCGTAATTCTGTTTCGTGTAGCCCTCGACCAGAGGCATCGCTCCCCTTGGCGCAACTAAAAACGATGTTTGCTTTGCGTTGGCAGGCGAGTACGAATTACCCACCGCCGCCGGTGTATCGCGCATGGGCTGGTTGGTTGCTTCATGGTCAACCAAGCATAAAGAAAGATGCCCGACCCCTTTGATTCAGCTTCTCAGATTACGGAGATGGCACGCTGACGACACGGCGGTGCGCCGTGTCGTCAGCAATCTACCAGGTGCTACGTTAGGAATGGCCTACACTGGCCAACCAACCGGAGCTACTTCTATCCTGCCCTCGATTATTTTCCTACTTTCAAGAGCCATCCGTCGCCGCGCTCACAGAGATTGGGGCCTTTCGCCGTAATCGCAACTCTGATGAAGGTGTCTTTGGCCGAGGCGGGGATCTTGCCGCTGACTAAAAACCCATCGAAGTGAGGCGTCACGGTGACGGGGACGTTTTCGTCCTTGATCATCACTGTAATGGTTTTGGGAAACGTCCCCTTGGATGCCACAAACGAAAATGCTGATTGCGGCGCGACTTCTGTATTGTTGTCTGCTTGTGAGTATGGCTTCGGCATGAACGTGGAAAACGATACGACGCCGCAACCACCAGCGCTGCTAGAGCCGGGAGGGGGGGAATCATAGCCGGCTCCGACCTCGCCGATGTTGCCGAAGGCACTCAGTACCATAACGATCGCTAGGGCATATCGAACATTCACGATGACACCTCGCTGTTGATTGTTGTTAGTGGCCGGGATGGCGGAGGTCAATGAGTATGGCCTATTGTGTAATCCCGGAGAGATAAAAAGCAAACATCGGATGACTCGCAAGGACTAGGGTGAGCGTCTTGCTCGTTCTGGAGACCCTGCACGTTGCGGACGGGAGCATCGCGAGTCTGGCTGACTGTTTCCTTCGAACCAAGCTTCGACGGTGGCGGATCCGCTGGAGGATCAAACCGTGCCGGAGGATGCGAGGTGTAGCTTGGGATGGATAGAATATACCGGGAGTCTTGTATTACAGTCGCCGCGCAAGCTGTTGAGGTGCCACCGCAGTTCAGTTTTCCACGCCCATACCGATCACGATGAGCAGCGCATAGTCCTGCTTTGCGCAGCCCTCGACCGGAGACATCGCTCCCCCTGGTGCAACGGGAAACGCCGACTGCTTTGCGTTGGCTGGTGAGCAGAAACCGTCTACCGTCGCTGGTGCATAGCGCGCGGAATGACAGGCCAGGTGGGTCAGGTCGTAGAGCCTCGCGCCTTGATCGAGCTCCCAACGCTGGTTGCCATGAGTTTTGGCACAGGCCACTGAGTTGCCCTTTACACTGAATTCACACCGTGCTCAGCGGAATGGTCAAACTATGCTAGCATAGGCGAAACTCATCGCCGGTTTCGGGACCTGGAAGCTGGTATGCACTAGGGGAGGCGACTCGTGAGACAGGTGATTATTTTTCGGGGAGAGGATGGTTATGGGGTCGCCGAATGTCCAACCTTGCCTGGTTGTTTGAGCCAGGGGAAGACCAAAGAAGAGGCCGTTGGCAATATCCGAGAAGCCATTTGTGGCCACATTGCCGCTTTTGGAAGAAGATAAACTCGCCGTACCTGAAGAACACTTCGATGCTGTATTGATGGCTGTATGAGCAAGTTGCTGAGTCTTTCTGGCCGAGCCTGCATGAAAGGGCTTGAGCGAGCGGGCTTTGTGGTGAAGATGGTAAGCATGCAAAAGATAGAGTCGGCATGACGCTACCAAATGCTGATCGAACAGTCGTGGATGTCCGTAAGCTCCGCGAGTATTGCTTGAATACCAATCATCCCCGCGGTCAACACAAGGCTCGTGTCTTTAAGAGCGCGTTAGGGTGGACAGTTGATGGGGCAGAAGATGTGCGGCGCGGGCTCCTGGAGGCCGCTCTCCATATAGATGCGAATTTTCTCGGCGCAGATGATTACGGACAGCGGTATGCGATAGACTTTGTAGCACAGGGAGTGAGTGGGCCAGTGACGGTGCGGAGTTTATGGATCATTCGTCATGGCGAAGATTTTCCCAGATTTTCTTCGTGTTATGTTCTTTAGCAGGGAGCATCAAGTATGAAACAAGAAATTCAGGTGCTCGATGTGGTGGCGGTGACCGAAGATATTGCTGATCGCGGCTTGCTGCGTGGGCAAGTGGGGACGGTTGTGGAATCGCTTGATCAAAGTGTATTCGAGGTAGAGTTTGTGGATAACGACGGCAAGACCTACGCCATGCTTCCGCTGAAATCCAGCCAATTACTTGTGTTGCACTATCAGCCTGCGTGAGTTTTTCGCAATCGTGAGAAATAGTAGAGGAGGTTGGGAATCGTTTATAGATCACCTCCCAAGCTTCGTGCCCCAGCGGTAATCAATCTTCTACACCTACGCCAATTGCAATGAGCACCGCGTAATCCTGCTTCGTGCAGCCTTCGACCGGAGGCATCGCTCCTCCTGGGGAAACGGGAAACGCCGACTGCTTCGCGTGGGCCGGTGAGCACGAACCACCCGCCGTCGCCGGGGTATAGCGTGCGGAACGGCAGGCCAGGTGGGTCACGTCGTAGAGCGTTGCGCCTTGATCGAGCTCCCAGCGTCTATCGCCATGGCTGTCGGCGGGATGAATCATCAGCACTGCCGTCACCCTGCGGGCGCCCGTGACCACATATTTCCCCGGAGGAAGCGGAACGGTCGGTTGCTCCATGATGAGGCCGTGTTCCTCCAACCACCAGTCCGCTTCGTTGAACTTCCAGCGGGACGGAGCGACGCCACCAGCATCTTTCAACGATTGATAGCGGTTTAGCTTCACGCCTCGAGGCCCTGGATCCAGTGGCCACAGCCCCCACAATTGCGCGCCGTTGCCAGAGGTCGCACCTGGCTCGCCTAACGCGGCAATGTACTGTGTGGAAATGCGCCTGAACTTCGTCTGACCACTGTCTGCGGCATAGACCGACTGAGTGACGATCGCGATTGTCAGGAACCAGACGGTTGCCAGGCAAGCGTGGCCCAAGAGAGGCTGTATGCTTCTGGTGCAGGTCGACACGGCATCGTGCGGTACAGGGCTGTGTATCCTACTCAGGCGCTGAGTCGACATCATCATGCGATTGTCCTTTCAGAAAACGTTCGCGCCAATTAGATTGCCAATTTCCTTTACCAGCCCGGCCAAACGAATCTTCAGAGAGACATCATCATCCGCTCTTCAATCGTTGCAGTTCTAAGTGGAGGGTCTGTGTGCCATTCGCAATCCAGACCTGTCCGTCTTGGATCGTCAATTGTAACTGCATGCTGGGACTTGCCATTTCGGCGAGAGATCGAACGCTCTCCATCGGGAGCAGGATCACAGTGAGGTTCTTTAGACGGTCGAGTGAGGCACGCTGGTTTTCCCACCAGGCTTCGGCGCCGCGAGGTCCGTAGACATAGATGATGACCTGTTTGGAACGGCCGCATGCCTGACGAATGGTCTTCTCGTCCGGCTGACCGATCTCAAGCCAAAGGTCGATGGCTCCAGTGGCATCCCGTTGCCACAGGGACGGTTTATCCTCGGTACCCACCCCACGGCCAAAAGACAGGGCCTCGTCTGCGTGAAGCGCAAAGGTCAGTACTCGCACCATCAGCCGCTCTTCTGTCTCGGATGGATGTCGTGCCAGAGTCAGTGTATGGTCCTGGAAGTAGTGACGGTCTAGATCAGAGATCTGCAGGACGGCTTTGTAGATAGTTGCGTTCGTTGCCATAGCGTCAGTGGGGCGAGGGGAGGCCTTTCACAAACAGTTGCTCGACACGCGTGCGTGCCCACGGGGTCTTGCGCAGGAAGGTCAGGCTCGACTTGATCGTCGGGTGGTGACGGAAGCAGCGGATGGGCACGTGCCGCCCCAGTTCAGGCCATCCGTGCCGGGCAACAAGGGTGGTGACAATCGTTTCCAATGTGATTCCGTGCAAGGGATCGCGAGGGTGAGGTTGTCGAGCGTCCATTTCTTGACAGATTACAGAAATGCTGTGCTAAGGTAAACGTGAGATTACAGCCAGTCGTGTTCGGCACATACTCTTAACCAGGGAGGGGCATGAATATGAAGAGCAAATTCTGTCGCGGGGCATTCATTCTTGGGGCACTTGGGATGTTGGTGAGTGTTCCGGTGCTCAACGCTCAGCCGTCTCCGGCCGGGAACGTGTTGGACTCCATTGCACACGCAAAAGAAGCAGTGGAGCATGGCAAACAGGGGCATGCCGACGTACTGGCGACCCATGCGGAAAAGTCACGGAATCATGCCGAGCGGGGAGGGAAAAATCCGCATTTGGGGGAAGGGATCAAGCATTTGACGGAAGCCATTGAGCATGGCAAGGCGGGCCACGCCGACGTTGCTACGCAGCATGCCGAAGCAGCGCTCACCCATTTGACCGAAGCCAAGTAAGCGTCCGGACCATCCAGTGATGGTGAGTTTGTATAAACGGGCAGGGGAGAACTCCCCTGCCCGTTTCTGTTTGCAGAGAGGGGCACTGGAAGGAGAATAAGCTATGCGCGTGATTGTGGTTGGAGGAACGGGAACCATTGGGTCAGCCGTGGTTGCGGCGTTGTCGGCTCGGCATGAGGTGGTTGTAGCTGGGCGTAAGTCGGGAGTTATCACTGTCGATCTCGCATCGCCGGATTCCATTCGGGCTATGTTTCAGTCGGTGGGGAAATTCGATGCGATCGTCTGTGCGGCTGGGCAAGCGAAGTTTGGAAGTCTCGATGATTTGACTGATGCAGACTATCTCTTCAGTTTCTCGAACAAGCTGATGGGACAAGCCAATCTCGTACGGATCGGTCGGCAGTTCATTGCCGATGGTGGGTCATTGACGCTCACAACCGGAGTGCTCGGTCAGGAGCCGATCAAGGGCAGCGCTTCCATCAGTATGGTGAATGCCGGGCTTGAAGGTTTTGTCCGGGCGGCTGCTCTGGAACTGCCCCGTGGGATCCGAGTCAATGTGGTGAGTCCACCTTGGGTGACTGAAACTCTTGTTGCACGCAAGATGGCCCCCTCGCCTGGCATGTCGGCTGCGCGTGTGGCGCAAGCCTACCTCGCGAGCGTTGAAGGTACGATGACAGGACAGACGCTTGACCCGCGAACGCTTGCCATCCGATAGAGTTGCTTGATCCGTAGGATTCATAGAAGGCTTGAAATGCAGGGGCCCCACCTGCAAAACTGTTTCTGTCATGATGCCTGCTGTTCCACCACTCACCTATGATCAGGCCATACTCCTCACCCGCTTCTTGTCAGCACCACAGCGGCCCAAAGACACCCTGACCTACTTCCAATTAGCCGGGTTTTT
>Ga0268299_1004418_pt1 | contig 10982 bp, 10 predicted proteins | sample NOBtaG_FD_193484 | JGI IMG/M metagenome (GOLD analysis project Ga0268299, IMG submission 193484) | Activated sludge microbial communities from bioreactor in Nijmegen, Gelderland, Netherland - NOB reactor | ecosystem: Engineered > Bioreactor > Aerobic > Activated sludge | place: Netherlands... | reverse complement strand
CCGGGAGCGTGAAGATGCTCGCCGAGGAAAAGCCGGGGGATGCGGCCGCGATCGCCAGCGTACTTGCCGCCGAGACCTACGGCTGCCGCATATTGAAGCGTTCGATCGAGGACGACAAGTTGAACTTCACACGGTTCTTCCTGCTGCGCAAGAAAGCGGGGCCGCCCGAGGCGGAGCCGCCGAAGCGAGGCTACAAGACATCGCTGGTCTTCACCACGCGCAACGTTCCGGGAGCGCTGTTCCGCGCGCTGAGCGCTTTGGCGCTGCGCGACATCGACTTGAACAAGATCGAATCGCGCCCATTCAAGGGACGCCGCTGGGAATACCTTTTCTATGTCGACTTTCTGGGCCACACCGATGAACCCAAGGTGCGCAACGCGCTTTCGCACCTGGGCGAGGTGGCCGATATGCTAAAGGTGCTGGGCTGCTATCCGCGCGGAGATTAGGCGATGCGCGCGCTCTGCTTGCTGTTGTTGACCGCGGGATACTGTGCGTCTCAAACGCCCAGCCGTTTCGACTATTACGTGCTGGCGCTCTCATGGTCGCCCGAATATTGCGCCTCGCAGGGCGGCACGCGCGACAAGTTGCAGTGTGTCGAACGGCGCTACGGGTTCGTGACGCACGGACTTTGGCCGCAGTTCGAGAAGGGCTATCCCACCCGCTGCCGGGGCGCGGCGGCGCTTTCATACGACACAGTTCAACGGATGCTCGACATCATGCCCAGTCCCGGCCTGGTGCGGCACGAATGGCAGACCCATGGAACCTGTTCCGGTCTCACGCCTGGCGTATACTTCGATGTTCTGCGCCGCTTTTATTCGAGCATTCGGATTCCGCAAGAGTTCCAGGCGCCCACGAGGGCGATCCTGATCGAGCCTGGCGCGCTGAAGCAGCGGTTCCTCGCGTCGAATCCGGCGCTGAAAGCCGATGCGCTGGCGGTTGTCTGTTCCGGGCGCAATCTGCGCGAGCTTCGCGTCTGCCTTACGAAAGAAGGCAAATTTCGCCCCTGCGGCGCCGGCGTGCGCGATCAGTGTGGCGTCGATAAGGCCGTACTTCGGCCGGTCCGCTGAATCGGCCGGAGGGTTCGTTGTCCCGATTTCCTCCCCGATTCCGCTGCCGTCAGTAAAGGAGTTGGCAGGATGGGATGCAGAATCGTTTTACTACTGTTCATTGCGGGGGCGCTTTTTGGCCAGAACATCCTGTACAACCAGGAGCGCGACAAGACCGCCCAAGACACGGTGGAAGCGGCGAAGCAGGTCAAAAGCAGCGCGCTGGCCGCCACAGAGATGCGCAATCTCGGCGTGATCGAGCAGAACCAGGTGAAGAGCGCCATCGAGTGGTATCGCATCACGATGCGCACCAACATTCAGGCGTTCCGGCAGTGGAGGGACGTCAAGGAAGCGATCGACGCGGTTCGCGAGGAGCTGGAGGCGAGAGAAGAAGATTTGGGAATCGCTCCGCGCCTGGCCTCGACGGTGGCTGAGCTCGAGGCGCGGCGGAAGGACGTCGCGGCGAGGGCCGCGGATTTGCGCAAGGCGGTTACGGCCGCGAAGAATGCCGCGGATCAGGCGGCAAAGCGGACCGCGGAAGCCAAGCCGAGCGCGGAGCTTCAGGCGCTGGTGGACCGGGCCGGACAGTTCGACGAACTGCTCGGTTTCGCCAAGAAGCTGACCGACAGCCTTCCCAGCGGCTCCAGCGATCCAACGGAGGCCGGCCAAGGGCTGCGCGACGACCTATCGGCGGAGATTGAATCGGCGCGCAAGGCGGTGGACGACATCCGGAAGGGGATTCAGGAGGTCCAGGAACTGGCGCAGAGCGTCGAATCGATCATCGATTCCTGGAAGAACATCCGTGTCGATCCGGCATCGCTGGCGCCGTCGCCCGAGAAGATCGCGCTCGAACTGTTGCAGCGCGAGGCGGAGTTCATCAAGACGTTGACGGCGATACGTGTCAGACGCTATCTCGAGGTGGCGGAGACGAGACAACTGCTCCGGAGGTTCGACGCCGAATTTGGGCGTTGCAAGTTCAGCGACGCGGAGTTGAGCAGCCAGGTGACGCAGGATTTGGCGCGGTTCGTGGGCTCGCCGACGACGAGGGAAGACCTGGAGGTGCGGCTGTTGACTCTGCTGCTGGCCGCGCAGATCGCGGCCCGGCAAACGGGCGGCCAGACCATGAACGACCTGCGCGAGTCCATCGAGTACCGGCGATACCAGGTGAGCCGGCACAGTGTGTACAACGGCAGCTACGAAACGGCGCTGCAGGCGGCCGCGGCGCGGTTGGCGGCCTACTACGCCTCGGGGCTGAAGCCCACACAGGTAGCCCAGCTTCTTTATCAACTCGGAACCGCAGTGGCGTTGCCTTACATCGCCATCACCAAGTGAGGATCAATGCAATGAAACCGATCTCCGCAGGTCTACTTGGGTTGAGCGCTCTTTTGCTGAGCGGATGCGACAAAGACGCCCGCGAGTTCGCTTCCAAGGCAGCGGTTCTGCTCAAGGAATATGAAACGCAACTGAGCAAAGAGATCGCCGAGTCCGAGCAATACTACCGCCATTTCGCCGCCGTCGAAACCGATTCCATGCGGCGCCGAACCCTGGAAGAGGAAAGCGTGGCGCGCCGGGAGATGGCCGACAAATGGAGCGTCGACTACATTGACCGGCAGAAGAACTCCTCGCGGCTCCGCGAGCAATTGCTCGAGGTCGCGAAGGCGCAGTTCGAGGTGAGCCAGAAGCGATGGCTCAACGAATTGGACGAGAGCCGGCTGTACCTGGAGAAGGTAGAAAAGCTGCAAGCGGATAAGGAGAAGGTGGAAGCGCTGGGAAAGTTGCTCGATAGTCTGGCCAAGAAGCGCAGCCTGCTCGAACAGGGAAAGGAGATCGGCAATTTCGTCGAGGCGACGAAGGAAGATCTCGACAAGCGGATCTGCGCCGATATCGACAAAAAGCTGGCGGACACGAGCATTCCGGCGGACCGCAAGGCGGCGCTGGAGCAGCTCAAGAAGGACCGGAAGTGCGGCGGCTAGGCGGAGGAGAGGTGACCAGTCATGACACGCAGAGAGCTACTCGAGCAGCGGATCGCCGAGGCGCGGACGAAACTGGCCGGCATCGAAGCGGAGATTAACGATCCCCAGACGCCGGCTTCCAGGGTTCCTGGACTGGAGAACCGGAAAGCGAACCTCGAGCGCCGGATCAGCGAGATGGAACAGGAACTGGCCAACCTGCCCGTGGAGATCGCCACAGCCGCGGGCCCGGTTGCAGCCGCACTCGAACTCCCTCAGCCCGCGGAGCCTATGGCCGGAACCGCCGGCGGTACGGCGCCGCGCGCCCGCGCGAGGAAAGCCCGCAAACGGACCACCGCGGGAAAACGAGGGATCAAGCGGCCAAAAGCGCGCCGGGATCCGGTTTAGGCAAGCCCCAAGCGGCCGCGCGGTTGCAGACGGCGGCCTCCGCACCACCCTTCGCTACCATGAAGCCATGGCCATGAACTATCGCTTGCTGGGCCGCTCGGGCCTGCGCGTGTCGGAACTTTGCCTGGGCACGATGACATTTGGGGAGGAGTGGGGCTGGGGCTCCTCCGAAGAAGAGAGCCGGAAGGTATTCGATGGGTTCGTCGCCGCGGGCGGGAATTTCTTCGACACGGCCGACGGCTATACCAATGGCTCCAGCGAGCGGATGCTCGGTTCGTTTCTCGGCGCGCAGCGCGAGCGCTACGTGGTGGCCACCAAATACAGCTTTAATACACACCCTGGCGATCCGAACGCCGGCGGCAATCACCGCAAGCATATGGTCGAGTCGCTGGAGGCGAGTCTCAAACGACTCGGCCTGGAGTATGTGGATCTGTTCTGGCTCCATGCCTGGGATCAGTTCACGCCGGTCGACGAAGTCATGCGCGCGCTGGACGACCTGGTGCGCACGGGCAAGATTCTCTACACGGGCATCTCGGATACTCCCGCCTGGGTGGTGAGCCAGGCCAACACAATGGCCGAACTGCGCGGGTGGACGCGTTTCGCAGGGCTACAAATCGAGTACAGTCTGCTCGAACGCTCCCCGGAACGCGAACTTCTCCCCATGGCGCAGACATTGGGACTCGGAGTGACGGCCTGGGGCGCGCTGGGAAGCGGCATACTCACCGGCAAATATCGCAACGCGGCGCCATCCGACGACCGCCGCCTCGACAAGACCGATTTCACGCCGCTCACGGAGCGCAATCTCGGCATTGCGGACCTGGCGGGCGACGTTGCGGCCGAGCTAGGCTGCAAACCGTCTCAACTCGCTCTGGCGTGGATTCGCTCGCGACCCAACCTGATTCCGATCATCGGCGCGCGCACGCCCAAACAGCTCGAAGACAACCTGGGCTGCCTGGATGTCGAGCTTCCTCCGATCGCGCTCGACCGGCTGAACCAGGCAACCGCGATCGACGCCGGCTTCCCGCACGAATTCCTCCGGCGGCCGTTCGTTCAGAACTACCTGCATGGCGGGCTATTCGATCGCATTCGACGGCACGAGAGCTGACGCCACGCCGGGGCTATTCGTCGCCGCCTGTGGATTCGACGACGAAGCCGAATTGGATGCTATGAACCGCGAGGTAGACGGGCGGCAATCTACCGCGCTGTACGCTGAGCCGTACGCCATACCGTATGCGCGGCGACTCGAAGAAGAACGCCTTGGCGTCCAACTGAAGCCAGGGGCGAACGCCGCGCTCCTTGCGCTCGGCGCGAATCAGCCAGCGGCCGACCGTTTGTGCATGGAATTCCAAACGGCGAATCGGGGCCGTGCTCCCACTCGCTTGCACGAGTAGAGACGCATCGGCCCCCGCCTTCACCCGCGCCTGCTCCCTGCCGGCTTCGACGCCTCCGGCCATCCACCGGAAGCGGAACCAACCAGGCGCGCCCGGCAGGGATACCCGCCGGGTTGTGGACTGCAGACTCCAGCCTGCGTCCAACAGGCCGAGCCATTGTTTCTCTCCGGCGGCGTCGCCTTCCAGCTTTACGCCCGCCTCGACAATGTGCCCGGCAAACCATTTCCTTTGGAGACCGGCAGTCAACGCAGCGGCTTCCCGCAAGGCTTGCGGGGAGACGCGCGGAGAGTCCGCCGGCGCGGCCAGCATAGCGGCGAGCCGGGAACGCTCGCGGCGGTGCATGAGTACGCTCCGCCGCCAACTGGCGCCCGCCTCGAGATTCCGCGGGTCCATACCGGAGGTGCTGCCGCGCTTCAAACGAAGGAAGTAAGTCAAATCTTTCGATCCCAGATCGCTGCGCACGAAACTTACATCGGCGGCGCCTACGATGGCGGCAGTGTGAACTCCGCTGGTGGACGCATCATGGGCTTGCCGGCCGGCCCGGCTGCCGGTCTGTCCAAGAAACAGACTGGCGAACATGCTCTTTTCGCGCTGCAACCTGGGTAGGACGCCCAGCGACGCCTTCAGGCTGGTGAGCTCTCCGTCGAAATCCCGCAGAATGCGAGCTTCGGCGCAGACATCCATATATGAAGTTCCGGCAACCTCCACGGCGCCGAGGCAGAGCCGGATTTTCGAGTGGCCCGCCGGCGGCTTTCCGGAGAAGGACACGCGGAGCATGCGAGGCCGTCCGCCCAGCGCCTGAGCCGGTTCCGCACGGAGGTCGAAGACTTCGCCATCTTCGCCCAAGGAGTGCATCGAGATTGGCGAAGCAGAAGCAACGCCGACAAGTCCCGTAAAAGTAAGGTCGACGTAAGAGGCGCCTGGGGCGAGGATGGCCTCGGCTCGCTGGAGCACGCCGATCGGTTGCCCATGTCCGCGCAGGCACATGAGGAGCGCCAGCAGGCACAACAAGGACCACAACCTCGGGTTACCGGACGTCGTCATGACAGAACCTCAGGCGCGCTCATCGCAGTTTCAGGAGCAGAGCCACGCGAATGAAAGCTCCGTACGCTTCAATGCGGTGGCCGGGTTGATCGAGCACGCGCGCGTTCTCATCCAGCTCGGGCGCGATCTCCGGAAGCAGCAGTTTGAGCTGTTCGCGAAGAAGCGACATCTGCTCATCGCCGATGCCGACTCCGGCGAAGGTGCGGTCGAACAAATCGGCCGGATCGGTTTGGAATGGCACAGCCGAGGCGTCCACCCGCACCGCCTGGCACAGACTGGCGATAGAGACCGCCAGCTCCAGCGCTCCGTCCCGCGCCTGGGGCCGGCCGCGGGCCGGTTCGACGTGCTTCTTGCCGTCCGTACCCGTCCGCGCCGGGGCGCGATCGGTTCCCTTGGTTTTGCGCGTTTTCTTCACTAAACCGGCTTGCTCCCTTCGCCACTCACTCTAGATCGCGATTGTGTGCGCTCGTCGCCCAGAGCCCACGCAACCGTAGCTAAACAAACGAATTTTCGCGATGAATTGGCGGTGAACGGCGGTTTCGCCGGGGGTGGATCGGGCGATTTGCCGGCCACCGGCGCCGAACGCTGTATTCAGCGGCGAGTGGGTGCGGATGGCCCGGAATAATACCCGGCGGCTGACGCATTCCCTATTGCGCTGGACGTTCGATTTCGGTAGACTTTCAGTTCATGTTGTTCGTTCGCTCGTTCGCGTATCGATTTTGGTGCTAACCAAGCGCGGCGAGTGGTGCGGGCAGACGTAAGTTCGAAGTCAGCAACCCACTCTGGATGAGTGGGTTTTTTGTTTTGACCGCACAAAGGAGAGCCATGATCATCTCGATAAAACCCCACTCCTCCGCCGAGGAGATCAAGTCTGTTTGCCAGCGCATCGAGGAATTTGGCTACAAGATCCACACGATAGAAGGTGTGGAGCGGGTGGTGATCGCGGCTATCGGGGTTGGCGATACGTCCGCGTGTCTGGAGTCGTTGGAAGCGTTGCCTCAAGTGGAGAGCGCCATGCGAATTACCGCACCGTACAAGTTCGTCAGCCGCGAATACAAGAGCGCGAAGACGCGGATTCGCGTTCGCGATTTCGAGATAGGCGGCGAAGACTTCATCGTTATGGCCGGTCCGTGCTCGGTTGAAAGCGAACAGCAGATCATGACGTCGGCGGAGTCCGTCGCCAAGGCCGGATCTCGTCTGTTGCGCGGCGGCGCCTTCAAACCGCGCACCTCTCCCTACGACTTCCAGGGCATGGAAGAAGAAGGACTGAAGCTGTTGCGCAAGGCAGGCGACGCTACGGGGCTGGGCGTGATCACCGAAGTGATGAGCGACCGGGATGTCGAGTTAGTGGCCCAGTATGCCGACGTTCTGCAGATTGGCGCGCGAAACATGCAGAACTTCGCGTTGCTAAAGGGGCTTGGCAAGGCCGGGCGGCCGGTGCTGCTGAAGCGTGGTCTCAGCTCGACCATAAAGGAACTGCTGATGTCGGCCGAGTACATCGTGGCGCACGGGAACCGCGACGTCATGTTGTGCGAGCGCGGCATCCGGACATTCGAGACCATCACGCGCAACACGTGCGACATCGTGGCCGTGCCCGTGCTGCAGGAGTTGACGCACTTGCCGGTGATTCTCGACCCCAGCCACGCAACCGGGAAGCGGAGCCTCGTGCCGGCATTGTGCCGGGCCGGCGTCGCGATCGGCGCGGACGGCGTAATCGTGGAAGCGCACCCGTGTCCGGAGAAGGCCGTGAGCGACGGCGCGCAATCGCTGACCTTGGACCAGTTCTCCAACATGATGCGCGACCTGGGGCCGTACCTGGAGTTGTGGCGGAGCCAACGCCAGGCGCAGGAACTCGTTTCGGCCTGATCGGATATCCCGTGCGGAAATCCTACCGGCTGTGGCAACTCATCCTCTTCGTGATCCTGGGCTGCGGTCTTGTTCTGGGTTTCCTGTACTACCGGCAGACGCGCTCCATCACGAATCTGTCGCAGTTGTTGTCGCGCCTGCCCGTGGATCGCGCGGTCGTCGCCGCCGTGGATGTTAAGGCATTGCGCACGGCGGGCGTGCTCGATCTCATCGCGGGAGCGCGGGGAGTCGAGGAACTGGACTACCAGAACTTCGTCAAGGAAACGGCGTTCGACTATCGTGAAGACCTGGACTACATCGCGGCGGCGTTCGATTCCGAGCACAAGTACTTTCTACTGAAAGGGCGGTTCAACTGGCCGCAGTTGACGCGCTATGCCGTCACACATGGGGGCCAGTGCGTAAACGGCTTCTGTTCGGTGCGCGGGAACTCGCCGCGAAAGAATATCTCCTTCTTCGCGGCGGCGGGCGATGTGTTGGCGCTGGCGGTCGGCTACGCGCCGCGAGCGGCGTACACGCTGATGCCGGCGGACCGGCCGGAGACGGGCATCGTGATACCCGGCGCGCCATTTTGGGTTAGCCTGCCCGGGCCGCTGTTAAGCGCCGATTCGGCCCTCCCGGATGGCGTCAAGGCGTTTGCGTCGGCTCTTGCCGGGGCCGAGCGGGTGACGGTGGCCATCGACGCGGGCGCGACGGGCTTTTCGGCGAACCTCCAGGCCGATTGTCCGACCGAAAAGCAGGCGGAGGAGGTGCGCGACCGGCTGCGTTCGCTGACCGAGGTGTTGGCGAAGATGATTCAGCGCAGCGGCCAGCAGCCGAACACGGAGGACCTCAGCGGAGTGCTGACATCGGGCGCGTTCGAAGCCGACGGCAGAGCGGTGACGGGCAAGTGGCCGATTCCGCGCGCGTTGCTGGAAGCCGTGTCCGAGGGAACGCTTTAGAACCGCCCTAGCGCGCTCCAGGCGCTTGCCAGGGCCGCACGGAGAGCGGCTCCCGCCGCTTGCTAAACTGGATTTCTCCCCGTGTTTCACAATATCGAAAAACAAATTCAGCAGATCGTGTCGGATCATCTTCTGGCGCGATATGGCGAGGCGATGGCGGTGGCCGTCGAATCGCCCAAGCAGTCGAGCTTCGGCGAACTTGCGCTTCCGGCCGCGTTTCAACTGGCCCGGGCATTGAAGAAGGCGCCGCGCGCCATCGCCCAGGAGCTGGTGGACGAAATGGGCGGACTGCCCGGCGTACGGGCGATTGAAATCGCCGGCAACGGGTATCTCAATCTGCGGCTGGACCGGGCCGCGTACGGTTATTCGCTGCTCACCGCGGGCGCGGAAGCGCCCGCCACGGGCCACAAGATCATCGTTGAGCACACGAACATCAACCCGAACAAAGCGGCGCATATCGGGCACCTCCGCAACTCCGTGCTGGGCGACACCTTTGTCCGGATGCTCCGCGCCTCGGGCGACAATGTCGAGGCGCAGAACTATATCGACAACACGGGAGTGCAGGTGGCGGACGTGGTTGCCGGTTTCCACTTCCTGGATCGAAAGTCCGTGGCCGAGGTAGCCGCGCTTGCGGCGCAACCGAGGTTCGACTACGTGTGCTGGGAGCTGTACGCGCGCGTGTCGCAGCACTTCAAGGACACGCCGGACAGCCTGGCGTGGCGCGCCGAAACGCTACACGCGATGGAGGCGAACGAGGGCGAGCTGGCGGAGATGGCCCATGTGGTCTCCGACGCGATCGTGCTCTGCCATCTGGCGACGATGCGGCGCCTCGGGATCGTGTACGACGTGCTGCCGCGCGAGAGCGAGATTCTACATCTGCAGTTCTGGGCGACGGCGTTCGAACTGCTGAAAGAGCGTAACGCGATCTATCTCGCGACCGAAGGCAAGAAAGCGGGTTGTTGGGTGATGGCGGGCTCGCACTTCCGCGACCATGTCGCGCCGGAGGACGACGAAGCAGACGATTCGAAGGTGATCGTCCGCTCGAACGGCATCGTGACGTACGTGGGCAAGGACATCGCCTATCAACTCTGGAAGTTCGGGCTGCTCGGTAAGGATTTCCACTACAAGCCCATGCCTGGCGCGGGCAACGATCACACCGTCTGGGTGACGACACTCGACGAGCAGCCGGCCGGGGCTCCGCACTTCGGCGGCGGCTACATGGTGTACAACGTCATCGACTCGCGTCAGTCGTATTTGCAGGATGTCGTGGCGGCGGGACTTCGGGCGCTGGGCTACAACGAGCAAGCCGAACGGTCGATCCACTTCAGTTATGAGATGGTGGCGCTTTCGCCGCGCACGTGCGTGGAGCTGGGAATCGAGCTGAGCGAAGAGGACAAGAAGCGCGCATACGTCGAGGTGTCGGGCCGCAAGGGCCTCGGCGTAAAGGCCGACGACCTCATCGACAAGTTGATTGAGAAGGCGCTGGCCGAGGTGGACGACCGGAATCAGGAGAAGCCGCCGGAAGAGCGCCTGCGCATCGCGACGCAGATCGCAACGGGCGCGTTGCGGTATTTCATGTTAAAGTTCACGCGGAATACGGTGATCGCCTTCGACCTGCAGGAAGCGCTGGCGTTCGTTGGCGAAACGGGTCCGTACGTGCAATACGCGGCAGTGCGGGCGAAGAAGATTCTCGCGAAGTTCGAGGAGCGGGGCGATGCGCTTCCGGACTTTGCCGCCATCCTGACGGCCGAGGCGTTCGAGCGCCAACTGGCCACGGAAGACCTGTGGCAGACGCTGCTGCTTATCTCCAAGGCGCAATCGGCGCTCGCCACGGCGCTGCAAAAAGGAGAGCCGGCGCACTTCGCCAAGTACGCGTTCCAGCTCGCCCAGGGGTTCAGCGCGTTCTACGACGGCTATCCGGTGATTCACGAAGAGAACCCGGAGCGCCGCGCGTTCCTGCTCTGGATGACGCAGTACTTCGGCCGCCAACTGGCGTGGACGCTGAACATACTGGGCATCCCGATTCCAGAGTACATGTAGGGGATTGACACTCCGGTCTGAATCCGGCGCCAATGCAGTGTCCAGTGAAGCCGGGAGGCCGGGAGCGGCGTTCGGTTAGACCGCCTAACAGAAATACCGCAACGGCGCCGGAACTGCTCCATTTTTTGGGGTGATTGCCGCCCTGCGATAAACTGGTAACTATCCATGTCACATCCGAATAGCTTCGGTTCGGCCGCCACTCTGCGCGTGGGCGGCGGCGATTTTCGCATCTATCGACTCGACGCGCTGGAAAAGGCCGGTGTCGCCACGCTGAGCCGCCTGCCGGTCTCCATCAGGATT
>Ga0268299_1004416_pt1 | contig 10990 bp, 6 predicted proteins | sample NOBtaG_FD_193484 | JGI IMG/M metagenome (GOLD analysis project Ga0268299, IMG submission 193484) | Activated sludge microbial communities from bioreactor in Nijmegen, Gelderland, Netherland - NOB reactor | ecosystem: Engineered > Bioreactor > Aerobic > Activated sludge | place: Netherlands... | reverse complement strand
CGTTGCCGGGAAGAAACCGCGCGCGATCCCCGGCGCGGCTTACAGATCGATCCCGAGCAAGGCGCGCTGATGCAAGTGCTCACCCGCGCCGTTGCGGCGCGCCGCGCGCTTGAGGTCGGCGTGTTCACTGGCTACTCGTCCACCGCCGTGGCGCTCGCCATGAAGGATATGCACGGCACGCAGGCCAAACTCGTTGCCTGTGAGCTCTCCCAGGAGTTCGCCGATCGCGCCGTTGACTATTGGAAAGAAGCCGGCGTCGATGACGTGATCGACACGCGCATCGGGCCCGCTGTTGCGAGCCTTGAAGCGCTCCTCGCCGCAGGCGGCGCGGGCAGCTTCGATCTCATGTTCATCGACGCCGATAAGCCGAGCTACGGGGACTACTACGAGTCAGGCGTTGCGCTGCTGCGCGCGGGCGGCCTCATGCTGATCGACAACATGCTCTGGCGCGGCCAAGTTGCGGACCTCAACGACACATCGCCTGAAACGTCCGCGCTGCGCGATCTCGCCAAACGAATCCACGCCGACAACCGCGTGGACATGACGCTTGCGACCGTGGGCGACGGCGTTTCCTTTGTCGTAAAGCGTCCCTAGCCGCCTTTGCGCCGCCGCACTGGCCCAGTCGTTGCGCGCACATTGAGCGCGCCTGTCTGCACGCGAATTTTTGGGCCGGGATGAACGCCGCCGAGCCAGCCGAGCATCGCCGCAGCAGCAGCCTGCCCCATCCGGTGCGGATCAATGGAGAGCGAGGTGATCTCGTGGCGCAGGTGATACGCGTCGGTCGCGGCGTCCGTCACAGCGATGACGCTCAGCTCCCCCGGCACGCTGATTTCTTGCGCGCGCGCCGCCGCCAAAAGCCCACGCACCTGCGGATCGTTGACGATGACAGCCGTCGCCTTCTGCCGCCCGAGGATGTCGCTCAAGAGATCGCCGGAACTTGCAATATCCGCCTGATCGACGAACGCAGGCTCGATCGCCTGCGCACGCAAGGCATCGGCAAGCGCGCCCATTGCCGGGGAACGCCCTTCGCGCACCAGCGTCACACGCTTGTGCCCAAGCGCACTCAAATGCGCGGCCGCTGCCTTCGCCGCCCCCGTCAGCACCGGGCCCGCGCGCGGCACGTGCGCAAACACACCGGATGCGTCGAAAAGCGCGATCACCGGAATATCCAGCGCCTCGTAGCGCGGCAGATGTGCGCTCTCGGCCGGTGGGCGCACGCAGAACAGCGCATCGACGCGCCGCTCCAAGAAGTTGCGCATCAAATGATCGTAGCGTTCGGCGCTCCCACGCGCTGTGGCGATGATCAGGGAATAGCCCGCTTCTTCGACCGCCTCACTCAGCGCGTCGAGAAGCTCGATCCCGAGGGTGTTGCGCAAATCGGAAAAGATAAGGCCGACCGTATCGGCGCGTTCGCTCCGCAGCGCGCGCGCCGCCTCATTCGGCACATAGCCAAGCTCCGCGACCGCCTTTTCGACTCGCGCTGCGCTCGCCTTTGACACGGGCAAACCATTCAGGGCGCGCGAAACGGTGGCGATCGACAGCTTCGCCCGCGCGGCGACCTCGTGCAGCGTGACCTTCATGACAGCGCCAACGTAAACGTTTCGCAGCCCAAAGGCAGCCCATAAGCCAGACGGACGAAACGCCTGACGCGCAAAGCGCTAGGCCGCTGGCGCCGCCTCTTCATCCTTTGGGGCCAACAACAGGTACATCGCCGGCGTAACGATCCGCGCGATCAGCGTCGAACTGATCAGACCGCCAATGAGAACGATCGCGAGCGGCGAGTAGAGCGGCGAGTTTTCGAGCGCCAGCGGCAGCAGCCCGCCGATGGCCGTCATCGACGTGAGCAGCACCGGCAAAAACCGGATCTCCCCCGCGCGCTCCACTGATTCGCGCAGGCCAACGCCCTGCGCGCGCAGCTGATTGGCGAACTCGACGAGCAAGATCGAGTTCTTGATCTCGATTCCGACGAGCGCGACGAACCCGATCACTGCGGTGAACGAAAGCGATCCGCCCGTCACCGCAAGACCGATCAGCCCGCCCATGATCCCGAACGGAATGACGAACGCGACAACAGCGCTGACTGAGAAAGTACGAAACTCCAGGATTAAGACCGCGAGAATTCCGAACAGCGCCACCAGGATGGCCGGCAACAGCCCGCCAAAGCTGCGCGATTGCGCTTCCGCCTGCCCGCCGAACGCGGTCGTATAGCCCGGCGGAAGGTTCAGTGCCGCCAGACGCGCCTCGACATCCTCCGTCACACGCGACGTGAGAAAGCCTGGCGCAGTATAGGCCCGCACGGTCACAGTGCGTTCGCGCTGCAAGCGGTCGATGCGCGCCGGGCTCGATGAAAAGCGCGGATGCGCAAACTCCGAGAGCGGCGCCGCGCCCCCGGCGCCCGTCCAGATGTAGAGCCGCTCAAGATCAGCTGCGAGCATTGCATCGGCCCGCGGCGCACGCAGCATGATCGGATACGCATCGCCGATCGGATCGCGATAGGAGGCAACCTGCGCGCCGCCAATCGCAATCCGCAGCGTTTGATCGATCGCGCCCGCAGGCACGCCGCGAAGCGCAGCCGCGTTCGTATCCACGTTCATATCGAGATCGACGAGGCGGGCCGCGAGCGGATTGGAGATATCCCGCACGCCCGGCGTTGCGCTTAGTGTTTGCTCGACCTGCCCGGCGATATCGGTAAGCGCCTGAATGTCGGCGCCGCGCACACGCACCGCGATTGGCGCCTCGATGGGCGGGCCGTTCTCAAACCGGCGGATCAGAATGCGCGCGCCAGGATACGCATCGAGTTCGCGCCTGATCTCCTCCAAGAGCGCCTTGCCCTCGCGCGCCTCCCAGTGATCGACGCGCGCGTAGATCGAGCCGACATTCGACTGCTGCTCTTCGGGGAACACGTTGTAGTAGATTTGCGGGTTGCCGCGGCCGCTATTGGCGAAGCGCCACGTGATCTCTTCGTGCGAGGCGAGCACATTGTCCGCGAACATCACGGCGCGATCCGTTTCGCTCACCGCAGTGCCTTGCGGCAGCTCCACATCGACGAGAAAGTACGGGCTGTCGTTCTCGGGGAAGAGGCTGAACCCAAGCCTCGGCACAATTCCAAGCGAGAGCACAAACAACAAGAGGCTCGCGATCACCGTTAAGCGCGGCCGGCCGAGCGCGACGTGCAATGCGGGCCGATAGATCCGGTGGATCGCGCCCATCGTCGCATCGAGAAACGCGTTCGAATGGCCGGCGGCCGAGCGCGGCAGCATCCGGCTCGCCAAAAACGGGATGATGGAAAGCGACACGAACAGCGACGCGGCAATCGTGCAAATCACCGCCATCGGCAGGGAGCGGATGAAATCGCCCGCGCCTTCCGGAAGGTTGAGAAGCGGTAGGAAGGCGAGCAGCAACGTGGCGGTGCAACCGAGCACAGCAACATTGATCTCCTTGACGCCCGCAATCGCCGCGTCGCGCGGCGTCAGCCCATTGCGCAAGTGGCGGGCGATGTTCTCGGTCACGACGATCGAGTCATCCACCAGGAGCCCAAGCGCCAGCACGAAGCCTGCAATCGAGAGCTGGTTGAGCGAGTAACCAAGCGCGTTGATCGCCGCGACGCCAATCGCAAGCGACAGCGGGATCGACACCATCACCACAATCGAGGCGCGAAAGCCGAGCGGCAGCAGCGTCAGCAGCACCAAGGCGATCGCTATGGCGAAGTCGCGCCCGAGATTCCCCAGCCGGTGCGACACGGTCTCCGCTTGGCTAAAGCCGCGTTCAAGCCGGATGTTCTCGGGCAATTGCGGCGCGTACGCGTCTGTCTGCGCTTCAATCCCGTCGATAACCGTGAAGATCGTTTCGCCCAACTTCGCCCGCGCCGTCACAAAAATCGCGCGCTGGCCGTTGTAACGTGTGATGTGCAAACGCTGATCGTTCGTCCAGCTCACGTCCGCAACATCGCCGACAGAGACGACCGATTGCCCGCTCGCGCGCAGCGTGACGTTTCGAATTTCTTCCAAACTATCGAACGCGCCGGTGGCCTCCACGTTGAAGCGCCGGCCATTCGCCTCGACGGCCCCGATCGGCGCATCGACGCCCTCACGCGTCAGCGCATCGGCGACAGCCGTGAGCGGAAGCTGATACGCGGCCAGCCGATCGAGATCGACCGATACGCGCACTTCCGATGGCGGCGCGCCCCAAATCTCCGCTTCTTGCACGCCTGGCGCGCGCTCGAGCGCATCACGCAGCCCTTTGGCGTACGCCTCCATCTGCCGGAAAGACGCGTCTTCGCTGACAAGCGCCATCTGCACGACATTGGTTTGCGCAGGATTGGCCCGGCGTGCGCGCACCTCTGTCACGCCATCGGGCAAACGCGGGCGCACCACGTTCAACTCGCGCACGACCTCGTCGTACTTCTTCTCCGGATCGACGCCGTAGATGAACTCGACCGACACGACCGAAACGCCGGCGCGGCTGTTCGAGCGAATCTCGCGCACGTCCTCGATGCCGTTGAGCGCCGTCTCGATTGGGATCGCGACAAGGCGCTCCATCTGCTCGGCGTCCGCACCTGGCAGCACGATCACGGTCGTGACGGCGGGAAACCGCGCGATCGGATCTTCCGATTTTGGAATCGCGAGAATAGCGCCGGCGCCCAGCGCGATCAGCAGCCCAAGAAAGATGAGCGTGAACTGCCAGCGATCGACGAAGAAGCGTGTGAAGGCTTGCATCAGCCGTCCGCCGGCGGCGCAAGGCGCACAGGTTCTCCATCGCGCACATAGGCCGCGCCGGCCGCGACGATCCGCTCGCCTGCCGACAAACCCTCCACGATGAGAACGCCGCCGTCCGTGAGGCCAGACGTGCGCACGGCGCGCCGGCGCGCCACATTCTGCGCATCGACGACGAACACCACGCCCTGGTCGGCGCGCGCATCGAGCAGCGACAGCACCGGCGCAACGATGGCTTCGCTTGCGCCTGCCGCTGCCTCAGCCGCGATCTCAACGTCCGCCACCATGCCGCTGCGCAGCGCGCCAGGCGCTGCGATCCGCACTTCCACTTCGAACGCGCCGGTCGTGTCATCGCTCTTTGCTGAAACGCGCGTCACGGCGCCTTCGAACGCCACGCCTTCTCCCGTCGCCACCCGTGCAACGTCCCCGACTTCGATGCGCGCCGCCGCACTTGAAGGCACGGACGCCCGCACGACCACGCCTGACGCCACATCGCCAAGCACAAGCACCGTCGTCGCCGCGCCAACGGTCTGCGCAGGCTCGACGAGACGGCGAAGGATGACGCCGCCCGCCGGCGCGCTGATCGAGGCAAAGTCGCTGGCGCGCTGCGCCGCGAGGCGCGCGTCATCGAGCGCCGCTTGCGAGGCGAAGCCGCGTTCGAACAAGGTTTCTGTCCGCTGAAGGTCACGTTGCGCCGTCGCGCGCGCCATAGCGGCTTCGTTCGTGTCGCCCGTCGCGCCCGTGCGCCGCAGCGTCGCAAGGCGCTGCCCGCGGCGCACCTGATCGCCTTCATCGACAAGGATCGAGCCGATAACGCCCGGCGCACTGAACGAAAGCGGCGTTTCGACCTTGAAGCCGACGAGCCCAGACGCGCGCACCACGCCCGCGCCTTGCGCAGAAGCAACTTCGACAACTTGAACGACCGGCCCCTGGGCCGCGGCCTCGCGTGTTTCGCTCTGCCCGCAAGCGACAAGCGCCAGCAGGCCCAATACGGGCAGGATCGCCTTCACCAGCACCACTCCTCTGGCCCGCAACGCCTGCCCGCGCGCGATCATGGATCGAAGGTGACAGTGTCAAGTCAAAACTTGACGGTGTCAAGCAAAGCGTGGATGCTTCGCGATGGCCCACCCGGCGGAAGATTTGCGGCGAACCGTACTCGACGCCAGCCTCGCGCTCGTGGCTGAAGAAGGTCTCGGCGCGCTTTCACTGCGGGAGGTGGCGCGCCGCGCGGGCGTTAGCCACCAGGCGCCCTACCATCACTTCAAGGATCGCGCCGCGATCCTCGCCGCCCTCGCTGAAGAAGGCTACGTGCGGCTCCAGGCCAGCATGCGCAAAGCTGCGGCAAAGGGCAATTCCCCGCTCGAGAAACTTGAGGGCACCGGCCGCGCCTACATCCAATTCGCACTCGCCAACCCTGCCCTGTTCAAGATCATGCACCAGTCGGAGCTCGTGCAAATCGAAGAGCACGATCAAACGCTGAGCATTGCGCAAGAAACCTTCGACATGCTGGTCGGCTTTATCGAAGAGGCTGCGCGGCAGGCCAACAAGGCACTAAATCCTGCTGAAGTTGCGATCACGGCCTGGTGCGTGGTGCACGGCACGGCAATGTTGCTCCTGGAAAACCGGCTGCAGCGGAAATTCCCGGCGCGCGCCAAGGAATCGGCGGCGACGGAAACCGTGCTGCGGACGTTCAGCAGGCTGTTCGAGCGCTAAGGCGCGCTCGCCACACACGCGACTTATGCTAGCGTCCGGTCTGGCCCCGCCCCAGAGATGCGCCTGAAGGCGACAATGGCGAGACCGGGAGGAATGCATGATCGTTGAGCGCCTGCCGCCGGTGCGGACCACGCTTCGCCCCACCAACCATCCCTATCTCAATGGGGCGTGGACGCCGCTGCTGGAAGAGGTCAACGCCACCGATCTCGACGTGATCGAGGGTGCGATCCCAAGCGACATTGACGGCATCTATGTGCGCAACACCGAAAACCCGGTGCACCACGCACTCGGCCGCTATCACCCCTTCGATGGCGACGGGATGCTGCACACGATCAGCTTCCAGAACGGCCGCGCCAGCTATCGCAACCGGTTCATTCGCACGCGCGGCTTCGAAGCAGAGCAGGAAGCCGGGCAAAGCCTCTGGGGCGGCTTGATGGACGGGCCAGGCGTTTCGCTGCGCCCGGGCTTTGGATGCCACGGCGGCATGAAGGACGCGGCCTCGACCGATGTCGTTGTGCACGCCGGCAAGATCGTTTCGACATTCTACCAATGCGGCGAAGCCTACGGGCTCGATCCAGAAACGATGGAGCAGCTTGGCGTCGCAAGCTGGGGACCGCTCGATGGCGTTTCCGCACATACGAAGGTCGACGAAGCGACGGGCGAGCTGTTGTTCTTCAACTACTCCAAATATGCGCCCTACATGCACTATGGCGTCGTCGACCGGTCCGGAAAGCTCGTGCACTACGTGCCCATTCCGCTGCCCGGTCCGCGCCTGCCGCACGATATGGCGTTCACGACCAACTACTCGATCTTGAACGACCTCCCGCTGTTCTGGGATGCGGAGCTCTTGAAGAAAGGCATCCACGCCTCGCGCTACCATCCGGACATGCCCTCCCGCTTCGGCGTGATCCCCCGCCGCGGCGCCACAAGCGACGTGCGCTGGTTCGAGGCGGCGCCGACCTACATCCTGCACTTCCTCAACGCCTATGAAGAAGGCGACGAGATCGTGATGGACGCTTACTTCCAGGAAAACCCGGTCCCAAGACCGCTTGCCGACGCGCCGGACGGCTTCAGCCATATGATGGCGTTCCTAGACGAGCACTCCTTCAAACCACGGCTCCATCGTTGGCGCTTCAATCTGAAGACCGGCGAAACGCGCGAAGCGCATCTCGATGAGCGCACGCTCGAATTCGGCATGATCAACCAGCGCTACGCGGGAAAGCCCTATCGGTACGGCTATTCGACGACGAGCAAGCCTGGCTGGTTCTTGTTCAACGGCTTTGTAAAGCACGATCTTCAAACCGGAGAATCGTGGAGCATCACGCTGCCAGAAGGCCGCTACGCCAGCGAAGCGCCGTTCGCGCCGCGCATCGGCGCAAAGGACGAAGACGACGGCTACCTCGTGAGCTTCATCATCGATGAGAACAAGGGCGCCTCGGAGTGCGTGCTGATCGATTGCAAGCGTTTCGAGGATGGCCCGGTCGTACGCATCGCGCTGCCGCACAAGATTTCAAGCGGCACGCATAGCGTCTGGGCCGATCGCGCCTTCATCCGTGCCGGCGTTGCGCCGGGCTAATTCGGCTTCGGCGGCCAAGGGATGAAACCGGACGTGCGCCGCACGTAGTCCTCGTATGCGGGCTTGCGCCGGCGCATGCGTCCTTCAACCGTCGGCATGCCGCTCCAACGCGTCAGCGTGTAGACAAGGTAGATCGGGCCGACGATCGCGAACAGCCCAAGCTGCGTCTCAGCCGCAATGAGCCACAGGCCCCACCACACGCAGGCATCGCCGAAATAGTTTGGATGCCGCGTGAAGCGCCACAGCCCGCGGTCCAGCACCTTGTCAGCGTTCGTGGGATCCTTCTTGAAGCGTACCAATTGCCAATCGGCGACGCTCTCAAAAATAAGCCCCGCAACGGCAAGCGTGGCGCCGATCCAGCCGAGCGTTCCGAGCGTGGCGGGCTCGGCCTCGATTTGACCAAGCTGCACCGGCAGGCAAACGAGCCACAGCAGCGGCATCTGCAGCAGAAACACAAGCCGGAACGCAGCATAGCCATAGCCCCAGCCGCGCTCCGCTTTCGCTTTCTCCAACATCCGCACGTAGCGCCGGTCCGGGCCGTGATCGCGCCAGCGCCACAGCATGTAGCCGCCAAGCCGCAGCGCCCACGCCACGCACAGCGCCGTCAGCACGACGCGCCGCTGCGTGCCACCGCCCGTCTGCAGGAAGGTCGACACCGCGACGACGCCCATCCCCAGTCCCCAAAGACTGTCAACGGGCGTGCAATCGCGCATCGCCACACAAATCGCCCACGCTGCTACGAACAGCGCGAGGATCACACCCGCATTGATCGCCAGAACGATAACAAAATCCGGCATAGCCGCTCACGGAAGCTGATCGACAGCCAACCCTAGAGCGCCCCGAAGCCGCTTGTCGCGACCTTTCTTGTCCGTCGGCCCGGCCGCGGATGCCCCGCTAAGCGGACATCCGCGCGCCTTTGAGCCGCGGCTACAAGATGAAGTCCGCCGCCGTCAGCGTATGAACGCCGAGCAGCGCGATCTGGAACTCCGCGTTGTTGTTGTTGGCGTTCGTGTTGCCCTGCACGATCGTATAGGTCGAGCCGCCGATGTTTTGCGTGAAGTAGCGGATCTGCCCCGCCCCCGTGAACGTCGTGCCCGCCGCGACCGAGCTGAACGCATCGTTGTCGAGAAGATCGAGCGCGCCGACTTGGCTGGCGTCGATCCCAGAAACGTCGATCCGGTCCTGACCCTGCACGAAGTCCGTGATGATATCGCGCGAAGCGCCGTTGCCGGCTGCCGCGAGCGAGGTGAACACGAACCGATCCGCGCCCGCCCCGCCAGTCATGACGTTCGTCACGGTGCTGGCAGTGATGATGTCCGCGCCCGAGCCGCCGATCACGTTCTCGATCGAGACAAGCGAGTTGTTGCCGATCTGCGTACCGGTCGCCGTCCCTGCCGCAAGGTTGACGTTCGTCGCCGCCGTGATGAGCGAAAGATCGAGCGTGTCCGTACCTGCGCCGCCGTCATACGTATCGGCGCCAGAGCCGATCGTTTCGACGAACCGGTCATTGCCGCCATTGCCGAAGATGATGTCGGCGCCGCCAAGGCCGGTGAGCACGTCTGCGCCGTTGCCGCCGTTGATCGTGTTCGCCAGATCGTTGCCCGTGCCCGTGAACGCTCCTGTTCCGCCGAAGGTCAGGTTCTCGACATTGTCCGTCAGCGTGTAGGCGCCGAGTGTTGTGACGACGGCGTCGGTCCCGCCACCCGGCCCTTCGATCACGATGTCTCCGATGTGGTCGACAACATACGAGTCGTTGCCGCCGCCGCCCGTCATCGTGTCGGCGCCTGCGCCGCCATCAAGCGTATCGGCGCCTGCGCCGCCATCCAGAACGTCATTCCCCGCGCCGCCAAGCAGCGTGTCGTTGCCGTCGTCGCCGTAGAGAATGTCGTCGCCGGCGCCGCCGCCGAGCTGGTCATTGGCCGCGCCGCCACGGATCACGTCATTGCCTGCGTCGCCGTTCAGAATGTCGGCGCCTGCGCCGCCATCGAGCACGTCATCGCCCGCGCCGCCGTTGAGCGTGTCGGCGCCCGCGCCGCCGAACAGCATGTCGTTGCCGGCGCCGCCGTTGAGCACGTCATCGCCTGCGCCGCCGTCGAGCACGTCATCGCCGCCCTGGCCGTTGAGCGTGTCATTGCCGCCGAGGCCGAGGATCTCGTCAGCCCATGCCGTGCCTGACAACGTCTGCGCCGCCGCCGTGCCGGTGATGAGATCGCCGACGCGATCTGTGACGGCGGAGAACACCATCTCCTGGCTGCCGATGCCATCCGTGAACCGCACCTGCAGGCGCAGCAAGAGACCGACTTGCGCCTGCGTTGGCGTGAAGCTTTGCCCCGTCGCGCCAGCGATGTTGATCCAGTTCGAACCGTTGGTGGACGATTGCCACTGATAGAGCAGCGTCGCCGGCACGCCATTGGGATCAACGATCGTGGAGGGATCGGCCGTGATGGCGCGCCCTTCCGTCGGCGTCGTATCCGAAAGCGTGGGCGCCCCCGATGCGACGATATTGAAGAACATGCTGGTGTGCAGATCGATCGTGCCGCCCGCGCCATCGTTGAAGCGCAAGTACTCGACATTGCGCACGCGGTCGACGCCGTCCGAAACGAGCACGCCGAGCGCTTGATTGACCACGAAATTGTGCGCGATCGTCAGCGTCATCGTCGTGGTGTCGGCGGTGATCGTATAGTTTTCGAACACATCGCCATAGACCGCGACGTCGGCATCTCCCACGTTCGACGTGTAGAGAATTTCGCGCACGATCTGCAGCTGGCTCGGCACGATTTCCCGCGTCATCATCCGCGACTGGAGTTCCGCGAGACTATCGACCGAGAACAGCTCCAGGCTCGGATCGTTCCGGTCCCGGACGCTGATGCGCACATTGAGCCACGCGTCGCCATCGATGATGTCATCGCCGCCGCGCCCCGCGATCACGTCGCTGCCGCCGCCGCCGAGCAGGATGTTGCCGCCGACATAGGCGATGTCATTCGGATTT
>Ga0268299_1004415_pt1 | contig 10991 bp, 8 predicted proteins | sample NOBtaG_FD_193484 | JGI IMG/M metagenome (GOLD analysis project Ga0268299, IMG submission 193484) | Activated sludge microbial communities from bioreactor in Nijmegen, Gelderland, Netherland - NOB reactor | ecosystem: Engineered > Bioreactor > Aerobic > Activated sludge | place: Netherlands... | reverse complement strand
CAAGCCATTCGAGGTGGGTGATGCAATAAACGTAGGAGACATTACTGGCGAAGTCGTCCAGGTCGGTATCAAGACCACGCGGATACGCAGCATCACAGGAGAAGAGGTTGTATTGTCGAACGCAGATCTCGTTGGCAGCCGGATCCGCAATTATCGCCGCATGAATGAACGCCGGGCGATGTTCGCCCTCGGCGTCGTTTATGGAACCTCACGGGAAAAGCTCGAGAAAATTCCCGGCCTGCTTCAGGGAATCATCCAGTCGGAATCCCAGGCCCGTTTCGACCGGAGCCATTTCAAGTCGTTCGGAGTGTCGTCGCTCGATTTCGAGACGGTCTACTGGGTGCTGGACCGGGACTACAAAGTGTTCATGGATATCCAGCACCGGATCAATCTGGAGATATTCCGCCGGTTTGAGGCGGAAGGAATCCAGTTCGCCTACCCGACCCAGACAGTTTACGTAGGCGGGCAGGTGGCGAAAACCGCCGGTTGAACCGGCGGGGCTTTTAGTCCTTCAGAAACTCACGAAACAGCCTCCGGCCAGGGGCCGGGGCGGGGGTTCCGTAGCCCAGCCTGAGGACTGCTACCGGACTGAAGCCGTTCAGACCGAAGAGGGTGTCCATTTCCCGGCGCGTCGTTTCCACCTGGCAGGGCGCATTGTGGTATGAGCTGAGGATCCCGAGCTGGGCGGCCAGAATTTGAAGCTGCTCGGCGGACTCACCAGCTGCGATCCAGTGCGCCCGGTCGTCCGTTTTCACGCCGATCACGGCAATGTGCGAGGCGCTTTCCAGTGCCGTAAGGTCGCGCGAAGCCTGCTGTTCGGCGGTGACGAACTGCCTGACGTACTTGCGGCCCATGCCGGGACGGAGCCTGGGCACTCGAACGGAGTCGGGAACAAGGCCGTCAGCCGTGCGTTCAGCACTTTTTGAGCCGAATCGCGACCACTTGAGAAACTCGTCCAGAAACCGGGGATCCCTGAGCTGCTCCACATGCGCCTTCAGGTACAGTTCCCGGTATTTCGAGGCCGCCCGGCCTGCGGGAAGGATCACAACCCGAACTCCGGCTTCGGGCTGCAGGGAATTCAACTCAGCCAGTCGAGAAGGAACGATGGTCTCCCCGGTAAACAGCGTCCGCGTCGTGCGCCGTGCCTTGAGCGCACGGAGCGTCAGCCAGGCATGGCCGCCCTGGTCCGGGATAAGGGAAATCCGGAGACCGCCCTCGTCAAGCGTCCGTACCTCCGTTCCATAGCCGGCGTGGGATGCGGCGATGCGAATATTCTCCGCCACCGCACCGAGGCTGAAGAACAGTTCCCGGTATTGCGGATCCACGATCGGACGTGCACGGGCAAAATCCGGTAGAACCGAGATGTCGTTGCCGGCCACGGAAAATTTCCATGGCTGGGAGTTGTACCCGGAGGGCGCCTGGATGGCGGCCTTAAGGATCAGTTCCAGATGGGGTTCGAGAGCGGGTGCGGACGTGTTGCGATAACCCCAAGAGGTGAGGAGTGGGTTCTGTCCAGAATGGGTTCCAGCGGCGGCGTTTGTCAGGTCCATGGCTGTCTGGTTTTCCTCTCCGCTTTTGGGGCAGCGTTCGGCGCGGTCTGCATGTCACCTGCCGATGACCATTTTTGGCCATCCTGCGGGTTCGGCCTATGACGGACCTCAGTGCTGGCCGGTAATTCAGGATCTATCCTAATACCGGTGATGGGTAGCTGGTTGTGGAGAACCCCGCTTGTCACGAGATTGTCGAAACCGGTTGCCGCTCCGGTGCCCATGCGCCCGGATTGGGATCCACAAGATGCTGTAATCATGAAAGAATTCTCTGTTCGTTAATGAAACGCCTGAATTTTCTGGCAGGGTTGCTGCCCACCCTTCGCCCCATTTAAGGAAAGAGCCCGATGAAAGTTCTTGTGATCGACGATAATGAAGCCGCCCGGAAATTTGCCGTTCTCGCCGTCAAGCGGGCGCAACCGGATGCTGAAATCCGGACCGCTCATGATGGTCTGGAGGCCCGGGCTGTTGCCCAGGAGTTCAAGCCGGACGCCATGGTGCTCGATCACATGATGCCCAAGCTGGATGGATGGAAGTTTCTCGAGGAACTCCGCAAGAGCGATTGGGGAAAGCGCACGCCGGTATTGTTCTATAGCGCCATCGACCTGCGCCGGGACGCCAACAAAATTCAGGGTGTGCTCTTCCTGCGCAAGCCGTCCACGCTTGACGAATTCGTGACCGCGTTCCGCAGAATTGCCGTCGGTTAGCGCCGTCCCCGGTCAGGGCTCGTTGCGTTTTACCGAAGCCAGAGCTTCTTCCGCCATTCGCCGGATCGCAGCGGTACTTCCCGAAACCGACACCTGTTCGAGCTGTGGAGCTGCCGTTGCAGCTGCAGGCCCCAGCTCCTTGAGGGCCCAGGCGGCGCCGTAAGCCGTGCGCCAGTCGGCGAGCGCCTCCGTCAGGGCGGGAACGGCGGAAGGGTCTCCGATTTTTCCGAGGGCTTGTGCGGCGTCCTCGTTCCCCTGTTTCAGCGCTTCCGAAAGTGCTGGTATCGAGGTCCTTGCCTGGGGTCCCATGATTGCCAGCGAGCGGGCTGAGGCCCGGCGGATGCGGACATCGCCGTCGGTGAGAGCCTGCTCAAGGGCTGGCAGTGAATGCGGACCTCCGATCGAACCGAGAGCCTCGATGGCCGCAAGGCGGAGCTCGTTGCTGGCGGGCGGTTGTGCCTTTTGCGAAAGCACGGTTACTGCCTCCCGGCCCTTTTCTCCCGTCCTGCCAAGAGCCTTGGCGCAGGCTGTTTGCTGGGCGGAGCTCGGGTCATCGAGCCCCTGAATGAGTTGCGGAACAGCGGGTGCGGCTCCGGGACCCATAGCCGCAAGCACCCGGGCAGCTTTCTGCCGCTCCGACAGATCGCTGCTGGCCAGCATGGCTGCCCAGGCTCCGAGATCGGCGGGCGGTTCGGATTCCGCGGGAGTAATGCTTTCTTCGACGACGCGGATTGAGAACGGCGGAAGTGTCGCTGGAGGTGACACGCCATCTGTCACGGCGATCATGATTTTTTCATAGAGCCCGGCCTGTCCGGCTGTGGGGGTTCCGGACAGCCTGCCCGTAATGGCGTCGAAGGTAAGCCATGAGGGTTTATTGGCAATGGCAAAGCGGAGTTGCTGACCGCTGGCGCTGTCGGGGTCGTCCGCTTCCGGGGAAAACAGGTAGGGCTGCCCCGCAACTGCTTCTGCGGGCGGAATCCCGGAGATCGTGGGCGGTGTGTTTTTCGCGGTCACCACAATGGAAAACGGCGGCAGGCTGGAGGTCAGCCCGCTGTCAGTCGCGGCGCTGATCTCGATGCCCGCATAGTTGCCGGCATCGCCCTTGTCCGGCCGTCCGCTGAGGAAACCTTTCCGGGTATCGAACGAGGCCCAGCGCGGCCGGTTTCTGATCGAAAACCGGTATTCTTCATGCTTGGGGACGTCGGTGACCGAAGGGCGGAACTCGTACTCATTTCCCTCGGGAACCGTATCGCGGGGAGATCCCGAGATAGCGAAAGGGTGTGCTGGCTCGGCCGGTTTTCCGGAAGCAGGTGTCTTTTCCGCCTGTGCGATACCTGCGGAGGTTGCAGGCCCGGGGCTGCTGTCCTTCTGGCAACCTGACAGCAAAAGTGCAGATACAGCAGCGGCAGCAATGGCCGTTCGCAATGAACAGGCGGTAATTATCAGATGGCGCTTCAGAACGGAAAAGCCCCCTCGGCTTCTCGGTCAGGGTCCGGTGGCGCGACCCCCGCAGCCACCAGATTCGACTGAAAGCCATTGTACAGCGAAAGAGCCGCGATCTGTCCAGCGAAAGACATGAAAAACCGGATTCGGGTCTGGTTAATGAACCGGTTTCGTTTCAGGACGGAACGGGGAGGGGCTGCCGTGCACGCGGCGAGGTAGTCAGGCGTACGCAGACGCAGGGCTTTGCCGGATCGTAGGAGGCAGGATCGGCTGCATCCCGGATGGCAAATATCTGCAGAGTGACCACCGAACGGCCCGGTTCTCCGCCGGGGGCTTTCCAGATATCGCAAACCCGGACGTGCGCATTCCCCGTAAACATCGGGCGCTTGTACAGGATGGCGATTCGCTGAAAATACCAGTTGGCCGGGTTGTCACCCATGGAGCCCAGGGCGTCCGTGGCGAGGTCCTCGGCTGCCCGCACGTACTCCATGGCATGAACGTGATCGTTCGGGTCGGTACGGTTGTAGGACCAGAACCGTGCCCGGTTGTCGGCGTACGAAGCAGCCTTGTTCGAATACGGTTCCGGGGGGCGCAGTACATCGCCGCTCTGCACGAACGGCAGAATTTTCCCCGGCATCGTCTTGGTGAATCCCAGATCCGCCGGAAGCTCGCGAACTCTCCGCTGGTCAGGCGGCGCAGATGGCCTGGTCAGGATGTGATCCACAATCATGGTACCCGAGCGGACCTTCGCTGCCCCCTTATCCAGCTGGTCGAACCGCCCGGTCGAGGGGAGGCAGTAAAGGTCCGTCGTGCTGCGGGTGATGATTCGTGGATCGTCATCCTCGGAGCGCCCGATGTCGAGCTTCACCTTCACGTCGCAGGTCATCTCGCGCGGCATGGCGACCGGGATATCGGTTACCTCCAGCTCGGTGTAGGAGATGATTCCCGCCAGCCCCGTCCGGCCCCGGTAGGCGGCGTCGAACATCGCCCGCTGGAAGACAGGCCAGTGGACGGGCGAGCAGATCCGGAGAAGCGAGTTGATCTTGATGGCGCAGGTTTCGGTAAGATCGGCGAAACTGTATGACGACTGGCCTTCGCCGGTGACTGTCTGGTCGGGGTCTTTCAGGAGGGGCTCGCTCATGGCCCGGAGAGCCTAGCGCGGCATTCACGCAAACGGCAGGGTCATTTTGCAGAGCTACGGGCCGGTGGGGTACCGTCGCCCGTGATCCTTTGCTACTGGCGATGGTGTCCGGCGCGCCGCTGATCCGGCCTGGAGATCCAGAGATTGAGCGAGAATGGCCGCGAAAGCGGGGGTAACATCGGTGAGAGTTCGTTCTGGCGGAAGATCGCCCGCCGGTTCGGGACGCCGCTCGACTGGTCGAACATGGACAAGTGTGCCGCAGGCGGAATGCTCGCCTTGCCTTTTCTTGTCCAGGAAACGGTGCTGAATTTCCTGTTCATCAGGCGCAGCCCGGCAGTCTCATATCTGGAACCCGGTTATCAGCATGTCTATGCCTGGATCATGCTGTGCATCACGGCCATCTGGATGGGGATGATCGGGTATGCCCTGTATCTGAGGAGACGCGACCCAGGTAATATTCTTGTCACCCGGCTGATGATTTATTACAGCAGCTGCTACCTGGTATTCGTCGTATACTCCTACGGCATCTTCACGACCCCCATGTTCACCCTGATTCCATGCGTCGGAATTCTGGGTGTGCTTCTGTTCCCGAGGAAAATCAGTATCCCGGCATATTATCTGGCCTTCGGTGCGCTGGCAGTGCTTGGGATACTCGAGCAGTTAAGGGCGATTCCCTATGCTCCGCTGCTCCGCCAGCAGCCGTATTCACTCCACCGGCTGGATTCGACCTGGGTGCTTAACTCCGGAACAATCACGTATGTTTTCTCGCTGGCCGTGATGGCGCTTTGTGGCGCCATGTTCGATCTCTGGCGGGACCGGGAAGCCCGGCTGGCTGAATCGACCCGGGAGCTCGAACGTTCCCGCGATACTCTGGAAACCCATGTGGCGGCCAGAACCGAGGAGCTTGAGCAGTCGAACCAGTACCTGCTCGAGGAGATCGTCCGCCGCCGCAAGGCCGAGGAAGCCCGGCTCGCTCTCGAGCGCCGGATGCTGGAGGCGCAGAAACTGGAAAGCCTGGGTGTGCTGGCCGGCGGAGTCGCTCACGACTTCAACAACCTGATCTCCTCCATCCTGGGGAATGCCGAACTTGTGCAGGCGGATCTTCCCTCCGGCAGTGCGCAGTCGGAGAGTGTCCGCGCGATCACCCAGGCTGCACGCCGGGCCGGTGATCTGACCCGGCAGCTGCTAGCGTATGCCGGCAAGGCGCAGTTCAGCACCGAACCGGTGGACCTGAATGAGCTGGCGCAGGAAATGGTTCAGATTCTCCGGGTATCTATCCCGAAACACGTGGAGATCGAGTTCCGGCTGGCGGCGGATCTTCCGGCTGTGGAGGGCGATCCGACGCAGCTCAGGCAGGTCGTGATGAACCTCATCACGAATGCAGCCGAAGCCATCGGCGACCGTCCTGGGACCCTCACGATCGAAACCACTCAGTCGCTCATGGACGAGCGCAAGATGGCCGATGGCTACCGGCCTTCGACGCGTCCTCCGGGCAACTACGTCAGCATCGAGATCCGGGATACGGGCTGCGGAATCGATGCCGAAACCCTGGAGCGGATTTTCGACCCGTTCTTTACGACCAAGTTCACGGGGCGGGGCCTCGGACTTCCGGCAGTGCGCGGAATTGTGAACGGTCACCGGGGGGCGTTGAAGGTGACGAGCCGCCCCGGCGAGGGCTCGGTGTTTCGCGTCCTCCTGCCGGCCTTGCCGGGACCGGCTCCCCGGAAAGCAGAGGGCGGTGGAGATCCGCTCGCCTGGCGCGGTTCGGGCCGGGTTCTCGTGGTGGACGACGAGGAGCCCATGCGTGCGGTTATGCAGCGAATTCTGGTACGGCTCGGTTTCGAAGTGGATGTGGCGGCCAGTGGCGAAGAAGGGCTTGCCCGGTTCCGCGATAAAGGTGGTGATTACCGGTGCGTACTGATGGACCTCGTGATGCCGGGGATGACCGGTCTTGAACTGCTTCGCGAGGTTCGTAATCTCGCGCCGGCAATCCGGGTGGTGTTGATGAGTGGCTACAGCGAAGACAGCATTGCGGCCGGCCGGGATTCCCTCACCGGTTTCCTGCAGAAACCGATATCCATTGAGGAACTTGTCCGTGCGATGCGGGAAATCTCGGAGGACTAGCGGAGTCGCCGTTCCTGCTTCGACATGCCGCCATCCAAAAAGGAACCCTTCTCTCCCCGGCGGGAGGGGAGAGAAGGGGGGACGGAAGAAAGATGGAGGATGGTGTGCGGTCCCGGAACCCGGCGCTTTAGGCGCCCTGTCCCGGAGTGCGGAAGCGATCGGAATCCACGGAGAGTGCCTTGCGGGTTAGGCTTTGTGGACCCCTTTCCACTCCGACGCACCGTCATTCCTATTACACAACCCGTGCCATGTGAGCGGGATCATCCGGAGGCGGAGAGAAGCGGCGTTTTCGCGGATTCTGACGGTAAAATTCCCTGAATTCGGAGGTCCGCCGGGTTCGGGTTCAAGCCGGGCTGCCCGCCCTGCTGGCAACTGATGCACGGGTTGCCCAAGAGGTGGACAGGGATGGCTTCCGGATCAGGCTGCGCCGGCCGGAACGGCGGCGGCAGCTGCTTTCTTGGCCGCCATTTCAGCCTGCATCTTCGCCATGCGGCGCTTCATCATCTCCTGGAACAGCTCCGTCAGGTAGGGGTAGAGCTCCTGGTTCAGGTTGATCTCGGGATAGAGGGTTCGTCCGACGCCCTCCGAGACAAGGAGCCCCACGTTCACGACCGTGTAGGCCGCATTCACCCGGACCCGGTGTTTGCGCAGGATGTTCACCATCTTGGCGACGGCAATGGAGATCTCGATCTCGTTCAGGGGTTTGCCGAAAAACTCGTTCACATGGGCGGCGACGTCTTTCGCGTATTCCTCGAAATTCGTGATCCGGTGGGAGGGAGCAAAGTTCATCATCAGTTCGGCGACCTTGCGGCCGTCGTTGTTCGCCATGGCCATGAAGGCCTCGATGAAATTCTCCCGGTCCTTGTCCGTCAGGACCGCCACCATGCCCACGTCGAGGTAGGTTACGTGATTGCCGTTGTTGAACAGGAAGTTGCCGGGATGGAGGTCGGCGTGGACGAAGCCGTCCCGGTAGATCATCTGGAAGATCGCTCTCAGGCCGTGCCGCGCCAGTTCCTTGGGATCACAGTCGGTCTTCGCCACATCGTCGATGTGGTACCCCGTGACGAACTCCATGACGAGGATATTCTCGGCGCAGTAGTCGTCGATCAGTTTCGGGAAACCGACGAACTTGTTGCCCTCGAAGTTCTGACGGAACCGGCGGTTATTCGCCGCCTCGTTGCGCAGGTCGAGCTGACCCTTGATGGCATTGCCGAACTCCTCGACCGATTCGACCGGGGAGGTGACTTCGACTGACGGGATGAACGAGATCGACTGGGCGAAGATGCGCATGACCGCAAGGTCGTACTCGACCTTCTGCTTGACGCCCGGGCGGCGGATCTTCACGGCGACACGTTCCCCGGTTTTCAGACGGGCTTCGTGGACCTGTGCTACGGAAGCCGATGCGATGGGCTTCTCGCTGAACTCGGCGAAGATCTCCGAGGGCTGCTTGCCGAAGGCGATCTGGAATTCACGGGGGATGAGCAGCGGATCGAACGGGGGGACATTGTCCTGCAGGTTCTTGAGTTCTTCGATGAAAAACGGAGGGAAAATGTCGGGCCGGGTGGACATGATCTGTCCCATCTTGATGAACGTCGCGCCCAGGTCTTCCAGCATCCGGCGGAAACAGTAGGAGAACCGGATGAGGGCGTTTTCGTTATACCCGTCCTTCTTCCCGCCCGGCAGGAACCGGCTGACGGTCAGGCCAGTGAAGATAAAGCCGTACTTGATGACGAGCAGATAGATCGTGACAAGGCGGAGCCCTGAATAGAAGAACTTCTTCAACGCAAGTTTCCCTCTGGCGCAGCAGACCGGCAGGGGGCCACGCCGCTGACGGATGTGTCAGGAAGGCTTCTCTAGCCAACCGGGGCGGGAATCCGCAAACCCGGTTTCACGGCGGCGTGAAGGCAGAAACAGCCTTCACCGCTTCACGGCGGCGCCCACGAGGAGGTGCCGCACAAGGCCGGGCCCCTCCACGTCGATCTCCCGGGTTCCGGAGGTGTCGAACCCGGCCGACCGGAGGAGAGCCGGGATATCCCGGTCCAGCGTGCAGCCCAGGAATATCCTCCGCCATAGGGGGTTCCACCGCTGCTGCCACTTCAGCATGCCGGGGTCGTCCGAGCGGATGTGCTCGAGCAGAAGCCATTTCCCGCCGGGCTTTAATACCCGTTTTACCTCGGCGGCGGCCTTTTCGGGCGTATGAACCGAGCAGAAGACGAGTGTGGCGGCCACGGTGTCGAAGCTGCCATCGGGGAAGGGAAGACTCTCCGCCTCGCCGAACTTCAGTTCCACGGGAACGGGCGCTGCCGCCGCCCGCCCTTTCGCCCGATCGATCATGCCGGGCGAGGGCTCGATGGCGGTCACTTTCGTAACGGCCTTGGGGTAGTGGGCGAAGTTGAGGCCCGTACCGGCGCCGATCTCGAGCACGGAACCTGTCGCCTCCTCCAGTGCCCGGCCCCGGAGCGGAGCAAAGGTTTCCGTGGCGAGGTCGTTCAGGCGGGGGAAGATCTTTTCGGCATAGAAAGACATGGCGGCGAGTGTAGCCGCCGGAGCCCGCAAGGCCAGCGCCGGCCTTCACCACTCGGCCGTAATGCGGGTGGGGGACCAGTAGAACCGGACCCCGGCCGGCAGGTGCCTGCCGGGATCGGCAGCGGCGAACCAGCCCTCCAGCGGTGTGAACTCCTCGATCAGGGTGCCGAGCACCACGCCGCTCGCGGCGAAGATCAGCGGATCATCGAGCGCCACAGGTGTGCTCCAGGCCTTGACGGCAAATTCACGGGCCGTAAGGGCGGCGAGCAGGAACACCGCCGCCCCCGCGCGCGAATAACCCCGCTGGCGCAGGGCGAGATAGGTGGCCGTCGCCGCCGCGGGGTGCAGGAGCGCGTCGGTCTGCCACCGGTCGCCGTCGTAGAAGCGGAAATCGCCGAGGTTCCGCCGCCAGGTTCCGCCCCGGGGCTTGAGGACCCCGTCCGAGGTGCCCCGGTCGATGCCGCTCGCGGCGAGGGCGAGCAGGAGGAACTGGGCCGCGTCTTCGCCGAACCGGTCCCGCTCGGGACAGACGGTGCAGTAGCGGCCGAGCTCGGTACGCGCGAACAGACCCCTGAGGACAAGCGGGTCGGGCTCCTCCGGCAGGATCCGGTAACGGGGCGGGTCAGGCAGCGGCGGCTCCACCTGGGCGCGGAGCGGGCTCAAGGATGCGGCAAAGAGGGCGAGGGCGGCGCCAAGGGTCCGGAGGGTCAGTGTCACGGCCGGTACCTCCTTTCGAGAGGTACCCCTGTCCCCAGGAGGCGCACGGGGCGGCCGCTGCTGCCGGCGCTCGATGCACCGGCGCGCCACCTTCCATGATGCGCCTCCCGGACCCGGAGGGGGAGCCGTTACCCCTACGGTGAACGCCTTTTCAGGCCGGGTTCAGGAATTCTTCAGCCCGGCTGGCCGCCCCCGGTGATTTGGGCCATTCTTCCCGGCACGGACAGACCATGAAGCGCCTCCGCGGACCACTCGCCCTCGTGCTGCTCGCCGCCGCCCTCACGTCAGGGGGCTGCGACTGGCGGCCGTTCGGAGGGAGCAGGGCGGACAAGCCCAAATACGACCCGGTGGAACTCCTCATCATGGCCCGCGTGGCGGATCTCCGGAGCACCGAACCCGACATCTGGCGGCAGGCGATGACGGCGCTCGAGGGCGTGGGCCCCCGGGCGGTGCCGAGGGTCGTTCCGCTCCTCACGGAGGAGAACGCCACGATCCGGAGCCGCGCGGCGGAGCTGCTGGGCCGCATGGGCCCCGGCGCGAAGGACGCCGTCCCGGCGCTGCTCGAGCGCGTGAAGCTCCGGAACGACCGCGACATGGAAGCCGTGCTGAAGGCCATCGGCGGCATCGGCGCGGGAGCGGGCGCGGCGGTGCCCCCGCTCGTCGAACTCGTCCGGGACAAGAAGGCCCACAAGGAACACAAGCGGCTCGCCGGCAAGGCGATCATCAGGATCGGCGCCCCGGCCGTGCCCAGGCTCATCGAGGCGCTCTCGGACCCGGACCCCGGCT
>Ga0268299_1004414_pt1 | contig 10991 bp, 7 predicted proteins | sample NOBtaG_FD_193484 | JGI IMG/M metagenome (GOLD analysis project Ga0268299, IMG submission 193484) | Activated sludge microbial communities from bioreactor in Nijmegen, Gelderland, Netherland - NOB reactor | ecosystem: Engineered > Bioreactor > Aerobic > Activated sludge | place: Netherlands... | reverse complement strand
ACGTTCGTCGTCCCCAGCGGCGGTACACACATCGAAGAGGGGGACACGCTGCTGGTGCTCGTGAACAAGGAGAACCTCCCCGCCGTTCGCCGCATCTTTTCGGAGCAGCGGCCGGACGCCTGAGCCGCCGTCGCTTCCGGCACGAATTCTTCGTATACTTCCTCCGAACATCCGTCCCACCGGACAACGTCCCGAACGGCCATGCCCCCATCGAAACGCATCCTGCTGGTCCCCAACGCCATGAAAGGGGCCCTCACCGCTCCGCAGATCGCCGCGGTGATGAGGCGCTCGCTGCTCCGCGCCCGCGCGGGGCATGAGGTGGTCTCGCTCCCGGCGGCGGACGGCGGGAACGGGACGCTCGACTGTCTGATGTCGGCCCTCGGCGGCACGGTGACGGTCATGGACACGGCCGGACCGGTCGCCGGAGAGCGCGTCACCGCCCGGTACGTCGTGACGCCGGACGGGACCGGCATCATCGAGAGCGCGCTGGCGGCCGGACTGCAGCATATCAACCCTGCACCGGAGACCGTGGCGCACTCCACCACGCGCGGCGTGGGGGAACTGATGCGCGCAGCCTCCGAACGAGGAGCGCGCCGTCTGTGGGTGGGACTCGGCGGAACGGCGACGAACGACGCCGGCGCGGGGATGGCGCGCGCGCTGGGAGCGAACGTGACCGACGAGAACGGCGACGAGGTTCCCGACGGTGCCATCGCGCTCCTCCGCACCGCGCGCGTGTCCGCACCGGTGCTTCCATTGTCCGCCATCCCGGTGACGGCCTTGGCCGACGCACGGAATCCGTTGCTCGGCGGCGAGGGGGCGACGTACACGTACGCACGGCAGAAGGGCGCCTCCGACGAGCAGCTGCCGTACCTCGAGAGCGCCGTGCGGACCTTCGCCGACGCCGCCGAGGCGGCCGCCGGACGGCCGCACCGCGACCTCCCCGGCGCCGGTGCGGCGGGGGGACTGGGATTCGGGCTGTCGCTCTTCTGCGGCGCCGAGATCGTCTCCGGCATCGACCACATCCTGGACGCCGTCCGGTTCGACGAGATGGCCACCGCATGCGATGCCATCGTGACCGCCGAGGGGATGCTGGACGGGCAGACGCTGTTCGGCAAAGGGATCGCCGGCATCTGCCGGCGCGCTCAGCGGTTCGGCGTGCCGGTGCACGCGTTCGTGGGCCGCGTGCGCGGTGACGCCGAGGAACTCCGCATCGCGCTCGGGCTCGCCTCGCTCACCGCGATCTCTCCGGACGACCTGCCGCCGCTGCAGGCGATGCGCGATGCGAGCTGGCTGCTGGCGGACGCCATCTACCATCACCGGTTCTGACCATGACGCTCACCGAAACGCTCGATCACTTGAAGCGCCGCGGCTCCGCCGCCAATGTGCGCGGTATGGCGCGCTTCGGCATCACCGCGGCGAAAGCGTTCGGCGTGCCGGCTCCCGCGATGCGGGATCTGGCGCGCCGCATCGGCACGGACCACCGGTTGTCGGCAGCGCTGTGGAAGAGCGGCTGGTACGATGCCCGCATCCTGGCGGCGCTCGTGGCCGACCCGTTGAAGGTCACCAATGCCGCCGCCACGCGCTTCGCCGCACAGTTCGACTCCTGGGCGGTGTGCGACGTCTGGTGCGCCGAGGTCTTCTGCCGTCTGCCGGAACCGCTGCCGCTCATCGCGCGATGGACGGCGGACGAACGCGAGTTCGTGAAGCGGGCCGGCTTCGTGATGATGGCGGCGCTCGCCGTCCACCGCAAGGAACTGCCGGACGCGCTCTTCCGCTCCTTCCTGCCGGTCATCGCGCGCCACGCGGAGGACGAACGGAACTTCGTCCGCAAAGGAGTGAACTGGGCGCTGCGGCAGATCGGAAAGAAGAATCCCGCGCTCCACCGGGCCGCGGCGGTGACGGCACGCGCCCTACGCGCCTCGGCGGACCGAACAGCGCGCTGGATCGGCCATGATGCGCTGCGGGACATGCAGAGTCCCTCCACACGACGGCGGTTCGAACGAATGAGAACGAGGAACGACCGATGAGACTCCTGACGTGCATCATCCTGTTGTACCACACGCTCACCGCCCGGACGCCCGAACATCTCGGCGTCACGGTGACGGGAGCCGGGCGCCAGTACGTGTTCACCAACAAGGAGGCGGGAACGCTGCACGGCGAGGTGAACGGCGTCACCACCGGCGGATGGCAGGGATGGTACATCAACGCTGAAAAGGTGCTCCACGATCACGCCGTGACCGTGAACGGCCGGACGCTGGACCGGAGCCGCGCCCGGTCCGTCGTGTACCCGGACAGGCTCGTCCGTACGTACGCCGGCGGCACTACCGAAACGGTGACGCTGCTGGACAGCATCGATGCCGTGCTGGTGCGTGTGAACCGCCGCGGCGCCCTCCTGTCGCTCACACCGTCCGACGCGTTCACACCGGCGGGCGGAGAGCGGTGGACACGGAACGGCCGCACGGCAGAGTTCTCCGCCGTCTCGCTCGGACTCTTCCGAAGCCTTCTCCCGAACGCCACCCTGTTCGTCATCGCGGCCGGACGCGACACCGCGGAGATGCTGCGGAACGGCCGGAACGCCCTTGCCGGCGCAGAGCGGCTCGCCGCCGCACGACGGAACCGCATCGCGGCGGTGCTGGAACGGACCGCGGCGTCCTTCAGCGACGCACGATTGACCGCAGCGTACGGCTGGGCCTCGGTGCAGATCGATGCGCTCATCATGAACCAGTCCACCGGCGGACGGCGGACGAAAGGGATCTTCGCCGGACTGCCGTGGTTCAACAACTACTGGGGGCGCGATTCGTTCATCGCCCTGCCGGGAGCGACGTACGTCTCGGGGAACTTCGATGATGCGCGCGACGTCCTGCTCTCGTACGCGGCCTTCCAGGAGTCCGACACCGCATCGGTCCATTACGGACGAATCCCGAACCTCGCCACGCCCCAGTCGGTCATCTACAACACCGCGGACGGGACGCCGTGGTTCGTCCGGTCGATGTACGAGTACGTGAAGTACTCCGGCGATACCGCGCTCGTGCGCGAGCTCTACCCGGTGCTCGTCCGCGCCATGGAGGGTGCGCTGCACCGGCATGTCGATTCGCTCGGATTCCTGAGGCACGGCGACGCGGAGACGTGGATGGACGCGGTCGGTCCGGACGGTCCCTGGTCCCCCCGCGGCGACCGCGCGGTGGACGTGCAGGCGCTCTGGCATCAGCAGCTCATGATCGGCGTCTTCTGCGCCGAGCATCTCTTCGATTACGCGCGCGCCTCCGCCTGGAAGGAACGTGCGGACCGGCTGGAGAGGAACTTTCGCCGTCACTTCATCGACACCGCTCGCGCCGTCATCCACGACCATCTCAACGCCGACGGCTCGCCGTCGACGGAGGTGCGGCCGAACCAGCTGTACGCGATGGACATGGCGATACCGGAGTCGGTGCGTCAGTCCATGGTGCGCACCGTGCTCGGCCGGCTGACCTTCCCGCACGGCACCGCGACGCTGGACCAGGCGGACCCGAACTTTCATCCGCGCCATGAGTTCGCACCGTACTACGTGAAGGATGCGGCGTACCACAACGGTACGGTGTGGACATGGCTGAACGGTCCGATGATCTACGCCGCCACGCGGTACGACCTGCAGGACCTCGTCTATCCCGTCACGGAGAATTCGGTGCACCAGATGCTCGACCGCGGCACCGTCGGCGCGCTCTCCGAACTGCTGGACGCGCACCCGTCCGGACCCGGCGCCGAGCCGCGGCTCTCCGGCACGTACTCGCAGGCGTGGAGCCTCTCCGAGTTCGTGCGGGCGGTGCGGCAGGACTACCTCGGCATCAGCGTCGATGTTCCGTCGAAGGTGCTGCGGGTGAATCCGAAACTCCCGCTGCACATCAGCTCCTTCTCCACCGTGCAGCGCGCCGGAAACGGTGCCTTCGCCATCTCCTTCCGGACCGCCGGCGACAGCGTCGTGCTGCGGATCGAACCGTCCTGCATCTCCGGCGTCTGGGGGCTGAACTACCTGTATGTCTATCCGAACGGCGACGCCGTCAGCGCACCGCTCGACCTTCCCGCCGGCCGGCCGCTGACCGTGCTCCATGTCCGGGACCGCCTCGTCGTTCTCACCGGCACCGACACGCTCCTCACCAGGAGCGGAACACCGGGCGTGTTCCTGAAGGATTTCTCCGACAAAAAGTATTTTGCCGGACTGTCGCTCGCGGCGCCGGAACTCTCGCGGGACTTCCCCGTCCTGCGCGGTCCTGCTCACCCGCTGCTGACGCACGCGCAGGTGCGCGCGCGGAACACCGGCGCGCGGCTCATCGCCGCGGCGGACGATCCGGCGGGGGACGACGCCGGCCCCGCCGGCACATACCGATATCCCTCCGGAGCCCATTTCCGTCCCGGCATTCTGGACATTACGCGCGCTTCCTTCTCCGCGGATGCACGGAACCTCTATTGTACGCTGACGTTCTCCTCCCTTTCCGATCCCGGCTGGCATCCCGAGTACGGATTCCAGCTCACCCTCGCGGCCGTCGCCATCGACACCGGCGGAGCGGCGCAGCGCGCGGTGGGAGTGAACTCCGGTCATCTTCTTCCCGTCGGCAGAGGATTCCACCGGCTCATCGTCGCGGGGGGCGGGCTGCGCGTGCTGGACAGCGGGGGCGCGGTACTGTGCGAATACCTTCCCCGTCCTGAGGATGCAAAAGACCCCATCGGCAGCGTGAAGGATCGTTCGATTGAGTTTGCCCTCCCCCTTGAGTATCTTGGTACGCCCGGTCCGCACTGGCGGTTCACACTGCTCATCGGCGGACAGGACGACCACGGCGGGGCGGGAGTGGGCGAGTTCCGAGCGGTCGAAGCCGAGACCGGCGAATGGCACGGCGGCGGAAAACGTCCCGGCGACACAACGAACGTCTACGATATCCTCGACATCAACTAACCATCACCGGAGGCACCATGTTCTTCCTCATCTTCGTCATCGTCGCTGTCGCCGCATTCTTCACCTGGCGGACCCTCGGCACCAATCCGAACACCCGCGGCTCCGCGAACATCTCGCTGCTGGTGAGTCTCGGCGCGGCGCTCATCGCCCTCTCCAACTGCTTCACGGTGGTCCCCGCCGGCACCGTGGGAGTGGTGGACTTCTTCGGCACCGTTTCGGACAACACGCTGAAGTCCGGCATCAACTTCGTGAACCCCCTCGCCCGCGTCGTCAAGATGTCCATCAAGACGCAGGAGCTGAAGGAAGTGATGGAAGTGCCGTCCAAGGAAGGCCTCACGGTGCAGCTGGAGGTGAGCGTGCTGTACCATCTCAATCCGGAGAAGGCGGCGGACGTGTACAAGACGGTGGGCGAGGAGTACGAGAGCGTCATCCTCGAACCGCAGTTCCGTTCGGTGACCCGCGGCGTCACCGCCAGTTTCGAGGCGAAGGCGCTGTACACTTCCGAGCGTGAGCATCTCTCGCGGATGATCCTGGACGAGATCAAAGTGGCGACCGAAGCGCGCGGCATCACGGTGGAGTCCGCCCCGCTGCGCCGCGTGACGCTGCCACCGGGCCTGTCGGCCTCCATCGAACAGAAGCTGCAGTCCGAACAGGAGAGCCAGCGGATGCAGTTCGTGCTGACGAAGGAGAAGCAGGAAGCGGACCGCAAGCGCATCGAGGCGCAGGGCATCTCGGACTTCCAGAAGATCGTGAACCAGGGGCTGAACGAACAGCTGCTGCGGTGGAAGGGGATCGAGGCGACGGAGAAGCTGGCGAACTCGCCGAACACGAAGGTGGTCATCGTCGGGGGCAGGGACGGCCTTCCGCTCATCCTGGACACGAAGTGACGCGCTGACCGCGCACCGGTACCGCGTCAAGGCCCCATGACCGCCCGCCGCCGCACATCCGCCGCCGCCAGCGACGCCCTCACCATCGCGCTCATCGCGGTGGCGATGCTCGGGCTGGCGGTGCAGTTCGACCTGTTCGACGTCTTCATCGAATGGACGGTGCGGTACCGCGGGTACTACCTGCAGGAGATCGTCCTCGTCCTCGTCGCGCTGTCGATGTTCTTCGCCCTCTTCTCGTACCGGCGGTGGCGCGAACTGGTGCAGGAGGCGTCGGAGCACGACGAGTCCGAGAAGGCGCGGCAGGAGACCGAGCAGCGCAGCACGGCGGTGCTCACCACCATTCCGAACCTCACCTTCCGCATCCGGCGCGACGGGACGTACCTCGACTTCCGTACCGGCAATCCCGAGGACCTCTACACCACCACCGACGGTCTCGTCGGCTCCACCGTGAAGCAGCGGATGCCGCAGGTGCTCGCGAAGCAGTACATGGCGCACATCGAGCGCGCCATCGTCTCGAACACCGTGCAGTCCTTCGAGTACTCGCTCCCCATCCGCGGCGTGGTGAAGCGGTTCGAGGCGCGCATCTTCGCCAGCGGCGCGGACGAGGTGTTCGTCCTCATCCGGAACATCACCAACACGCAGGTGATGTCCGAAGCGCTCGCCGCCTCCGAAGCGCGCTTCCAGACGGTGGTGGAGAGCCTCAACGAGGGGCTCATCCTGACGGACCTCGACGACGCGGTCATCTACGTGAACCGGCGGATGACCGAACTGTGCGGGTGGACCCTGGGGGAGCTGCGCGGACGGCCCGCGGCCGACGTCTTCATCCGCGCGGACCAGCGCGCCGCCCACCGCGAGCGGAACGAACGCCGCCGCGACGGCGTGGCGGAGCGGTACGAGACGGAACTGCTGCGGCGGGACGGCACGGCGTTCTGGGCCGAGGTGTACGGCTCGCCGTACCGCGACACCGCGGGGAACGTGACCGGCACCGTCGGCATCGTCACGGACATCACCCAGCAGCGCTGGAACGAGCGGCTCCAGTCCGCCCTCTACCGCATCAACACCGTCGCGCGTTCCGCGTCGGACCTCCCATCCATGTTCGCCGAGATGCATGCGGTGATCGGCGAACTGATGTACGCGAAGAACTTCTACATCGCGCTGCACGATCCGGTGACCGAGACCATCTCGTTCCCCTACTTCGTGGACGAAGTGGACCCGCCGCCCCCGCCGCGCGCCTTCTCGCACGGTTCCACCGAATTCATCCTGGCCACCGGCACCATCCTCCACGCCCCCCAGTCCGTCTTCGAAGCGATGACGAGCGAGGGGGACGTGGAGCTCATCGGCGCACCGGCGGTGGACTGGCTCGGCATCCCGCTGAAGCACGCCGGCCGCACGTTCGGCGTGATGGCCATCCAGAGCTACGACCCGAAGGTCACCTTCTCGGAACAGGAGAAGGAGATCCTCGTGTTCGTGTCGGACCACATCTCCGCCGCCATCCGTCAGCGGTCCGATGCGGAGCTCTTCCGCTCCGTGTGGGAGCATTCCTCCGACGGCATGCGGGTGACGGACAAGGACGGCGTCATCGTGATGGTGAACGAGGCGTACGGCGCGATGGTGCGCCGGCCGAAGGAGGAACTGGTCGGCGCGCCGCTGTGGGCGGCGTACGCCGGCGGGGGGTCGGAGCTGCCGGAGGGACCGGAGGCGTACCGGCGGGCGTTCATCGCCGGCGAGTTCGAACAGCGGACGGAGACCGAGGCGGTGCTGCGCGGCGGCGAACGGATGTCGCTCGACGTGACGATGTCGTTCATCACGTACGGCATCAACGAACGGATGCTGCTGAGCGTGGTGCGCGACGTGACGGAGCGGAAGCGGCTGGAGGAGCAGCTGCTCCACGCGCAGAAGATGGACTCCATCGGCGTCCTCGCCGGCGGCATCGCGCACGACTTCAACAACGTGCTGGCGATGATCCTCGGCTCCGCGGAACTGGTGAAGCACAAGGCGAAGGACCATCCGGAGGTGATGAAGTTCGCGCAGATGATCGGGAACGCGGCGGAGCGGGGTTCCGGCATCGCAAAACAGCTGCTCCTGTTCGCCCGGGCGGAGAAGGGCGTCCTCCGGCCCGTCTCGCTCACCGCGGCGGTGCGCGACGTGGTGAAGCTGCTCGAGCATTCCATCCCCAAATCCATCGCCATCACCCTGCAGGCCGGCACCGAGAACGACGTCATCCAGGGGAACGAGGACCAGCTCCATCAGATCCTCGTGAACCTCGCGGTGAACGCGCGCGACGCCATCCTCGCCTCCGGCACCTCCTCCGGCACGCTCTCCTTCCGCGTGGAATCGGTGCCGCACACCGCCCTCTCAAAATCCTTCCCCGGCGTCGTGCCGGGCCCGTACGTCGCGTTGTCGGTGCGCGACAACGGCATCGGCATGAACGACGATACCCTGAAACGCATCTTCGAACCGTTCTATTCGACGAAGGAACGGGGGAAAGGGACCGGACTGGGGCTCTCCATCGTACACGGCATCATGAAACACCACAACGGCGTCATCGACGTCGATTCATCGCCGGGGAACGGCACCGTCTTCCGCCTCTACTTCCCCGCCACGTACGTCGTGGACCTTCCGGCCCCCGTCCCCGCCGCGGAGGTCACGCCCCTCCATCCGCCGCGCCCGAACGGCCGCACCATCCTGGTGGCGGACGACGAACCGGCGCTCCTGGAGATGATACGGGACCTGCTGGAATCGGACGGGTATTCGGTGCTGACGGCGGCGGACGGCCGCGAAGCGGCCGCCATCGTGAAGGAACGGCGGGAGGAACTGGCGCTCGTCATCTCCGATTTCGGGATGCCGAACGCCGACGGACAGGAGGTGCTCTCCACCGTGAAGGGTGCGTCGCCCGGTCTGCCGGTGGTGGTGATGACCGGTTACGGTTCGCCGGAGGCGCGCGCCGCGCTCTCGGCGGACGGTGCCGACGCCGTGCTGCTGAAACCGTTCCGCCTCGAAGAGGCGCTCGACATCGTCCACCGGCTCACCGGCCGGCACTGAGCTCCTTCGCCCATTCCCGCCTCCCGACCTCCGCCAGAACGAGATAGACCGCGTACAGCACCATGGTGAAGTAGAGCTCCTTTACGCCGTACATGCCGATGGAGCCGACGTTCACCGCGATCCAGACGTGCCACGACTCCAGGTACTTCCGCGCCATCAACCACTGCCCCGCCATGCTCAGCACCGCCAGGAACGAATCCACGTACGGAATCGACGCGTCGGTGTACCGGTGGAGCGTCATCCCCAGCAGCGCGGTGCCGGCGGCGACCGCAGCAGCGGCCGCGGCGGCGAATCGGCGCGGAAGACGCGACACGCGGAGCGCGGTGCGGTTCTCGCCGCCGTACAGCCATTCGTACCATCCGTACGCCTGCAGCACGATGAAGAAGACCTGCAGCCCCATGTCCGCATAGAGCCGGACCTGATAGAAGATGTCGATGTAGAGGAAGACGGAGACGATGCCGAGGGGGTAGGTCCAGACGTTCTGCCGCGTGGAGAGGTAGACCGCGGCGATGCCGAGCAGCACCGCCGCCGCTTCGACGGCGGAGGTCATCGCGCCGCCGGATGGATGCGGAAGAGGAGCAGGTGCCCCGAACGGACCGAAACGGTCACCGTCGTTGCGACCGCCTCGTTGCTCGTCCCTTCGCGCACGCCGAACGCGAGCCGTTCGCTCCGGAGAGGGTACTTCAGTCCCGCGGTGGTCACCCCCTCGCAGGTCCCCATCGGCACGAGGGAGATCTGCTGTCCCAGCGACGCCCGGAACCGGACGCGCCTCCGGACCGCTTCGATGGTGCAGTGTTCGTCCAGGAACTGCAGCGCAAGCCGGGTGTGGTACTTCGCCAGGATGCTCAGGTTGCTCACCGTATGGTCCGCCCGCTCCCCCGTCGCGCCGATGACGACGGCGGAACGGACGCGGAGCCCGAGCAGATGGTCCAGCGCCTTCTCGAGGTCGGTGCTGTTCTGGTCCGGTTCATGGATGACCGGCACCTCGGAGAAGTGGTGGCGCGTGCGGTCGGTGATGGAGTCCAGGTCGCCGATGATGGCGTGCGGCGTGATGCCGAACGAGCGGATGCGGTTCGCGCCGCCGTCCGCACACAGGATGTACGGACGGCGTTTGAGGAGCGGCGCGATGAGCGCGCGCGAGGGCATCTCTCCGTTGCAGACGACGAGGGCGTGCGATGGACGTGTCATGATCAGAGCGTCAGCGTCAGTCCGATGAGGTAGTTCCGTTCGGCGGCGGGGAAGAACGCCTCCCCTTCGCCGTTCTGCAGGTAGAGCCGGTCGAAGAGGTTCCGCACCTCGCCGCGAACGGTAAGGTCCGCGCCGACCCCGAACGGGAGCGTGTACAGCGCTTCGAGGTTCACCACAGTATACGCATCATTCCGGTTGGATGCATTCGCAAAGTTGTCGGTGGGGAACGGACCGACGTACTTCACCAGGGCGGAGAGGCTCGCCCCCTGCCGTTCGGCGGTGATCCGCAGGTTGCCGAGGAGGTCCGGGAATCCGGCGATGGGATTGCCGTTAAGGCTGGTGCGGTACACCGTTCCGCCGGAGAGACTGTCCACCGCCGCGAAGTCCACGATGGTGTTGGACGACAGCGCCGCGTTGCCCTGCGCCGTGAGCCACGGCAGCAGCCGCACCCCCCACTCCACCTCCGCCCCGATGTGCCGCGTGCGCGGAGCGTTGCCGTACACCGGATTGCCGAACACGTCCACCTCGCCGCTCTTCACGAGCTCGTCAGAGAACTCCATCCAGTACAGGTTCGCGTTGAGCATGGCGCTTCCGGAACGGAACCGCGCGCCCGCCTCGAGGTTGAGCAGCCGCTCCGGTTTGGCGAGCGGCCTCGTGAAGTCGTACCGCACGGAGCCCCCCGCGGTGTCCGCCTCGAACGCCGGCGTCGCCCCGAAGTAGGCGTCCTCCGCCGCGTAGAGGTTGCGCAGACGCGGCTCGCGCGAGGTGTAGCCGAACGAGGCGTACGCGCTCCACCGTTCGTCGAGGTTCACGTTCACGCCGACGCGCGGGTTGAGGAAATGGTACGGCACGCTGAACGCGTGGCCGAGGAACCGCTCGTTGGCGATGGAGTACTCGTTGAACGCGTACTGCACGTTCAGCATCACGGTCGTCCGTTCGTCGGCGCGGTA
>Ga0268299_1004413_pt1 | contig 10995 bp, 6 predicted proteins | sample NOBtaG_FD_193484 | JGI IMG/M metagenome (GOLD analysis project Ga0268299, IMG submission 193484) | Activated sludge microbial communities from bioreactor in Nijmegen, Gelderland, Netherland - NOB reactor | ecosystem: Engineered > Bioreactor > Aerobic > Activated sludge | place: Netherlands... | reverse complement strand
CCTCACCCACCCCGACATCCTGCGCGAAGCCTGCCGGCGGCATCCGGGGCGCATCGCCGTCGGCATCGACGCGCGCGACGGCAAGGTCGCGATCAAGGGTTGGACCGAGACCAGCACCACCGATGCGCTCACCCTGGCGCGCCAGTGCGAGCAGGCCGGCGCCTGCCGCATCATCTACACCGACATCAGCCGCGACGGCACCCAGGAAGGCGTCAACGCCGAGGCGACCGCCGCGCTGGCGGAGAAGCTCGAGATCCCCGTCACCGCCTCGGGCGGCGTCGGCTCGCTCGAGCACATCGCCGAGCTGCGCCGGCGCGCGGCGTCGGGGATCGACGCGGTCATCGTCGGCCGCGCGCTCTACACCGGCGCGGTGAAGCTGCCGCAGGCGATCGCCGAGGCACAGCGGCGGTGAGGTCGTGCTGAGCAAGCGCATCATCCCCTGCCTCGACGTCAAGGACGGGCGCGTGGTCAAGGGCGTCAACTTCGTCGGCCTGCGCGACGCCGGCGATCCGGTCGAGGTCGCCCAGCGCTACGACGCCGAGGGCGCCGACGAGTTGACCTTCCTCGACATCACCGCCTCGCACGAACGACGCGACATCATCCTCGACGTCGTGGCGCGCACCGCCGAGACCGTCTTCATGCCGCTCACCGTCGGCGGCGGCGTGCGCACCCTGCAGGACATCCGCAACCTGCTCAACGCCGGCGCCGACAAGGTGTCGATCAACACCGCCGCGGTCCAGCAGCCCGAGTTCGTCGGCAGCGCGGCGGAGAAGTTCGGCAGCCAGTGCATCGTCGTCGCGATCGATGCCAAGCGCGTCGGCGGCGAGCGCTGGGAGGTCTTCACCCACGGCGGCCGCAACGCCACCGGCCTCGACGCGATCGAGTGGGCGCGCCGCATGGAGCGCTACGGCGCCGGCGAGATCCTGCTCACCAGCATGGACCGCGACGGCACCAAGGAGGGCTACGACATCCCGCTCACGCGCGCGATCGCCGACGCCATCGGCATCCCGGTGATCGCCTCGGGCGGCGTCGGTACCCTCGAGCACATCTACGAAGGCCTCACCGCCGGCCACGCCGAGGCCGCCCTCGCCGCCTCCATCTTCCACTACCGCGAGTACTCGATCCCCGAGTGCAAGCGCTACCTCGCCAAGCGCGGGGTGGCGGTGCGGCAAGCGCTCTAGTCCCCGACCAGTGCCGACCCGGCAGGACTTCGGAGCCGCGACCGTCAGGGAGCGGTCGCGCGATTGATTGCGGGCCCCGATCCAGCAGAAACCTCGGAGCCGCGACCGTCAGGGAGCGGTTGACATCGTGCCGGCACGCAGCCAACCGCTCCCTGACGAGGTCGCGGCTCCGCTTTGGGTGCCAGGCCGAGCGATTGGCTCTGCCTCAGTGGTGCTGCGCCTCGAGCCAGCGCTCGGCTTCGATCGCCGCCATGCAGCCGGTGCCGGCGGCGGTGACCGCCTGGCGGTACACCTTGTCCTGCACGTCGCCGCAGGCGAACACGCCCTCGACGCTGGTGCGCGTCGTGCCCGGCTCGGTGACGATGTAGCCGGTCTCGTCGGTGCGCAACTGGCGGAGGAAGAGCGCCGAGTTGGGCTGATGACCGATGGCCATGAATACGCCGTCGCAGCGGAAGTCGCTGTGGGCACCGGTCTTGAGATTGTTCAGGCGCACGCCCGTCACCCCGCCCGCCGGCGTGCCGTGGATCTCGTCGATCACCGAGTCCCAGATGAACTCGATCTTGGGGTTCTTCTCCGCCCGCTCCTGCATGATCTTCGAAGCGCGCAACTGGTCGCGGCGGTGCACCACCGTGACCTTGGTGGCGAACTTGGTGAGAAAGGTCGCTTCCTCCATCGCGGTGTCGCCGCCGCCGACGACGATCACTTCCTTGCCCTTGTAGAAGAAGCCGTCGCAGGTGGCACAGGCCGAGACGCCGTGGCCCATGAGCTTCTTCTCCGACTCCAGGCCCAGAAGCTTGGCGGAGGCGCCGGTGGCGATGATGAGGGCATCGGCGGAGTAGCTCGCGCCGCCGGCCTCGAGCGCGAACGGCCGCCGGCTGAGGTCGACGCGCGTCACCTCGGCCATCTCGCACTGCGTGCCGAAGCGCTCGGCCTGCTGCTTGAACAGGACCATCATGTCGGGGCCCATCAGCCCCTCGGGGAAGCCGGGGTAGTTCTCGACCTCGGTGGTGATGGTGAGCTGCCCGCCCGGCTGCGGCCCCTCGAACAGCAGGGGCGACAGATTCGCGCGCGCGGTGTACAAGGCGGCGGTGTAACCGGCCGGCCCGGACCCGATAATGATCACTCTTCTGTGAGACATGAGGCCTGCGACGATAATGGCGCCCAGAACCAACCGCAAGACTCCCGCCCTCTCCCACCTCGACCAACGAGGACGCGCCCGCATGGTCGACGTCGGCGAGAAGCCGGTGACCGATCGCGTCGCCGTCGCCCGCGGCACCGTCCAGATGCAGCCGGCGACGCTGCGGCTGATCACCTCCGGAAAGATCGGCAAGGGCGAAGTGCTGGCGGTCGCGCGCATCGCCGGCATCCAGGCGGCCAAGCGCACCTCGGAGTGGATTCCGCTCTGCCACCCGCTCGCGCTCAGCTCGGTGCGCGTCGACTTCGCCGCTAAGGGACGCAACCGCATCGCGATCGAGGCCGAGGTGCGGGTGAGCGGGAAGACGGGCGTGGAGATGGAGGCGCTGACCGCGGTCAGCGCTGCGGCATTGACGATCTACGACATGTGCAAGGCGGTCGACCGCGGCATGACGATCTCGGAGGTCTGCCTGGTGGAGAAGACCGGGGGACGCAGCGGGACGTACCGGCGCGAGCGAGAGCCAGGTCGGCTGGAACGGAGATGAACGGGGATCGACGGAGATGGCAGGGGATGGGCTCTGCCAAGGACGGGGCGAAATGCGTCCTCTCGCATCCGCGTTGATCCGCGTTGATCCGCGGCTCGTTCCGATGCGGCCCGGGACCGCGCAAGGTTCATGAGCAACGGCGGCGAGCCGGTGGTGCGATTGCGCGCGGGGAAGGAACATCCGGTGCGCGCCGGGCATCCGTGGATCTTCTCGGGGGCGATCGACGGGCTCGACGCCGGCCTCGAGGCGGGCACGGTGGTGACGGTGCGCGACGCCGCCGGCGGCTTCCTGGCGCGCGGCTACGCCAACCCCAGGTGCGCCATCGCGGTGCGGGTGCTGACACGCCGGGACGAGCCGATCGACCGCAGCTTCGTGCGAGCGCGGCTGGAGCGCGCACTGGCCTGGCGGCGCCGCTGCGTCGATGCCGGCACGGACGCCTTCCGCCTGCTCAACGGCGAGGGCGACGGGCTGCCCGGGTTCATCGTCGACGTCTACGCCGAGTTCGCCGTGCTGCAGGCGCTCACCGCCGGCGCCGAGCGGCTCAAGCCGTCTCTTCTCGAGAGCCTGGCCGAGTTGCTGCCGCGGCGCGGCGTGTTCGAGCGCAGCAGCGGCGCGGTGCGGCGCGAGGAGGGGCTCGAGTCGATCGACGCCGTCGCCCAGGGCGAGCCGCCGCCGGAGCGGGTGGAGATCCGCGAGCGCGGCCATCGCTACCTCGTCGACCTGCGCGCCGGGCAGAAGACCGGCTTCTTCCTCGACCAGCGCGCCAACCGCGCCGTCGCCGAGGAGCTGGCGCGCGACGCGCGCGTGCTCAACGCCTTCTGCTACACCGGCAGCTTCGGCGTCTGCGCCGGCAAGGGCGGCGCGCGCGAGGTGGTGTCGGTCGACACCTCGGCGCGCGCGCTGGCCCTGGCGGAGGAGAACTGGCGCCTGAACGGGCTCGGCGCGAACGCCCGCTTCGTCGGCGAAGACGTCTTCCGCTGGCTGCGCTCGACCGACGAGCCGTTCGACCTCCTCGTCCTCGACCCGCCGGCGCTGGTGAAGCACCGCCGTGACGTGATCCAGGGCGGGCGTGCCTACAAGGACCTCAACCTGCAGGCCTGCCGTCGCGCCGCCCCCGGCGCGCTGCTGCTGACCTTCACCTGCTCGCAGCACGTCGACGCGCTGCTGTTCCGCAAGATCGTCCACGGCGCCGTGGTGGACTCGGGTCGCTCGGCGCAGATCGTGCGCACCCTCGGCCCCGGCCCCGACCACCCGACCAGCCTCGCCCACCCCGAGGGCGAGTACCTGCACGGGCTGGTGCTGCGTCTCGACGGCTAAGATCCGGGCCGCAACGCCGCAAGCGCGACGGAGGCGTAATGGAGCCGGTGCCGGAACGCGGCGCCGCTCGCCCACGAGAGCTGCGAGTACTGATCCCCACGGCGGTCCCGCGCCCGGCGACGGTCTACCAGCCTTCGTCGGGATCGGGCACGTCGCCTCGCAGGAGGGCGACGTCGGCTTCGTCGCGCAGGCGCTTGCTGCGCCGGCGCGACGGATCGGCGGCAGCCAGCTCCTTCATGGCGATCAGGTCTTCCTTGGAAACGATCGGCACCGAGACCCCGCCGACCTCGAAGCGTTCGGCGCGCTCGATCATCGCGTCGAAGGCGCGATCGAAGGCGAGTTGGACGGGTTCGCCGCTGGCGTGGCGGAAATTCACGCTGTGCGCGAACTCGCCGACGAGTCGAAACCCGGCCTCGAGAAACGCCGCGATCAGACGCGGCCGCGGCGCCGTGGAAGAGAAGGCGAGATCGACATCGAGGGTGGCGCGCGGAATACCCGAGTGGACACCGACGGCGACGCCGCCGATCAGCGCGTGCCCGATGCCGAGCGCGGCGAGCACGCCAACCGCGTCCGTGAGAGCCGCAGTCTTGTCGGATGACTCCGCCATGCAGTCCACTCCTGGGCGCGCGCTCCGGATGATCACGGTGTCTCGCTCCGTCACGGCGGCGATGCGCTCGACTTCGCCCATGCCGCCGGAGAGTAACAGGATCGGCGATGAAAGCTAAGCGCCGGCGGCCGCGGCCTGGCGCCCGGCGGCGCCGCGACCGGGCGGCCACCTCGCCGGCTACGCCGCGGGGCGGCGCAGCACGGTGACCGCGACCCGCCCGAGACCCTTGAGCCGAACGGGGCGCAGCCGGCGCAGCGCGAACGACGAGTCGCCCTCGACCTGGTCGGCCGCCGCGGTCGAGATCAGCACGGTTCCGGGTCGCGCCAGACTCACCAGGCGGCTGGCGAGATTGACGGTCGGGCCGAACAGGTCCCCTTGCCACGACAGCGTCGGCCCGTAGGCCAGCCCGACGCGCACGTCGGGTAAGTCCTCCTCCGCTGCGTGCAGGGCCACCAGATCGAGGGCGATGCTCGCCGCGGCGCGCGCCGACTCGGCCGCGAACATGACCGCGTCGCCGATCATCTTGATGACACGCCCACCGCCCTGCGGGATGCTCTCGTAGGCGATCTCCTCGAAGCGGTTCACCAGAGCGGCGAGCTCGTTCGTGCTGAGCTGCTGGCTCATCGCCGTGAAGCCGACGAGGTCGGCGAAGCCGATCGCCAGTTGGTTCGGCTCGGCGCCCGCGGCGTCGGCCTGGGCGGAGAAGCGCCGCAGCGCCGCGACCAGGTGGCGCCGCCAGACGTAGCCCAGAAACGGCTCGACGTCGGGCAGAAGCGCTTCGCCGGCGCTCGTCAGGGCGTCGATGGAAGCGGCGGCCGCGCCATCGTCGGACGGCAGGTGGGCCGCCGCGGCAGCGAGCTGCGCCTCCGCGATGCGCGCCATCGATTGGCCGACCACCCGCGTCATCTGCAGGATGACGTCGCCTTGCGCCCCCTGCCGCCGCATCAGGTCGGCGGTGGCGCGCAGGATCGCGGCGTCGGACGGCGCGAAGAACCTCTCCTCGTCCGCCACCGGCGGGAAGCCCAGCGCGCGCCAGAGCCGGCGCGCGAGCTGCAGCTCCACCCCGGCCGCGCGCGCCACCTCCGCGGGTGTCAGCTCCGCCGGCCCGACCAGCGCCCGCACCGTCTCCTCGAGCGAATCCGCTGTCTTCATGGACACCGCCTCGCACGACCGGGTGGGGCGGGTCCAGCGGCTCCTCGCCGGACCATCGATGGAGAACCCTGACGACCAGCCTCGATGTGACAGAAGGAAACCGCGGATGAACGCGGATCAACGCGGATCAAGCTGGGTTCCCGGCGATCCGCGTTGATCTGCGTTCATCCGCGGCCTCCCCATTTCTTTCGCATCGAGGCCAACCCCGGCGGCTCACTGGTAGGTGATCGCGCTCGGCATCGTCAGCACCAGCGGCGGCTTGCTGCCGTCGCAGCCGGGGTAGGTCTGGATGGTGACGTCGTAGGTGCCCGCCGGCGAGGCCGGCAGGGCGGCGACTCCGAGAGAGCTGGTGCTGGTCACCGGGAAGAGACCGACGGTGCGCAGATCGGTCGACGAGACCTCCACCTGGACCACCGGGAACGTGCCGCTGGTGGTGCAGAAGCGGCTGTCGGCGTCCTGGATCGCGAGCTGCCCGGACGAGTACGTCTGTCCCGCTGAGGCGGAGATGCCGGTCAGCGTCGCGCTCGTCACCCCGTTCAGGTTCCAGACGAGCGCCGCGCCCGGCGTGGTCGCCGCCGTCGGCGTCGAGGTCGGCGTCGAAGCGGGCACCGTCGGCGCGCCGGTGGGCGTCGCCGTCCCCGCCGCCGCCGTGACGGTCGGCGTCGCCGGCGGCGGCGTGGGCGTGCTCTGCTCGGGCGAGGTGGTCACGGTCGCCTCGCCTGGTGTGACGGCGGAGGTCGGAACGGGACTCGCGCCGCCCGTGGTCGGCGTCGCAGCCGGTGTCGTCGCCGTCGCCACCGGCGTCGCCGGCGTCGGCGTCGGGGTCCCCCCCTGACAGAACGCGCCGCTGCTCGGCGGCGCTGGCGTCGGGCAGGCGGGATCGATGCCGTCCATCGCGACGTCCCAGGTCGACGCCTCGAAACACGACGTCAGCCCCGCCCCGGCGGTGGCGTAGGGCACCGGCGTGAAGCTCGCCGGCACGGTGAAGGCGTAGCCGAGGCAGCCGCCGGTGGGGCAGTCGGCGAAGATCGGATCGTCGGCGTCGTTGCCCGGCGTGTTCGGCAGCGAGACGCGCCCGGCGGTGGCGGTCGCCCAGTAGCTGCACACGTCGCCGACCGCGGTCTGGTAGTCGGCGTAGTCGGTGGCATTGCCGTCGAGGAAGTCCGCCTGCGCCTGGATGGTGCAGGAGGTCGGCGTCGGCGAGCTGGTGTCGATCTGGCAGATGTCGCGCGGCAGGCAGACGTCATAGTCCGGCCGGCTGGAGAAGAGATAGCTGTCGGCGATCGCCGAATGGTCGAGGACGAACTGGAGAACGCCGTTCGCCGTCGTCACGCCGGCGTTCAGCGCGGCGAGCACGGTCGCGTCGGTGATCGGCGTGACCGAGGGCGCGTTGCCGCCCTGCCCGGAGCCGGCGCTGTAGACGTGCGCCTGCACCTGCACCCACTGGCCGTCGGTGGACGGCTCGAAGCCGTCGCCGACGTACAACTGGTAGGTCACCTTGGTGTTCTCGTTGGCGAACAGGTTGTAGACGACGTACGTCTGACCCGCCGCGAAGCCCGGCTCGAACGCCTCCGGCTGCTGGAAGCAGTCGGGGGCGTCCTGCTGCTTGTTGGTGTCGATGTAGTACACGCCGTTGTTCGAGGTCAGGTACGGCGCCTGGCCGTTCTGGCCGCCCAGCATGAAGCTGCCGCGGGTGCAGCCGATGGTGCCGGAGGGGCAGTTCATCTCACCGGCGGCACAGCAGACGGACTGGTCGCCCAGGCACTGATCGTCGGGGAGAACGAGCTGGCGGTAGATCGGCACCGCCGGCAGGTTCGCGATCCCCCACACCGTCGGGTCGACGTAGAGATCCGAGTCGCTTCCGCCCATCGGCGCGATCACCGACGAGACGAACTCGTAGGGCGAGGTCTGCACCCCGAACGACAGACACTGGGCGTCCTGCGAGGGCGCGTTGAAGAACGCGTTCTTGCTCACCGACGAGGTGCGCGTGCCGCCCTGCGGCACCCAGCCGGTGAGCGTGCCGTCCATATCGTTGAGGATGGTGGAGAAGTCGATCGGCGTGATGCCGACGTAGGTCTCGCCCAGCGGCGCGAACGACGTAGGCTGCCCGCTCGGCGAGGCCAGCGATCCCTGCAGGTAGGTGGCGTACTGATCGATGACGTTGTGGCGGAAGGTCGCGCTGTCGAAAGCCGTCTTCCGGAAGGCGAAAGCGGGCGGATAGAAGAAGCCGTTGGGCTGCTTCCAGCCGACACCGGCATTGACGACGTTCATCTGCGGCATCGGCGTCGGGCCGGGGGTGGCGTCGCTCTGCGGCTGGGTGGTCGACGAGTAGATCTGGCAACTGTCGGGATCGTCGAAGGGCGCCGGCCCGGTGGTGTTGCAGGTCAGCGGCGGGGTGTCGGTGAAGACGGTGCCGTCGGCGTAGAACGGCCCGTCGTAGATGCTGATCATGCGCTTCGGGTTCAGGCTGCCGGTGAACAGGCCGATGCCGTCGACGGGCAGCGGGCAGATCGGCCCGGCGCACGCGCTCGCACAGCTCGCCGACGGTGTCGGGCTCGGGCACACCGCCGGCCCGATCGGAGCGGCGTCGGGGTTGTCGGGTTGGGTCGCGCCGACGAAGACGCTGTTCTTGGTGATCGCGAAGTAGCCCGGCGGGGTCTGCGTCCAGTTGCCGCCGCTGACGAAGGTCAGGCCGCCGAAGAGCTGATCGGTGACGGCGCCGTTGAGGAACACGAACCACTCCGGGCGCAGCCAGACGGCGGCGAAGTCGGGGCCGGCGCGATTGAACGACGTCGTGAAGCGGTCGAGCAGCGTGGTGACGCAGTAGTCGGGGTTGGAGGCGAACTGGCTCTCCTCCGGGAAGCCGCTGGCGCAAATCGGGTTCGCGCCGTACTTCACCGGCAGGTAGTTGCCGGTGATGTTGGGGCGGTCGAACTGGCTCGGATTGTTGGCGATGTAGGGGTTGACCGAAGGCGTGAAGCCGGTCGCCCCGACGTCGTTGCCCGCGGGCTGGATCTCGAGCGTGGTCTGCAGGCCGTAGGTGGAGCTGATGCACGAATTACCGCGGAAGCGCTTGAGCGGCGCCTGCTGGGTGCCGGCCTCGTTGAAAGAGGCGTAGTCCGCCGGCGTGTCCGTGCCGGTGGTCCAGGTCAGATCCTGGCTCGGCCCGCTCACGCCCGAACCCAGCAGCCAGAAGCAGGAGCCGTAGCCGTGCACGCCGGCGGCGGCGTTGCCGACCAGCTCGTTCCAGGTGTTCATCGTCCAGTAGGCGGTCGGCAGCAGGGTGTCGCCGCCGTAGGCGCTGCCGGCGCCGGCGGTGTCGTTGGCGGCATCGAGAATCGGCGGCACGAAGCGATACGACGGGCTGGTCACCGGCTGCGCCTGGTAGAACTCGTCGAGCGCGCCGCGCACCGAGACCGCGAGGTTGTGGCAGAGCAGGTTCTCGATCTCCGAGCCGTCCTCGAGGTAGTAGGCGTGGCCGATCGAGAGGAAGCCGACGTTGCGTGCGACGGTAACGTCGTGGGTGGCGTGCAGCACCACGAAGCGGTCCATCGACTCCCAGATCGAGCAGTCCCTGACGAAGGCGTCGGTGTAGTCGGTCGACTTCGCCAGATGGAAGTGCATCGGGTAGTGGCCCATGCGGCCGCCCTGGCCGAGTTGGCGGAACTCGACGCCCTGCGCCTGGAAGGTGTCGAATCCCTGGCGCACGATGACGTGGCCGCCGAAGTAGCACTCGGGATGCGCCGGCGGCGTGCCGCTGTTGTCGGCGAAGCCGCACGCGCTCCACTCGGCGCTCGGCTCGTCGCCGGACGCGGGCGCGCTCGGGAAGGGCTCGTCGGCGGTCGCGCCGAGCGAGTAGATGGTGATGCTGCGCGACAGCAGGCCGACGGCGGCGCGCAGCTCGATCTCGGTGTTGGGATTGCCGGCGCTGGTGCCGAGATCCGGCGGCACCTGGTAGGGCTCGCCGTTGTGCGAGTAGGCCAGCGGCGCCGCCAGCGTCAGAGTGGTGCGGCCGTCGCTGGTGGACGCCGACTCGACCTCGGCCACCTCCGAATGGCTCGGGTACCAGTCGGTGGTGGCGACGACGATGCGGTCGCCCATGGTCCAGTCGACGGCGCGATCGAGGGTCAGCGTCGACGCGCCAGCACTGGCGCTCTGGTCGAGGCGCGCCCAGCTCGAGCCGCTGAGCGCGGCCCACTGGTCGATGTCGTACTGGTTCTCGGGGGTGTCGCAGGTCGACTGCGGCGTCGGCGAGGGCGCGACGTCGCGCACGCCCTTGCGACCGAAGAGCTGCACGCTGCCGCCGTAGCTGACGGCGAAGACCTTGTAGCCGAAGTAGTTGTCGCCGTAGTCGTAGTTGAGCGCGTCGTAGCCCTCGAACAGGGCGTTGCCGTTGGCGCTGTCGTCGCTGACGGTGACGTTGCAGGGATCGCTCGGACTCCAGTCGCCGACCGGATCGGGTTGGAGGCAGTAGTGCGAGGTCGCCGTCAGCGACGGGTCGAAGCACTCGCCCGGGTTGGCGTCGGTGCCGGCGCAGGCGATGCCGGGGGCGCCGCCCATGATCGTCCCCTGCTCGGTCGGGTCGGTGCCCCACAGGCCGATCTTCAGCTCGCCGCCGGCGGAGCCGAAGGGGCAGTCGGACGCGCCCGCCTGCAACGCGCCGCCCTGCTCGACCAGCAGCGAGCTGACGCGGAAGTCGATGGTGCCGCCGTCGTCGACGAACACGAGTTGGCCGCCCTCGGCGACGTTGACCCAGCGGTAGTCGTAGCGGCCGGAGCCGACGGTGTAGCACTGGTCGCGCACCACCAGATCGGGAGGCGGAGCCGGCGTGCCCGACGGATTCGGGGTGACGGTCGCGCCGCTCGGGGTGGCGGTCGCGGTCGGCAGCGGCACGCAGCCGGTGGGCGTGGTGACGGCGCAGGGCGCGCCGGCCGGGCGCACGGCGATCTCGATGGTCTCGAAGTCGACGGTGTGGCCGTCGTCGGCGATGAAGCTGAGCGGGTAGACGCCGACCTGGTTGTCGGTGGGGGTGAAGGTGAAGCGCCCGTTCTCGTCGTAG
>Ga0268299_1004412_pt1 | contig 10998 bp, 3 predicted proteins | sample NOBtaG_FD_193484 | JGI IMG/M metagenome (GOLD analysis project Ga0268299, IMG submission 193484) | Activated sludge microbial communities from bioreactor in Nijmegen, Gelderland, Netherland - NOB reactor | ecosystem: Engineered > Bioreactor > Aerobic > Activated sludge | place: Netherlands... | reverse complement strand
CGGCTGAGGAGGTTCGCGTCGAAATCGAGCAACGTCTCAACACCAACGGCTGGGCGGGCCGTGCGGCCGCCGCAGTTATCGAGCCCGAACTCGAGGTGCTGCTGTGGCAAGACAACGTCAACGTCGAGCGCGCGCTTCGCCACCAGGGCGGCTCGTTGCGTCGACTCCTCGCGACAGATGGCCGGTGGCCCGAGGGCGCGCCGAAGCCGCTAGCTCCTAAGGACGTCATCCAGACACTGATTCGCACCAACCGCGCCGGCGTGCCGATGGTGGTCTACAGCCAGATAGCGATGGCGGTTTCGACTGCGGGCTGTGTGGACCCTGCGTTCCATCGCGTTCGCGACGCGCTCCGCGCGTGGTTCCCCGCGGAGGGAACATGAAGATCACAGAGGTTCCAAACACGTGGATTCTGGACGAGGGACTGCGACTTGATCCGCGTCCTTACGTTGGCGGCGCCATACGCCTACGCAAACGCGTCCTCGAGTTGCCCCATTCAAGACTGGAGACTGTCACCACCGGCTTTCGAGGCGGAATCTTTACTCACCTCTTTTCACCCAAGCGAACCTACGTAGGCGACCGCAAGTACGGCGTGCCGTTCCTCGGTGCATCGTCAATGCTGCAAGCGGACCTGTCGGACCTTCCGCTGTTGTCCAAACGCGACGCTGAGTCGAGGAGCTACCAGCCCTTGAAGATTAAGCCGGGGATGACTCTCATCTCGTGTTCCGGTTCCGTGGGACGCATGGCATATGCGCGCGGTAGCATGGAAGGGATGGCGTCGGCCGGAGACCTGCTCAAGATTCAGCCGGACCCAGAGAAGATTCCTCCTGGCTACCTCTACGCGTTTCTTCGCTCTGAGGTAGGCGCTGCCCTCGTCAGCGGCGGTACCTACGGCACGATAGTCCAGCACCTGGAGCGGCAGCACGTTGCCGACATTCCAGTCCCGCGCCTCGGAAAACGCATAGAGACCGAGGTCCACAGCCTGATCGACGAGGCGGCACGGCTTCGAGATGAGGCTTCGGACGTGTTCTGGAAGGCGGACTCCCTGTTTGTCGAGTTGCTCTCGCTTCCTCAGCCGATTGCCCAGAACGGGTACCCTGCCCCGCAGATCTCTCAAAGCACGTCAGCAGAGTTCGTGAGGCGTGCGGACGCGTACTACTACGCGCCGCTGAATACCGACGCTCGCCGAGCATTTGACTCAGCGAAGGTGACTGTGACGCTCGGCAAGATTGCCGAGGTGTTCATTCCCGGAATCTTTAAGCGGCAGTATGCAACCGACCCGAGCTACGGCGTTCCGTACATCACTGGCGTTGACGTTTTTCGATTGGTACCGATAACTGACCAATACCTGCTAAAGCGTGTCGCCGAAGACGTTGGACTCGTGCTTCGCAAAGGGATGATTGTCATCCAAGAGGCGGGACAACTCGGAGGCTTGATTGGGCGGTCAGTGTTGGTCGGGGACAGCCTCGATGGCTACGCATGCTCGAACAATATGGTGCGCGTGATTGCGAACGACGCTGGCGACACTGGCTACCTCTATGCCGTACTCGCGAGCACGTACGGCATGCGCTTGATCTCACGGGAGGCAGCCGGTTCGAGCATTCCGCACATTGACGCTGGGCGTGTTCGTGCTCTTTCGATTCCGTGGCCGGAGCGCGGCATCCGTATGCGAATTGGTAAGCTCGTGATCGACGCTCAGCGCCGGCGTGACGAGGCGATCAACGTGGAGCGCAAGGCTGTGCGCATCGTCGAAGACGCCATCGAGAATGGAGAGTCAAACTGATGGCCACCGTGATCCCCATCGGCGAGCCGGTGAACGAGGCCGAACGCCAGGCCATCGCGCACCTGCGGGATCACCTGCCGGCGAGCTATCTCGTCCTGCACAACTTCGAGATCATCCGTAACGGCGAGACGTTCGAGGTCGACGTTGCTGTCGTCGCGCCGCACGCGGTCTATCTCGTCGACGTGAAGGGCACGCGTGGGCTCATCGATGTCTATGGGCCCAAGTGGTACCCGGAGGGTCGCCAACCCTTCAGCTCGCCGCTCGCCAAGCTGCGTGGGCATGCAAAGGCAGTGAAAGGCGTCATCACGAACAGCCAGCCCGGCCGCCGCGATCTTGAGGACATCTACGTCGACGCCGCCGTCGTGCTGACCGCGTCGGACGCCACGCTCGTCGACCAGGGCGGGCGCGATGCGCCAAACGTCACCACGCTAAAGAAGGCGGCAGCGTTCTTCCAGAACAGCACGCGCATCCCTGCGGGCAAGTCGAAGAACATAAGCGCGCATCACAAGATCATCATCAAGGCGCTCCAGGGCGTGGCGAAGGCGCGCTCAGGCCCGCAGCGCTTTGGCAACTGGCAGGCGCTCGAGAAGCTCGGTGGCACGGACAGCTACATCGAGTACCGCGCTTTCAACTCGATCATCGGGCAGCGCGCGACCGCGCTGGTGCGCGCATACCAGGCTGACCCCTACAAGCCGCTGGAGGAGCGTGCGAAGCAGAAGGCCCTCATCTCGGCCGCGTACCGCGCGCTCATTTCAATGCCCGGCCATCCCGGCATCATAGGCGTCCGCGAGTTCTTCACGAGCGAAGGCGAGGACAAGTACTTCCTCGTCACCGAGGACGTGCCGGGACAGGCTCTTCGCCTGCATATCGAGAAGCCGACGCTGGCGCTCACCCTGGACCAGAAAACCACCATCGCCGCCGACCTGCTCACAGCGCTCGGGCACCTGCAGACGCACAAGGTCGTTCACCGAAACATCTCGCCGTCGAACATCCTCGTGGGCACCGACGGGCGCGTACGCCTCACAGGCTTCGACTTCGCGCGCCCGGGAATGGATCACAGCCGCACCATCGCGCAGGAGATCGTCGACGACCTCGAGCCCAAGTACATGGCGCCCGAGATCCACGGCGAACCCGCCGCGGCAACGCCGGCCTCCGACATCTTCAGCGTGGGGCTCGTGCTCTACGAGCTGTTCACCGGCGAGCGGCCGTTCAAGACGCCGACCGAGCTGTTCGAACAGAAGGCGGTGTTCGCGGTGAAGCCGAGCGCCGCGCGACCCGAGCTGCCCAAGGGCTTCGACGTCTGGCTCCAGAAACTCTGCGGGTTCGACCCCGAGAAGCGCGCGACGGCTGTCTGGGCGCTCGCCGAGCTGAAGATCATCTTCGACCCGAGTGCGAGCCCGGTTGCGGAGACGTCTGCGCCTGCATGCGCGCCCGCCGTCGAGGCTGGGCAGCCTCAGCTCGACTACTCGAACCTGCCGGCGCAGACCCAGCTCACGCAGAAGTACGTCGTCGAGAAACGCCTCGGCAAGCCCGGCTCTTTCGGCGTCGCCTACAAGGTCATCGACACGCTCGGCGATGTCTCGCGCGCGATGAAGCTCGTGCTGCGTGACCGGGTCTCGACCGTCGACCGGCTCAAGAAGGAATACAAGACGCTACTTCGCATCCCGGATCATCCGAACGTTGTGAAGGTGATCGATGCCGACTTCATCCCCGGCAATGGTCCCCCCTTCATCGTCTTCGAGTACATCGACGGGCTCGACGTCGGCGAAATGATCGACGGCAACCTGTTCGCTCCCGAGGACGCGCTTGAGCTTGCACGCCAGGTGGTGTCGGGCCTCGTCCACCTCCACGAGGCGGGCGTGTTCCACTGCGACATCAAGCCCCGCAACCTGCTGTGGACCGATCGCGGCGCGAAGATCATCGACTTCAACGTCGCCGTTTTCGGCGCAAACGGCGACCGGGGTGGCGGCTCACGTCGCTACCTGCCTCCTGACCTCGACCTCGAGTCGGTGCCGTCGACAAGCGATCTCGCGGACCGGGACCTCTATGCGCTGGGCATCACGCTTTACGAGGCGGTGACTGGGCGCTACCCGTGGGACGGCGCGCAGATGCCGCCGCCTGGCAAAGCTGCCGCCGACCCGCGCGAGCAGTCGAACCTGACCAACATTGCGCCGGAGCTTGCGGACATCATGCTGAAGGCCATCGCGCCCAAGCGCGCCGATCGCTTCGCGTCCGCTGTAGAGCTGCAAGGCGCCCTGACGAACGTGCCGACTGCGCGGCGAGCCGCACAGCCCACGACTCTCGTGCCGCTCGCGTGGGGTATGCCGGAGGACGGCGGCGGTGGGAAGCGAATCAGGACCGGGGGCGGCGCGGGGACTCCGATTCCGCCAAACACGAACCCATACGTGCGCCATCTGCTCACGGTGTACAGCCAGAGCAAGTGGAGCAACGCGGGCACCCGAGGCCTCGATGTCATCAGCGAGCAGACCTACGTCCAAACCGCGCTCGATCGCGAGTTGCTCCCATCGGTACTCGCGGGCGAGTTCGCGCTTGTCATCATCTCGGGCAATGCGGGTGACGGGAAGACGGCGTTTCTCCAGAAGCTCGAGCGCGCCGCCAAGGACGAGCAGGCCCTCGTCACACCCTTGCTGAACGGCGCGCGCTTCAAGCTGCGCGGCCGCACGTTCCTTTCCAACTACGATGGTAGTCAGGACGAGGGCGACCAGAAGAACGACGACGTGCTTCGCGCCTATCTCGCCCCGTTTAAGGGCAAGGACGCGTCGGGCTGGGCCGAGTCGAACGAGACGCGCCTCATCGCCATCAACGAGGGCCGCCTCGTGGATTTCCTTGAAGCGAACCGCGCCGATTTCGAAGCGCTCGCGGCGCTCGTGAAGGAGGGCCTCCGCACGGGTGAGCCAGCAAGAGGTGTGGCGGTCGTGAACCTCAACCTCCGAAGCGTGGTGGTCGATGCCCAAGGCTTCGACAACTCGATCCTCGAGCGGCTCGTCAGCCGCATGACGCAGGAGAAGTTCTGGGAGCCGTGCCACGGCTGCGACCTGAAGGACAAGTGCTACGCGTTCCATAACGCGAAGACCATCCAGGATGCGACGGCGGGCAAGCACGTTGTCGAGCGGCTCAAGAGCTTATACGCCATCACGCACCTGCGCGGGCGCCTGCACATCACGCTGCGCGATTTGCGCTCGGCGTTGGCTTACACGCTCGTGGGGACGCGCGACTGCGCCGGGATCCACGACTTATACCGCGCCGGCCAGCGCAACGAAATCGTTCAGGGCTTCTACTTCAACAGCTGGCGAGGCGGCGACGCGCCGAACGCAGACCGCCTCCTGACGCTGCTCTCCGAGGTAGACGTTGCGGACGCCGACGATCCGCGCCTCGATCGCGCCCTCGACTTCGTCTCACCCATCGAGGATCGCACGCTCTTCCGCTTCGATCAGCGCGGGACCTACGACCGCGAGATCCTCCGCAGCCTCTACGACGAGTTGCCGCGAGACGTGTCGGGCAAGGTCAGCGCGCATCGCGCAGAGGCGCACCGCCGCTTCATTGCGATGGCGCGCCGACGGTCGTTCTTCGAGCGTCGCGACACTGCCTGGCGCTCGATGTTGCCCTACAAGACGGCGGACGACTTGCTTGCCGTCGTGCGTGGTGATCGCAAGCCTGATCGTTTGCTTGAGCCGCTGCTCGTCGCCATCAACCGTGGCGAAGGGCTCACACGGCCCGAACGCATCGGCAACAATCTCGCGCTCGAGGTCCGCCGTGTCGACGGCGGCAGCGTGCGCTCGTACCGGCTGTACCCGCGCGAGCGCTTCTCGCTCGCGCTGGCAGACCAGGCCTCGCGCTCACGCTTCGTCGAGCACATGCCCACGGGCCTCGTCCTGCGGTACCGGGACAAGAACCTCCATGCCGAGCTTCTCGTCTCGCTCGACGTATACGAAATGCTGCAGCGCCTCAACGAGGGCTATCGGCCCAGCGTAGAGGAGGAACGCGGGTACTACTTGAGTCTCGTGGTTTTCAAGAACCAACTGGGTTCAGCCCCCTATCAGGAGGTCTTGCTGACGACTGCAGGTCGTGACTTCTACTTGGTCAAGCGCCAGGCCGACAGCCGCCTAGAGATGAGCTACGTTCGCGAGCCGGAGGCGATGTATGGCGCTTAGCCGACGAGACCGCGAGTTCCGGCTGCCAAAGATCAGCTACCTCGACTTCAAGCAACTCGAGATGGACCGGGTGCTGACCGCATTCTTCGCGCGGCTCGCGCACAACGGCTTTCCGAGCCGTCTGCGGCGCAAGGTGGAACTGTCGGTCGAGAGCTTCGTTGAGGAGTTCCTCGAGCACCCGGAGTGGTTCACGGGCTTCAAGGACCACCGCGAGGTACTCGAGCGCTGGGTCGAGACGCACCTGCTCGACGTCGTGAACCGGGGAAAACCGAACCAAGCGGTTGCCGCCCCTCGGCCGCTACACGGCTTCACGTACCGCTTCCGCAATCCGAAGCATTCGCGTGACTACGGAGCCGCACAGCACCTCTACGAAATGCTCTACGGCGCGCGGAACGGCGCGGGCCAGAAGGCGATCGAACACCTCAACCACTTCTTCTTTCAGGGCCACGACAAGGTCACAGGCAAGGCCGACACGGGCGCGGTACTCGACGTCGAGACACAGGCTCTCCTGCGGCTACTCGACCAGGTCGAGGACGCGCCCGACACGAAGTCTGGGCGCGAGAGTTTCCCTCCCCTTTGCGTGGGCGCAGCAGACCTCCTCGCCGAGGACATCCAGCGCCTGCTGTTCTACCAGCACTTCATCCCGCGCTCGGTAATGGTGGACTATCTGAAAGTCCTCATCGCCTTCCATCTCGGGCTCTATCACCTCCGGCTCCTGAAGCTCCTGCCGGCGCTCGTGCGCAAGAAGGACTCAGATCCCACATGCGCGACGGGCGCATGCCCGATGAACGCGAAGAGCCCGGCGAACCCGTTCGGAGACTGCCCCTACCGCGTGGGTCTTCTTGTCGACTTAGCGGGCCAGCCGGGGACGCCGATGGCGGCACTCGCCGAGCGCAGCGCGGACACCCACTACCGCCGCATCCCGACCTTTGTGCGAGCCTACTTTGCGACGAAGAAGCTCGACGAATTCGCCACCGACCTGGTTCGGCGCGGCAAGTTGTCAAAGCCGGCAAGTGGAGACTTTTCGGTGGGCGAGGTGCTGCAGCTCCTCGACGCGCCGCTGAAGGCCGAGCGCGAGAAGTTCTTCGGTCAGCGCATCTCTAGCCTCGTCGAGGAGACCTCTGGCGCGAAGGACGCTGAGCTCGATCCCGAGCTGAAGGCGGTCACGGAGATGAGGCTCTCCGAGTTCGACGCCTACATCGAGATGATCGTCGCACTGCGCGGTCGGTTCCACCGCCGGTACATCGTCGAGTGCCTCGACTCGCTCTTGCTCAAGAACCGCTCAGGTGCCGCGCTCGCGCAGGGGCGGACCAGGAACGCGCCGCGGCGCTTCGTGCTCGACAGCCGGCTCCTCGAGGTGCTGCTGCAGATCGCCGTCTTGAAGCCTGGCGGCGCGGAGGGGTTCCACACGGGCGAGCTGCGCGTCGACGAGCTGCTGGTATTCCTGCGTGAGCGCTACGGCATCTACATCGACCAGTTGCCGCGAAGCGATGGCTTCCCCACGACGAGCATCGAGGACCGACGCGCGCTTCGCGACAACCTCCGCGCATTCACCGGACGGCTCCGCGAGGTCGGCTTCTACCGCGACCTCTCCGACGCCTATGTCACGCAGACCATCACCCCAAGGTACCGCATCGCCGAAAGCGGCACGGCGCAAGGAGGACAGCCGTGAGCGCTGGGTTCCGGGAGCTGTCCTCAGGGCAGCTCACAATCGAGTTGGAGAACGTCGCGGTTCCGCTACTCGTGGAGCAGCTCCGCAACCGCGTCGCCGGGCATTGCATGCGCGTCAGCGACCTCGACGCCGAACTGATGGTTCGGCTCTGCGCGCGCCTCCGCGCCGAACTGCCCAACACAATGGTCGTCGTGCTCACGGATGGCAAGCTGGCTATCCCGGCCGACCTCGCGGTGTCGAGCACAAAGCTCGTCGAGCTGCGCAACCCGTACGCCGATGGCTCGCTGCGCCAGCCACTCCTCGTATTCGTGCCCAGCGAGGTACGCGCCTCGGCCGAGGATTCCTTCGGCGTGGCGACCTTCGAAGAGGTCTCTGTGACGGGCCTCTACGAAGCGCTCATCAAGCGGCTCGTCGACGAAATCCCGCCGGCGTTGCGCGGCTCCGTCCAGGTGTCGATTCGTCGCCTGCGTGAAGCCGAGACTCCCTGGACCTTTGCGGACTCGCTTTCGACAGTGCGCTTCCTTCTCACGGCCAAGGTGAACGGCAACGACGCCGAAGCCATCGGCGCCTCGCTCTATGAGATCGGCCTCGTTCCGGACTTCGAGTGGCTCGCGCCGCCGGAAAAGGCGCCGGCGCGCCTGATGCGCAACCGCGAGTGCGTCGAGAAGCTGACGTGGTCCCCGCGCTCGGAGCGCGGTCGCGTCGGCGATCTGGGGCTCGCCAAGCGCGCGTTCAAGAACCTGCTCGGCGACTTCCTCGCCGAAGCAGGCGCAGATGACCCGCGCCAGTGGGCTCGGCGCATCGTCGTCGACAAGTCGCATTGGCAGCTTGCCTTCAACAAGTGGGAGTTCGAGGATGGCGGCGTTCAGCCCGACGCCATCTTCATCGGCGAGGTGCAGACGGACCTTCCGTCCGTCGCCGAGGACGAGACAAAGGATCCGCTCGTGCAGCTCATCGCGCAGCGCATCCTTCCGATCAGCAGCCTCAAGAAGTTCAACGTCACGTTCCGTACGGAGCCGCATCCGAGCAAGGTGCAGGGGCTCGCCAAGTTCGCGGCGCAGGTCATCTCAAAGGAACACGGCCCCATCGGTCTCGTACGCAGCAAGGCCGCGTGGAGGACCGCCACCGACAAGGCGACCATCTCGTTCTCCGCGCTGGGCAAGATCGACTGGGAGGAAGGGTGGCACTTCGTCCGCATGCTCGCCCAAACGGAGAGCGGTGACCTGATCCCGCTGGTGGATGTCAACGGCCATCCCATCGCGTGGAGTGCCGAAGCCGAAGAGACTCTTCCGCGCCCGAACGAGAGTGACCTCTTCTACGTCCTACCCGACACGCAGGTCGAAGTGGAGCCAGCACAGCGCGCGGTCCCGCGTGAGCCGAGCGCTCTGCATGCCCTTTTCCGCGCGCAGTTCTCCGCCATTCTAGACAACCGCGACCCGACCAGCGTCGTCTTGGGACACGCTGCGTGGGCCGACAAGACCAAGGGCCACGTCACCGGCACCGACATGATCGAGGTGAAGCTCGGACGCGAGGGCTCGGTGCATGTGCCGGTCTCACGCGCGCTCAAGAGCATCGAGCAAAAGATCCTAGCCGCGCCCGAGGGGCCGATCAGTTGGCGCATACCATTGACCCACGGCGTGCCCGGGTCGAGTACCGGCGAGGTCAACGGCTGGCCGCAGGGGCCTGCTGTCGACAGCTTCCTCGAAGCGCGCAGGCGCTACTTCGAAGCGGTGCGGTGCGGCACGTCCGAGCTGGTGACGCAGGGTACCGACGCCGCTGCGCATGCCGAGCTCGCGAGCGACTACTCCGAGGCGTACCTCGAGTTGCTCGCCCACCTCTCACGCCGCGCCGAGGCGACGGCCAAGAGCGACTCGCAGCGGGCCTTCGCCGACCTGCGCAAGGTCCTCGCGCTCGACTCCGTGCTTCTCGCCATTGTCGACCACCGTGGCCGGCGCCGCGACGCCGTCCTGGTGGCACCCACGCACCCGCTTCGGGCGCTATGGTTCGCCACGTGGGCGAAGCTCGGAGCACGCTGGGTGGCAGCGGCGAAGAGCGCCCCGCATGAGTATGTGGTCCCGACGCGCGAGGCACTGCTGAAGCTCCTGTCGCCGACGAGCTTCCCGCCGGTCCTCCCGACAGAGGCGGGTCACGTGCTTACCGCCGTCGACAGCATCAACCCGTTCTGGACGCTCTTCGCACCCTCGAATGAGGAGGATCCTCGCGGCCTCGTTGGCGAAGTGTGCAGCGCGCTTGGCCTACCCGAGCCCGCCATCGGCGGCGCGCTCATCGACGGCGCGTACCTCGCCTCGCGCGTGCGGCGCTACCTCGTACAGCATCCCTACGTTCGCACGCTGACCATCAACGCGTTCAACCCGGGCCGCGCGGGCGTCCTCGGCGACATGCTCCTCGAACTTCAGAAGGAGTCGGCGTTCGTCGATCTCCGCTATGACCTTCGGCTGTTCGTGCCCGATCCCGACGCGCCTGGTGTAGGAGAGGAAATCGCCGCGCTGCTCACGCCCGACGGCGGCACGGCAGCGCGTGAAGCCGACGCTTTCTCGGTCCCGGCCGAGACGCACCTGCATCCTAAGCTGCGCTTCGCGGTGCGCGCGACCAGAGAATTCCGCACGAGCCCCGAGACGCACGCGGCACACCTGTCGCTGCTCTTCGACGTGTTCCCGGCCGAGGAAGTGGCGGCGCGCAGGGCCGACCCTCGCCACGCGACGGCCTTCGTTCACGGCCTCGTGCAGGAGTTCTCGACGGAGTACCACGAGGACGAGCTGACTGTTGCGTGGCGCCGGCTCCCACGTCACGGCATGGCCCGACCCATCGAGGATGCCGAGGAGCTTTCCGATCTGCTCGGCAGCCTTGCTGCTGCGATGTCGAGCGCGACGGCGACTATCGCTACGGGCCAGAGCGGCATGGATCTTCGTCCCGTGGTGAGTCTTGTGCTCGGGCCCGATGACCGCGCGCTCCTCCACCAGGTACATGAGGTGAGCGACTGGGTGTTCACGCTCGATCGAAACCTCGGCATCGAGTTCTTCGATCACGGTGGGCACGCGACGCGGCCCGACTACCTCATCGACCACTCGCCTGACATGGCGAGCATGCTGGGACACCGTCTCGTCATCACCTCGCGCTCGGTGGCCGAGCTTGAAGCACTTCTACGCCCAGTTCTCGAGCAGTACGGTCTCCAGGCTGAAGGGCGCCACGCGGTGGTGCTGCTCGACCAACTCCGGTCACTATCCGGGCGGCTCGCGTTGAAACTCATCTCATCGCCGACGCAGCGAGCGGAAGCCCTCGGCCTCGCGCTCTCGCGGCTTTATCTGGAACATCAGGGTGTCTTCGAGAACCAGATCGTCGTCCCGCTCGACGCT
>Ga0268299_1004410_pt1 | contig 11004 bp, 8 predicted proteins | sample NOBtaG_FD_193484 | JGI IMG/M metagenome (GOLD analysis project Ga0268299, IMG submission 193484) | Activated sludge microbial communities from bioreactor in Nijmegen, Gelderland, Netherland - NOB reactor | ecosystem: Engineered > Bioreactor > Aerobic > Activated sludge | place: Netherlands... | reverse complement strand
CTGGAACAGGGTGCGGAAGTGTTTCGCGAGCACGGCGAGTGTCGTGTCGCCGCCCCGGACGAGCGTGACGAGGGCGTCCAGCCGTTCGTCCAGAACCTTCACGTAGCCCGCGAGCCGCTCCCGGAACTCCTCCGCCCCGAACCAGCCCCGGCCGTGGGCACTGGCGGCGAATTTCACCGGGAGGCCGGCGAGGCGGTTCAGTGACGAATAGGTCTGCCGGACGTCCGAATCGACATCCGGAGTCACTGGCCCGGCGCGCGTGAGGTCGTAGTCGCCGAGCACGACGACGCCTTCATCGGGGAACCAGTAGCAGGTGTGGCCGGACGTGTGCCCCGGCGTGTGAAGGGCCAGCGCCGTGACGCCGCCGAGGTCGAGGGTCTCCTCGGGCTTCACCGTCCCGGTGGCGGCACGGTGGATGAACCCCATCTGGGCGTAAAAGCCGTCGATCATATCGACGAGATGCGGCTCGGTGACGCCGCCCCGCTCGTGGACGACCTTGCGGGACTCGAACGGCGGACGGTCGGATTCGGGCACGTAGACCGGCACGTCCGGCATGGCGCAGGCCGACAGCGCATGGTCCTCGTGCCAGTGGGTGAGGCAGATCCGGTCGATGCCGTTTTCGGCGCGGATCTGCTTCGCCTGCGCGACGGAGCCGCCCTGGTCGATGAGCGTCTTCACGCCGCCGTTCACGTAGAGACCGTTGCAGTTCGGATACGGCGAGCGGTTCGGCCCCGGCAGGAAGACGAGCCGCCCGGCGCGGGGGAAACCGGAGAGGTCCATCGGCGCTGCCGCCGTTTACTTGCGGTCCCGGACGGGGACGTAATTCTGGCCGCGGGCGCCGAGATACACCTGGCGCGGCCGGGCAATCTTCTGGTCCTTGTCGTTCAGCATCTCGGCCCACTGGGCGATCCAGCCGGCCGTGCGCGGGATGGCGAACAGCACGGTGAACATGTCCATGGGGATGCGGAGCGCCTCGTAGATGAGGCCGGAGTAGAAATCGACGTTCGGATACAGCTTGCGCTGGACAAAGTAGTCGTCCGAGAGGGCGATGCGCTCGATCTCGAGGGCGATCTCGATCTTGGGATTGCGGCCTAGGGCGTCGAACACCTCGTCGGCGAGCTTCTTGATGATCTTCGCGCGAGGGTCGTAGTTCTTGTAGACCCGGTGGCCGAAGCCCATCAGGCGGCCTTCGCCCGCCTTGCAGCTCTTGATGAACTCCGGGACCTTGTCCTTGGAGCCGATCTTGTCGAGCATCTCGAGGACGGCCTGGTTCGCGCCGCCGTGCAGCGGGCCGTAGAGCGCCGCCGTCGCGCCGGCGACGCAGGAATACGGGTCCGCCTGGGACGATCCGATGGAGCGCATGGTGTTCGTCGAGCAGTTCTGCTCGTGGTCGGCGTGCAGGATGAACAGCACGTCCAGCGCCCGCTCCACCGCCGGATTCGGCGTGTAGCGGGTCTCGGCCACCTTGAACATCATCGACAGGAAGTTGCCCGCGAACGAGAGCTCGTTGTCCGGGTAGACGTACGGCATGCCGAGCAGGTGGCGGTACGACCACGCCGCGAGCGTCGGCATCTTGGCGATCAGACGGTGGGTGCTGATCCGGATCTCTTCCGGGTCGCCGATGTTCTTCGACGTCGGGTAGAACGTGGAGAGCGCCCCGAGCGTCGAGATCATCATGCCCATGGGGTGCGCGTCGTGGCGGAATCCTTCCATGAACTTCTTCACGTTCTCGTGAACGAAGGTGTGCAGGGTGATGTTCTTCACCCAGTCCTTCAGTTCGGTCAGGTTCGGCAGCTTGCCGTGAACGAGCAGGTAGGCGACCTCGAGGTAAGTCGAATGTTCGGCGAGATCCTGGATCGGGATTCCGCGGTATTCGAGGATGCCCTTGTCGCCGTCGATGTAGGTGATGTTGCTCTTGCAGGAGGCGGTGTTCGTGAAGGCAGGGTCGTAGGTCATCATGCCGAAATCGTCGGGATTGACCTTGATCTGGCGCAGGTCCATCGCCTTGATCGTGTCGTTTTCGATGGGGAGTTCGTACGTTTTTCCCGTGCGGTTATCGGTCACGGTCAGGGTGTTCTTGGACAAGGGGAGTGCCCTCCTGGAGATTTCAGAGCGGTCCGGGCGGTTGCCCTTCAGGGACCGGTTAGACGTTAGCACCGGCGGCTGGCAAATACAGGGGCACGGAATCGGCGTTCCGGTGACATTTTAAGGGACTGTACCGGGCCCGGAACAATGAGTTCCGTTTGTTCCAGAGATACTGACCGGGCTCATTTGCCCCCATGCGGGTGTGCTATTATGGGGAGCGGCGGCCTGTCCGTGCGAGAACGGGCCATTTGGAGATGGAAGCGATGGAAGGTCTCGACGCAATCGACAAGGCGCTCACGACGCTCATGCAGGAAGAGGTGCCCCTCTCCGAGCGTCCGTTCAAGGATCTGGGCGACAAGGTGGGCACCACCGAGGCGGACTGCCTCGCCCGGGTGAAGAGCCTCAAGGACCGGCACATCATCCGGCAGATCGGCGTGATCTTCGACAGCCGGAACATGGGCTACAAGTCCTCGCTGGTCGCCATGAAGGCGCCGCCGGACAAGTGCGACCAGGTGGCCGCCGTCGTCAGCGAACACCCCGGCGTCTCCCACAACTACAAACGCAACCACGAGTTCAACATCTGGTTCACGATCGCCGTGCCGCCGGGCCAGAGCCTCGAGAAGCACATCGAGGCGATGCACAAGGCGTCGGGGGCGATCTCGACCCGCATCATGCAGACGCTCCGCCTCTACAAGATCGGCGTGAAGCTGGACCTCACCGACGAGGGCAGGAAGACCGAGAACCTGACCCAGAAGGAGAAGGCGCCGGTCTGGAACAAGCTGCTGGAGGAGCCGGCGCACCTCAGCGAGGAGGATATCGCCTACATCCGCGAGCTGCAGGAAGACCTCGAACTGGTCGAGCAGCCGTACGTCGAGATGGCGAAGCGGCTCGGCGTCCCGTTCTCCCGGCTCAAGGAGAAGACCCGGGAGATGCACGATCGCGGCCTGTTCCGGCGGAACGCGGCGATCCTCAACCACAGGAAGGCGGGCTTCAAGTCGAACGGCATGGGCGTCTGGCGGGTGGACGAGAGCGAGGTGGACAAGTACGGCGAGCAGTTCGGCCAGTACCGCGTGGTGTCCCACTGCTACCGCCGTCCGGTCTACGAGGACTGGAAGTACAACCTGTTCACGATGGTCCACGGCGCCGACGACGACGAATGCCGTCACATCATCGACCAGCTCTCGAAGGATTCCGGCATCAAGGACTACACGGTCCTCTTCTCCACGACGGAGTACAAGAAGAACCGGGTGGTCTACTTCCCGAAGGGCGAGACCTACCCCGACTGGTGCCGGGAAGCCCTCCAGAACTGAGCGCTATTTCTTTTCCGGGGCGTCGCCGAGGCTGTCGTACTCGCGGATGACCTCGGCCGTGATGTCCGTGTTTTCCGAGGCGTAGGGGATCACGTGCTGGCTCGACTCCAGCACGAGTTCATAGCCTTTCCGCTTCGAGTAATCCGCAGCGACTTCCTTGATGTCCAGGGCGAGGTTGTTCGCCATGCGGCTCTCCTGCCGCTGGAGATCGTCCGAGATGTCCTCCGCCCGGCGCTGAAGTTCCTTCACGCGCTTCTCGGCATCCGCACGGGCCTTTTCGAACTGGGCGGCCGGCAGGGACTTCTGCTTGTCCGTGAGCTGCTTGTTCAGCTGGTCGACTTCCTTCTTGTAGTTTTCGACCTCGCCCGTCTTCGAGCGGACGCTCTTTAGGAAATCCTCGCGAGCCTGTTTGCCGCGCCTCGATTCGATGATGACCCTCTGGATGTTCACGAGGGCGAATTCATGGTCCTTCTTTCCCTGCGCCCCGGCGAGGGCGGGCATGAGGAAGAGGGCGGCGGCGGTTACGGCGGCGAGACGCTTCATGGTTTCAATCCCTATCCAGTCCCGGCCCGGCTGGCAACTCTTCTAGAGTTCGCCCCGTTCCAGGGATTCCCGGAACTTCGGGTGGGCGACGGCGATGAGCGAGCGGCGGCGTTCGTCCAGCGTCCGGCCCCGGAGGTCGGCGTGCCCCCATTCGGTGACGATGAAATGGGTCAGGTACCTCGGCACCGTGACCGGCGTGCCTTCGGGAAAACGGCTCACGATGCGGCTGGTTTCGCCGTTTTTTCCGGCGGTGGACGGCAGGGCGATGATCCCCTTCCCGCCGGCGGACAGCGACGCTCCGGTGAGGAAATCGAACATCCCGCCCACGGACGACACCTGACGGCCGCCGAGCCATTCGGCGTTGACCTGGCCGGTGAGGTCCACCTGGATCGCCGAATTGACGGCGGTGAACTTCGGGCGGCGGGCCATCTCGGCGGGATTGTGGACGGTCTCCGACGAGCGGAGGGCGATTCTTTCGTTCCGGTGGACGAAATCGTAGAGGGCTTTTGAGCCCATGATCTCGCCGATCTCGTGGCGGCCGGGAGTCGCCGGGTTGAACCGGGCGTTGGCGGCCCCGGAGCGGATCAGTTCGATGCTCGAATCGACGAGCAGGGAGTGGAGCGCCAGATCCCGGTGTCCCGTCAGCACCGACATGAGGGCTTCGGGGATCGCGCCGACCCCCACCTGGAGCGTCGCGCCGTCCTCCACGAGCTTCGCCACCTCGCGGCTCACGGCCGTTTCGGTGTCGCTGCCCGTCGCCTTGCTGAACTCGTAGACCGGGGACTGTGCCCGGACGGCGACATCGATATCGGCCTCCGTCAGGAAGCCTTCCGGCCCCGGCACCTGCGGACAGAGCGGGTTCACCTGTGCGATGACGAGGGGAATCTTCTTCGCCAGCGGATACGGATAGCTGGAGGACGCCCCGAGCGAATACCGCCCGGCTTCGTCCGGCTCCGACACCTGCACAAGGATCGCGTCCGAGGGCTGCGCCCCGCCCGGTGCGAACTCGCGGAGCATGTCGAAGTAGCGCATGGGGGCGAAGTGCGCCCGGCCCTGGGCCTCGAGCGCTTTCGCTTTCGGTGTGTAGTGGTAGGTGGTCCAGTGATAGGGGAGCGAGGCGTCCAGCCACGGGGCGTCGCTCACCGTGTAGCCGCCCTGAAGGTGCAGGGCGCCGAGTGACGGTCCGTACTCCGTGAGCGCCCGGATGAGCGCCCGGGGCTCGCCGCAGCCCGGCGGCAGCAGCACCCGCATGCCCGGTTTCAGGTGCCGGAGCGCAGCTTCTGGCGTGTCGGCCCACTTCATCGGGGAAAGGGTTTAGCGCCGCCGCAGGCGAGAGGGAAACGGAGCGTTCGGTGGTTCTGGCTTCAAAACCGTAGTGGCTCAATTGATCGTGGGGACAGTCACCCTGAGGCGAAGCCGAAGGATCTCAAGGCGCCAGATGCAAGATTCTTCGCTTCGCTCAGAATGACTTATGCTCAACCCCTCAAACTGACCCATTACCCTCAAAACCCCGCCCTTTACTTCCCCCGGCAAACGGACTATCCACGGCGCCGTGTTGAATCCGGACCTCCGGCCACCCCTCGGCTGGAAGGCCCGCTAACCGGGCGGAATTACTTGAGTAATCCTGCCCTATCGGAGGGTGACAGCAATGTCGCTTGAGAAGTCCCAGAAGTCGGAAGTCATCACCAAATACAGGAAGCACGGCACGGACACGGGTTCGCCCGAGGTCCAGGTCGCGCTGCTCACGCAGCGGATCAACGAGCTGCAGGGGCATTTCGAGGTCCACAAGAAGGATCACAGCAGCCGCCGCGGCCTGCTGAAGCTGGTCGGCCAGCGCCGCCGCCTGCTCGAGTACCTGAAGCGCACCGATTACGACCGCTACAAGACCCTCATCGACGCGCTGAGCCTGCGCAAGTAGCGCGGGCGCGGCCGGAGGCGGTCCCCATGTCGTCCAGCGGCCGAGCGATACCGGCCCCGGCCCGTTACCGGGTCCGGGGCCTCTCGCCGTTCCGGGGAGTGTCCGGGGCTCCCGGCGCGGGCGCCTTAAGACCGGGCGTAGCGCCGGCCTTTTAAAGAGCTGAAACAGAGAAGCAACCACAACGAAAAGGAAAGGGAAAAGAGAATCCCCATGAACAAGAAAACTGTCACTGTCGATCTGGGCGGACGTCCGCTCACGATCGAAACGGGCTGGGTCGCCAAGCAGGCTTCCGGCGCCGTCATCGTCAGGTACGGCGACACCGTCGTGCTGGTCCCCGCCGTCTCCCTCACGAAGATGAAGGAAAACGCGGACTTCTTCCCCCTCACCGTGAACTACGTCGAGAAGTTCTACGCCGGCGGCAAGATCCCCGGCGGCTACTTCAAGCGCGAGGCGCGCCCGACGGACCGCGAGACGCTGATCTCCCGGCTCATCGACCGCCCGGTCCGCCCGCTGTTCCCGGAAGGCTACTACTTCGAAACCCAGATCATGCCGACGGTGCTCTCCATGGAGCCCGATAACGAGGCCGCCGGGGCCGCGATGATCGGTACTTCCGCCGCGCTCATGGTGAGCGACGCCCCGTTCCGGGGGCCGATCGGCGGCGTGCGCGTGGGCCGCGTGAACGGCCAGTACGTCATCAATCCGACCGTGGCCCAGAAGGAAGAGTCGGACATCGACATCTTCCTTGCCGCCTCCCGCGAGGCGGTGGTGATGGTCGAAGCCGGTGCGAAGGAAGCGTCCGAAGAGGACATGATCCGGGCCATCGAGTTCGGTCACCAGGCACTGATCCCCGTGCTGGACGCGCAGGAGAAGCTGGCGAAGGACGTGGGCGTCGTGAAGCGCACCTTCGAACCGGCGCTCCCCGACGCAGCGGTCGTGAAGAAGGTCCGCGACGCGGCGACGCCGCTCGTGAAGAAGGCGTTCGCGATCCGCGAGAAGCAGGCCCGCTACGCCTCCCTCGACGAGGCGAAGAAGGCTGTGAAGGCTCTCTTCACGGAAACCGAGCTCGAGGAGCACGGCGACACGATCTCGAACGAGATCGAGAACGTGAAGAGCGACCTGATGCGCGCGGCCATTCTCAACGAGAAGACCCGCATCGACGGCCGCGGCCTCGAGAACATCCGTCCGATCACCTGCGAGGTGGGCTGGCTGCCCCGCACGCACGGCTCGGCGCTGTTCACCCGCGGCGAGACGCAGGCGATCGTGACCACCACGCTGGGGACCGAGCTCGACGAGCAGCGGATCGACCAGTACGAGGGCATGGTCCACAAGAAATTCCTGCTCCACTACAACTTCCCGCCGTACTCGGTGGGCGAGTGCTCGAACCGGCTTGCCACCGGACGCCGCGAGATCGGCCACGGCGCGCTTGCCGAACGGGCCATCCAGTCGGTGGTCCCGTCCTACGAGGAATTCCCCTACGTCATGCGCGTCGTCTCCGAGGTCACCGAGTCGAACGGCTCGTCCTCGATGGCGTCGATCTGCGGCGGCGTGCTCTCGCTGATGGACGCCGGCGTTCCGATCAAGGCCCCCGTGGCGGGCATCGCCATGGGCCTTATCTGGGACACGGCCACGAAGAACTATGCCGTCCTGTCGGACATCCTGGGCGACGAGGATCACCTGGGCGACATGGACTTCAAGGTGGGCGGCACCGAGAAGGGCATCACCGCCCTCCAGATGGACCTGAAGGTCACGGGCATCACGACGCAGATCATGCGCGAGGCTCTTGAGCAGGCCCGCAAGGGACGGCTGCACATCCTCGCCGAGATGGCGAAGGCGATCCAGAAGCCGCGTTCGGAGCTGTCCAAGTACGCCCCGAGGATCACCTCGATCAATATCCCCGTGGACAAGATCCGCGACATTATCGGACCGGGCGGCAAGATCATCCGCGAGATCACGGCGCGCTCGGGAGCGACGATCAACATCGACGATTCTGGCCGCATCGACATCGCCTCGACCGACCAGGCGAAGACCGACGCCGCGATCCAGATGATCAAGGATCTCACCCGCGAGGCCGAGATCGGGTTCGTCTACCTCGGCAAGGTCCGCCGGATCGCCGACTTCGGCGCGTTCGTCGAGATTCTTCCGGGCAAGGACGGCCTCGTTCATATCTCCCACCTCGCCAAGAACCGGATCGACCGGGTCGAGGACGTGGTGCAGGAAGGCGACGAGATCCTCGTCAAGGTGCTCGATGTGGAATCGGGCACCGGCAAGGTGCGGCTCTCCCACAAGGAAGTCATGCATCTCGATCCCTCCACCGTGGACTTCACGAAGCCTGCGCCGCCTCCTCCGGCCGACCTTTACGAGGGCGTGAGCGAGGAAGAGCGCCAGGGCGGCGGAGACCGCGGCGGATTCCGTGGCGGCGATCGCGGGGGACGCGGCGGAGACCGTGGCGGATTCCGCGGCGGCGATCGCGGCGGACGGGGCGGAGACCGTGGCGGTCGCGGTCGCCGTTAAGGCGCTCCGGCCCTCGGCGGCGGTTCCCGTCTATGCGACGGAGGACGCCGCCGGCGCGGATCTTTCTGCGGATATCGATGGCCCGCTCACCCTGAAACCGGGGGAGCGGGCCCTCGTTCCTACAGGGATCTCCATCGCGCTCCCCAGGGGCTACGAAGCGCAGGTGCGGCCCCGCTCGGGGCTTGCCCTCAAGCACGGCCTCACCTGTCTCAATTCGCCCGGCACCGTCGACGCCGACTACCGGGGCGAGCTGAAGGTCATTCTGGCGAATCTCGGGCAGGAACCGTTCACGGTCGAGCCGCAGATGCGGATCGCGCAGATGATCGTCGCGCCGGTGAGCCGGGCGAGGTTCTCCCTTGTACCGGAACTGCCAGAAACGGGGCGCGGAGCGGGCGGATTCGGATCGACCGGCATCAAGCGGCACGCGAAGGCGGCGGCGAAAAAGCCCGCCGGAGCGGCCCACAAGACCTCCGTCCCGAAAAAGCGTAAGTAACCGGCGTGCAGCGCCGGTTCCTCAGCATCGTTCTTCTCGAACTTCTGGCCGCGTCGGTGCTCGTCGCGGGTGTGACGCTGGTTCGCGCCTTTCACTTCGAGCTGGCGCTCGTCAGCGCCGCCCTCGTTTACCTGTCGGCGGCGTCGAATGTACTGGCGGGATCGAAAAGGCCGGCGGCAGGAACCGCCCTGTTCGTTCTGGTTCCGCTTGTTCCCGCACTTGCCGAACAGTATCTCCGGCAGCCGTGCGATCCGGGCAGCGGTTTCCTGTTCTATTTCCTCTACACGGTTCCGGCCGCTGTGTGCGGCGCGGGAGCGGGCCTCTCGGCGGTCCGGCTCCTGAAAGGACTGTGGCTCCGTGCCTCGCTCGTACTGGCGGTTGTTCTCCTCCCGGCGGCTTATACCCTCTGGACGCTTTATCACGATGCACCGGTGCGGTTCTTTCACCTGGTGTTCGGCATGTGGCCGGGTTCCCTCTACGACGAGCAGGTGGCCATCACTCCTGCCCTGTGGGTGGCCCGGTTCGAAGGACTCGTCCTCGGCCTTTCGCTGGTGCTTCTCGCGTCGGACCGGCTGCGGAAGGCGGGCCTTGCTTTCGGCGGCCTGTTGCTGGTCCTCATCGCCGCCGAGCCGCTGACCGGCGTCCGGCAGCCGCTTTCATTGCTCCGGGAGCGGATGGGACCACCGGTCGTCGCGGTTGGCGTCCGGTTTTATCCGGATCCGGATCTCCCGGCGGAGGTTCGCGGCGAAATCGCCGGAATCATCGGCGAGGCCGTGACCCATGTGAAAACGAGGCTGGGCGAGGACCATGCCGGGCGCATCGAACTGTTCCTGTTCCGGGACGTGGAGCGACGATATGAAGTGACCGGGGCCCGCTATACGACGTTCACGAAACCCTGGCAGGGAACGGCGTTCCTCGAACCCGAGTCGCTCCGTTCGGCACGGGGGAAAAGCCTGCTCCGGCACGAGCTGACGCACCTCGTGACCGCCCCGTGGGGGCCCTTGCTCGGGCTCCCGTGGAACATCTCCCTGCTGGAAGGCACGGCCGTCGCCGTCGCTCCCGGTTCAGCGGAACGGCTCGCGGCGCTGGCGAAGGTGGTGCTGGAGAAGAAACCGGATCTGGGTCTTGAAACCTTTCTGCGTTCATTCGGCTTCTGGAACGAGAGCGCAGCCGTCGCTTATCCGCTCGGCGGCGCGTTCGTGCAGTTCGTTCTCGAAGCGAAAGGCCCGGACTACCTGAAAGCGCTCTGGCGTCTGGGTCCGTTCGAGGAGCCGCCGGAGGGCGGATGGAAGGCGCTGGCCGCGGGGTTCAGGGGCTATCTGGAGAAAATCGAGCCGAGCGAGGGGGAGAAGGCCACCGGAACGATCCTCTCGAAACGGAAATCGATCTTCGAGAAACGGTGCCCGCACGACGCGGTGGTGGAAACCGGAACTCCCTAGGCGCCTACTTCCCCTCGACCACCTGCTGGTCCTGCTGCTTTTTGAGGAGGACGCCGAGGTAGGGGAACTCCTTTTCGATCTCGGCTGTCCGGATGCCGCCGCGGACGAGGCACTGGAGCCAGTCGATGAGCTCGCTGGTGGACGGCTTCTTGCGCAGGTTGGCGATGGCCCGGATCTCGTAGAACCGCTTGAGCGAGGCCTCAAGAAGCTTTTTGTCGATGTCCGGATGGTGGAGCCGGACGATCTCTTCCATGAGCGGCTGCTCGGGGAAGGCGATGTAGTGGAACACGCAGCGCCGCAGGAACGCGTCGGGGAGTTCCTTCTCGGCGTTCGAGGTGATGATGACCACGGGCCGGAACTGGGCCCGGATCCGCTCTCCGGTCTCGGGGATGTCGAACGACATCTCGTCCAGTTCCTGGAGCAGGTCGTTCGGGAATTCCAGCTCGGCCTTGTCGATTTCGTCAATGAGCAGCACCGCCTGCTCGGGGCTCGCGAATGCCTGCCCCAGCGGCCCCAGCTTGATGTACTGTTTGATATCGCGGATATCCCGGTCGCCGAACCGGGAGTCGTTCAGCCGGGCCACCGTGTCGTAAGTATAGAGCCCTTCCCGCGCCTTGGACGTGCTCTTGATGTTCCAGATGTGCATGGGCTTCTTCAGCGACTTCGCCACTTCGTGGGCGAGCTGGGTCTTTCCCGTGCCGGGCT
>Ga0268299_1004409_pt1 | contig 11006 bp, 6 predicted proteins | sample NOBtaG_FD_193484 | JGI IMG/M metagenome (GOLD analysis project Ga0268299, IMG submission 193484) | Activated sludge microbial communities from bioreactor in Nijmegen, Gelderland, Netherland - NOB reactor | ecosystem: Engineered > Bioreactor > Aerobic > Activated sludge | place: Netherlands... | reverse complement strand
CCTTGCCATCCTTGAACACCATCATCGTCGGGATGCCGCGCACGCCGTAGCGGCCGGGCGTCGAGGGATTGTCGTCGATGTTCAGCTTGGCGATCGTCACGCGCCCGCCGTGCTCGGCGGCGATCTCTTCGAGCGCCGGGGCGATTTGTTTGCACGGGCCGCACCACTCGGCCCAAAAGTCGACAAGCACAGGGCCGGACGCTTTCAGCACGTCATTTTCGAAGCTGTCGTCCGTGATCTTCACCGTGGTCATGAAACCTTCTCCCTGCCGCCCCTTCGAGGCGCCCTTTACGCGAAAAATGTAGGCGCCCAGGCCGCCCGGTTCAACGCCGCTCGGCCGCCGAGAACTCGCTCAGCGCAGCCGTGAGTTGCGCCGCTGAAAGCTCCGTTAACGCGGGCCGCTCCGTCCAGATCAGCGCACACCGCACCACGCGATCCGGGAAGATTTGCATCAAAACCGCCCGATAAAGCGCCATCTGAAGCACATAAGCCGCCGGCGCGTCCTCTGGCGCGAGCGGCGCTGGCCGGTCCGATTTGTAGTCCAGCACCAGGACCTCATCGGCGGTCACAATTAGGCGATCCACGATCCCGCGCACCGGCCGGCCCGCGACCGCCCCGACCAGGGGCGCTTCAGCCCGGCTCTCCGGCCCGAACGCACGCGCGAATTTCGGATGCGCGATCACTGCGAGGGCTTCGTTGGCCAAGGGCCCGCGCGCCTCCGCCTCAACACCCTGACGCGCAAGCCATGCTTCCGCCGCCTGCGCGCGCGCGTCCGGCGCCAAATCCGGCAGGCGTTGCAACAGGCCGTGGATCAGCACGCCGCGCTTGAAACGCGTCTCGCCATCGCGCCGCGGCGAAAGCGCGGCCGGCGCTTTGAGTTTCGATGGCGCCAGCGCGCGCGCATCGCCCACCGCGTGCAGAGGGCGGCGCGCCCACTCCGGCAACGTCACGATCTGCGCGGCGCCCTTGGTCTGCGGCGGCGCGCGCAGCGGCGCGCCGATGCGCAGACCTTCGCCGAACGGCGTGTCGCACGGCTGCGCCAGCGCGTTGATCGAATCGCCCACCAGCTTGTGCCAGGACTTCGCGTGCGGCTCGCCCGAATTGCCCTGCGCGTAGCCGCACACGATCAACCGATCGCGCGCGCGCGTCATCGCGACATAAAGGAGCCGCCAGTGCTCGCGCTCGGCGCGCGCCTTGTGTGCGTCGCGTGCGCTGCGCGTGGCCTCATCGTCTTCGCCCTGCCGCGGAGACCAGAAGAGCGCGTCGCCCTCCATCAGCACGCCGTCTTCGGCCGCATCCTTCACGCCGCCCGTCGTATCCGGCAGCAGCACGACCGGCGCTTCGAGCCCCTTTGCGCCATGCACCGTCATCACGCGGATGGCGCCGCCCGCCGCCTCGAGCTCGCGCTTCACCTCGGCGTTGTCGGCTTCCATGTCGGCGAGAAAGCGTTGCAGCGTCGGCGCCGCGCGTGGATTCGGCGCGAGCGCGCGCTCCAGCAATTCTTCGAGCGGATCGCGCGCTTCCGCGCCCAGCCTGCTCAGCACGCGCGCCCAACCGGTGCGCCCGTCTCTGTCCATGCCCTCCAGCGCCCACGAGAGAAACGCGAACGCGTCGAGCCCCGCGCGCGCGCCGAGCGCACGCACAAAGCGCCGCGCCTCGTTCCAATGGTCATCGGCGTTCGCCATCAGGCGCGCATGCAACGTCTCGCCCTTGCCGCGGCCATGCGCGAGCGGCAGGAGATCGCGATCATCGTCCGTCAGGTTGAGCCACGGCCCTTTCAGCACACAGGCGAGCGATAGATCGTCCGCCGGATCGAGCGCCACGCGCATCAAGGCAAGGCAATCTTCGACCGCGAGTTCGTTCTTCAGCACCATGCGATCTGCGCCCGCCACCGGCAGGCCCGCGCGCTTGAACGCCTTGATGAGCGCGTGGAAGATCTGCCCGCGTACACGCACCAGCGCGATCACGTCGCCTGGCTGCATCGGCCGCAACGATCCGTCCTTGTCGGACACCGCCTCGCCCGCAGCGATCCATTCCTTCACCTTGCGAGCCAAATCGCGCGCCAGCGCGGTTGGCGCATCGGCGCCGGTTTCCATATCGAGCGGCGCATCCCACGGATCGCCGCTCGCCGGCGCTGGCTTCGGGGCCGGCGGCCACCATTCGACGAGCCCGCGCGCGTCCGCACGCCGCGCGATGTGGCGCACGACGTTCGATGCTTCGGGCTCGCCCGCCGCAAGCGGTGTTTCCGCGAACGTCGCATCCACCGCCGCCAGAATCTCCGGCGCCGAGCGGAACGACATCTCCAGCGTCGGCGCCACGAACGGCGCGCCCGCCGCTTCCGCGCGCGTTTGGAGATGATGGCTCTCGTTCAGAAACCCGTCCGGATCGGCGCCCTGGAACGAATAGATCGATTGCTTGGGGTCGCCGACGGCGAACACGGTGCGTTTCTTCTCCTGCGCGCCAATACCGGAAAAGAACTCGTCCTGCAGCGGCGCGATCAACTTCCACTGATCGGGGCTCGTATCCTGCCCCTCGTCGATCAGAATGTGATCGACGCCGCCATCGAGCTTGTAGAGCACCCACGGCGCCGCGGCCGATTGGCTCAGAAGCTTGCGCGCCTGCGCGATAAGATCGGCAAAATCGAGAACGCCCGCGCGGTCTTTTGCGGCGTCATACGCACGCGCGAGCGCCGCTGCGATCACGTGCGCCGCATGTGCGTCCGCGGCGCGATCGGCGCGGCGCAAGTTTGCGCGTGCGGCCTCGACGCGCGCGCTTTCCTGCACGAACACCTGCGCATGATGCGGCTGCTTGTCGGCAAAGCCCTTTGTCACGATCCGCGCGCGTGGGTCGCCGAGGCCCTTCTCGGTGTAGAACACGCAAAGATACGCGTTCCACTGATCGCGCGGATCGGCGCACGCAGCCGCTTCCCGTATGCTTTGCGCGACGTCTTGATCCTTGCTCGTGCTCGCGCTCAGCGCATCGGCCGCGGCATTGAGATCGCGCCACGGAATGGCGCCCATCGCCTTCGCAAGCGCCTCCTCCGGCGAGTCGTTCACATTGTGACGCTTCCGCAGATCGCCTGGCGACAATTGCTCCGACTTGCCCGCGAGATTCGCGAGCAACAGATCGAGCCGATCTGAATTAAGCCGCGACGCGAACCGCGCAAACGCTGCAAGAACCTCCTCTTCCTCGCTCGCGCAGATGGCGCCGCGCGCTTCGTCCATCAAATCGGCGGCGCGCGCTTCATCCGCGATATCGAACCCCGGCGGCGCGCCGGCCTCGAGCGGAAAGCGCGCGAGCAGACGCTCGCAGAAGGCGTGGATCGTCTGGATTTTCAGCCCGCCCGGCGTTTCGAGCGCGCGGGCGAACAGCGCGCGCGCTTTGGGCAGATCGGCGTCCTTCACCCATTCGGGCTCGACGCCCTCAAGCTCCGCCAGCGCCTTGCGCAACGTTTTGTCGTCCGCGACGCACCAATCGCCAAGCCGTTCGAACAAGCGACGCTGCATCTCGGCCGCCGCCGCCTTCGTGTAGGTGATGCACAAGAACGCCGAAGGCTTTGCGCCGGCCAGCAACAGCCGCGCGATCCGATCGACCAGCACTTTGGTTTTGCCCGAGCCCGCATTCGCGGTGACGAACACGTTCGTCTCCGGCTCTGCGGCCGCGCGCTGTTGCTTTTGCGCTTCGGCGTAGGCGCTCATTGCTCGTCCGCCTCGGCGTCAGCCCATTCCTTGCGGCGCGCGAGCTGATCGTAATCCGTCCACTTGCGCATGAACTGCACGCGCGGCGAGGAAAGAAACGGCTGCCCGGGCTGCGCATAGCGCGCGAGCAGCTTTTCGAGCGCCGCCAGCGCTTCTTCGCCCGCAGCATCCGCATCGACATCGACCACACGCGGCGCAGGCTGCGCGCCGCCAAACTTCCAGTAGATCAATTCACGCGCACGCGCGGCCGGCACGCCGGCAAACGCTCCGCGCCGCAACATCGCGCCTTCGAGCGAGAGCTGAGGCGACAACCCGCTCTTCACTTGCTTATCCGTCGGCGGCGATCCCGATTTCACATCGACGATCACGCCATGTCCGTGCGCAACCTCGATCCGGTCCGCGATGCCCGAAAGCACGCGGCCGTCCGCCAACGCCAACTCGCCTTTCTTCTCGCGATAGATTTCGCCGTCGCGTGTGCGCGCCCAAGCAAGATACGCGCGCGCGGATGCGGCAAGCCGCGCACGCTCCGCCGTGCGGCGCGCCGCGCCGAAGCCCGCCTCCGCCAGCGCGCGATCGAGCGCGGCGATCAGCGCCGCTTCGGTTTCTTCCGCGCCGATAATCTCGATCGCGCCGTGAATCGCGGTGCCGCGTTCGGCAGCGCCCGGCTCGTAGCCGACGGGCCTCAGCACATCGAGCCCCAGCACGCGCTTTGCAAAGATCGCGTAGGGATCGCGGATCAGCGTTTCGACGTCGGTGATCGAGAGCCGTTTCAAGCGCTGATCCGCCGGCGGCTTCGGTTGCGGCGCGCGCAACTCCGGCTTGGCCGTCGCGGCATCGAGCGCGTGCGCCCACGCGATCGCCGGCGCCTCCCGTTTCAACGCAGCGCCGGCGCCGCGTACCAAAGTCTCAAGCCGCCAAATCCAGCGTGATGCAACAGAAGGCGCGCCGCCGCGCTTCAGCGCGCGCGTCATCACAACGCGCGGCGCGCACGCAAGCTGCGCAAAGTCATGCGCGGCGAGCCCGATGCGCGCATCGGGCGATGGCAGGCCAAGATCGGCGCGCATCGTGCGCGTCAGAAACGGATCTTCCGGCGGCGGCGCAGGCCAGGCGCCTTCGTTCAGCCCGCCGAGGATCATCACGTCGCGCCGCTGCAAGCGCGCTTCGAGCGGCCCCCAGATCGCGCAGCGCGGATCGCCGCCACGTTCCGGCAACGCCTCGGCGCCATCGAGCAATGCAATGAACGCGCGCGCCGCCTGCGCATTCGTCACCACGCCGAGCGCTGCGCCATGCTCGCGCGCTTCTGCCGCGAGCTTGCGCGCGGCCGCGCCATCCTGCCCAGCCCATACGCGCGCGCCATCGCCGCCGGGCGTCGCCGCGACCAATTCGGCGCTCGCGCACAGCGCATCGGCGAACGCACCAAGATCGCCTTCGCACGAAAGCGGCGCGAGCGCGCGCGCAATGTTTTCGGCGAGTGCGGCGCCAGCGGCGCCTTTGGCGCGCGCGGCGAGAGTCTCTGCCCCGTCGTGCCGGCGTGCGCCGCGCAGCGCGGCGTGCTCTAGCTCCACACGCGCAGCTGCAAGCGACGCCGGCGCCATGCCAAAGCCCGCGAGCGCATGCTTCAGCAACCCCGCGAGCGCGACAGGTGATCCAGAGTCGCGCGCCAACTCACACAAGAGCGCGAGCAGCGAACCCGCCGCCGTCTCGCGCAGCGCGCGACCATGCGACATCGCCGGCGAGATGTTCCAGCGCGCCAGCTTTTCCGCCACGCGCCGCGAGAGCGCCGCATCCGGCGTTACCAGTGCAACACTCGCGGCGGGATCCTCCAACGCCTCGCGCATCAGCAGCGCAACGACCGCCGCTTCTTCCTCGCCATTGGCCGCTTCGATCAGCTCCAGCCCGCCGAGCCCGTCGGCGACGCGCTTTGGCCCGCCGGCTTGCGCGATGCGCCCAAGCCAATCGGCCGTTGCATCCGCCGGCACGAGCGCCTCGCGCACCAGCACGCGCCGCGCCGCGCCGCGCGCCTCTTCCGCGCCAAGCGCGCGCACGTCCGCGCGTTCTAGCCCAAGCGCGCCAAGCGTCTCGCGCAACGCGAACTGCGGATGTTGCGGATCGATCGCGCGCCACGCCGCGTCGTCCAAATCCGCGTCGAGCCCCGGCAGCACGACAACGCCGCGCGGCAGCGCCGCCACAACGCGCATCAGGCGCCGCGTCGCCGCGACAGAACCGGTCGAGCCCGCAATCACGATCGGCCGCGAAGGCGGCGCCGCTTCCCATTGCGCCGCGAGCGCATCGAGCAGCAGCGCGCGGCGCGCCGAAGGATCGAGCGCGCCTTCCGCGGCCAGAATGTCGGGCCAAACGCGCGTTAGGATCTCAAGGAACGTCGCTGACTGCTTCCAGTGCGCGGCAAGATCGCGCTCCTCCACAAGCGTGGGCAGAAGTGACCAGTTCACGCGCTCGGCCGCGGAAGCAGAGTCGAGCAAGCGGCAGAGCTCATCGGCCATCGCCAGCGCACGCGCGGGATCGTCGCTCAGCCCCTGCGCCGTCAAGTAGGAGCGCACCAACGTTGCAAGCGTCAGCCGCCGCTTCGTCGATGCGATCCCCGGCGGCAGATCGAGCGCGATCGGATCAGCGCCCCACACATCGACATCGTCATCGAGATCGCCAAGCGGACGGATCGACGGCAGCAGCGCGGCGCCGCCGAGACGCTTGGCGAACGCATCCATCAAGCCATCGGCCGCGCGCCGGTTCGGCAACAGGATCAGCGCATCGGCAAGCGCGAATGGCGCATCAGCGCGCCACAGCGCCTGCGTCAACGCATCGACGAACGTATCCAGGAACGGCAGCGACGCAGCGATCGCGCGCACGCGCGGCGCCGGTCCTTCAAACAGCGTGCTCACGCACGAGCTGCCTGCGGCGCTTCAGCCGCAAGCCGCGCCTCGGCGTCGTCACGCGCCTTGGGGTCGCCGACGTGCAGCCAGAACCCATCGAACACAGCGCCATAGAGCCTGCCCGCTTCCCACGAGCGCTTCCACACTTGGCGGAACGAGAACGGCTCCAGCGGTTCCGCATCGATGATTTTCGGATTGACGATCTGCACGCCCATCCAGGCGAGATCGGCGCTCGGATCATCGAAGCGATGCGTGATGCGCCCGTCCGGCGCGAGCTTGAAATCGCCCGTTGAGTCGAGGCCCAAGCACCGGTCCATCGGCACGAGCAGCAACAGCGCGTCCATCTTCGCCGGATCGAACTGGGCCGCGAGCTTCGCGAGTGCACCCTCTCCGATCCACACGCTGTCCGTGTTCACATGAAAGATCGGCTCATCGCCCAGCAACGGCCGCGCCTGGCGCACCGCGCCGCCGGTTTCCATCAGCTGCGCGCGCTCATCGGAGACAACGATCTCGATGTCCCGCCGCTTCGCGAGTTGCGCTTCGACCATGTCTGCGAACGCATGCACGTTCACCACCGCGCGCTTCACGCCGCCTTCGACCAAACGATCCAGCATGTGATCAAGCAACGTGCGCCCGGCGAGGACGACGAGCGGCTTTGGGCGATCGTTGGTCAGCGGCTTCATGCGCGTGCCGAGGCCCGCCGCCAGCACCATCGCCGTTTTCGGCTTCACGCCAACAGCCGGCGCTGCACTCAACGTCTTCTCCCCGCGCAGATACGGGCCCGCAACCTCCTCGACGAACGCACGCGCTTCCGCGAGCGCGGGGTGCATCAGATTGTTGTCGAGATGCGCCCACACGCGCGGCATGAACGCCCGGTAGCGCGGCTTGCCATCGCGCACATCGAGGCGCGCGAAAATGCCCAGGATGCGCATCGCGTTGATCGCGCCGAGCACCGCGAGCTCGCGCATGAACGCGGCTTCGTCATCGCCCGTCACATCGAGATAGCGCCGGATCGCCGCCGCCGCCGCACGCGGGCTCACATCGCGCCGCGCATCCTGCAGCAGCATCGCGAAATCCCAAGCGCGCCAGCCACGCACTGCGTCCTGGAAATCCAGCAGCCCAACGCGCGCCAAGCCGCCGCGCTCCGGCAGCCACAGCAAATTTTCCGCGTGATAGTCACGGATCGTGAACGCGCGCGGGAAGCCAAGCGCCTTCACGATCAGCGAGTCCCGGATGCGCTCCCAGCGCGCGCGATCTTCGATCACGATGTCCGGGTTTTGCTTGGGCAGCCACTCGACGAAGAGATCAGCATTCACTTCGAGCGCGAGCGCGTCGTACTCAAGGAACGGCCATTGCGCGCCGTAGCCGCGCAACATTTTCGGCGCATCCGCCGCGTGCACATGCGCCAGCACTTCGGCGGCGGCCGCATACAATTCTTCTTCGTCGGCCTGCGCCGGGATCACATGCGCGTAGAGATCTTCGCCGAGGTCTTCGAGCACGGCGTAGCCGCTCGGCACGTCGAGCCCGTAAATCTCCGGCGCCGTGAGCCCGAGATCGCGCAAATGCCCATCGACCGCCGCGAACGCTTCAACGCGCGATGCGGCAAGCCGCGCCGTCGCGTTCCAGCCCATTTCGCGCCGCTGCGCGGGCGATGCGCCCGGCGGGCATGGGCCGGCTTCCGAACTTGGCGCTGCGTCCATCAGGATCGCGCGCCGCCCGGGCAGGATCAGGCGTTCGTACCGGCGCGTCGACGCATCGCCCGCGAGCGGCACGCACTCGGCGGCGGCGAAACCCGTCTCCCGCAGCAATCTGTCGAGCGCAGCAGCTCGTTCAGTGGTCATTGGCGCGCTCCCGCATCCGCCCGTGCGGCGCAAATTCGATCCGCCGCCCGCCTGCTTCCGGCGTGAGGCGCACGTCCAGCCGGTCCGCCGGCAACAACCCTTCGAGGCGCTCGGGCCACTCGATCAGGCAGGCCGCGCTCACCAGCGCATCCTCCAACCCCAGTTCGAACGCCTGCTCCGGCCCTTTGAGCCGGTAGAGATCGAGGTGCCAAAGCTCGCCGCGCGGGCCGTCATAGGTCTGCACCAGCGTGAAAGTGGGACTTGGCGCCTCGGTTTCCACGCCCATCCAGGCCGAGATCGCGCCCCGCGCGAACGTGGTCTTTCCGGCGCCGAGATCACCCCACAGCGCCACGCAATCGCCCGCCCTAAGCTGCGCGCCGAGCCGCGCGCCGGCGGCCTCGGTCGCAGCGGAATCGGCCAAAAATCGAGAATCACTGGGGGCGCTCACGGCCCGCGATGCTGCCGCCGCCCGCCCTGGGGTTCAAGGCCGCCCATCCGTGGCGCGGGCGTCATCTTGCGCAACGGGTTCCGGCGTTTCAAACAGGCTGAAAGAGCGGGAGGGAGCACCCCTTGGGCGAAGCGCGAATCGGGCGCGTTGTGGTTGTCGGCGCCGGCCAGGCGGGCGGCGAAGCCGTGCAGCGCCTGCGCGCGCTCGACCATGACCTTGAGATCACCCTCATCGGCGAGGAGCCGCTCGCACCGTACCAGCGGCCGCCGCTCTCCAAGAAATTCCTGGCTGGCGAACTCGACGCCGCCCGCCTCCTCCTGCGCCCGCCCGAGGTCTATGAGCAGGAACGCATCGCGCTGCTGACCGGGCGCCGCGCCGTCTGGATCGATCGCGCCGGCAAGCGCGTACGGCTCGATGGCGGCCAAGAGCTTCCGTACGATGCACTGATCCTCGCCACCGGCTCGCGCCCCCGGAAGCTACCGCTCGCGGGCGCCGACCTTGCGGGTGTGCATCTCTTGCGCACAGCGGCCGATGTTGACGCGATCCGCCCGCGTTTCGTGGCGGGCGCCAAGCTCGTGGTCGTGGGCGCTGGGTACATTGGCCTTGAAGTCGCCGCCGTCGCCCGCCAGCTCGGGCTTGAGGTGACGGTGATCGAAGCGGCTGTTCGCCCGCTCGCGCGCGTCACCAGCCCCGAAGTGGCCGGGTTCTATCTCGATGAGCACACCGCCAAGGGCGTGCGGTTTGCGCTCAACGCACAGGTCGCCGTCATCAAGGGAACGGAGCGCGTGCGCGCCGTCGGCATGGCCGACGGGACGGAGATTCCGGCCGACATCGTGATCGCCGGCATCGGCATCATCTCGGAAACCGCGCTCGCGACGCAGTGCGGCCTCGCGGTCGAAGGCGGCATTGTCGTCGACCGACAGATGCGCACATCCGATCCGGCGATCTTTGCGATCGGCGATTGCGTGCGGCGCCCGCTCGTCCATTTCAACGATCGGCTCGGCCCGCTCGAAAGCGTCCATAACGCCATCGAGGGCGCGAAGATCGCCGCCGCCGTCATCCTGGGCAAAGAGCCGCCGCCCGAAGAAGCGCCGTGGTTCTGGTCCGACCAGTACGATCTGAAGCTCCAGATCGCCGGGCAATTCCAGGGTTACGACAAGCTCGTCCTCCGGGGAAATCCGAAGGAGCGCGCTTTCGCCGCGTTCTATTTCCAGGCCGGGCGCCTCATTGCCGTCGACGCCGTCAATCGCCCCGCGGAGTACCTCGGCGCCAAACAACTCATCCAGCGGGGCAAGAGTGTTGCGCCCGAAATCCTCGCTGATCTATCGAAACCCATGAAGGAGATCGTCGCCGCCGCCTAAAGCGCGCGACGTTTGGAGCCCCGATGCCGAAAGTCACCTACATCGAACACGACGGTAAGGAACACGTGGTCGACGCGCCCGTGGGGCAGACCGTGATGGAAGCCGCCGTGAAGAACGCGATCCCCGGCATCGACGCCGATTGCGGCGGCGCCTGCGCGTGCGCGACGTGCCACGTCTATGTCGATGAAGCCTGGGCCGGCAAAACCGGCGAGAGCTCCGGCATGGAGCAGTCGATGCTCGACTTCGCCAACGACGTCGAAGAAACCTCGCGCCTCTCCTGCCAAATCAAGATCACCGAAGAACTCGACGGCCTGATCGTGCGGATGCCGAAGAGCCAGCACTAGCTCTCTAAGCTCCCGCAAAAATCGTTCTGCCCATCCCGTTGATTGCGCTGCGATTCACCAGGATCGCAGGTGCGAACGTATGCGCGCGGCCGGTTTCTGCGCTTGCCGTTCCCGAAATTGGGTTCATGCTCCTCCCCACAGGAGAACTGCGCTCGAGATGTGGCGGGGGCTCGGAGCGCAACAGCGCAACGGGAGGCCAACATGGGTGCTACAGGCAGGGTGCGCGCGATCGGGCTCATTGGCCCGAGCGGCGCAGGCAAGACGAGCTTGCGCCAAGCGCTTGGCGCGGTCGGCGCCAGCGGCGATGTAAAACCAGAGGCCGCGCCGGAGCTTGGCTTCGCCGCGGCCGAATTTTTAGGTGACCGCTACATCATCGTCGATCCGCCCGGCGCACTCGACTTTGCGGCGGAGATGGACGCGGCGCTG
>Ga0268299_1004408_pt1 | contig 11010 bp, 10 predicted proteins | sample NOBtaG_FD_193484 | JGI IMG/M metagenome (GOLD analysis project Ga0268299, IMG submission 193484) | Activated sludge microbial communities from bioreactor in Nijmegen, Gelderland, Netherland - NOB reactor | ecosystem: Engineered > Bioreactor > Aerobic > Activated sludge | place: Netherlands... | reverse complement strand
GCGGTGCTTGTCCTGCACCGGCATGGTCCCTTCGAACTGCTCGTGCATTGCTGTGCTGTTGTGCCGTCGAATCCTCCGAGAATACCGAACGCCTCCATGGCGCGCAAATGTACGTGCGGCAGGGCAGGAAGGAGGTGCGTGCTAGAATCCGAGCCGTTTCTCCTCCCCGACGCAGCTCCCATGAAGGAATTCCGCGACAAGGTCGCAGTGATCACCGGCGGTGCCAGCGGCCTGGGCCTTGCGATGGCCAAGCGTTTCGCCGCTGAAGGAATGAAGCTGGTGCTCGCAGACATCGAGGAGGATGCTCTGCGTCGGGTGGAACAGGACTTCCGCAAGGCCAAGGTGCCGGTGATCGGCATCTGGACGGACGTCTCGCGCGCGCAGGACATCGAGCGGCTCGCGGAAAAGGCGCTGGCGACCTACGGCGCGGTGCACGTCCTGTGCAACAACGCCGGCGTGGCGCCTGGCGGCGCGGTGTGGGAGAACACGCTCGCCGACTGGGAATGGGTGATGGGCGTGAACGTGTGGGGCGTGATTCACGGCGTGCGAACCTTCCTGCCGATCATGCTGCGCCAGGACACCGAATGCCACGTGGTGAATACCGCTTCGGTCGCCGGGCTGCTGTCCGTGCCGAACATGGGCAGTTACTGTGTGTCGAAGCACTCTGTGGTCACGCTGACCGAATGCCTGTTCCACGATCTGCAGCAGCGCGACGCGAAGATCGGCGTGTCGGTGCTGTGCCCCGCCTACGTCCCCACCAGCATTGCTGATTCCGAACGCAACCGGCCGGCGCTGCTGCGCAATGCGCAGCGCAACAAGACGGCGGATGAAATCGCGAGCGAGGAGGCCATGCGCCATGCGGTCAAGTCCGGCCGCGTCAACGCTGACCAGGTGGCGCAAATGGTATTCGACGCGGTGGTCGATGAGCGCTTCTACGTCCTCACCCACCCCAAGATCAAGGGCGCGATCCAGACGCGCATGGACGACATCCTTCTCGAACGGCAGCCAACCGACACGTCCAGACCCAAGGACTGAGGGCGCATCAGCTCACGCCCCAGGGCAGCACGATCGCGGCAATCAGCATCGCGACCAAGGCCGCCGGCAACACCATCTTGAGCAGCGTTTCCATCTTCGGCGTTCCAGGCTCTCGCCCTGGTCAGGGCGCCGCCCACATGCGCAACAGATTGTGGTAGCAAGCGGTCAGCGAAACCGCCGGCGCTATTTCTCCCAGGTCGGTGCGCAACGCGAGGATGGCCATATCCATCTCGAACAGCAGACGTCTGCGCTCGGCTTCACGCACCAGGCTCTGGATCCAGAAAAAGGACGCCAGGCGCTCGCCGCGCGTGACCGGCTCCACCCGGTGCACGCTCGATGACGGGTAGAGAATCATGTCCCCTGCCGCAAGCTTGACCGTCTGCGTGCCGAAGGTGTCCTCGATCACCAGTTCGCCGCCTTCGTACTCGTCGGGTTCGCTCAGGAACAGCGTGGCGGACAGATCCGTGCGCACGCGCTCACCCGAAGCGGCAATCGTGCGCACGGCGTTGTCGACGTGGTTGCCGAATGCATTGGCGACCCCCCCGTAGCGATTGAACAGCGGCGGATAGATCGTCTTCGGAAGTGCAGCGGTGAAAAACAGTGCACTGCGATGGAGTCCCTCCATCACGATCGCGCGCGCCTGCACCGCTGCCGGCGCGTTGTCGGGCAGTTGCAGATTATTCTTGGCTTGCGCGGACTGGGAGCCGGCGGTGATGCGGCCGTCCGCCCACTGCCCCTCGGCCAGGATGGCGCGCACGCGCCGCACTTCCTGCTCGGAAAGCACCTCGGGGATGTGCAGCAGCATGCGGCCTCCTTGCCGATGATCAGAGTTTGAGTTCCAGCGTTCCCAGGAACACCCGTGAGGTGCCGGGGATCACGTGCCCCTGATAGACCGTCTCGTAATGTACGGTGTCGAACACGTTGAGCACGTTGAATCGCAGGGTGTAGCGCGGCTGCGCGTAGCTCAGCATCGCGTCCCAGCGGATGTAGCCGGGCGCGTAGTTGGTGTTGGCGTTGTTGCCGTAGCGCTTGCCCACGGCATTAAAGCCTCCGCCCACGTGCCAGCCATGAGGCAGCTGGTAGACCGTCCACAAATTCGCCGTGTAAGGCGGCGTGTACAGCGGCCAATTGCCGACGTCGTTGACGTTTAGCGACTCGTCGATCTCCGCCCACATCCGCGCAACGCCTGCGAATACCTCCCACTTCGGCGTGATGCGCCCGGCCGCCTCCAGCTCGATGCCATCGGTATGGCGACGTCCCGACAACAGGAACTCGTCGGCGACCAGCGGGTCGGTGTTGCGTTCGTTGGTCTTCTCGGTGCGGAACAGCGCGGCGCGCAGCGACAACCCGCGCGCCAGATCCCATTTGCCGCCGATCTCGACGTTGCGGCTCTTCTCCGGCGGCGTGTTGCTGCCACGCACGTCCAGCGAGTACAGCTCAGCGGACGGATTGAACGAGGTGCCGTAGGCAATGTAATACGACTGCACCGGATCGGGCTGGTACATCAGGCCGGTACGATAGCTCACCACGCTGTCGGTGCGGCTCAGGGGACCGAGCGGCTCGGCGCGTTCGTAGTCGGCGTCCAGGCGATCCCAGCGCAATCCGAGCAGAACCTTCCAGCCGGGCAGGAACTCGACGATGTCCTGCACGTACAGACCGATGCTGTCGGATTCGTAGTTGACTTCTGCGGTGCGCACCTTGCTGAAGAAGTTTGCGGGCAGCACGGGATAGGGATTGGGATCGCCCACGGTAGTCGGCGGAATGGCACCGGTCGGGGCATACGACCAGCGCTTCGCATCCTCCCACGTCAACTCCATGCCCGCGAGCAACACGTGTTCCAGCGGGCCGGTCTTGAACTTCGCGTTCAGGTCGGTCTGGCTGGCGACCGGGCTCTCCTCGCCTCCGCGCGCCTGGCGCTGGCGGTTCACCGGCGTGCTGTCGGTGATCACGCTGGTGCCACCCGGCAGCCGCGGCACCGAAGTCCACAAGTCGCGCTCGTAATCCGCCGCGCGCAGCACGGTGCGCAGCGAGACGTCGGGCGTGAAGCGATACAGCGCGGAGGCCGTGGCGATGCCGGTTTCATAGCGCTCATAAGCGCCGTTGGCGAAACCGTAGAAGCGGTCCACCGGCACGTCCAGCGGCCGCCGCTCGAAGAACGGCACTCCGAAATCGGGAACGTTCTCTTCCTTCAAGTAGAAGTACGAGAGTCCCAGCTCGAGCCGGGTGCCCAGTCCCCATGTGAAGGCCGGCGCCACGCCCCAACGCTCGTAGTGCGGCCCCTCGCCTCGGAAGCTGTCGGCATCGTGCACCATCGCGTTCACGCGCAGTCCGCTCGAGTCCCCGACCGCCTTGTTCAAATCTACGGTCGCGCGGCTGTAGCCGTAGCTGCCCAGCGTAACGCTGGCTTCGTACTCGTCCACCCGCATCGGCTGCTTGCTCACCTGGTTCACTACACCACCGGTGGAACCGCGTCCGAACAGCATGGAGGCGGAGCCGCGCAGCACGTCGATCTGCTGCAGGTTGAACAGGTCGCGGTTGTACTGCGCGACGTCGCGGATGCCATCGAGATAGAGATCACCATAAATGGGAAAGCCGCGCATGGAGAAGTTGTCGCCGATGCGCCCGCCCTCACCGGCGGCGAAGGTGATGCCGGGTGCGTTGCCCAGCGCCTGCTGCAGCGAGGCATTGCCCCGGTCCCGATATACGCTCTCTGGGATGACGGTCAGCGACTGCGGGATGTCGCGCGGGGCCTGTTGCAACTTGCCCACGCTGGTCAGTTCGGGCTGGTAGGTCTCACGTTCGCGCGCGGCTTCTACATCCACACGCGGTGCGGTCACCTCCTCCTGTGCGGCGGCGGAGGCGGACAAGGCCACGCCGGTGAGCAGCGCGCCCAGTGGCAGCAGCCGGCTGGGTGTGCCGAGGCCCGATCGTACAGTTGAATGCAAGCGATGCCCGTTGGGGCGCGGTGAAACATGCTGCACGCGGGCCGAGTGCGGCCGCGTCGAAAAGGGCGTTTTCATCCCTGTCTCCCTGAGTGGTAGCGCGCATTGGCTGGCTACCCTCGAGGGGGATGGCTGGCTAGCGAATCGTGATGGTGCTGGTCGTGCTCGAGTGTCGAAGCGCAGTGCTACTTGGTGAGAATCAACCCTCCCTTGCTGGTCTGCCGCAGCGAGTAAGTCTCACCGTTGTGTTCGATCGCCACTTCGCGTCGCCCTTGGAACAACTGGCTGCTGGGCACGGCGTGTCGCGCGACGGGCGCGCTCGCCACGCGTGCAGTGCTGTCCGCACCGGCCGGTCCGCTGTGGCGATCGCGCTCGTTCATTCCCGCACCGGCTCCGTGATGAAAGCCAGCCGCGTCACGCCGGTGGTCTGCGCCAGCGCCAACACTTCGGCCAGCACTTGATACTGGGTGGTGCGCTCGGCGCGCAGCCGCAGTTGCGGCTGGGGATCCTGCGCCGCGATACGCGCGAAACGGCTCTCCAGATCCGCCTTGCCGATCCTGTCCGAGTCCCAGTAAAGTTGTCCCGTGCTGTCGATGGTCAGATTGATGCTCTCTGGCGGCGACACGCTCACGTTCGCGCTCGCCTGCGGCAGGTCGACGCGGATCGCATGCGTGAGCAGCGGCGCGGTGACGATGAAGATCACCAGCAGCACCAGCATCACGTCGATCAGCGGGATCATGTTGATCTCCGCCATCGGGCGGGCGCCCTCGGCATCTTGAAATCCGCCGAATGCCATCACGCCGCTCCGCTAGTTGCCGGGCGTGGTGCGCTCGCCCCCGCCATCGCCCGTCCGCGCGCGCCCCCGGCCACTTTGAATCCGGTGACGAGGAACGCCTGCACGTCGTGCGCGAAGCCGTCCAGCTCGGTGAGCAGCAGGCGGTTGGAGCGCACGAAGGCGTTGTAGGCGAGCACCGCGGGGATCGCCACCGCCAGGCCCAGCGCCGTCATGATCAGCGCCTCGCCGACCGGCCCGGCCACGGCATCGAGCGAGGCCTTGCCGCTGAATCCGATCGCGAGCAGCGCGTGGTAGATGCCCCACACCGTGCCGAACAGCCCGACGAAGGGCGCCGAACTGCCCACCGAAGCGAGCACGGTCAGACCGGATTCGGAGTGCGCGGTCTCCTGCGTCATCGCGCGGCGGATGGCGCGGGTGATGAACTCGTCGTGACCGGCACCCTTGGCGATGCTCGCGGCGGAAGACTTGTCCCAGTGCGCCTGAGCTGCGAGCCCCTGCGCGGCCAAGCGGCCGAAAGGTTCCAGGGCCGGATTGCGCGTCAGGTCGCTCGCAACCTGCTCGAGCGAAGCCGCGCTCCAGAACCGACCGAGGAATTCACGCGACTTGCGCTGGGTCTGGATATTTCGCGCGGACTTCACCAGGATCAGGTACCAGCTCGCCACGGACATCACGAGCAGTATGGCCAGCACGATGAGGCCGACCGCATCGGCCTGCGACAGGAAGTGGCCGAAGCCGAAATTGCTCTGCTGCGTCATCACATCATCCCTTGAGGGTGAATCGGATCGGAACCACCACCCATGCGTCCACGGGTGATTCGCCCCGCTTGGCCGGCACGAAGCGCCAGCTCTTCACGACTTCCTGCGCGGCCTGATCCAGGCGCGGGAAACCGCAACTTTGCTTCAACTCGACTTGCCGCGGCTCGCCCGCGGCGGTCACCAGCACGCGCAGTGTAACCAGACCTTCCTCGCCCATGCGCCGGGACAACAGCGGATAGCGCGGCTTGGGGTTGCGCAGATAGTCGGCTCCGAACAGCGGCTGGGTCGCCGGTGCTTCCACGGCAACCGGGGCTGGGGCCGGCGGAGGCTGCGGAGCGGGCGCGGCCTGGATCACCGGTGCCGGGGCGGGCGGTGACGCGACTTGGACCGGCGCTGCACTCACCGGCGGCACCGGCGGCATCTCCACTACCGGCTCCGGGGCTGGAGTCGGCCTCATCGGCTGCGGCGGTTCGGGCTCGGGCACGCGCGCCATCGGCTCAGGCGCGGGCGGGACTGGTTCGAGCACATCGGGTTCAATCGGCGGCGACGGTGCCGGCGGGATCGGCTCCACCAGTCGGGGCGGTCGTTGAATTGCTTGTCTCGCAATCGGGGGCACCACGTCCGCCTGCGGAAGAGGCCGCGCCTGCACGTCGGGCTCGGACACCATCTCTGGCAGCAAGGCGATGAGGATCGGATCGGGCAGGTGCTCCGGACGCAAGGCGATCTGTGCCAAACCCCACGCCAACGCCAGGTGCGTTGCGATGACACCGAGCAGTGCTCCTGGCGAGCGCAAGTCCTCGATGTGCGCAATAGCGTATGCGCCGTTCGCTGGCATGACTGCCACCGCCGTCACGATCCTTCTCTCCCCTCAACCGTAATGCGAATGATTATCGTATCCATCGCACTCGTCGTCAACAGCTGCCCTACTCTTTTGTTCAGGCGGCGGTGCGCGACCCGCGCGCATTGTCCCGGATGAATTTCGCCATACGCTCGACTCCGTTGCGGATCGCCTCGTTCGAGGCCGCGTAGCTGAAGCGGATGTGCTGCCCCTCGTTGGGCACGCGCGGACCGAAGTGGATGTCGGCGAGCACCGCCACGCCCGCCTCATTGAGCAAGCGCCCGCGGAACGCCTCGGAGTCCTTCGCACCGATCATTGCGCACGCCTCGGTCACGTTGGGCCAGACGTAGAATGCGCCGCCGGGCGACTGGCACGTCACCCCGGGTACCTGGTTCAACAACTCGACGATCAGATTACGCCGCTCGAAGAAGATGTCGCGCATGCGTTGTGCGTCGACCTGCGGCCCGTCCAGCGCTTCTACAGCCGCCCACTGGCTGATCTGCGAGGCGCACGACTCGGTGTTGGTGATCCAGGTCGTGAAGTACGGTGCAAGTTTACGGTTGGCGACGAAACCCAGCCGCCAGCCGGTCATCGCCCAGGTCTTGGAGCAGCCATCTGAGATGATGGTGCGCTCGAGCATGCCCGGAAGCGATGCAATCGATGTGAACTGGCCGTCATATACCAGCCGCCCGTAGATCTCGTCCGCGTAGATCCATACCTGCTCATGTTTGCGCAGAATCTCGGCGATCGCCTCCATGTCCTTGCGCGGGATGATGCCGCCCGTGGGATTGTGCGGAGAATTCAGGATCAGCAGCTTGGTACGCGGGGTGATCTTGTCGGCGAGCTCCTGCGGGTCGAAGTTGAAGGCGAGCGACTCGCGCAAATGGATCGGCACTGGCACCGCTCCGTTCGCCTTGATCTGCGATTCGTAGATGGGAAAGCCCGGATTGGGGTAGATCACTTCGTCCCCGGCACCGTAATCGGTGACCGACAGCACCGCGTAAGCGATGAAGGGTTTCGCGCCCGCTCCCACCACCACGTCCGAGGGATCGACCGTTATGCCGCGTGTGCGCTGGATGTCGCGCGCCACTGCCTCGCGCAGTTCGACGATGCCGGCCGAGGGCGTATAGCCGTGCTTGCCCTCGCGGATGGCCTTGACGGCGGCGTCCTGGATGTTCACGGGCGTGTGAAAATCGGGCTGCCCGATGCAGAAGGAGACGATGTCGCGTCCTTCGCGGATGAGCTTGTTCACTTCGGCGAGAACGACGAATGCGTTCTCGGTGCCCAGTTCACGGGCGCGTCGGCTTACGTCAGCCATGGGAGTCTCTCGGTCAGGAATCGGCGGCGAACTCGTGTTCGGCCTGTATTGGTTCTGAAGTGGCGGACGGGATCGAATCCAGCATCCGCAGTTCTGGCGCGGTTATAGCACATCCGCCCGCACGACAGCACCCGCAACTCCGCGCTCAGTGGCCGATGGCGACGACCCGATCGGCGACCCGATCCGCGATGGCCGGATCGTGCGTCACCAGGAGCAGCGCGCTCTCTCGTTCGCCCAGTCCCTGAACGAGCAGATCCATCGTCTCCTTCTGCATCACCGGGTCGAGCCGCGAGGTCGGTTCATCCGCGAACACCAGCGCGGGTCGCAGCAGCAACACTCTCAACAGCGCGATCCGCTGCAACTCGCCGCCCGAGACCTGAGCAGGAAATCGGTCGAGCAGCGCAGCGGGCAGACGCAACTGGGCCAGTAGCGCGTCGACTGCACTCCATTGCAGGCGATGGCGGTGCACGACGCCCTCCAGCGCGCGTCTGAGCGTGATGCGAGGCGCGAAGCTCGCAACCGGGTCCTGATACAGCTTCTGGAAGGCCACCTTGTTCAGATTCGGCGCGCGTCTAACACTGCCGCCGTCGGATTCCGCCAACCCGAGCAACACGTCGCCAAGTGTGGTCTTACCGGAACCGCTGAAACCTACGACCGCTACCCGCTCGCCGCGATGGACCGCGAGATCCACGTTCTCGAACAGCATGCGGGTGCCGAATCGCTTGCTGACACACTTCGCCTCGAGCACGCACGACGTGTCGCGGCTCGCCGACACCTCGTAGCGAGGCCAGTTCGCCGGCTCCGCGGCGAGCAAGCGCTTCGTGTAGGCATGTTCCGGCTCTGCCAGGACACGCGACGCCTTGCCCTGCTCCACTACGCGAGCATCGAGCATAACTGCAACGTCTCCATCCATGGCCCGCGCGACGGCGACATCGTGACTGATCGCGAGAACGATGCCTCCCGCCTCGACGACACTCTTGAGCAGTGCGATTACGTGGTGGCGCAGTCCCGCGTCCAGTCCCTTGGTCGGTTCGTCGACGATCAGGATGCGCGCGCCTCCCGCTGCGGTCGCAGCGAATGCCACCCGCTGAGCCATTCCGCCCGACAGGGTTCCAGGAAACTTGTCTGCTGCATCGGCAAGGCCGAGCCGCTCCAGATCGTCCCGGCCTCTGGCGCGTGCACGCGCTTCGTCCGACCCGGCAACGAATCGATGCGTCTCCACGACCTGTTCCAACGCGCGCATCGTCGGATCGAGGGCAGTCCACGGCTCCTGGGGCAGGAGAGCGATGTCGCGCCCCCACCACTGCCGCCGCGCCGCGGCGACCGGCATGTCGACATCGTTCAGGCGCATGCGTCCCTCCGGCGTCAGCCCGCGCGGCAGCATCCCCATTACGGCCTGCGCGAGAAGCGACTTGCCAGACCCGCTCTCTCCCAGCAGCGTCAGCGACTCACCCGTCCGTAACGCGAACGACACGCCGTTCACCAGCGGCGGAGCGTCGCGCCCGGCCCGCACGCACAGGTCGCGCACCTCGAGCGTCACGCTCATCTCCCGAGCCTCGCCGGCGCGAGCAGCACCAGTCCGGCCAGGAACGTCGCAAGGACGGCGACTGGGGCAGCGATCATCCAGGGCGCTTCCTCGTAATACGGAAGGGACTGGATCATCATCAATCCAAGTTCCGCGGCCGGCGGCTGCAGCCCCACACCGACGAAGCCCAACGCGGCGAGCGCGACCACCGCAGTTGCCGCACCGAAGCTCATGAGTGTTCCCAGCACGGGCAGCAGTTCCGGGAGCAGGTGCACGCGCACGAGGTACGCAGGACCGAAGCCAAGCAGCACGGACGCCTCCACCTGCGATCCGCTCAGGATCGACGCGCTCATCGCACGCACCACGCGGAAGTACTCGACCCAGAGGGCCAGAGAAAGCCCAAGATAGAGCGGCGCGAACTCGCCCGGCGCCGAGGCCGCGAGCAGCAGCACCAACAGCAGGCCTGGAAGCGCGAGGATCATGTCCGCCAGCGCTATCAGGATGCGCTCCAGCCATCCGCCGCGCCAGGCCGCGAGCAGGCCAAGTGCGCTGCCCATCAATGCCGCCGCGAGAGAACTTAGCGCAGCCAGGCCCAGTGACAGGCGCATCGCCGCCGCGAGACGCGCGAAGACATCGCGACCGAATTGATCCGTGCCGAGCGGGTGTTCGACACTGGGCGACTCGAGCACCCGTTGCAGGTCCTGCTGGTAAGGATCGAACTGCGCTAGCCAGGGCCCCATCACCGCTAACAGGACGAGTCCCACGAGCAGGACCAGCCCCGCGAGCCGACCCGGCCCCAGGCGCGCGAACCGCGCCGTCGAAGCGCCATCACGGCGGAAATCAGGGAGCGAATGCGCGTGCGCGGTGGGTTCGGGAGGGGTCATCGCGCATTCCGCCTACGGGGATCGAGGGCCAAACATGCGAGATCGATCAAGGCATTGAACGCGACGAACAGAAGTGCGAGCGCAAGCACCGTACCTTGCAGCATCGGCACGTCGCGGCCGAAAATCGCATGCACGAGCGAATGCCCGATCCCGGGCCAGGCGAACAGGGTCTCCACCACCACGACGCCTTCGATCAGGAAAATGGTCTGGACTCCGAGATAGGCCACGGCGGGAACGCCGACATTGCGCAGTCCATGCCGCACAAGCGCGCGTCCTTCGCTCAGGCCCTTGGTGCGCGCGAAGTCGAAGTACGGGGAGACGACGACGTCGGCCATGGCATCGCGCACGACCCGGGAGGAGACCGCCGCCAGGCCGAGCGCGAGCGTCAGCGCGGGCAGGAACAGACTCCCATGTTCTCCGTGGCCCGCCGCCGGAAACGCGCCGAGTTGCACCGAGAACAGCAGCACGATCAGCAGCCCCAGAAGGAAAGGGGGCAGCGCACGCAGCGCTACGGACAAGGCCAAGGCGGAACGGTCGAGCCAGCCGTTCGGGCGCAGTCCTGCGAGCACGCCCAGAGGCAGCGCGATGAGCGCGGACAGCACGATTGCGACCAGTGCCAGCAACACCGTATGACCCAATTCGTGCGCCAGGACGTGAATCACTGGCTCTCCGCTCACCAAAGAGTTGCCGAGATCCAAAGACAGGAGGTCGCCCCACCAGGAAATCAGGGCCGACCACCACGGACGGTCGAGACCAAGCTCCGCACGTACGGCGTTCGCGGCGTCCGTGCTCACCATGTCGTAGCCGTAGCGGGCGGCGGCCACGCGATAGGCCAGATCGCCCGGCAGACTTCGCAGCATGAATAAGCTCAGCGTGCCCACGAAGGCGGCGACCAACACCGCCTGCAGGGCACGCTG
>Ga0268299_1004407_pt1 | contig 11013 bp, 10 predicted proteins | sample NOBtaG_FD_193484 | JGI IMG/M metagenome (GOLD analysis project Ga0268299, IMG submission 193484) | Activated sludge microbial communities from bioreactor in Nijmegen, Gelderland, Netherland - NOB reactor | ecosystem: Engineered > Bioreactor > Aerobic > Activated sludge | place: Netherlands... | reverse complement strand
CCCAGCACGAAGGCCTCGTCCTGATCGTGGGTCACGAACAGGGTCGTGACCCCGATCTCCCGCAGGATCCGGGCCACCTCGGTGCGCACCTGCACCCGCAGCGCCGCGTCGAGGGCCGAGAACGGCTCGTCGAGCAGCAGCACCGCGGGGGCCGGCGCCAGCGAGCGAGCCAGGGCCACCCGCTGCTGCTGGCCCCCCGACAGGGTGCGGGGCAGACGGTCGCCGAAACCGGGCAGGTCGACCAGGGCCAGCACCTCCTCCACCCGTCGGGCCGCCTCCGGGCGCCGCAGCGGGCGCAGGCCGAAGGCCACGTTGGCCGACACCGTGAGGTGGGGGAACAGGGCGCCGTCCTGGAACACCATCCCGACCCGGCGGTGCTCGGGCTTCACCCAGAGCCCCGGGCCCGACACCACCGTGGTCCCCACGCTGATCGTTCCGGCCCGGACCCGTTCCAGCCCGGCCACCGCCCGGAGCAGCGATGTCTTGCCGCATCCCGACGGGCCGAGCAGGGCGACGATCTCACCCGGGGCCACGTGGAGCGACACGTCCCGCACCACGTCGATGCCGGCCACGTAGCCCATCGACACCCCGTCGATGTCCACGCCGGCTCCCACCTCGGGCGCCTGGGGGGAGCGAGCATCGCCCGGGTCTGCGTGCCCGGTCATCCGGCCAGGCTCCGGCGCAGCACGAGCAGCCAGGTCAGCGCGGCCGACACACCCACCAGCAGCAGCGACGCCACACCGACCTCGGCGTAGAAGCCGTCCTCGTAGGCGTTGAAGATCGCCGTGGCCAGGGTGGAGAAGCCGATGGGCGACAACAGCAGCGTGGCCGGCAGCTCCTTCACGGTGGACAGCAGCACGAGGCCCCCGCCGGCCACCAGGTTCGGCACCATCAGCGGCAGATCGACCCGGGAGAAGCGCCGCCACCAGGAACGCTCCAACAGGGCCGCCGACTCCCGGACCGGGCGGGGCACTGATCGCACGCCCTGCTCGTCGGAACCCAGGGCCTGCAGCCCGAAGTGGATCACGTAGGCCACCACCAGCAGAGCGGTGCTCTGGTAGAAGCGGTCGAGCACCGGGATGTTGAGCGTCAGGTAGGCCAGCGACAGGGCGATGACGAGCCCGGGAACGGCGAACCCGCCGGCCACGCCCACGGCCGCCAGCCCGGCGCTGGGGTGGGGATGACGCACCGAGGCCACGGCCAGGGGGAAGACCACGATCACGGCCAGCACCGCAGCCACCACGCCGACCCAGGCCGTGGTGCGGGCGGGGCCGACCAGCTCACCCAGGTCGACCCGGCCCGAGGCCAGGCCCCGCTGGGCCCACAGCCCGAGGCTGGCCAGCGGCACCGCCAGGCCGGTCGTCGCCACGAGGGCGCAGGCGGCGGTGGCCGGAACTGCTCCCCAGCCGAGGCGGACGGGCCGTACGGAGCCGACACTCGACGCCCGGTCGTCGGTCCCCGCCCGTCCCCGTAGCCGCCGCTCGCCCGCCACCACGAGGGCGGCCGCCACGGCCAGCAGGGCGGCTGCCCCGAACGAGGTGGGCCGGTCCACCAACCGGGCGGCGTAGACCACCCGGGTCAGGGTGTCGAACCCGAGGAGCTGCACCGCGCCGAACTCGCTCAGGCTGTAGAGGAACACGAGCAGGGTGCCGGCCGCCACCGAGCCGCGGATGTGGGGCAGCGTGACCCGGGCGAACGCCGACCAGGCCGAGTGGCCGAGCAGGCGGGCGCTGTCGTCGAGCGACTGGGGCATGGTCGTCATCCGGGCGCTCACCGGGAGCAGCACGTAGGGGTAGGTGAAGGCGCTCAGCACCAGCCAGGCGGCGCCCAGGCCCCGGAACCGTCGGGGGGGTGTGACCCCGACCGAGTCCAGGGCCAGGTGAAGCAGGCCATCCGGTGCGAGTCCGGCGATGAAGGCGGCGGCTCCCACGAACGATGGCAGCACGAGGGGCAGGACGAGGACCACCCGCCACAGCCTCCGCCCAGGCAGGTCGGTACGGGTCACCAGCCAGGCCAGTGCGGTACCCACGACGGCGGCGGTGGCCGAGACCAGGGCCGCCAATTGAAACGAGCGCCACAGGGGCCCCGCCAGCTGGCGGGCGAGCGCCCCGACGTCGGTGCTCTGCGACACCGCCCGGCCCAGGATGACCGCGGTGGGGGCGGCGAAGACGGCCCCGATGAGCAGCGAGGTCACCCGCAATCCGAGCCGGGCCGGGAAGGGGGCGGATGGGGCGACCACGGCCGGTAGCTTACCGGGGCCGTCGCCGGATGTTAACTGTGCTTGACATCCGACGGTGCGTGCCGTGGTCCGGCGAGCGGGAGCGGGCCGGGCTCCAGATCAGCTGTCCCGCTGCCGGGCTGCCAGGTCGAGCTCGGCCAACACCTCGTCGGTGTGCTCACCCAGGCCCGGCACCATGCGGCGGGGCTTGAGGGTGGACCCGTTGTAGATGACCGGGGCGGCGATCGTCATCAGGTTGTCGCCGTCGCCGTCGGTGACCGGGATGAAGCTGTCCAGAGCGAGGGCCTGGGGGTCCTGGGCCACCTCGGCCATCGTCTGGCAGGGCGCCCACCAGACGTCGAACTCCTCGAACTTCTGGGCCCAGTAGGCCAGGTCCTGGGTGGCGAAGGCCTCGTCGAGCAGGCGGATCAGCTCCACCTTGTTCTCCATCATGTTCGGAGCGGTGGAGAACCGCTCGTCCGAGGTGATGTCGGGCCAGCCGATGGCGGCGCCGACGCCGGGCAGGTGGCGGGCCGCTTCCACCCCGATGAGGTAGAACCACTTGTCGTCGGCAGTCTTGTAGCAGTTGACCAGCGGGGTGCTCAGCTCGGTGCGGGGCCGCATCCGGGCCAGGCGGCCGAAGGTCATCTGGGTGGCCAGATCGACCGAGACGGCGTACAGACCGGTCTGGAACAGTGACGTCTCCACCACCTGGCCCTCACCCGTGCGCTCCCGCCCCATCAGGGCCGCCAGCACGGCCATACAGGTGGTGATGCCGGTCATGTGGTCGCCGATGCCGCCCTTGAGGTTCACCGGGTCGTCCTGCTCCGGGCGGTTGGTGCGGGCCATGCCGGTGCGGGCGATGAAGGCCCCGATGTCGTAGCCGGGGGTGTCACGGTCCGGGCCCACCGGGCCGTAGCCGGTCTGGGAGGCGATCACCAGGCTCGGGTGGCGCTCCCGGACCGACGCCGGATCGAGCTGAAGGCGTTCCAGAGCGTTGGGCCGCCAGTTGGTGAGGAACACGTCGGCCGTGGTCAGCAGCCGGTCGAAGGTCTGGAGGCCCTCGTCGGTGTTCAGGTCCAACACCACCGACCGCTTGCCCCGGTTGTCCTGGGCGAAGCTGGGGTTGGGCAGCTTCTTGGCCACGCCGAGGGCGGCCAGGAAGCCCCGCTGGGGGTCGCCGCTGGGCGCCTCCACCTTCACCACGTCGGCGCCCCAATCGGCCAGCAGGCCGGCGGCCGACGGGCCGGCGATCCACTGGGTCAGCTCCACCACCCGGATGCCGTCGAGCGGCCGCCGATCTTCTTGCCCACCGGAGTCCTGTTGGGTGTCCACCGTCACAGTCTGGTGGCTGACCGCAGGGTCGGCCAGTCGGCGGGAAACGGGTAAGGGGGGACAATGGAGCATCGATCCAAGGTCGTCGTGGTGGGGGCGGGGTTCGGCGGCCTGGCCGTGGCCCGGGAGCTGGGCGACGACCCGACGATGGACGTCACCCTGATCGACGGGAACAACTACCACACGTTCTGGCCGCTGCTCTACCAGGTGGCCACGGCCGGTCTCGACACCAGCGACGTGTGCTTCCCGGTGCGCCGCATCTTCCGCCGCCAGCCCCGGGTGAGCGTGGTGCTGGGGTGGGTGACCGGGATCGACCTCGACCGGCGGGAGGTCACCGTCGACGACGAGCGGACGTTCCCCTACGACCACCTGGTGATCGCCGCCGGCACGGTGAGCGCCAGCTTCGGGGTGCCCGGGGTGGAGGAGCACACCTTTCCCCTCAAGTCGGCCGACGACGCCCTCGACCTGCGCACCCACCTGCTGGCAGGCTTCGAACGGGCGGCCGCCGGTCGCAGCCCGCAGGGCGACCTGGCCGTGGTGATCGTGGGCGCTGGGCCGACCGGGGTGGAGCTGGCCGGCAGCATCCGGGAGCTGGTGGACAAGGTCTTGTGCCGGGAGTTCCCCGCGCTCGATCTCGCCAACCTGCCGATCACGCTGGTGGAGCTGGGCGACCGGGTGCTGGCCCCGTTCCATCCCGACCTGTCGGCGGCCGCCGCCCGGGCGCTCCAGCTCCGTGGTGTGGCGGTGGAGCTCGGCGTGGGGGTGGAGCGGGTGGAGGCGGGCACGGTGGTGCTGGCCGATGGCCGCCACCTGGCCGCGTCGACCATCGTGTGGGCGGCGGGGGTGACGGCCAGCCCCCTGGCCCGGCTGGCCGGGGTCGAGTTGGGCAAGGGCGGGCGGATCGTCACCGACGCCGACCTGTCGCTGCCGGGACGGCCCGAGGTGTTCGCTGTGGGCGACATCGCCCTGCCGCCGGGGCCGCCCCTGGCCCAGGTGGCCCAGCCCGCCATCCAGGGCGGCCGCCATGTCGCCGCCCAGATCCGGGCCCGGCTGGCCGGCCAGCCCACCCGCCCCTTCCGCTACCGCGACCGGGGCTCGATGGCCACCATCGGGAGGAACAGTGCGGTGGCCGAGTTCCCGAACGGCTGGCGCTTCCACGGGGTGATCGGCTGGGCCATGTGGCTCGTGCTGCACCTGGTGGAGTTGATCGGGTTCCGAAACCGGGCCTCGGTGCTGGTCAACTGGGTGTGGAACTACCTGACGTACGACCGCGGGGCCCGGATCATCCTCCGTCACCGGATGCCGCCGGCCCCGACGCCAGCACCGCCAGGATCTCGACGAGCGCCGGACCCGGATGATCCTTGAACCCGGCCAGGCGCCGGTACAGCTCCTCGGCGCCACGGTGGAACCCGTCGGGCAGGCCGGCGGCGGCCATCGTGGCGGCGATCTCGGCCATCTCGCCCTCGAAACGCCACGCCTTCGGCCCCGACCCGGCCGCCACCCGGTCCGACCGCTCCCGCAGGCCTGGTTGTGACAGCTCCCACTCCGCCCGCAAGGCATCCAGGGCACCGGCCTGGTCGGCCAGGGCGTTGACCGCGAGCAGCAGGGCGTTGGAGCCCTTGGTCCAGGCGGCGTAGGCCATCTTGAGTGTGGAGGCCGGCGCCCCCTCGGCCGTGGCCGCCAGGACCCGGACGTCGAGCGCGGAGCCGGCCCAAAGCGGTGCCAGCCCCGCCGCCTGGGGCCCGGCCAGGTACAGACGGGTGGTGCCGGGCCGCTCCGCTGGCGGCCCGATCACGCCCCCGTCCACATACCGGTCACCGAAGCGGGCTCCAACCCGGGCGGCGGTGGCGGGCGACACGGCGTTGGCGTCGACGTACACCCCGTCGAACCCGGTGGCAGCCACCCGCTCCGCCACCTCGTCGGCGGCCGACGGCGGGCAGATCGACACGATCACGTGGCTGCGGCGGCACAGGGTGGGCAGGTCGCCGGCATCGGCCAGGCCAACGACGGCAGCGGCCCGGGCGGCGGTGGCGGGGGAGCGGCCGGCCGAGACCCACAGGCATTCGGCTGCGCCGACGGCACAGGAGGCCAGGCTGGCGCCCATCTTCCCGGGGTGGAGGAAACCGATGGTGGTCACGGGGGCGACCGTAGCCTGGGGCCAGGAGGAGGACGATCATGAACACTCTGGAGCAGGCGGCACCGGCCTTCTTGGCCATGGCCCATCGGATCGTGTGGTGCACGGTGGGCACCGTCACCCCCGACGGGCGGCCCGCCACGCGGATTCTCCACCCCATCTGGGAGTGGACGGGCAGCACCCTCAGCGGCTGGATCGCCACGTCGCCCCAGTCGCCCAAGGCGGCCGATCTCGCCGTGCACCCGAGGGTGTCGCTCACCTACTGGGATCCGACGCACGACACCTGCACCGCCGATTGCGACACGGCCTGGGAAGACACTCCCGAGGAGCGCCAGGCCGGGTGGGACCGCTTCAAGCACGGCCCCGCCCCGGTCGGCTACGACCCGGCCATCATCCCCCAGTGGACCGATCCCCAGAACCCGGCGTTCGGGATCCTGCGTCTCACCCCGAGGCGGCTGCGGGTGATGCCAGGCTCACTGATGATGGCCGGCCAGGGCGAGCTGCTCACCTGGCGGGGCTGAGGGCGGCCGCGCCAGCCGGGCCGGCCTTCGGTTGTCAAAGAGCTCCGGGTGTCGACCGGCCGGGCCGGCTCACCCGATCAACGCTGGGCAGAGGGCGGCCTCAGGCCGCCGCCCACCCCATGCTGTCCGTTGCTGACGGACAGCTGCGCCCGTCGCCGAGCCGGTCGGGTCGGGCCGTTCGCCAGTGGGTGCCGTCGGGCTGGTGAAGGTGCAGCGCCCGGTCTGCGTCGAGCGCCAGACGCCAGCCGCCTTCGTGGGCCAGGTGGTGGTGCCGGGAGCACAGGGGCAGGAGGTTGGCCAGGTCGGTCGGACCGTTGGCCGGCGGCGACCACTCGAGCACGTGGTGGGCCTGGCACCAGTCCAATGGCCGGTCGCAGCCGAACCAGGCACACCCGGTGTAGATCGACCGCAGTGCCGCCCACTGGGCGTCGGTGGCCGTGCGGAACCGGCGGCCGACGTCGATCGGCACCCGCCGTTCGTCGAGGATGACCTGGCGGATCACGGCGTCGCAGGCGCACCGCCGGGCCGTCTCGACCGGCACCGCAGATCCGGCCCCCGTCTCGCAGACCGACGCCGGATGGGGACCGTCGAGAAGCGTCGTGGGGTCGACCACCAGGGTGATCGACGGGCGCCCCATCGCCGACAGGCCGCCGCCCGAGACCAGATCCACGAGCGCTCGGGCTGCCAGGCGCTCGTCGAGCGCCACCGGCTCCGCCGCGCCGTGGACGACCTCGGGCGAACGGTCCGACTCCCGGCACAGGGCCGCCATCTCGGCCGCCACCCGGGACGCGATCCGCTCGAAGTCCTCCGGGTTGAAGCTGCCGGCGAGGCGACCGATGCCGTTGCGGCCCTGCCAGAGCCGCAGCTCGGAGACCACCGGTTCCCGACCCGTGCCCAGTTGGTCTCTGATCCGCTGCATGGTCCGGCCCACATGGCGGGCGAACGAGTCGGCCGACAACCGGCGCGCGGCACGGAGCAACGAGTCGCTCCGTTCGACCAGCTCCGCCCGCTCGGCATCCGTGGCGTGGTTGAACACCCGGGCCACCGCGTCGACATGGGCGGCCCCGATCGACCCCGACGACAACGCATCGGCGAAAGACGGCAGGCTGGCCGCCACCGTGGCCCGGGCGGCCTCGGCCCGCACGGTGGACGCAGACACCTCACCGGCACCGGTGAGCGTGCCCCCGGCCCCGGCCCCGGTACCGTCTGCGGCCAACTCGTCGGCCCGCCGCGCCGCCCGCAGCAGGAGCCCCGCCACCGACCGCTCGACCAGACGTGAGGCCGCCACCATCTCCTCGAGCCCGCCAGGGTCGAGCCCCGACAGGTCCAGCAGGCCGATCTCGCCGGCGATGGCTCGCAGTAGACCCGGACCGCCCCACCCGGCATCGATCGGATCTTGGGCTTCCATCAACTCGCCACGCATCCAACACCTCCCCAAAGGTCAGACCGGCGGGCATACGCCGGTGACTGTCACAGCTCGTCTGTAGAACGTTGGGGAAGGTGCCGGCGCCGCTGAGGCGACCAACAAGGGGGACTCTAGTGAACGTCAGTTCGAGAAACAACCTGCAGGGCGAGAAATCTGAGAAATCAACAGGACTCTACATCCGGGTGAACGGTGCGCCGGTACGGCTTCCGACCGGGTACGGTGGCCGGTCCCATGGCACACGAGACCACCATCGCCGTCCGGTTCTCCGAGCTCGACCCCTACGGCCACGTCAACCACGCCGTGTATCTCACGTACTTCGAGCAGGCCCGGTGCGAAGCGCTCAACCACTGCGGCATCCCGATCGAGACCATCGCCGAGCGGGGCTACCAGCTCGTGGTCACCGAGCTGACGGCCCGCTTCGTCCGCTCGGCCGGCCCGGGAGACCTGGTCACGGTCGAGACCCGCCTCGCCGAGCAGCGTCGGGCCCGGGGCACGTGGGCCCAGCGGATCCTTCGTGACGGCGTGGAGCTGGTGATGGCCGACATCACGATCGGGGTCACCGACCGCACGGGGAAGCCCACGCGGCCGCCCGACTGGCTGTTCCCCGCCCTCCAACCCCTGCTTGACTAGACGGGTGAGCTTCATCGGCACCGGGGGCGAAGACTGGGTCGAGCTCGACATGGACCTGTTCGAGCGGAGCCGGGTCAGTGCGCTCCAGTCGATCCTGGTCGATCGCAGCCCGATGGTCGAAGCCGCCATCGGCACCCCCTACGAGGTGGAGACCGCCGACGACGGCACCGTGTACCTGCTGGTGGGCGGCCGCCGCCGCTTCCAGGCCGAGGTCGGTTACGACGAGCGCCTCCTGCTCACCGCCGTCCTCGCTCCCGACGGGCCCCTGTAGCTGGCACGCCGGGGCGAAGCCCGACAGACTGACGGGCGACGGAAAACGGAGGCCGACCCCTGATGACTGCTCCCGCGTTCAACCGCAACTTCAAGCCGGAGTACGGGCAGGTCGACGAGCTGTCGCCCCTGATCCGGCGAGTGGTGGCGAAGAACCCCAACCCGTTCACCTTCACCGGCACCGGCGTGTACCTGATCGGGCGGGGCGACGTGGCCGTCATCGACCCCGGCCCCACGATGGACGAGCACCTCGACGCCGTGGTCGGCGCCCTGGGCTCCGACGAGCAGATCACCCGGGTCATCGTCACCCACACCCACTCCGACCACACGGCCGGGGTGGCCAAGCTCGTCGCTCGCACCGGGGCCAAGACCTACGGCTTCGGCCCCCACGGCGAGGTGCCGAAGGAAGACCCGCTCGACAAGATCTCCTTCGACGAGTACTTCACCCCCGAGGAGAAGGCCAAGATCGACAAGGAATGGGCCGAGATGCCCGACGAGCTGAAGCGTGAGGGCCCCGACACCACGTTCGTGCCCGACGTCGCCCTGGCCGACGGCGACGTGGTGGAGGCCGACGGTTGGACCATGGAGGCCGTGCACACCCCGGGCCACACGTCGAACCACCTGTGCTACGCCCTCCGGGACGAGGGGGTCCTCTTCACCGGCGACCATGTGATGGGGTGGGCCACCTCGGTGATCTCACCGCCCGACGGCGACCTGTTCGACTACATGAACAGCCTCCGCAAGCTCCTCGGCCGCCCCCAGGACGGCCGCTACTGGCCCACCCACGGCCCGGCCATCGACGATCCCCACACCTACGTCCAGAGCTTCATCGACCACCGCCTGGAACGGGAGGCCCAGATCATCGAGGCCCTCAAGCCGGGCCCGACCACGATCAAGGCCATCGTGCCCGGCATCTACGCCGAGGTGGACAAGCGGCTGTGGCGGGCCGCCGCCAACTCGGTCTACTCCCATCTGCTGGCAATGCACCGCGACGGCCGGGCCCGCTGCGAGGGTGAACCGAACCTCACCACCACCTGGTCGCTGGTCTGACCTCCGATGGGAGCTCAGCTCAGGTAGTCGACGCCGGTCAGCCTGATCGACTGCTCCCACAATGTCGGGCCCAGCGCCGGATCGGCCGCCGATGGCGGTGGCTCGACGAGGACCGGCCGGCCCCGGTACTGCCGGAAGCCCGACGGGCCCCAGTACGAGCCGCCCTGGGCATCGGGATCGGTGGCGGCCCGCAGGATCGGCTGGGCCCCGGCCGTCGCCGGCGCCAGCACCAACCGGCTCCCGGCCAGCGCCACCCGCCTCCCCACATCGGCCAGCAGCCCCCCGCCGGCGAACCGCGTCGACACCAGGTTGGTGTGGGTGGTGCCCGGATGGGCGGCCAACGACGCCACCGAGAGCCCGGCCGCTCGTAGCCGCCGGTCGAGCTCCTGGGCGAACACCAGGTTGGCCAGCTTGGAGGCGGCGTAGGCCGGCCACCAGCGGTAGCCGGCCAGCGACGTCGGATCGTGGCCGACGAGGCGACCGGTGCCGGCGGCCACGCTCGACACCGCCACCACCCGGCTCCCGGGGGACGCCGACAGCACGTCCAGCAGGTGCCCGACCAGGGCGAACGGGCCCAGGTGGTTGGTGGCCCAGTGCAGCTCGATCCCATCGGGGGTGAGGGTGGGGGGTGCGGCCATGACGCCGGCGTTGTTCACCAGCAGATCGAGCTGGCCGTGTTGGTCGGTGAGCCAGCGGGCGAATGCATCGACCGACGCCGGCCGAGCCAGGTCGATCTCACCGACCACCGCCCGGCCCCGGCGGCAACCACCACCAGCACCCCTGTCGGCCCTGCCACCCCCGCCGGCCAGGCACGTCGCCGCTGCCCGTTCGCCCCGGGCCCGGTCGCGACAGGCCAGCACCACCGTGGCGCCGGCCGCCACCAGCGCCTGGGCCGTCACCAGCCCCAGGCCGTTCGACGCCCCCGTCACCACGGCAACCGGGGGCTGCTCGAACCGGCTGAGGGCCAGTCAGGCAAGGCGCACCCCGGCGGTCGGTCAGCCGGCGGCCGGGCCCGGCACGGCGCTGCCGTTGTCGGCGCTGGTTCCGCCCACCGGGATCTCCGAGCTGGACAGCTCGTCGTACTCGATCTCGTCGCGGCGCATGCCGAGCACGAACAGGATGGCGTCGAGGTAGGGCACGTTGACGGCGGCGTCGGCCGCCTGGCGTACGACCGGCCGGGCGTTGAAGGCGATGCCCAGGCCCACCGTGCGCAGCATGTCGAGGTCGTTGGCCCCGTCGCCCACGGCCACCACCTGGTCGAGCGGGATGCCCTCCTTGGCCGCCAGCTCCCGCACGAACTGGGCCTTGGCTGCCCGGTCCACCACCGGCCCCAGCGTCCGCCCGGTCAGGCGGCCGTCGACGATCTCGAGGGTGTTGGCGTGGCTGTGGTCGATGCCCAGCTCGGCCACCAGGTGGTCGGTGACCGAGG
>Ga0268299_1004406_pt1 | contig 11014 bp, 11 predicted proteins | sample NOBtaG_FD_193484 | JGI IMG/M metagenome (GOLD analysis project Ga0268299, IMG submission 193484) | Activated sludge microbial communities from bioreactor in Nijmegen, Gelderland, Netherland - NOB reactor | ecosystem: Engineered > Bioreactor > Aerobic > Activated sludge | place: Netherlands... | reverse complement strand
TGGAGCTTCGGCATCCTCGGTGGTGGGACTAAGGTAGGGGCCACCGAGAGAAGTGAAAATCGCGGCCTCCGCCGCCGGTGTCGGTGAAGACCGCAAGAGCCGCATGCCAAGACAAGGAGACTACAATGGCAAAGGGAAGAACGACTCTGCGCGGGAGAAATGCAGGCACGGGCAAGTTCACCAAGGTACAAACCGCGCGTACTCATCCGAATACGCACGTTGTCGAGCGCGTACCGAAGCCCGGGTACGGAGACACCAAGAAGAAGCAGCCGTAGATTCGCCGGCCGAGGCGTTGCCGCAGCTCAGTCTGTGCGGTGCGGTCTTGCCGCGTCGCCGCGCCACGACTCTGTGTCAGTACCAACCAAGGTGCGCCAAGACTCCATCCCGAAACGCGGACGCGACGGTCTCAAATCGCTCGATGGACCCGCCAAACATGCCTGCCTTGATCGGCCCCCAATCCGCTCCTCGACGAAGAGCGTCTGCCACAACTACCTCGAAAGGACTGCGGGATCCATGGGACCTCCACTTCCAGCCATAACGACCAATTGGCCCCCATGGGTTGCGCTCCTGTTGAGCCCGGCGGTCGGCATAAGCAAGTGCCAGTAGGACCTCGAACTCGTCGAAGAGCTGTTCGTAGCTCCGGCCAAGAAAAAAGAGATCCTCAAGATTTGGTTGCAGGGACTTGAAGAGGTATTCACTCCTCGGAATGTAGTTGCGTTCGTGGCCTGGGAGCAGCTTGAAAAGCTCATGGCTATCGCGTGCTCCGTCGATCACAGCATTAGCGTTTGGAAGACTTTCGCTGTCTGTAGCCCGCTCTTGTACCGGGGCGAGCAGGATCTCCGCGAGCGCTTGGTAATTCGCAGCGACCAATGATGCTATACCGCTACTATAGAGAACTCGCAAACACGGATACCAGCGCATCGCGAGCCACACATTCAAGCCTGACTCTGGGTTGTTATGCTCTGCGAGGCGGATGAGGACCTTTGATAGTAATGCCAGATGTTCGTCGGTGCCCCAACGGGCAAGGAGGGCGACGATGACTTCGAGATTGCCGACCGCGATCTCATATTTCTCGAGGCGATCGGCAACGCGCGAAGCGGTGACGTCTCGTTCTTGCAGCGAAAAATCCTGCGCTTGAATGCCCTTGGCATGCTTTCGTAGTTCCCGAGAGATGAGGTCGTCGAGGCGGATCCGAAAGCGCGGTTCGGCGACGCACTCTTTGACTTCGTCGACAAGGGATTCGCTTTCCTTGGCATCGTAGTCCTGGGTCGCAGGCGTTTCGATCATTACGTCCGCATCCACATCTTCGACGGAAGCCAGGCGATGGAGTTCTGGCGCCGACAAAACGAGGTCGCCGTCTCCATCAAAGAAGCCGAAGTGTGGGGTCTGCCGAGAGCGCTGGTCGTTGGCGACGTGGTTATAGACGTAGGTCATGAGCGCGGTAGCAGTAACGATCCCGTCCTGTGCCGCCTTCCCTTCGAGCGCATCAAGTAGATGTCCGGTAAAGATTGAGTGATCAGGTCTTGGTCCTCCCGAATCAGCGACGACTTCGTTTCCTTTCCCTGCCGTCAGAACCTGACGGCCATAGCGCTGAAGCATGTCCTTCAGAAAGCGCATGCTTCCAGGGGCCGGTGCGCGCTGCAATGCCAAACCGCCGTAGCAAGCGTCCATGATGAAGAGCAGGTGCTTCGCAATGATCAGGTCGGCGTTGCGAGTAAGTTCATCCCACCGAATCAAGGTGGAGAGATCTTCCAATGTGCCGTCAGCAGGCACGAGGTATCCCGTGTCGCCCCGTTGGCTAGGCCGGGTGTATCCGTGGCCAGCGAAGAACACTACGATTCGATCATCGGCCGAAACGGCGGAATCGGAATACCGCAAGAAGGCCGAGAGAATCTTGGCCCGAGTTGCTTCCTCGTCGAGGAGAAGGGTGAGTTGTTCCTTCGGAAATCCGTGGCGAGCGATGAGCACATCCGCGACCGTCTGCGCGTCTTGTCGTGCGTATGCGAGCGGTGACGCATGTCGGTAGTTGTTGATGCCAATGAGCAGCGCGTGACTGGCGCTGTAGCGAGGAGCATACGGACCTGCGACATGGGGCACTGAGCTTCTCCGGGAGCGTCGAAAGTGCAGCTATATGATGGTGTAGACGGAACGCAACGGCCTGGGCGAACAGAGCGTGTGGAGTTGTTTTCGCGTTCTTTGGAGAAACGAGCTTTGTCGAACGGCCAAGTCGCATCTCATTTCACGACGCAGATGACAGCTCTCTCCCCGTCGGCCTCGAACTCATGTCGGCGGGTGGGGCACACCCACTGTGGCGGCTCCGGGTCCGGGAGGACCCGCGGAGAATCGCACGTGGGGCAGGCGACGAACCTCAGCGGAGAGGCTTGCGAGGCGGGCTCTGGGACTGTCGTCCATTCTTCCTCCGTCGACCAGTAGACGACGTTCTCGTGCGAGGCGGGGAAGAGAATTTGCTCGTCGCGGCGGACACGGATCTCGCCGTCGATGGTTTCGAGCAGGGCGTTCTCGAACTCGGCGCTGTATCCGGTCACGGTCCGGATGCGGACGTACATGCGGCGATACTACTCCGCCCTGAACTCGTATGCGATGGCTGCACGGAACGCAGTGTCCGTTGCGAGAAGTCCGCGTTTCGGCGTCGCTCCCGTCCTCTGTTTCCCGCTTGATCCGTCGAGTGCCTTCACCGCTTCCTCTTGCGAGGAGAAGCGCTGGCCGGCGAGCGGTCCGTGGTGGCAGTGGTAGCCGCCAGTCTGGCGGTTGTGGTGGCAGCCGAACCCGTCGAGGCCGCCGCTCTGGGCGCGTGAGGTCCCGGTCGGCGCGAGGAGAATCGTGGAGAGGAATACCATTGTGGCATCTTCTGTCGCGTGTCCACGAACACCATTGCTAGCCTGCGTCAACTCGGAAGACAGCCGAGGCACCAAGCCAGCCGTCTCGTTCGGACTCCCCGACGCAGGCCACGACGTACCTCGGCTACCTTGTTCCCTAGCGCGTAGCGCGGTCTGAGCGCAATCGGGTAGATCCCTCATGCCCAGTCAGGGAAGCGATTGATGTGGCGAGAATTCGCTCTACTCATTTGCTCTGGCTGTGCTAGAGCTTCGGCCGGATAGCAGACGATGCCGAGAGGCGGGGCAGATCCAGGGCGGAGATGCCATGTCGGAGAGAAGTGAAGCGAGGATTGCGCACGTCCGGCACCGAGTGGACCCCAAGGCTGTGCTCAGGAACCTCCGGACCATTCTGCACGGACTTGGCGATGTCGACGCCGATACCGCGCTCCTCGCAGGATACCTCGACCACCTCGACGCTCCCCCGAACGGCCGGACAGGCGGTCTGATGACTGCGGCGCTCATGGCACTCGGCGACGACTACGCTGCCGGCTTCCGGGACGGGTTCGACAGCGCTCAACCGAGCCGGAAGATGACACGGTCGTATGTGGAAGGACTCGAAGACGGCGGAGTCGTGGCAAAGCTGGTGGGGAGCGGCCGTTCATCGCGGAAAGCTGAGTAGCCGGCAGGCGATGTGCATCAAGACGACCGCCGTTCCAAGCCACAGCGCAACGATCACCGCGGCAGCCACCCTCCGCCCACGCGATCGGAGCATTCCGGCTCGACGTTCCCGCTCCCGGCACTCGGCCATCACCTCTGGCGGCACGAACCGCATATTGAGAAGAAAGCCAAGCGGCAGGAAGACCAGATCCTCCAGGTAGCCGACCGCGGGGATCGGATCAGGGATGAGGTCGATCGGGCTCAGCGTGTAGGCCACGACGGAGAGAGCAAACGCCTTGGCGTACCAGGGTGTCCGGGGAGTCTTCATCTAGCACGATCTCCGGCACCGGCGGCGAATCACGGTCTTCTCCGCGGCGCGGATCTCCTCGGCACGTCCCTCCTTAGAAGTAGTTTGCCGCGTCGTGTGGAGCTGCGAAGAGACGCTCAAGATCTTCTTTGACCGTTGTTCCAGAGGAACAGCCGTCCCGACCCAATGAGAGAACCGCCAACCTTCGCTGCTGTCTGCAAGAACGAGGAGCACGTGAGCAGATCAGGCCGACGGTCGCAACTTCCATGGCTGGACGTGACGCGGGAGGATGCGGTGACGGCGTACCAGTTCCTATGTCAGTCGTGGAGGGCTCGCCGGATGCGCTCGGCGAACCGCGACTCCTTCCGCAGCCGATCAATCTCCTGGGCCTGATGCGCGATGACTTCTTCGAGCTCCTTGATGACACCAGACGCGCGGGAGAGCACCGCCTGCACTCGTCCACCCGAGTTCGCCACTCGGCTGCTTCCCAGCGGACGGCCCGGTTTCCCTCTGCGTCTCCCGCGAGTTTGACCATCCTCACGGCGGGCGATCCGGTAGTATGTGACGGCGACGGTTCCCGGACTCCGGCCTGTGGCCTTGGCCACTTCGGCGAAGGCCTCCGTCATCGGAATCTTCTTCTCATCCACGATCTTCCGGACTTGAGCATAGGTTTGTGGGCCGATCTGGCCGCGGGGAGTGGGCGCCTTCCGGGGCTTACGTTTGGGTGTGCGCTTGGCTTTGGCCATGGCCGAGATGTGTATACGATCAGCCGGCGCGCTGTCAAAGGCATGCTACTGGCGGAGTCGTAGGCAATTTGACGAACCGTATCCTCTCCTCGTATCATATACGCGCATCTATCATGACTTATGAAGAAAAGTTCGCCGGACTGATCAGGCTCCTCGAATCAGAGAAGTCCCGAGGCGCAGAGCTTTTGAGGATCACGCACCCGCAGGTCCTGGGCGACACCTATGAAGAACTGATCGAGAGTCTCAATCGCATCGCCGATGCCGGCTTGATGGTCTCGATCGAGCCCCGAGCCGACCGCGATACGTTGCCGGGCGGGCAAGACGCCGAAGTGTAGCCGACGGGTACCGTCGGTCACGGCGTGATCCGATGATGACTGCCATATTGGAATGAGTTATGCCGGTTGAGCGAGCCAGGCCTTTCAAGCTTCTTTCCGCGGAGCTGGCAGCGTTGGAGGGGATGGACTTCCAGAGGCGAGTCCTGCCGCTTCTTCGCCTGAAGTGGGCTCCCCTCATCGGGACACCGCCGACACGGTCACTTGACACCCGCGGAGCGGATCTGGTCGTCTGGGACGACGGCCCAGTCTTCCCTCTCGCAGTTCAGTGCAAAGGCTTCAGGGTTTCCGGCACAGATCTCGCCACTCGCCAGATAGCTGACTGCCGCGCGTCAATTGCCGCATTTCGGGCCAGCGGCCTGCAGGCAGGACTCTACCTCCTTGTTCACAATCGCCCCGCCGAGCCGCTGCGTACGGCGCTGAAGAATGCCTTAGCCGAACTCGTAGACGTCGGGGTGGCGAGAGAAGCGGCAGTGTGGGACCGCGACCTGCTTCTCCATGAGGTCTTCGCCGCCGTTCACAGACGGGCGTCATCGGCTGTCGCTAGCAACTCCGCTCGGCTTGCGAGGACCGATCAGCGTTTCGAGCCGCAGATCTGCAAGCCCCTCCGGGCCGTTCCCGTCAAGGTGAGCGACCTTCGAGTAAGCCCTTACCGCCTTGAGACAATAGGGGAAGGGACGCCGTTGTTAGCAGACCCTGCGGAGCTCGGAATCTTCTCGGGCTCTCCCAAGCTCATCTTCCTGATCGGCGAGGCCGGAATGGGAAAGACCACGACGGTCCTCGAAGGCTTTGCCTCCCGAGGCCATCACACCCTATATCTTCCGGCCGCGGCAGTCGGAGAACACACGGAGAGCACTGCCGATCTGCTCGGGCATTCTCTCGACGCAGACGAGATTCTCCGAGAGCTTGAGCCTGAATCGCGTAAGGATGCTCGACGCATCCTGAAAAGCGTCATCACGCATCTCTATAAAGAAGAGGGCACCAAGCTAGTCCTGATTCTCGATGGTCTGGACGAATCGCTTTTCTTTGCTCGACCGGCGGCGATGCAGCGGCTCGTCAATCTCGCCCGGGGGCTGCGTACGCCGGTGGTACTCACGGCACGTACGGCGTACTGGCGGGATCGGCTAACGGACTTCGCAACCGCATTTGGCAGAAGGACGGAGAAACGGGCGGCGCAGATGCAGTTCATGAAGCTGGTTGAGCTTCTCCCATGGGGTGACGACCAACTTGTTGCCTTGGCCAGGCGCTACGCCGAAGCGTTCGAACCAGGCCCAGCGCGAGATCGCCTGGACCAGCTGGCCGAGCTGTTCTCGACCGGGAGCTACGAGAAGTACTACGGTGACATCCCGCGCCGACCGCTCTTTCTCCGCCTCATCCTCGAGACAGTAGCCGAACGCCGGATCGATAGGGCGGGGCGGGCTCGGCTGCTATGGGACTGGGCGACACTGAAAATCGAGCGCGATCGCAGCGCGCCGATGCGCTATGGCCGGACCGAACGGCTTCCGATCGTACCCGATGCCGCCTCCATCCGGACGACGATCGAAATCGCCTTTTCGTGCATGATGACAGCTGCGTCGAAGATGACCCGAATAGTCCGAGGGTCGCTTGAACTGCTCCCCGACTGCCCGTTGAGCGACGTCATTCTCGAGCAACCTAGGCTCAGGTCGATGACAGAGCCGCTCGGTCTCTACCTGAATACCCTTTTGGTGCCTGTGGCCGGAGCCGGCCTTGGGGAACCACGGCGCGTCATGTTCGCGCATAGAGTTTACCAGGAGTTCTTCCTCGCCTTGTACCTGAGGACGCACGAGCCAACTGCTAGCGTCCCAGTGTCGGTCCGAGATTGGATGGTCGATGCCGACGCCGACGGCCTGTAAGGGCCGAGCGAATCGACCGCCTGCCTGGACGATTCTTATGGCGAAGCAGTAGTGGTCGCAGACTGAGCTGATTTCGCACTCGACGCTTGGGCATGTCGCGCAAGCTCGTCCGTCTTCCGAGCCATCTGCCGGCAATTATACGAGGCGACGTCAGCTCAGTTCATTCACGCTCGGGTTTTCAGCGCACCAAGGCGTGAGGTTTCGCACGAGCGCATCGAGAGTTCGAGGTATGTCCCGAGACGGGCCACTGTTTGCATTTCCAGCGCGATTTGCGATCTCGCGGAACGGCGGAGAGAGCGTCAAATCGACGTTTCTGCCCGTCACCTGTCGGTTCGAGGTGACGATCGCGATCAATTCGCGCTTTTCGTCGGGCGGGTCGCTTTCGTAGCGTGATTGCACGCTCCGGGCGAGTTCGAGGAATCGCGCGAGGCGATTCGAAATCGCCATCGGGTCGGCCTTGAGGGAAGCGAGAGCGTCCTCCGCTCCTCGCTTGTCAATCAGCAGGCCAGCCTTTCGGTTCTCGAAGATCTCTTTCTCGATCGTACCGTCGATGTATGCGTCGGTGAGGCGTGCGAGCCGATCGTCGAGGCCCGCGAGCCGAAGTTGCAGCGCGGCAACGTGATCTTCGTGATCACGGGCAGCGTTCAGCTTGAGTCGGTCGAGGCGGTCTACGAGATACCGCTCCTCGACGTCGGTGAATCGCAGGGGCGTGAACGCGGCCTTCACCGCGCCATCGACGACATCTTCTCGCACCGTGGTCGTCGGGCAACGCCGCGTGTGACAGCGATAGTAGACACGGCCCTTTTGTCGCTCGCCGATCAGTGAGTAGCCGCAGTGCGCGCAGGCGAGAAGCTTGCGGAAGAGGAAATCGTGGCAGATGGTTCGTGCGTTCACCTTGCCGGCGAGAACGTCCTGCACGCGCTCGAAGAGTACCTTGCGGACGATCGGCTCGTGTCCGCCCGGAAAGGTTTCGCCGGTGCGGCGGAGGCGGATGAGGCCGATATAGAAAGGGTTGCGCAGCATGACCGACAAGCCGTTCAGGGAGACCGGACCACCGCGACGGTTCCGCAGACCGAGCTTCGCCAGCTCTTCGCGCAGCGTCTCGAGGTTGTACCCGGCGGTGGCGTAGAGTTCGAAGGCCTTTCTGACGAGGGGCGCCGTTGCGAGATTGGGCGCCTTCGGTTTGCCAGCTCCTTGGTTCGTGTAGCCGAGTGGTGCCGGCAGTGGATAGACGCCTTGCTTCAGGCGGCCGTAGAACCCCTTCCTGGTCTCCTCCCGGAGGTTGCGAATGTAGTCGGCAGCGACGACCGCCTGGATGTCGGCAGAGAGCCGCCCGCCGCGCGACTGGAGGTCCAGGCTCTCATTCGCGAAGCGGACGTCGATGCCCTGGTCGATTAGTTCGCCGAGGTCGGCCCAGTCGCGTAGATTGCGAGCGCTACGGTCGATCTTGTGGATGATGACGCCGGCCGCTTTTCCGCTCTTCAAGAGCCGGAGCATCTTCGCGAAGACCGGTCGGCCGCGCTTCGCGGCCGTCTCCCGTTCTTCGAACCAGGCGCTTATCTCGATCGACTGGCGCTCGGCGTACCGAGAGATCGACTCGCGTTGCTCCTGAAGGGATACGCCCCGCTCTCCTTGCTTCGCTGTGGAAACCCGAATGTAACCCAAGAAGCTCTTTGGAAATCTTGAAATGGTGGTTGGAACAATGACTGGGTTGATTCGACCTTTCCGTCCAATGGTACGGCGGCACATGCGTGTGCGTCAAAGTGCCTGATCGACCTTCCCGGTTTGCGGCCGTTCGCAGGCCCGCCAAACGAGCCTCACGTACCGGTCCAGATTCTCTTCCGCTTCCCTGAGTTCTTCCTCGGTGAGGTCCGGATAGAGTTCGGACAGGGTCGGGATCTCGGCGCGCTCGCCGTTCATCTATCCGACGATACTCTCGGCATTCGCTTCTCCAAGGCGGGGCATCGTACTCCCGACGGCAAGAACCGCCGTCTTTGTTTCGCTCGCCGCCGCCGTACGCTGAATGGCATGACACACATCGACGACTGGGCTGCGGTTGCAGTTGGATTCCACGAGGCGCTGCCGGAGCGCATCAGAGAGTATCTGCACGGCCGCGGTATTCCGGACGGTATCATGTCCCGCTATCGGCTTGGTTGGAACGGCCACCGGATCACGATTCCGATCACGAACCGCGAGGGCGTCGTCGCCTTCTTCAAGCTGGCCAAGGACCCGGCGGATACGAGCGATGCTCCGAAGATGCTCGTGAACGCCGGTGGCTCGGTTGAGCTCTACGGCTGGGAGCGAGTGCTCGCCAAGACGAGCCCGCTCGTGATCTGCGAGGGCGAGTTCGACCGCCTGGTGCTCGAAGCTCGCGGCTTTCCGACAATCACTTCGACCGGCGGCTGCGGCGTCTTCCGGAAGGAGTGGGCAGACGCCCTAGCTGAGATCCCTGAGGTCTACATCTGCTTCGACAACGACGAACCAGGCAGGGACAGCGCTCTCCGTGTCGGCCGAATGATCCCGCAGGCGAAGATCGTCCATCTGCCGGACGACGTCGGGCCGGCAGGCGACGTCACCGACTTCTTCGTGCGCCTGGGACGCTCCACCGATCAGTTCGTGGATCTGCTGAAGGTGGCAACGCCGGCGCCGCAGAACCCGCGTCCGCCGCATGACCGCTTGCCCCGATCCTACGACCCGGATTCACCGCTCGCCAAGCGCATCGCGCGGCTCAAGTCCTCAGTTTCTATCGTCGAGGTGATCGAGCCGTACGTGACGCTCCGGATCGGCCATGGGGTGCTTCGAGGCCACTGTCCGTTCCACGAGGACGACACGCCGTCCTTCACCGTCTACCCCGCCACCGGAACCTTCCACTGCTTCGGCTGCCGTGTTCACGGCGATGCGATTGCCTTCCTGATGGAAGCGGCACACCTCACCTTCTACCAGGCGCTCGAAGCTCTCGAAGCACATCAACGCCATGGCCGCGCCGCCTGAGAAGACGGTGCCGACTGTCTCGGCAAGGCTCGATGACGGTTCGCTGGTCGAGATGATCTACCGGCCCCAAGAACGGCGAACGGCGTTCATCATCTTCCGCGACGGCGAGTGGCGCGAGGCGGCGCACGTCGAACACGACGGCCTTCGCCTCGTCCCGTACTCACCGCGGAACAACCTCGTCACGAACGGCGTCGTACTCTTCCCGTCGGAGCCGGCGAAGTACGGCACCGTCGCCGAGCTCGTCGCCGAGGTCCGGCAGTACATCCACCGCTACGTCGATCTCTCGCCGCTCTTCGAAGAGATCGGGGCTTACTACGTCCTCTTCTCCTGGGTCTATGACGCCTTCAACGAGCTGCCGTATCTGCGCGTCCGCGGCGACTACGGGAGCGGCAAGACCCGCTTCCTCCTCGTTGTTGGATCCCTTTGCTACAAGCCGATCTTCGCCTCCGGCGCCTCGACGGTCTCGCCGCTCTTCCGGATGCTCGATGGCTTCCGTGGCACGCTCGTGATCGACGAGAGCGACTTCCGCGTCTCGGACGAACGAGCCGAGGTGGTGAAGATCCTCAATAACGGCAACGGCCGGGGCTTTCCTGTCCTCCGGAGCGAACTCGTGGGGAAGGGCGAGTACGATCCCCGCGCCTATCACGTCTTCGGACCGAAGCTCGTCGCGACCCGCGGCTTCTTCGAGGACCGGGCGCTAGAGAGCCGGTGCCTGACGGAAGAGATGGGACAGCGCACGCTCCGCACCGACATTCCGATCAGCCTGCCGCCCAGCGCCGCTGACGAAGCGCTCGCCATCCGCAACAAGCTCTTCCTCTTCCGCTTCTGCAATCTCGGACGGTGCGGTGCGGCGGAGTCACTCGTGGACCGGACGATCGAGCCCCGCCTGAACCAGATCTTCGTGCCGCTCATGAGCGTCGTGGACGACCCTGATGTACGCGGCAAGCTCCGCGAGCTGACTCTCCAGTACCAAAAGGAAATGATCGCCGACCGTGGACTCACCACCGAGGCCCAGGTCCTGGAGATCGTGCGGGAGACTCTCCTCGCTGCAGACGAACCCTATCTCCCCGTGAAAGACATCACGGCACGGTTCGCCGAGCGCTACGGCGAAGAGTACGAGCGGAAGGTTACGGCCCGCTGGATTGGCGGCATCCTGAGACGGAAACTCCGCCTCCCGACCGAGCGCCGGCACGGTGCTTACGTCATCCCTCGGGAGGTCTTCCCGCAGATCAGTCGCTTGGCCGAGCGCTATGGCCTAGCCTCAGACCCG
>Ga0268299_1004404_pt1 | contig 11022 bp, 10 predicted proteins | sample NOBtaG_FD_193484 | JGI IMG/M metagenome (GOLD analysis project Ga0268299, IMG submission 193484) | Activated sludge microbial communities from bioreactor in Nijmegen, Gelderland, Netherland - NOB reactor | ecosystem: Engineered > Bioreactor > Aerobic > Activated sludge | place: Netherlands... | reverse complement strand
GGTGCTGCCCTCGGCCCGCCACCTCGGGATCGACCTCGACAAGCTGAACGTCAACGGGGGCGCCATCGCCCTGGGCCACCCGTTCGGCATGACCGGGGCCCGGATCATGACCACCCTGATCAACAGCCTGGAGGAGACCGGCGGCACCGTCGGCCTGGAGACCATGTGCGTGGGCGGCGGTCAGGGCATGGCCATGATCATCGAACGCCTGTAACTTCGCCGGCCATGGACAAAGACCTGTTCGACACCGGTATCGACGCCCGCTCCCGGGTGCTGGGCCCGGAGTACGTGACCCGGGCCTTCGGCACCGCCGACTCGTTCAACCTGGCCTTCCAGAAGCTCGTCACCGAGTACTGCTGGGGCGGGGTATGGGGCCAGACGGCGCTGAGCGACAAGCAGCGCAGCCTCAACAACCTGTGCATCCTGGCCTCGCTGAACCGCGGCACCGAGTTCAAGCTCCACTTCCGGGGCGCCCTGCGCAACGGGGCCACGCTCGAGGAGCTGCGCGAGACGCTGATCCAGATCGCGGTGTACGCCGGGGTGCCGGCCGGGGTGGAGGCGTTCCGCCTGGCCCGGGAGGTGCTGGACGCCGAGGGGATCACCCCGCCGGCCGCCGACCCGGCCGACCTACCCGACCTGGGCGACCTCGGCTAGGCCACCGGCGATGGCGGGGGAACAGGACGCCCGACCGGTGGTCGGCTTCGTCGGGCTGGGCAACATGGGCCGGCCCATGGCCGAGCGGGTGGCGGCGGCCGGTTTCGAGCTGGTCGGCCACGACCGGGCCGGTTCGGCCGAGCGGTGCCCGGAGGGCGCCAGGCCGGTGTCGAGCCTGGGCGAGGTGGCGGCGGAGGCCGAGCTGGTGCTGGTGAGCGTGCCCGACGGGGCGGCCTCGCTGGCCGTGGCCACCGGGCTGGCGGCGGTGCCGGCCGACCGGCGCCGGGTGGCGGCCGTGGTCGACCTGTCCACGATCGGGCCGGCGGCGGCGGCCGAGGCGGCGGCGGTGCTGGCCGCGGTCGGGGTCGACTACGCCGACGGGCCGGTGTCGGGCGGCACGTCGGGGGCCCGGGCCGGCACCGTGTCGCTCATGTTCTCCGGGCCCGACGCCGTGCTCGACCGGTACCGGCCGGTGCTGGCCGCCATCTCGTCCAACGTGTTCCACGTGGGCGACCGCCCGGGCCAGGGCCAGGCCATGAAGCTGGTCAACAACGTGCTGTCGGCCACCGCTCTGGCCGCCACGGCCGAGGCGCTGGCGTTCGGCCGGTCCCAGGGGCTCGACCTGGCCCTGATGCTCGACGTGCTCAACGTGTCGAGCGGGCGGAGCTCGGCCACCGACGACAAGTTCCCCAACCGGGTGGTGACCGGCACCTACGACGCCGGCTTCACCACCACCCTCATGGCCAAGGACGTGAGCCTGCTGGCGGCCGAGGCGGCCCGGGCCGGCACCCGCCGTGACCTGATCGAGGCTGTGGTGGCCCGGTGGCGGGCCGTCGACGCCGACCTGGCCGGTGCCGACTTCACCCGGATCTGGCCCTGGACTCTCGGCCCCGAGCCAAATTAGGAGCTTGAGCCGTACTGAGTACGGCTCAGGCTCCTAATTTCGACGGGGGTGGTCGGTAGCGTGGCGGCCATGGACGGGTCGACGTCAGTGGTGCTCACCGGTTTCATGGCCACCGGCAAGACCACCGTCGGCCGGGCGCTGGCCGAGCGGCTGGGCTACCGCTTCGTCGACACCGACGCCGTCATCGTCGAGCGCCACGGCCCCATCCCCCGGATCTTCGCCGAGCAGGGGGAGGAGGCCTTCCGCCGCATCGAGCGGGAGGTGGCGGCCGAGCTGGCCGGCCAGCCCGGCCTGGTGGTGGCCACCGGCGGGCGCCTCATGCTCGACCCGGCCAACATCGCCACCCTGGGGGCTCCCCCCGCCGTGGTGGTGTGCCTCCAGGCCAGCGCCGAGGCCATCGTGGCCCGCCTCCGGGCCGACGCCACCGGGGTGGAGGACCGGCCCATGCTGGCCGGCGACGACCCCGAGCGTCGGGTGCGGGACCTCCTGGCCGAGCGGGCCGAGGGGTACGGCCGGTTCCCTCCGGTCGCCACCGAGGGCCGCACCCCGGCCGAGATCGCCGCCGAGATCGCCACCCTCGTCGTCCCCGTCGCCGCCGACTAACCCCACGACCTGCCCGGCCACCCCGCAAGAATCGCGACATCACGGCGAACCCTGTCGAGAAATACGGCGAGAGGCCGTAGTTCTCGACGCGGTTCGGCCGGATGCGAGGAAAGTGGCCGGGCCGGAGGGGTCGCGGCGGGACGGTTTTGGGGCAATCTGGTGGGATGCGCTTCGGCGACCACCTCCGCTCCTGGTCCCCCGAGGACCTGACCGAGCTGTTGCTGGCGCGCCCCGATCTGGTGCCGGCGTCCGACGCCGGGTTCGACGCCCTGGCCCGGCGGGCCGCCACCCCGGTGTCGCTCGGCCGCTGCCTGATCCGCTCCGACGTGGGGATGCTGGTTGTGGCCGAGGCCCTCACGGTGGTCAACCCGGCCACGGCCGACGAGATCGACGAGTTGCTGGGCACGAACGACGTCGACGGCGTGCTGGGCGCGCTGGACCGGCTCCGCCGCCGGGGCCTGGTGGTGGTGGAGCAGGGGGTGGCCACCCCGGTGGGCGCCCTGGAGGATCTGCTGTACCGCCCGCTCGGCCTCGGCCCGTCGTTCACCGAGCTGGTGGACCGGGTGCCCGACGCCGTGTTCGACCGAATGGTGAGCGTGCTCGGCGTGGCCGGGGCCCGCAAGCGCACGGCCACGGCCCGCGCCATCGCCCGCCGCCTGCGTGATCCCGGCACCCTGGGCCGCCTGGTGGCCACCGCCCCCGAGGACAGCCGCGATCTGCTGGCCGCCCTGGTGGAGCGGCGATCGGGCGCCGTCGGCTTGCCCGCCGGCTTCCTCTACCGGGGATCCACCCCGTCGCCCACCGGCGATGCCCGGGGCTGGCTGCTCGACCACGGCCTGCTGGTGGCCGTGACCGACGGGGTGGCCGAGGTGCCCCGGGAAGTGGTGATGGGCTCGCTGCCGGCCGGCCTCGCCCCCGGCGCCGTGCTCCGCCCCATCCGCCTGCGGCCCGTGACCGGCTTGCGGCCCGACGCCGTGGCCGCCACCGGGGCCGACCGGGCCGCCGCCGCCCTCGACGCCGCCGAGGCCCTGGTCCGCCTGGCCGGCGACGGCGAGATCGGCCTGCGCCGGGCCGGTGGGCTCGGCGTGCGGGAGGTGAACCGGGTGGCCAAGCTGCTCCAGCTCGAGCCGCGTGACGTCGGCCGCCTGGTGGAGCTGTGCCACCACGCCCGCCTGGTCAGCCCCGAGCCCTCCACCCTGGTGGCCACCGACCTGGCCGCCACCTGGTGGGGGCTCAGCCGCAGCCGCCGCTGGCTGGTGCTGGTGCGGGCCTGGCTGGCGTCGTCGGGTTTCGTGTCCCGGGCCCTCAGCCCCGACGAGGAGGGCAACCCCCGCCCCGCCCTGGGCGACTCCGAGCCGGTGGCGGCGGCTGCCGCCGCCCGGGCCGTCACGCTCGACGTGGTGGCCGCCGTGCCCGACGGCGAGGCCTTCGACCCCGAGCAGCTGGCCGAGACCGTGGTCTGGCGCAGCCCCAACCTGTGGGGCACCGGCTTCCCGCCCCCCGAGGAGCTGGTGGCTTGGACGCTGGAGGAGGCCGACCTGCTCGGCCTGGTGGCCGGCCACGCCCCGGTGCCCGTGCTGCGGGCCCTGGTGGCGGGCGACGAGGCCGCCGTCGAGTCGCTGGCCGCCGCCACCCTGGGGGCCGACCAGGACCGCTTCGTGCTCCAGGGCGACCTCACCGCCCTGGCCCTCGGCCCGCTGGAGCCGGCGGTGGCTGGCAGCCTGGGCGAGGTGGCCGATCGCCGCTGGGGCCGCTCGGTGCCCACCTACCGCTTCACCGAGGCCAGCCTGCGCCGGGCGCTCGACCGGGGGTGGACGGCCGACGGCATCGGCCGGTTCCTGGCCGACCACGCCCTGTCGGGGGTGCCCCAGCCCCTCCAGTACCTGCTGGCCGACGTGGAGCGCCGGTACGGCTCGGTGCGGGTGCTCACCGCCTCGGCCGTGATCGTCACCGACGACGAGGCCCTGGCGGTGGAGATCGCCTCCACCAACCGGGCGGCCCGCCTCGGGCTCCGACTGGTGGCACCCACCGTCCTCGTCGGCCCGGTGGAGCCGCACCGCCTGGTCGACGAGCTGCGGGCCGAGGGCTGGTTCCCCGTGCTCGACGGCGGCGTGGCCACCGTCAATCGGGCCGGCGCCGGTGCCGGGCGTCGCGGCCGGGCCGCCGAGGAGCCGGTGGCGACCGCCGGGAGCCGCACCCCTGGGGCCGACCGGGCCCGACCCGACCCGCTCCCGGCCGACTGGACCGGGCCCGCCCTGGAGGCGGCCGTGCTGCCGGCCGAGGTGGCCGACGCCGTCGATCAGCTGGTGGCCGACCGCACCGAGGCGGCGGCGGCCGAGATCGACCACCGCCTCCACCTCCACTGGAACCGCACCACCCTGGTGCGCCACCGCCGCGACGGCCACCTGGCCGAGGTGCGGGGCGTGCTGGTGGGCGTGGACGAGACGCTGACCCTGCTGTGCGACGACGGGATCGAGGAGCTCCCCCTCGACACCGTGGTGGCGGTGGAGGACCCCGCTCGTTGAGCGCCCCAGACCCGGTCCCGGCGTCGCCGCCGCCGGACGGAGCCAGCGGTCCGCTGCTGCTCCCGGCGGCCGACACCCTGCTCCTGCAGGTCGACCACCCGTCGGCCGAGGCGTGCCGGGCCGAGCTCGCCGCCTTCGCCGAGCTGGAGTCGTCGCCCGAGCACGTCCACACCTACCGCCTGAGCGACCTCGGCCTGTGGAACGCCCGGGCCGCCGGCGCCACCCCGGCCCAGGTGACCGACACCCTGCTGCGGTGGTGCGCCGGGCCGGTGCCCCACGCCGTGCTCCGCTCGGTGGCCGACACGATGGACCGCTTCGGCCGGGTGGTCATCGAGGGGGGCGCCATCGGCGGCGGGGCCGTCGAAGGCAGCCCCGGCGAGGCCGTGCTGGCCGTGCGCACCGACAGCGAGGCCCTGCTCGACACCCTCGTGCTCGACCCCAGCCTCGGGGCCCTGCTCGGCCCTCGCCTCGACGGCACCACCGCGGCGCTGGACCCGGCCAACCGGGGCCGGCTCAAGCAGCGGCTGGTGGAGCTGCGGTGGCCGGCCGACGACCGGGCCGCCCTCAGCCCCGGTGCCGGGCTGCCCATCGGGCTCGACCCCGCCCTGGAGCTGCGCCCCTACCAGCGCCAGGCCGTCGACAGCTGGCTCCCGTCGGGCAACGGGGTGGTGGTGCTGCCCTGCGGGGCGGGCAAGACGGTCACCGCCATCGCCGCGGCCGCCGCCGTGGGGGCCAACACGCTGGTGCTGGTGACCGGCGACGCCTCCCTCCAGCAGTGGCACCGGGAGCTGACCCGGTTCACCACGCTCGATCCGGACCTGATCGGCTGCTACTCGGCCCGGACCAAGCAGCTCCGGCCGGTCACGATCGCCACCTACAACGTGCTGACCACGAAGAAGGACGGGCGGTTGCGCCACGCCGCCCTCATGGAGCAGGGCGACTGGGGCCTCGTGGTCTACGACGAGGTGCACCTGCTCCCCTCGGCCGTGTTCGGCCTCACCGCCGGCATCCAGGCCCGGCGCCGCCTGGGCGTCACCGCAACCCTGATCCGGGAGGACGGCCGGCAGGGCGACGTGTTCAGCCTCATCGGCCCGAAGCGGTTCGACGTCCCGTGGCGGGACCTGGAGCTCCAGGGCTGGCTGGCCCCCGCCACCTGCACCGAGGTGCGGGTGGTGCCGAGCGATGCCGAGCGGCTGGCCCACGCCCGGGCCGCCGTGCGGGACAAGCCCCACGTGGCCGCCACCGTGGGGGCCAAGGCCGAGCTGGTGGGCCGGATCCTGGCCCGCCACCCCGGCGAGCCGGCCCTGGTCATCGGCACCTACCTCGACGGGCTGGGCCCGGTGGCCGACGCCCTCGGGGCGCCGCTGGTCACCGGTGCCACCCCCACCGCCCAGCGCCTGGCCTGGTTCGACCAGCTCCGCAACGGGGAGCTGGCCGTGCTGGTGGTGTCGAAGGTGGCCAACTTCAGCCTCGACCTGCCCGAGGTGTCGGTGGCGGTGCAGGTGTCGGGCACCTTCGGCAGCCGTCAGGAGGAGGCCCAGCGCCTCGGCCGGATCCTGCGGCCCAAGGCCGACGGTCGCCAGGCACACTTCTACACGCTGGTGGCCCGGGATACTGTGGAGCAGGAGTACGCCCAGCGTCGGCAGCGTTTTCTGGCCGAGCAGGGCTACGCCTACCACATCATCGACGGCCACGAGCTGTGAGCGATCGCCGACGGCTCCCCAGCTTCCCACCCCTCAGCTTCACCCCACCAGCCCACCGAAAGGCAGCAGCGCCATGGCAGTACCGAAGCTCCTCCACCCCTACGCCGTGCCGGCCCGGGAAGACTTCATCACCCTGGTGAAGGGCGACGGGGCGGTCGTCACCGACTCCAACGGCAAGGACTACATCGACGGCCTGGCCTCGCTGTGGTACGTCCAGGTGGGCCACGGCTGCCAGCCCATCGTGGACGCCGTCACGGCCCAGATGAGCAAGCTGGCCACGTTCCACACGTTCGAGAAGTTCGCCAACGAGCCCTCCGAAGCCCTGGCGGCGAAGATCGTGGAGGTGTCGCCCTACGACGACGCCCGCGTGTTCCTCGGCAACTCGGGCTCTGAGGCGGTCGACACCGCCATGAAGCTGGCCCGGGCCGCCCAGGTGCGGGCCGGGCACCCTGAGCGCTCGATCATCGTCAGCCGCGACCGGGGCTACCACGGGGTGAACTACGGGGGCATGTCGGCCCAGGGCATCGCGCTGAACAAGGAGGGCTTCGGGCCGCTGCTACCCGAGGTCGTCCAGGTCCCGGCGGACGACATCGAGGGCATGGCCACCCTGTTCGCCAGCTCGGGCGACAAGATCGCGGCCGTGATCACCGAGCCGGTGCAGGGCGCCGGCGGCGTGTGGCCCCCGCCCGACGGCTACCTGGAGGGCCTGCGCCGCCTGTGCGACCAGCACGGCGCCTACCTCATCTTCGACGAGGTGATCTGCGGGTTCGGCCGCATGGGCACCTGGTTCGCAGCCGAGCACTTCGGCGTCACCCCCGACATGATCACGTTCGCCAAGGGCGTGAGCTCGGGCTACCAGCCGGTGTCGGGCGTGGTCCTGTCCCGCAAGGTGCTGGAGCCGCTGGAGGCCGACCCCACCTGGATGCTGCGCCACGGTTACACCTACTCGGGCCACCCGGCGGCCACCGCCGGGGCCCTGGCCAACCTCGAGGTGCTGGGCGACGGCGTGATCGACCGGGCCCCCAAGGTGGGCGCCCGCCTCAGCGAGGGACTGCGCAGCCTGGCCGCCGACGGCACCATCGCCGACGTGCGGGGCGCCGGCGCCGTGTGGGCGGCGCAGCTCAACGACGGCCAGGACGCCTTCGCCGTGCGTGACGCCATGATCGAGCGGGGCGTGGTGGTGCGGCCCATCGGCACCGCCCTGGCCTTCTGCCCGCCGCTGGTGATCACCGACGAGCAGATCGACACCTGCGTCGACGTGCTGGCCGAAGCGGTCAACGCCCAAAGCTGAGGGGAACCCTTCGGGTTCCTCGAGCTTGCCTACGGCAAGCTCCGGGAAGGAGCGAATAGGTCATGTACACGATGCGGGACCCGCTCCGGCGGGCCGAGCAGCTGTTCTCGGGCCGGGAGGCCGTCGTCTGCGGTGAGGTCCGCCGTTCCTACGGTGAGCTGGCCGCCCGGGTCCGCCGGGTGGCCGGCTTGCTCGAGGGGATCACCGAGCCCGGCGACCGGGTGGCGCTGTGGGCCCTCAACTCAGACCGCTACCTCGAGCTGTTCCTCGGCATCCCCTGCGCCAACCGGGCCATCGTGCCCCACAACACCCGGTGGGCCGAGCCCGAGCTGATCTACGCCACCGAGGACGCCGGGGCCAAGGTGCTGATCTGCGACCGGGATCCCGGAGCGCTCGGCACCGTGGTGGAGCGGGTGATCCGGCTCGACACCGGCGAGTACGACGAGCTGCTGGCCGCCGCCCCCGAGCGGGAGCCGGCCATCGAGCCCGGCACGCTGGCCGGGCTGTTCTACACCGGCGGCACCACCGGGGCGTCCAAGGGCGTGATGCTCACCCACGCCAACCTGATGGCCAACGCCGTGCACACCCAGCTGGCCCAGCCCATCGAGGGCGACGACCGGTACCTCACGATGGCGCCGATGTTCCATGCCGCCGGGGTCTACGCCGCCCTGGCCCTGATCTGGGTGGGGGCGTCGAACATCGTGGTGCCCGCCTTCGATCCCGGGGTGGTGCTCGACCTGGTGGAGCAGGAGCGGATCACCTGCGCCATCGCCGTGCCGGCCATGCTGGCCGCCATGATCGAGGCCCAGGCGGCCCAGCCCCGGGACGTGACCACGCTGCGGTGGCTGTCGCACGGGGCCTCGCCCATCGCCCTCGAGGTCCTCAAGCGGGGCCTGGAGCTGTTCGGGTGCGAGCTGATCCACCTCTACGGGGCCACCGAGCTGTCGCCGCTGGCCACGATCTTCCGCCACGAGGACCGCTTCCTGGAGGGAGACCGGGCCAAGAGCTGTGGCCAGGCCCCGCCCGGGGTCGACCTGCAGATCCGGGACCTGGAGGGCCGGTCGCTGCCGGCCGGCGAGGTCGGCGAGGTGACGGTGAAGGGCCCGAACGTGATGATCGGGTACTGGAACAAGCCGGCCGAGACCAAGGCCGTGCTCGACGCCGAGGGCTGGTACCGCACCGGCGACCTGGGCTATCTCGACGGCGAGGGCTACCTGTTCCTGGTCGACCGGTCCAAGGACATGATCGTGTCGGGCGGGGAGAACGTGTACTGCACCGAGGTGGAGGACGCCATCTACACCCACCCCCAGGTGCTGGAGGCCACGGTGTTCGGCATCCCCGACGAGCAGTGGGGCGAGGCCGTGCACGCCGTGGTGGTGCCCCGGGAGGGTTCGACCCTCACCGAGGCCGAGCTGATCGCCCACTGCCGTACCCGGATCGCCGGGTACAAGGTGCCGAAGTCGGTGAGCTTCCAGAGCGAGCCGCTACCCAAGTCGGGTCCCGGTAAGGTGCTCAAGCGCAACCTCCGGGCTCCCTTCTGGGAGGGCCGGGACCGCCAGATCAATTGAGGGTCACCGATAGGACGGCCTGTTGACCGATTCCATCCATGACATCATCGAGCGCTACGGCTACATCGGCGTGGCGCTGCTCGTGGCGCTGGAGAACCTGCTGCCCCCGATCCCGTCGGAGGCGGTGCTGCCCCTGGCCGGGTTCATCGCCGGCCGGGGCGACGCCTCGCTGCTGGGGATGATCGGGGCGGCCACCGTGGGGTCGGTGGTGGGGGCGTGGCTCCTCTACGGGATAGCGGCCCTCGTGGGCCCGCTCCGGCTGCGGGCCTTCGTGCTCCGCCACCGGCGGTGGCTGCGGATCGAGGCCCGTCACATCGACCGGGCCGAGCTGTGGTTCGCCAGCCGGGGAGCGATCGTGGTGCTGGTGGGGCGGTGCGTTCCCCTCCTGCGGTCGCTGGTGTCGGTGCCGGCCGGGTTCCACCGCATGCCGATCGGCCTGTTCACCCTCTACACCGGGCTGGGGAGCCTGGTGTGGAACACCGCCCTGATCGGGGCCGGCGCCGTGCTGGGAGACCAGTGGGAACGGGTGGGCGACGTCGTGGGGATGCTCCAGACCGCGGTGATCGTGGTGCTCGCCCTGCTGGCCGCGTTCCTGGTGTGGCGCTACGCCGTGCGCCCCCGCCTCACCGGCGACCGCCGGCCCGGGGTTGGTGAATAGCTCCCGGTGATGGAGCCCTGGAGGGCGACACCGTCGGGGGGGCTCCTGGTTCAGGTGCCGGTGCAGACGTCGACGGCGTTGTCGAAGAACTCGCCGAAGCCCTCGATGCCGCCTTCGCCGGTGAGCGCGGCGTAGTCGCCGGTGCCGGAGATCCGCTTGAGCGTGTCTTCGTCGGCCCCGTACTCGTTGAACACGGCGGCGGCGATGCACTCGGCCTGGGCCTGCTCGAACCCGCCGTCACGGGTGAGCGCGTTGACCAGGTCCTCCTGGCTGCCGGGCCCGCCGTCGCCACAGGCGACCAGGGCCAACGACAGAGCCAGAGCGACACCGGCGGCCCGAAGCGGCCGCCACGAGGGCAGAAGACGAGACATGCGCGATCATTTCTAGCCCCCGGCGGCCCGGTTTGCTCCCGGCGAGCGGCAGGAGGGTCAGCCCCGGCGGCTGGAGATGACGCCGGTGTTGAAGCCGGCCAGGTGGAGGCCGCCGGCGAAGCGGGCGTGCTCGATCTTGCAGCACCGGTCCATCACCACGTTCAGCCCGGCCGAGCTGGCGATACGGGCCGCCTCGTCGCTCCAGATCCCGAGCTGGAGCCACAGGGTCTTGGCCCCCGCCGCCACCACCTCCCGGGCCACGTCGGGGCAGTCCTCCGAGCGGCGGAACACGCTCACCAGGTCGGGCGGCTCCGGCAGATCGGCCAGCGACGGATAGACCTGCAACCCCAGGATCTCGTCCTCCCGGGGGTTCACCGGGTACAGGGTGTAGTCGCATACCGACGACTTGAGGTACGTGATCACGAAGTTCGAGGCCCGGGCGGGGTTCGACGACGCCCCCACCAGGGCGATCGACTTCGTGGAGTCGAGGATGCGCTTGCGCTCGGCGGCGCCGGGGGGCGTCCAACCCTCGATCGGGGGCCGGGTGTCGGTGGCCGTCATCGCTGTCTCCTGTGGTGCTGCATCGCCTTGCTCAACCCTACAGTGCGGCCTGGGCCGCGGTCATGGCCTGGTCGAGGTCGTAGAGGATGTCGTCGAGGTCTTCGAGGCCCACCGACAGCCGGACCATGTCGGGGCCGACCCCGGCCGCCTCCAACTGTTCGTCGGTCATCTGCTGGTGGCGGAT